>Ga0308176_10002231_pt1 | contig 12150 bp, 11 predicted proteins | sample PhyCR2_3_FD_203890 | JGI IMG/M metagenome (GOLD analysis project Ga0308176, IMG submission 203890) | Soil microbial communities from UC Gill Tract Community Farm, Albany, California, United States - DLSLS.C.R2 | ecosystem: Environmental > Terrestrial > Soil > Agricultural land | place: USA... | reverse complement strand
CATGACCAAGCAGCAGATGGAGAACCTTTTCCAGCCGTTTACTCAAGCCGACGCGTCGACGGCCAAGCGTTTCGGCGGCACCGGTCTCGGACTTGCTATTACCCGGCGCTTTGTTCAATTGATGGGTGGGTCGGTAGACGTTGAGAGCGAACCAGGGCACGGAAGTTCTTTCACCTTGCACCTGCCCGTTCTGGCGGCTGAGCCGTCTTCTGCTGTAGACGCACAGCCTCTCGCCGTGCGTCCTCATCGTACGGTGTTGCTTGCGATTGACGACGATGCGAGCGTTCATGATCTTTTGCATCGCTCGTTGGAGCGCCATGGATTTCAGGTCGAGAGCGCCCTTTCGGGAGAAGACGGGTTACGAAGGGCGCGCGAGCTCCGGCCTGATGCGATTACCCTCGACGTTCTAATGGGGGGTATGGATGGCTGGTCTGTTCTGAATGCGATCAAATCTGACCCTGAGCTGGCGCGGATACCTGTCATCATATTAAGCGTGATGGATAACCGGAATTACGGTTTCCTGCTTGGCGCGTCAGAGTACCTATCCAAACCGATCGATCGTTCGCGACTCATAGAAGTCTTACTCCGTTACGAAACTGGGCCGCACGCTCCCGTACTGATTGTCGATGATGATCCTGATTCGCGCCGGATCTTGATAAATGCGGTTCGCGCGGAAGGTATGCCGGTGGAGGAGGCGGAAAACGGCCACATCGCGTTGGAGCACGTTGCGTCGCGCAGGCCATCTCTGATTTTTCTGGATCTCATGATGCCTGGAATGGATGGATTCGAGTTTCTCTCGAGACTGCATGCGCTGCCCGAAACGTCAGGGATACCGGTGGTCGTGCTCACCGCAAAGGAAATCAGCCCGGAGGACCGTATTCGTTTGGAAGGCCACGTAACAAGGGTCATCCAGAAGGGGTCGAAACACATCGAACATCTTGTGACCGATTTGCACGAGTTACTTGCCAGCGAGGCTCGCAGTTCATCTCCTGCCGCTACGAGCGATTCCTAACTGCCTCGGGGAGAACTGACACAATGACTGATTCGGCACCGCAAACCAAGCTTCTGCTCGTCGAGGATAACGAGATGAACAGAGACATGCTGACTCGCCGTCTCCAGCGCCGTGGGTTTCAAGTCATTCCCGCCCTGGATGGAGAAGCGGCGCTCAGCGTCGCTCGTGAGTCGAGTCCCGATCTGATACTAATGGACATCGGTCTTCCGGGGAAGAACGGATGGGATGCGACTCGTTCGTTGAAGCATGATCCCAGAACCCGACAGATCCCGATCGTCGCACTTACGGCGCACGCGCTCAGTTCCGATAGGGAACAGGCCCTTGCTGCGGGGTGCGATGCATTTGAAACCAAACCGGTAGAGATCGACCGTCTGCTGCGAACAATCGAAAGCTTGCTCTCTGCGCGAAAAGGAACGTATGGAATCTGAGCAGGCACTGAATACGAGAGACATCGCCGAGTTGCGTCATACCCTGCGGACGCCCGTGAATCATCTGATCGGGTATTCCGAGCTCCTCCTCGAAGATCCGCACGGCCCTGACGCATCCCAGCCAGAGCTAAACACGATCCGGACGTGTGCTCAACAGGTTTTGGCACTGATTCAGCAATTCCTGGCACCGAACGAGACTCAAGATCCAGATCTCTCCGGACTCCGGCGGGAACTACAAGTGCCCTTGAGCTCGGTGCGCGAGGCGATTGAGCAGCTGGGGAATATTGAACAGGACCAGCGTCTTCAGGATGTGCAGCGAATTCAATATGCCGCCAAACAATTGATGGCATTCTCGGACGGCGTTAGCCCTCCGAAGCCGCCGGAACTGCGTCGATCGGTCGAGAAGTTGTACGCCGGCCAGGGAGCTAAGACGTGTGCACGCTTCCTGGTTGTCGATGACTCAGAGATGACGCGAGAAATGTTGTGCCGCATGCTGGAGCGTCAGGGGCATACGTGTACAACCGTCGAGAGCGGGTCCGAGGCTTTAGCACGTCTCGAAGACGAGCGCTTCGAGATGGTGCTCCTGGACCTGATGATGCCGGGAATGAGCGGGTTGGAGGTATTGAAAGAGATCAAAGCGAAGGCGGAGTTGAAAGACACGGCTGTCGTGATGCTTTCCGCGTTCGATGAAGTTGCCGAGATCGGTAAATGCATTGAACTTGGCGCGGACGATTATCTTCTGAAACCGTTCGATCGGATCTTGCTGAATGCTCGGCTGTTTGCCATTCTGGAGCGGCAGCGGCTATTGAATCTCGAGCGAAGGCGTACGGAAGAGCTTGAAAGAGCGGACCGCGAGCTAAGACGCTCGAATGAAGAGCTCCGGCGCTTCGCGTCGGTGGTTTCCCACGACCTGCAGGAACCCCTGCGGATGGTGACGAGCTACATGCAGTTACTACAAAGAAGCATGGGCGAATCAGCTACGGAGGATCAGGCGGAATATATACGTTTTGCCATTGACGGCGCTTCTCGCATGAGTTCGCTTATTCAAGACTTGCTGGCGTATTCGAGAGTGAGCATTGGCGAGCCGCAGGCCGAACGGGTTGACTGCAACGAGGTGCTCGAAGAAACGAAGGCTCACCTTCGCGCCGCGATTGAAGAATCGAACGCTGAGATTATCTCTTCCGATTTGCCGGCCGTACTCGCGGACGCTTCGCAGATGCGTCAATTGTTTCTGAATCTGCTCAGTAACGCGATCAAATACCGTGGTGAGAGGCCTCCGTTGATTCGAGTCACCGCGGAGCGGGAAGGCAACATGTGGAGATTTGCGGTTGCCGACAACGGGATAGGAATCAGCAAAGAATATCTGCAATCGGTTTTCGAGATGTTCCTGCGCTTGCACGACCGGAGCATTCCCGGAACAGGAATCGGACTTGCAATCTGCCACCGCGTGGTCGAGCGATTCGGGGGAAGAATTTGGGCCGAGTCCCGCGAGGGCCAAGGATCAACCTTCTATTTCACGCTGCCGCCGGCATAAGAACACCGGGGGGTCCCTTGGAGCGGAGCCGGCCATTAACTGGCCAGCTTCGATTCATCCATTGATCCCGATATAGCGAAATCCGAGTCGAGTCAGCTTATCGCGATCGAGAGCTAACCGTCCGTCCAGCACAACGCGACAGCGCATGGCCGTACCGAGCGCTTCCCAGTCGAGCTCTCGATACTGGTTCCATTCGGTTACCAGAACGACTGCATCGCAATCTTCCACTGTCTTTTCCACCGTCTCGCAGAGCTGCACCCCAAGGCAGCCGTATTCGCGGCTGAACCGGTCCATGGCGATCGGGTCATGCGCTTTGATTCGGACGCCGCGATCGATCAGCTTCTGAGCGATTTCGACCGCAGGAGCTTCCCGCAAGTCGTCCGTATTAGGCTTGAACGCCAGGCCGAGGAGGGCAATAGTTCGGCCCTTCAGGATTTTCAATTCTGCGAGCAATTTCTCGATGACGCGTTCGCGCTGACGGCGATTGATCTCGCGAGCGGCATCGACGATTGGCATCTTGAGGCCATACTCGCCGGCAGTTGCGATGAGAGCTGCCGTGTCCTTGCCGAAGCAGGAGCCGCCCCATCCGATGCCTGCGCTGAGAAAGCGGGATCCGATCCGGGAATCGAGGCCAATTCCGCGGCCGACTTCCGTGATGTCTGCGCCCACGCTTTCGGCGAGCTGGCCGATTTCATTGATGAAACTGATTTTCAGGGCGAGGAACGCGTTCGCAGCGTATTTGATGAGTTCTGCGGAAGCGAGATCAGTGGAAACTAGCGGCACTGCCCTCGTGTCTTCCGGTCTCGGAAGGAACACCGGTGCAGAAAACGTCTGGTCCAGAATAGGCCGGTAAAGGGTATACAGATGCTCGAGCGCTCGCGGCTCATCGGCACCGATTACGATCCGGTCGGGATACAGGCTGTCGCTGAGGGCTACACCTTCGCGCAGGAACTCGGGGTTCGAGGCAACAGCAACGATTTCGTCCCGTTTGCGGCCATGCTTGCGCTCTAACGCGTGCCGAATGATCGAACCCACCCAGTTGCCACTTCCGATCGGAACGGTGGATTTGTTTACAACGACGGTGAAGTCTCGGGACAGGAATTCGCCGATACAGTTAGCCGCCTGGGATAGATACTCGAGATTGGGACTGCCCGACGCAGTGGAAGGCGTGCCGACGGCGATGAAGATTACTTCGGCCTGCGGAATAGCATCGGCGTATCTTGTCGTAAATTTGAGGCGTTCGCCAGCCGCATCCAGTAGTTCTTCGAGGTGAGGCTCATAAATGGGAATCGAACCTGCGCGAAGTGCTTCGATCTTGCTCGCATCTGAATCGATGCATGTGACTTGATGTCCGATATAGGCAAGGCAGACCCCCGTAGTGAGCCCGACGTAGCCGGTTCCGATGATGGCGACTTTCATGATTTAGATCGAATTACAGCGTTGTTGCCTCTTCCATCTTAGCGGCACGTTTGAATAAGGTCCGTAAGAATACAACTCGGACGTCGCTGAGGAGAGGACTGGAACTACTTAGAGCTACACAGTTGCGGGTGCAAGAGGACGCGGCGCAGCTTCACTTTCGAGTTCAGTCACCGAGCGAGTGGGATCGATTCGCAGGAATAAAATTCCACTGACCAGGAGCATTCCCGCCAACGGATAGATGGGAAGGTTGAATTGCTCGTAGGTCGAGTAATGGTGATGACGCAAGTAGTCGACCGCATATCCAAAAGCGACGGATGAGATAAACGAACCCACTTGCCCCGCCATGTTCATGGAAGCCGAGATGCTTCCCGAGTATTTTTGCCCGACGTCCATGCACACCGCCCATGAAACCGGCAGCATTGAATCCTGGCAGCCGTAACTTAAGGCGAGCAAGACTGCCGCGATAGTGGGATCGGCAGTAGCAGCCATGCTGATCAGCAGGATTCCGCCCATCAGCAGCCCGCCGCCGCCTACTGCCCGCCGGCCCCACTTCAAGCCGATCCGTTTCACTAGGAAATCGCTGAGGGATCCCCCGCACAAATTGCCGCAGGCGCCGATGATGAAGGGCAACATCGCCCAGTACTTCATCTGCTCGTCATTGAAGCCCCGGCCGCGCTGGAGATAATTCGGCATCCACGAAATAAAGAAATACGACCCCCAGCAGTAGGTGTGGTACATCAACAGGATCAGCAAAAAGTTGGAGTTCCTGGTCACGAGGCGCCAGGGAATACGATGGCTTCTCGCTACGCCCGGCGTGTTGCCGATCGTCTCGAGTTCCTCCGCGGTGATCTTCGGCATCAGCTGAGGATGGTCGCGATACCAGCGGTACCAGGCGGCAGACCAAAGCAGGCCGACAGTGCCGACCACATAAAAAGCGGATCGCCAGCCGAAGTTCCTCATGAGGGGAACGACGATCAAAGGCGAAAGCGCACCGCCGATTCGGCTTGCCATCCAGGAAATGCCGATTGCACGCCCGCGCTCGCGTACAGGGAACCATCGGGCGATGGAAGCGGAAATATTTGGGAATGCGCCTGCTTCGCCAGCACCGAAAAGGAACTGGACGACCAATAGCATCCAATAGCGAGTCACCGCACCCGTGAGCGCAGTGAAAGCCGACCACCATAGGACAATTCGAGTGAGTACGCGCCGGCCACCGATGCGATCCCCGAGCATGCCGCTCGGAATTTCAAAAAATGCATATGACAGTGTGAACGCACCGGGCACCCACCCCCACATGGATGCGCTGATGTGCAGTTCGTCTTGCATGGGCTTCGCCGCGATCGCAATACAGACGCGATCGAGGTATGTGATAACGGCGAGGAAAAAAAGCCCGCCGAGCACCCGGTAGCGATAGGGCATAAATCGGGCATTATTTCACATCCGAGTGCGGCATCTTCCAAAAAGCGCATTCGGTGGCGAGATCCAGCGTGCGAGTTCTCGACAAAGCCCCCCTGAATGCCCGATTTCTCGTTGCGTGGGCGGAGCATCTGAGAAACAATGGTCAGGCTCGGAGTTATGAAAGGGAATTGGCCAGTGAAGCTTCCATATCTTGCTCTATTTGCCCTGGGTACGGTGCCGGTGTTTGCTCAATCGTCAGATTTGGTAAACGCGCTTGCGAAACACTGGGAACGCTCCCAGGCGTTTTCGGCGGCAGTTGCCGATGCTATGCCTGACGACGGATACAGTTTTAAGGCGAGCCCTCCGGAGATGACCTTCGGCGAAATGGTGAACCACATCGCCGCTGCAAACGGGAACTACTGTTCCGCCGCGCTGGGCACAGAAAATCCGATCGGACGTCCCAAAGACGCAAGCAAGTCCGCAGCTACTCAGAATCTGCAGAAGGCCTACGACTATTGCATCAGTGGACTAAAGAAACTGACGGACGCCGATCTGATGAAAACAGTCGGGCCGGCAGAGCGTCACCAAACGGCCTTCGAGGCGTTGTGGGGCGGGTTCACCCACAGCGCTCACCACCGCGCACAACTGGAGGTCTATTTGCGATTGAAGGGAATAAAACCGCCAGATTACAAGTTCTGAGCTGTGTGATCGAGGAGACGACCCATGATGAAGAAATTGGCTTCGTTCGTTCTTTTCGCGGTTGTGGCGGTTGCTACAGCTTCGGCAGCGGACTCCGGCGTAAGCCGTTACGTTGAGCACCTTAAAACCTCCCGCGACTTTACTCTCAAAGTGGCGCAGCAAATGCCGGATGCCGATTATGGCTATAAGCTAACCGATCAACAAATGAGCTTCGCGCAGCAACTTGTTCACCTTTCCGGCGCAAATGCGAGCTTTTGCGCCGCGCTCTCCGGCGAGAAATCACCGGTAGACAAGCCGGGCTCGATGAAAAAAGCGGAGGTGATTGATTTCATCGGGAAGTCCTACGACTACTGCATCAAGGTTGTTTCGGGCGCCTCGACGGAACAGATGAACAAATCGTTCAAGGCGGAGGATGGAACCATGAGCGGATGGGAACTCGTAATGCTTGCGCTGGACCATTCGACACATCATCGCGCCCAGTGCGAGATGTACTTAAGGTCCAAGGGAATCACGCCCACATCCTACGAGTTCTGAGTTGTTGGCGAAGCGCGGCCGGTAGACCGCCCTTCAGTAAAATCGCCAGTTCCATTACTGTTGAAGCCCTTTGGCGCACAGGTTAGTGCGGCGAGTGGTGGTCCGCAAACCATTGCAGGACGCCCAGTTATAATCGAAACGTGTTACGTGCCGCAGTTCTGGCGTTTGCCACGGTGTGTCTTCTGGCCGGTTGTGGAAGAGACATCGAGAATAAAGAGCAGGTTCGCTCCGACATCCTGGATCACCTTTCGAAGAATACTGGGCTGGACCTGAAGTCCTTGGATGTCGAAGTGAGTAATGTTTCATTTCAAAAGAATCAGGCAAAGGCGACCGTTGCATTTCGGCCGAAGGGCGTGTCTTCAATTAACGACGGTATGGTGATGGTCTACACGCTTCAACCGAAGAACGGGCACTGGGTCGTGGTGGGCCGAGCGGATTCGCAAGGTCACGGTTTCGGAGCGTCCCCGGCAGATTCCCGGCTGCCGCCCGGGCATCCGTCCGTCAACGGGCTGCCCCCTGGGCATCCCAGCATGGATGATAAAGCGCCAACAAAGCCTCAAGAGGCAGGACCGGGCACAGGACAGGCACAATGAAAACGGTCGCAGTATTAGGCGGAGGCCCTGCCGGGTCGTCGGCGGCCGAGCGCTTGGCGCGGGCGGGTCTGCGCACGATTATTCTCGACGAGAAACTAGCCTGGGAGAAACCTTGCGGCGGGGGCATCACTTACAAGGCCTACAATCAATATCCCTATCTTCGTGAAAACAGCACTCCGAAGAAGATCGTGACGGAAACGTATCTTTCAGCGCCCAAGGCGGACGCCGTAAAGATGGCGCTGAACCAGCCGCTGCTGATCTACTCACGGTTTGATTTGAATGATTTGCTGCTAAAGCGGGCCGAGGCGGCCGGAGCGGAGATTGAAAAGACCAGAGTCTTAGGAATTGAACGTGTCAGCGAGAACTGGAAGATCAGGACGCGCGCCGGCACGATCGATGCCGACTTCTGCGTGATTGCAACCGGGGCACGCAATCCTCTGCGGGAGGTGGGCACACAGTATACAGCCCAGGACACGATGTACGCGCTGGGTTACTACGTCCCGAATCAACAAGCGCACATCGATATCCAATTCCTGCCTAAGCTGGAAGGGTATATCTGGGTGTTTCCGCGCTGCAGCCACCTTTCAGTAGGTATCTGCGGCAAGGGGGAATCGGCGCAGTGCCTTCGTGCGCGGTTGGAACGGTATATGGACGAGAAGGGCATCTCTCGTCGGGATTCATCGTTTTACGGCCATATGCTGCCCTCGCTCGAAATGCCGGGATGGCGGAACAATCGCGTTGCCGGCGATGGCTGGATGGCGGTCGGGGACGCTGGCGGGCTGGTAGATCCCATCACCGGCGAGGGCCTGTATTATGCCGTCAGATCCGGTGACTTGGCGAGCCAGGTTTTGATTGACGACCAAGAGCCCTCCGCCAGGGCAGAACGATACCGCCAACTGATCGAGCGGGACTTTGGGAGAGATCTCACGTTCGGCGCCGGTCTCGCGAAGCGGCTTTTTGGCCGGTACTTCTTCTTCTCCAGTGTGCCTACGAAGATGGTTCAGTTCATGCGCCGCAGTCCGAAGTTCTGTGAGATTATGCAGGACCTGTTCGCCGGGACCCAGCCGTATCTCGATCTGAAGAGCCGACTTATCCGAAACGTCAATGGGACCTTGCATGAGATCGTGATGAGCTTCTTCATACGCAAAGTGGTCCTCGGCCACAGAGTATGACCCAAACGCAGTCGGAGTTGTTGTTTTCCCGGGCGCAGGAATCGATTCCGGGCGGGGTCAATTCGCCTGTACGTGCGTTTCGGAGCGTTGGCGGCGTGCCGCGGTTTATCGCGCGCGGCCAGGGTTCCGCGTTCTGGGACGTGGATGGCAACGAATATATCGACTACATCTGTTCCTGGGGCCCGTTGATTCTGGGGCATCGTCCGAAGGAGTTGATCGACGCGCTTACGGCAGTGCTCGACATCGGGACGAGCTTTGGCGCACCCACTGGGCGTGAAGTTGAACTTGCGGAACTCATCATCGACGCCGTGCCATCGATGGAAATGGTACGGCTGGTGAACTCGGGCACCGAGGCGACGATGAGCGCGCTGCGAGTAGCGCGCGGATTCACCGGACGCTCGCTGACCATTAAGTTTGAAGGCTGCTACCACGGCCACGTGGATTCCTTATTAGTGAAGGCCGGGTCGGGCGTCGCAACGCTGGGCATTCCCGATACGGCGGGCGTGCCAAAAGAGTTCGCCGATACCACGATTGCATTGCCATTTAACGATTTGGATGCTGTGGAGAAAGCGTTCGCAGCACGGGGAGACCAGATCGCGGCCGTGATCACCGAACCAGTCGCGGGGAATATGGGATGCATTCCTCCCGCGCCGGGATTTCTGGAGGGTCTGCGCAAGGTGACGGAGCAGTACGGCGCGCTCCTGATTTTCGATGAAGTGATGACGGGGTTCCGCCTCAGCTACGGAGGCGCGCAGGGATTGTACAAAGTCAAACCGGACCTGACGACCTTAGGCAAGATCATCGGTGGCGGGCTCCCGATTGCAGCGTATGGCGGGCGCGCTGACGTCATGAAGAAAATCGCGCCGGTCGGCCCCATTTACCAGGCGGGAACCCTCTCTGGCAACCCACTCGCGGTTACGGCCGGGATCACCATGCTGCAGTACCTCGAAGCCCACCCTGAAATTTACGATCAGCTCAGCCTTCGCACTGCGAAACTCGCCTCCTACGCGCCCGAAGGAATTTCTGTCAATTGCGTTGGATCCATGTTCACGTACTTCTTGCAGCCGGGTCCAGTGACTGATTTCGAATCGGCGAAGAAGTCCGATACGGGGCGATTTGGGCGCTTGTTCCACTTCCTTCTGGAGAACGGCGTTTACTTCCCTCCATCGCAATTCGAGGCAGGTTTTGTCTCGGCTGCGCATACCGATCAGGACATCGCGCGGACAGGTAAGGCCGTTCAGGACTTCTTCAGCCAGGAGAGTTAGGTGTGTGCCTCCTCCGAAATCGTGTGCTTCATTGATTGAAGATGCCAGACGTCCCCACACGTAAACGTGTTCTTATTACTGGCGCGGCGAAACGGATCGGAAGACAGATCGCGATCGATCTCGCCCAGAACGGATTTTCAGTTGCGATCCACTACGGCAGGTCGGAGCGCGAGGCGCGCGAAGTAGCCGCTGAATGTGGAGGAGCCCCGATCTTTCAGGCCGATCTTTCGAAAGTGGACGAGATCCGGCGGCTGTTCGCGGACGTCGGCGAGTGCTTTGGAGCTTTGGATTGCCTGGTCAATAACGCCGCGCGGTTCACGCGATTTGATCCGCTGGAATTGACCGAGCGGGATTGGGACTTCATTCATAGCGTGAACCTAAAAGGCACGTTCTTCTGTTGTCAGGAAGGTGCGCGCATGATGAAGGAACAGGGAGCAGGCCGTATCGTGAACATCAGCTCTCTGGGCGGAATTCGGCCTTGGGCCGACCACGTTCACTACTGCGCCTCCAAAGCGGGAGTCATCATGATGACAAAGGCGCTCGCAAAAGCGCTTGCTCCGGAGATCACGGTCAACTCGGTAGCACCCGGAGTAATTGCGTTTAACGACGTAGATGAGCGCACTCAGGCGATGATCGACACGACTCCGATGCGCAGGGCAGGGAACGCAATCGAAATCGCGGAGGCCGTCCGTTTCTTTCTGACGGCGCCGACGTTTATCACCGGGCAGATACTCGCTGTCGACGGTGGCCTCAGTCAGAAGACGTAATCTGTCGAGTTTCAGGTGAAAACGCCGGAGGCATGATCTGCGACTGGTCGTTCTTTTTCACCATCTCATTTCGAGACCGTGCTGATCCAGACCTCGGCCTTGCCGCTTTGCCCTAGCTGGCGCCCGTTCGTGAGCTTACGAAAGCACATTGGGCGCGCACTCCATCTACTCGTAGAAGTTGCGGAACCAAGCGTGCCTTCTCAGCACCGCGAGCACATCTTGGGCTAGCGGTCCTAAATCTGACACTCCTGTACTGCTTTCCACAGTCTTCATGCGCCTCATTCCGGGGATTACGGTCGATACGGCGGGGTGAGAGAGGCAGAAGCGCAATGCAAGCTCGGGCAATGTTCCGGGCACGCCAGCCAAGTCGGTCTTCAGTTTTTCTACGTGCTCGACCACTTGCTGTTTTCTGTCGCCGCGGAAATAGTGAGCGCGAAACTCGCCCGGTTCGAACTCGGTATCGGGTGTTATTGTTCCGGTCAAACCCCCTTCGTCCAACGGCACACGTGCGAGCACTCCTATGTTCAGCTCTTGACAACGCGGGAACAGATTCTTTTCGGGCGTTTGGTCGAAGATGTTGTAGATGACCTGCACGGCTTCAATCAGACCGGTTTGCAGCGCTTCCAATGCCGTGTCGGGTTCATGTTCGCTGATCGAAATCCCGAAGTGTCCCACTTTCCCGCTTTGCTTCAGATCCTCGATGGCGCGCCGCCAGTCCTGTGTCTTCGTCCAGGCGTCCGTCCATACATGGAATTGCTGTAGATCGATCTGCTCGACTCCGAGGTTTTTAAGACTCTCCTCCGTGCACTGGATGATGTAGTCGTACGGGAACACGTCATTGATCGGTATGTCGGGAGTGGCGGGCCAGATGCGGTTTTTCGGCGGGATTTTCGTGGCTATATAGATTTGCGTTGCCGCATTCTTCATAGCCTTGCCAACCAGCTGCTCGCTGTGGCCATCGCCATAGGCAAGCGCAGTATCGATGAAGTTGACGCCCAACTCGAACGCGCGTTGGAGTGCGTTGAGCGACTCATTGTCTTCGCCACCCAACCACTGCTTGCCGCCAATGCCCCAGGCACCGTAGCCGATCTCGCTGACATCGATGCCCGTGTTACCTAGTGTTCGATATCTCATGCTTTTCATGGTAGTGGACTGATGAGTCGCGACATGAGATCTGGGACGAGTAGCAATCAAGCCAGAGACTGTTGCGCTTCTTCAGTTCAAAAGGAAGCGGGTAGAATGGCGGTCGTGCGGGTATTTGTCGTTCTGCTGTTCGCCGCCAGCCTGTTGTTCGGTGCTACGTTCAAGCTCTATCTGAAAGACGGCGAT
>Ga0308176_10002229_pt1 | contig 12151 bp, 11 predicted proteins | sample PhyCR2_3_FD_203890 | JGI IMG/M metagenome (GOLD analysis project Ga0308176, IMG submission 203890) | Soil microbial communities from UC Gill Tract Community Farm, Albany, California, United States - DLSLS.C.R2 | ecosystem: Environmental > Terrestrial > Soil > Agricultural land | place: USA... | reverse complement strand
GTGCCGCATGGACGGCGCCGCGATCGAGCTCTCGGGGGTTGCAAAGCGCTACGGCGCCCTGACGGCTCTTGCCGACATCCAGCTGTCGATCGGGCGCGGCGAATTCGCCGCCCTGGTGGGCGGCTCGGGCTCGGGCAAGACGACCCTGCTCAAGACCATCAACCGGCTGGTCGTCCCCGACGCGGGGAGCGTGCGGGTGCTGGGCGAGGACGCGATGGCGGTTCCGGCCCATGAGCTGCGCCGGCGCGTCGGCTACGTCTTCCAGGAGGTCGGGCTCTTCCCGCACCTTAGCGTGGGCGAGAACATCGCCGTCACCCCGAAGCTGCTGGGCTGGGACGCGGGCCGCATCGCCGGGCGGGTGGCGAACCTGCTCGGTCTGGTCGACCTGCCGGCGGAGGCGAAGGACCGCGCGCCGGCGGCGCTTTCGGGCGGCCAGCGCCAGCGGGTGGGCGTGGCCCGGGCGCTGGCGGCGGAGCCCTCGCTGATGCTGATGGACGAGCCGTTCGGCGCGCTCGACCCTCTGACCCGCGACCAGCTGGGCGCCGACTACCGGGCGCTCCACGACCGCCTGGGCCTGACAACGGTCATGGTCACCCACGACATGGCCGAGGCCGTGCTGCTGGCCGACCGCATCGTGGTTCTGCGCGACGGGCGCATCGTCGCTGACGGGACGCCGGCCGCCCTGCTGGCCAACGCCCCTGACGACGGCGTGCGCCAGCTGCTCGAAGCGCCCAAGCGCCAGGCCGAGCGGCTGCGCGCGCGGCTGGACGGGGAGGGCGCGCCGTGAGCCCGCGCGTCGCCGCCGCCTTCCACCTGCTCCCGGAGTACCTGGGCTGGCACGTGGCGCTGAGCTTCGCCGCGCTGTCGCTGGGGGTCGCCATCAGCCTGCCGCTGGCGGTGGCCGCCAGCCGCAGCCCGCGGCTGCGCTGGCCCCTGCTGGCCGCCGCCAGCCTGATCCAGACCATTCCCAGCCTGGCCCTCTTGGCCCTGTTCTACCCGCTGCTGCTGGCGCTTTCGCTGCTCACCAAGGCGGCGCTCGGCCACGGCTTTTCGGCGCTGGGCTTCCTGCCCTCGCTGCTGGCGCTGACGCTCTATTCGATGCTGCCGATCCTGCGGAACGGGGCCGCCGGCATCCTGGGCGTCGACCCCGCGATCCGCGAGGCGGCCGACGGGGTCGGCAGGACGTCGCGCCAGAAGCTGTTGCAGGTTGAGCTGCCGCGGGCCGCGCCGGTGATCATGGCGGGCGTGCGCACGGCCGCCGTCTGGACCATCGGGGCCGCGACGCTCTCGACGCCGGTCGGCCAGACCAGCCTGGGCAACTACATCTTCGCCGGCCTCCAGACCGAGAACTGGGTCTATGTCCTGTTCGGCTGCGCAGCCTCCGCCGTGCTGGCCCTGGTGGCCGACCAGCTGCTGGGCCTGATCGAGGCGGGCGCGCGCCGCCGAAGCGGCTGGCTGGCCGCCACCGGGCTGCTCGCCCTGCTTGTGGGCGTGGCGGCGGCCACAGCCCCGTTGGCGCTGGCCGGCCGGGGCGGCAGCTACGTGATCGGCGCCAAGAACTTCTCGGAGCAGTACATCCTGGCCGAGCTAATGGCCGACCGCTTGGAGGCCAAGGGTGTGAAGGTCGCCCGCAAGGAGGATCTGGGCTCGGCGGTCGCCTACCGCGCGTTGGCCGCCGGCGAGCTCGATGCCTATGTCGACTATTCGGGGACGCTGTGGACCAACGTCCTGCAGCGCAAGGACAACCCCGGCCGCGCCGCGGTCCTGGCGACCCTGACCTCCGAGCTGAAGCGCCGCGACGGCGTGGTCGTCCTGGGCTCCCTGGGCTTCGAGAACGCCTACGCCTTCGTCATGCGCCCGGATCGAGCCGCGGCGCTGCGCATCGCCTCCATCGCCGACCTGGCCCGCGAGGCGCCTCGCCTCGGCCTGGGCTCGGACCTGGAGTTCCTCTCGCGGCCGGAATGGAAGGCGGTGCAGGCCGCCTACGGACTGCAGTTCAAGTCGCAGCGCTCCTACCAGCCCACCTTCATGTACCGGGCGCTCATGGGCGGCGACGCCGACGTGATCAGCGCCTTCTCTTCCGACGGCCGGATCGCCGCTGACAAGCTGGTGGTGCTGAGCGATCCCAAGGCGGCGATCCCGCCCTACGACGCCGTCGTGCTCATCTCGCCCAGGCGGGCGGGCGACGCGCGCCTGCTCGCGGCCCTGAAGCCGTTGATCGGCAAGATCCCGGTGGAGGCTATGCGTGCGGCCAACTACAGCGTCGACCGCGACCAGCAGAAGCTGTCTCCAGCCGAGGCCGCCAAGGCGCTGGAAACCCGCCTGACGTCGCCCTGAACCCGGCAAATCCTGCCGGCGCCTAAGCCTTTCATTAACCATGACCGGGCGAGGTTGGGGCCGCTCTGAAACGGGCGGTTTCCCAGCGTTGCGATGAGGTCTTCGATGAACGGCGCCGAGGTTCTGGACGTCGGCCGCGACGCCATCTGGCTGACCATCCAGCTGTGTGGTCCCGTGCTGATCGTGGGCCTAGTGGTGGGCGTCGGCATCGGCCTCCTCCAGGCCCTGACCCAGATCCAGGAACAGACCCTGGTCTATGCGCCCAAGATCGTGGCGGTTTTCATCTCGCTGCTGGTCTTCCTGCCGCTGATGGGCGCGCTGATGAGCGGATTCATGAAGACCATCGCCGCGCGCATCGCCGGCATGTAGCGGGCGAGGGCCAAGAGCCCATGGAGCACTTCGCCACCGCCCAGCAGGTCTACGCCGCCGGCCTGGTCTTCGCCCGGCTGGGGGCGATGGTCATGCTGATGCCGGCGATCGGCGAGACCTTCGTGCCGGTGCGCATCCGCATGGCGTTCGCGCTCAGCCTGGCGCTGATGCTGTTCCCGATCATCGCCCCGGCCGCTCCGGCGCTGCCGACCGCCGTCTCGGGCGTCGCCTTCGCCATCATCAAGGAGACGCTGATCGGCCTGCTGATCGGAGGCGTGCTGCGCTTCTTCATGGTCTCCCTGTCGACGGCCGGCGAGGTGATGTCTATCCAGTCGACCCTGGGCTTCGCCCAGACCGCCAACCCCCTGCAGGCCGCGCCCTCGACCTCGATCGCCACCTTCCTGGGACTGATGGGCCTGGTGCTGATCCTGGTCACCAACCTGCACCACTTGTTCATCGCCGCGGTGGTGAAGTCCTACACGCTGTTCCCGTTCGGCCGTCCCGTGCCGCTGGCCGACGCCAACACGCTTGCGATCCAGACCGTGGCCAACGCCTTTGCGCTGGGCATCCAGCTGTCGGCGCCGGTGATCGCCCTGGCGATGATCGTCAACGTCGCCTCCGGGCTGGTCGGCCGCGTGATGCCGACCTTCCAGATCTACTTCGTCTCCGCGCCGCTGATGATCATTCTGGCCCTGTCGCTGATCGCGCTCAGCATGGGCGTCATCGGCATGGTCTGGATCGACCACTACCGCGACCTCCTTCGGATCTTCACGTGAGGGCGCGTCGATGAGCGATACGAACGACGCCGCCACACGCACAGAGGAGCCGACACCGAGGCGCCTGCAGAAGGCGCGCGAGCAGGGCGAGGTGGTCAAGACCCAGGACCTGCCGTCCATGGCCTCGCTGGCGGCGGTGTCGTGCGTGATCATCTTCGGCGGCGGGTGGATCTGCCGCCACACGGCCGAGGCCCTGATCCCGTTCCTCTCGTCGCCCGACACCTTCACGCTCGAAGGGACGGGCGGCGTGCACGTGATGCGCGTCGCCATGGAGGCGGCCTTGCCCGCGGTGGCGGCCGTCTTCGGTGCGGCGGCGGCGGCGGGCATCGCCGGCAACGTGATCCAGACCGGCATCGCCTTCGCCCCGAACAAGCTGGCGCCCGACCTCTCGCGGCTGGCGATGGGCGGGGGCCTGAAGCGAATCTTCGGCCTGGATGGCGTGGCCCAGTGGTTCAAGTCGCTGATCAAAGTCGTACTGACCGGCGTACTGGCCTGGTGGGTGCTGAAGCCGCACATGAACGAGCTCACCAACCTGGCCACCCTGCCGCCGGTGGCGATGCTGACGTTCTCGCTCGACATCCTGCGGCGGCTGGTGATGGCCGTCGCCACCCTCCTGCTGCTCGTCGCCGGCGCCGACTGGCTCTGGCAGCGCCAGCGCTTCATGGAGCGCATGAAGATGACCAAGGAGGAGGTGAAGGAGGACTTCAAGCAGATGGAAGGCGACCCCCACGTGAAGGCGCGCCAGCGCCAGATCCGCATCGAGCGGGCCCGGCGGCGGATGATGCAGGCGGTCCCCGAAGCCACTGTCGTGGTGATGAACCCGACCCACTACGCCGTCGCGCTGAAGTACGAGACCGACGTCGCCGCCGCCCCCATGTGCGTCGCCAAGGGCCTGGACTCCCTGGCCTTGAAGATCCGCGCGGTCGCCGAGGAGGCTGGGGTGCCGATCCTGGAAGACCCGCCGCTGGCGCGCGCGCTCTACGCGACCGTCGAGGTGGACGAGGTGATCCCGCCGGCCCACTACGAGGCCGTGGCCAAGATCATCGGCTTCATCCTGTCGGCCGGCCGTGACTCCGCCGCCCGGCGCTTCCGCCGCGGCGAATTCAAGCCTCAGCCCGTAACGCCTTGAAATCTGTAGAATGCGCATGACCGATTCGTTGGGAACCGCTGGAGGCGCGGCTGCTATGCCCGAGCCGAAGGTCGTGAAGGCCCGCAGAGGCGGGGCCGAGCCGCTGGCCGTGGGCGCCGTGGTGTTCTTCCTGGTCGCCGTCGCCTTCGCCGCTGCTCCGGCGCTGAGCGCGGGTCCGGCCACGCTGGCCGGCCTGATGCTGCTGATCGGCCTGGCCGGGGTGACCATCCTGGGCCTCTTCGTGCTGCGCAGCTCCGTCGCCCCGCCCGCTGAGGCCGAGCTGGACGCCGAGCGGCTGATCGATGCGCTGAGCGAACCCGCCGCCATCGCCGCCCCCGACGGGCGCGTGAAGGCCACCAACGCCGCCTGGAAGTCGCTGATGGGCCTCTCCGCCCGCCTGCCGAAGGCCGGGCCCTCGGCCGCCAGCCTTTTCTCCGCCCTCACCGCCGCGCGGCGCGGCGAGACCGGCCGAGCCGCCATCAAGGCCAGCGGCGCCGAGCACGAGGCGCTGGTCAGCCAACTGGCGCCCCGCCGCTTCCTCGTGCGCCTGACCGGACCGGGCGCGGCCGCGCTGGCCCTGCCGCCGGCGGCCATGGAGGTCATCACCGCCTTTTCCGCGGCCATGCCGCCGCCGCCCAAGGTGCTCGACGCCTTCGCCGCCGCCTCGCCGTTCGGCGCGGCCCTGCTGGAGGGTGAGGACCCGTTCGCCGCCACGATCATGGAGACCAATGCGGCGCTGAGGGCCGTGGCCGGCGGCGGCGAGAAGGGCCAGGTGTTCGGCGACCTGATCGATCCGGCCAGCCGGGCCGACGCGGCGCTGAAGCTGGCCGCCGGCGGCGCCGCGCCCCTGGAAGTGCGCCTGGCGCACGATCCCAGCCGCGTGGCCCACCTGTACCTTTCCAAGAGCGACGGGCGCTGGGTCGCCTACCTCGTCGACGTGTCCGAGCAGAAGCAGATCGAGCTCCAGCTCAGCCAGAGCCAGAAGATGCAGGCCATCGGCCAGCTGGCCGGCGGCGTGGCGCACGACTTCAACAACCTGCTGACCGCCATCTTCATGCAGCTGGACGTGCTGGCCTCGCGCCACCCGGTGGGCGATCCCAGCTACGAGGGCCTGAACGAGATCCGACAGACCTCGACCCGGGCCGCCGACCTGGTGCGCAAGCTGCTGGCCTTCTCGCGCAAGCAGACCGTGCAGCGCGAGATCCTCGACCTGGGCGAGCTGATCAGCGAGTTCGAGGTGCTGCTGCGCCGCGTGCTCTACGAGGACGTGAAGCTCACCACCGACTATGGCCGCAACCTGCCGCAGGTGCGCGCCGACCGCGGCCAGTTGGAGACCGCGGTGATGAACCTGGCCGTCAACGCCCGCGACGCCGTGCGCGCCCACGGCGGCGGGACGGTCAACATCCGGACGGCCCGCCTCAGCCAGGAGGAGGCCCAGGCGATGGGCTATCCGACGGCGATGGGCGATCAGGCGCTGATCGAGGTCAGCGACGACGGCCCGGGCATCCCGCCGGACGTCATGGCCAAGATCTTCGAGCCGTTCTTCACCACCAAGCCGGTGGGCGAGGGGACCGGCCTGGGCCTGGCCACCGTCTATGGCATCGTCAAGCAGTCGGACGGCTGGATCGCGGTCGACTCGAAGTCTGGCGAAGGCGCGGCCTTCCGCGTTTTCCTGCCGGTGCACGTGGCCAGCGCCGTCGCCGACGTGCAGCCCGCCGTCGTCGCCCAGCCCAAGCGGCCGGTGGCCCGCGACCTCTCCGGGGCCGGGCGCATCCTCTTCGTCGAGGACGAGGATGCCGTTCGCGGCGTGGCCGCCAAGCTGCTGCGCGCCCGCGGCTACGAGGTGATCGAGGCCGCTTCCGGCGAAGAGGCCCTGGAGCTTGCCGAGACCCACGCCGGCGAAATCGACCTGATGATCTCCGACGTCGTGATGCCGGGCATGCAGGGCCCGGACCTGCTGAAGCAGGCGCGGCGCTACCTGGGCGAGGCGCCGGTGATGTTCATCTCGGGGTACGCCGAGAGCGAGTTCTCCGACCTCCTCGAGGGCGAGAGCAACGTCTCCTTCCTGCCCAAGCCCATCGACATCAAGACCCTGGCCGAGCGGGTGAAGCAGGAGCTGCAGAAGGCCGCATAGGCCTCGGTCTTGCCTTCGCCACGGCGGGCCGCCAAAACCTGCGGCGTCCGAAACCGCCGGAGCACCCGTGTCGAACGTCCCGCCCAGCCAGCCGACCCGCGCCATGAGCCCCCAGGAGATCTGGGCGCTGGCCACGACCGCGCACAAGGCCGGCCGCGCCGAGGAGGCTGAGCGGCTCTACCGCGCCCTGCAGGCCAGCCAGCCGACCTCGCCGACCGCGCTCAACCTGGGCCTCCTGCTCGAGGACCAGCGCCGCTGGACCGACGCCGAGGCCGTCTACCGCGCGCAGCTGGCGCTTGATCCGGAGGACCCGCCGCTGCGCCGCCAGATGGCGTTCCTGCTGCTGCGGCTCGGCCGCTACGCCGAAGGTTGGCCTTACTACGAAGCCCGCATGGTGAAGCCGGGTGAAAACCGCAAGCCGCAGCTCAATTTCCCGGAGTGGGAGGGTCAGCCCGTCTCATCCCTACTGATCTGGGTCGAGCAAGGGCTGGGCGATCAGATCATGTACGCCCGCTATGTCGCCCCGCTGATGGCCCGCGGCGTGCGCGTGACGATGATGTGCCGCCCGGCCCTGACCCGCCTGTTGCAACCCCTCGGCTGCGCGCTGATTGCGGCCGAGGGCGCCGTGCAGATCCCAGCGCATGACGCCTGGGTGCTGGCCGCCTCGTTGCCCTTGCGGATGGGGACGACGCTGGAGACCATCCCGCCCGCGCCCTACCTGCCGGGCCGTTCGGGCGGCGAGGGCTTGGGTCTCGTCACCCGCGGCAGCCCCACCCACGTCGATGACGCCAACCGCTCGCTCTCCGAGGCCGTGGCCGCCGAGTTCGCGGCCTTGCCGGGCGTTCGCCAGATCGATCGGGAATTCGCCCGGGGCGACCTCGAAGACGCTGCCGAGTTCGTGCGCGGGCTGGCGCGGCTGATCACCGTCGACACCGCCGCCGCCCACTTGGCGGGCGCGATGGGCAAGCCCACCTGGCTGCTCCTGCCGTACAAGGGCGATTGGCGCTGGATGACCGGGCGCGCCGACAGCCCTTGGTACCCCTCAGTCCGCCTCTTCCGCCAAGCGGCCCCCGGCGACTGGGCCAGCGTGCTGGCCGAGGTGCGCCTGGCGCTGGCCACCGGTTCGCCGTGAAGCCCGCCGGCCCGGAGGATTGGCCGGCGCTGGCTTACGCCGACTGGGCCGACACGGCCGACACGCTGCACCTGTGGACCCAGGTGGTGGGCAAGGTGCGCATGGCGCTCACCCCGGCGGTGAACCACTGGTGGCACGTGCCGCTCTATGTCACCGCCCGCGGGCTCACGACGTCGCCGATGCCGGTGGGCGGGCGCAGCGTCGAGATCGCCTTCGACTTCATCGACCACCGCTTGTCCGTGCAATGCAGCGACGGCCGCGCCGACGGCTTCGCGCTTGCGGCGATGAGCGTCGCGGCCTTCCACGCCCGGCTGATGGCCATCCTGTCGGGCCTCGGCGTGACCGTGCGCATCTGGACCACGCCGTGCGAGATTGAAGACCCCATCCCGTTCGAGAAGGACGAGGTCCACGCGACCTACGATGCGGCGGCCGCCAACCGCTTCTGGCGGGTGCTCGTGCAGGCCGAGCGGGTGATGTTGGCGTTCCGCGCCCGGTTCCTGGGCAAGGCCAGCCCGGTGCACTTCTTCTGGGGCAGCTTCGACCTGGCGGTCACCCGCTTTTCGGGCCGGCGCGCGCCGCCCCATCCGGGCTCGGCCCTCCTGCCGGCCTCAGTCAGCCGCGAAGCCTATTCACATGAGGTCTCCAGCTGCGGCTTCTGGCCGGGCGCGCCGGGGATCGAGGCGACATTCTACAGCTACGCCTATCCCGAGCCGCCGGGCTTCGCCGAGGCCGACGTGCGGCCCGGCCCTATCGCCCGCTGGGACCCGGCGCTCGGCGAGTTCGTGCTTCCCTACGAGGCTATGCGCACGACGATGTCGCCGGACTACGCCCTGCTCATCTTCCTGCAGTCCACCTACGACGCCGCCGCCGATCTTGCCCAATGGCCCCGCGCCGAGCTGGACCGCCATCCGCCGACCCACGCCTTCCGAGGGGCCACGCCATGAGCGAACTCGCTACCGCGCCACGCAAGCTGCCGATCTCGGCGCTGATCGGAGCGGCGCTCGCCGGCGCGGCGGTGGGCGCGATGACCATCGGGGCGATCTCGATCGGCGCCGTCGCGATCGGCGCGCTCACCGCCGGGCGCGTGCGGATCAAGAGGCTGGAGATCGGCGAGCTGCGCGTGCGAAAGCTCGTACGTCTGGAGGACTAGGCGCGCGCGCCCGCTTCGGCGCTATAGGGCGTCAGGTCGATCCCCGGATAGCGCAGAGCCACGTCGGAGAGCGTCTGGTCGTTCCAGTAGGGGTCGCCCGGCGGCGGCCAGCCGAAGAGGTCGCGCTGACGGGGCGTCATCTTCACCATCGCCTCCTTCCAGCCCGGTTTCAGGGTGTGGTCGGGCCAGGCCATCTTGCCCTGCCAGCGCCAGCCTCGGGGCTTGTAGTCCACGGGCATCACGAACCGGGACCGTCCCGGCGCCTTGAAGTTCGAACCGCGGTGGAAGACGTCGGTCTTGTAGATCAGGATCGTGCCGGCCGGGCCGGTCACCGCCACCTCGTCCTCGAAGAAGTCACCCATTTCCGTCTGGGTGATCCCGAGCGGGATGTCCTTGGTCCTGGCGAGCGGCACCGCCTTGGTCGGCCCGTCGAGCTCGGTCACGTCGGAGAGCAGGATGAAGCAGGTCATCTGCGGCATCAGTCCATCGGCGCGGGGCGCCACGATGGTGTGGTTCTCGTAGTCTCGGTGGTGGTGCTGGTCGTAGTCGATGGCGCCGGCGTACTTGCCCCACAGCTCGACCTTGTAGCAGTCGATCTCGTCAGTCTGCAGGAACCGCTCGGCCGCGTCGATCAGGTCCGGATAGACGGGGATCCGGTTCAGCGCCCAGGAAGGGTAGGGGAAGAAGCGCAGGCCCGCGAACTGGCTCTTGGCGAACTTCGGGTGCGCGCCAGGGTCGGCGAAATAGTCGTCCGGCCGCGGATAGATCTCCCAGAGCGCGTCCTGCGCGGCGCAGAGCGTTTCCTGGTCCAGGAAGCCTTCGACCACGGTGAAGCCGCGGTCCCAGACCTCGGCCAGCTTCTCGTCGGGAATCCGCATGGGCGACAGTCAACCGTCGCAGGGGCGCACGCGCAACCGGCTTGCGTCGGCCGCTGAGGCGCGCGAGCCTTGGGCCATTCAACCAAAAGTCATTTCGGAGGAGGCGTGATGGGCGAGGCCCGGGTCAATCCCAACGGGACCCTGAAAGGGAGGAACGCGCTGGTCACCGGCGCCAGCCGCGGCATCGGCGAGGCGATCGCGGCGCGCCTGGCCATGGAGGGCGCCAACGTCGTCGTCTCCGCCCGCACCGCCGAGGATGGCGAAAGCCGGCTGCCGGGGACGCTGAACGAGACGGTCGAGCGCATCAAGAGAGCCGGCGGCAGCGCTGCGTTCATCAAGGCCGACCTGGCCCAGGCGTCCGAGCGCGAGCGGCTGATTGAGCAGGCTCGCGCCACCTACGGCGACGTCGACATCCTCGTGAACAACGCCGCCATCACCTACTTCATGCCGGTCGCCGAGTTCCCCGAGAAGCGCTTCAAGCTGATGATGGAAGTCCAGGTCTACGCGCCCTTCCACCTGGCCCAGCTGGTGCTGCCGGCGATGCGCGAGAAGAAGCAGGGCTGGATCGTCAACATCTCCTCCGGCGCCGGCATCCACCCCAAGCCGCCCTACACGCGGCGCGGCGGCGGCACGGTCTACGGCATGTGCAAGGCCGCGCTGGAGCGCTTCACCACCGGCCTGGCGTCCGAGGTCTATGACGACGGGATCGCGGTGAACGTGGTCTCGCCGGGCCTGGTGGCGACACCCGGCGTGGCCGTCCACGGCCTGATCACCGAGGCTACCAAGGATCGCGTCCAGCCCATCGAGTACATCGCCGAGGCGGTCTATCAGCTCTCGACCTGCAAGCCGGACGTGCGCACCGGCACGATCAACTACGCCGATCCCTTCCTGAAGGAGATCGGGGTGAAACCCTCGGAGCTCGTCTAGCCTGTGATCGAACAGACCCTCGAGATCCCCACCAAGGACGGGGCCACGACCACCTTCATCGCCCATCCTGAGCGCGATGGGCCGCACCCGGTGGTGCTGTTCTTCATGGACGCCCCGGCGATCCGCGAGGAGCTGCGCGACATGGCCCGGCGCATCGCCAGCGCCGGCTACTACGTGATGCTGCCCAACCTCTACTATCGCAAGGGCGTCATGGAGCTGGCGGACCTGCCGCCGCTGCCGGAGGCCGAGGCGCGGGCGCGGATGTTCGAGCTGATGGGGTCGCTCACCATCGCGCTGGTGATGGACGATGCCGATGCGCTCCTGAACTACGCCGACCGCGATCCGGCGGCCAGCAAGGGTAAGGTCGCCACGGTCGGCTACTGCATGAGCGGCCAGTACGCGATCAACTTCGCCGCCCGCTACCCGGACCGCGTCGGCGCGGCGGCCTCGATCTACGGCGTGCAGCTGGTCACCGACCGCCCCGACAGCCCCCACCTGGCCGCCCAGAAGGCCAAGGGCGAGCTCTACTTCGCCTGCGCCGAACATGACACCTACGCACCGTTGGAGATGGTCGAGGCGCTGGACCAGACGGTGAAGTCGAAGAACCTGAAGGCCGAAGTCGAGCTCTACCCCGGCGTCCACCACGGCTTCGCCTTCCCGCAGCGCGCGGTCTACGACAAGCCCGCGGCCGAGCGGCACTGGGAGCGCCTGTTCTCGCTATGGCGGCGGAATTTGGTGTAGCGGCTTTTCGCTCGCCGATCAGCGGGGTGGCTTCACGCCCTGCGCCACGAGCGGCGGGACCCAGTCGGGCTCCAGGGCCTTCTTCGGGTGCGAGCCGGTCACCATGCCCATGAACTGCGGCCACAGCTCATAGCCCAGGAGCGCCTGGGCCTTGGGGCTCATCTGCCGCACGATCGCTTTCGGCACCGACAGGAAGAAGTTCTCCTGCGGCCGCGCCCAGCCGGCGCAGTACTGGTTGGTGAAGGCGAGCCTGGGCTTGTCCGTCCGGTTCGCGCCGCCCCGGTGGAAGAGCTTGCCGGGGAATACGAAACAGGCGCCGGCCGGGACCTCCATCGGGACCAGCAGCTTCTCCAGCCCCGTCGGGTCCTTGCGCCGCTCGGCGACTTCCTCGTCGCTCCAGAGGTGGCTACCGGGGATCACCTCGGTGGCGCCGTTCTCACGGGTGAAGGGGTCGATGGCCCCGATCACCGAATAGCCCGCAGAAGGCGCGGAGCGCGGCTGGCGGTAGAAGCCGTCGTCGTTGTGGATCGACTGGACGGTTTCGTCGGGCCCCAGGTTGATCGCGTGGGTGGCCGAAA
>Ga0308176_10002228_pt1 | contig 12152 bp, 17 predicted proteins | sample PhyCR2_3_FD_203890 | JGI IMG/M metagenome (GOLD analysis project Ga0308176, IMG submission 203890) | Soil microbial communities from UC Gill Tract Community Farm, Albany, California, United States - DLSLS.C.R2 | ecosystem: Environmental > Terrestrial > Soil > Agricultural land | place: USA... | reverse complement strand
GACCGGGCCCGTCGGCGCCGCCGTGACCGTCGACCCCGTCAGCGACCGCTGGGCCACCGCACAGGACCTCGCCGACGCCGTCGGCAGCGCCCTGTACGACGACGGGCTGCGCACCTGGCACTGGGAGCCCGTGCCCGTCCTGGCGGGCACCCCCGACGTGACCCTGGCCACCGGCCCCGAGGGCCTGGTCCTGGCGCCCGAGGCGACCCTGGCCCGTGATGCCTGGTTCAACTACGTGCAGCTGCGCTACACCTGGCGCAACAGCTCCGGAGCTGACCAGGTCGTGACCGCCACCGCCTACGTGGCGTCCGGCCCGTTCGCCATCAACGGCGACGCGGGCAAGCGCATCCTGCTGGACGAGCGGCGAGTCCCGACCACCCAGGCCAGGGCCAACGCCGCCGCCCAGTCCGTGCTGCGCCGCCAGCTGTCCAAGTCCCGCTCGTTCACGTTCGAGGCCATCGCCGCGTACTGGGTCCGGCCCGGCATGACCGCCGCCGTAACCCTGCCTGGTGGCGGGCAGGAGCTGCACCTGGTCAGCCGCGTGGCGTTCCGGCCCCTGGCGGGCACCATGACCGTGGACACCCGGCTGCCCGAGGACTACACCCTGGCCACGACCACGCCCCCGCCTGCCATCCCGACCGACCCGCCCCCGGCCCCGACCGCCGACCCGCCCCCGCCCGTCCGTACCACGTTCGTATCGGAATGGGTCGCCAGCGCCAGCCAGGCGTACCGCTCGAACGGGCAGAAGAACACCGTCCTGCCCGACCGCGTCGCCCAGGGCTACAACCCCGGCAGCGTCAACGGCAACCAGCTGTCTCTGATCCTGTTCACCGCCGCCAACTCGACCCCGGCGCCCGGCAAGCGAGGCGAGACAGGCAAGACCATCGCCCAGGCCCTGCCCGCTGGTGCCCAGGTCCAGCGCGTCCAGGTCGAGCTGGTGCCAACCCACACCTACCAGTCGAGCGGCGGCACCCTGCGCGTGGGCTGGACCAGCGACCAGGCAGCCATCCCGGCCACGTTCAAGTCTGCGTTCGTCCGCACCAACCAGTCCGGCTGCAAGGTGGGTACCCCCCGCTGGGTCGACCTGACCAGCACCGAGCTGGCTGGGGCCCTGGAGGGCGGCAAGCCCCTGGGCGTCACCCTGGGCCCCGGCATCGGCACGTCAACCCTCTATTACGTCCTGGTGGCGGGCGCCACGTATGCCACCGCCAGCTGGCGCCCCCGCGTCCGCATCACCTACACCAAGTAAGGAAGGCACCCCCCATGGGAACCAAGGCCACCACCCAGGGCACCCTGACCACGCCCGACGGCGACGAGGCGCCCCAGCTCGACTACTGGCTCAACCAGCTGGCCGAGCAGATCGAAGACAGGTACGTGGGCAAGACCGACACCGCTGGCCGGTCCCGCATCCACCGCGCCCGCAACCTGGGCGCCGGGCTGACCACCGACGCCAGCGGATACATCACGCTGAACCACGGCGCCCCGTTCACGCCCACCACGATCACGGCGCACGTCACCAGCAACGCCGCCACGCTCCTGGTGCCGATCAGCACGGGCGATATCACCGCCACCACAGTCAAGGTCCGGTTCCAGTCCTGGTCTACGGGCGGCAACATCGCGCCCGCTGGCACCGCCCTGAACAGCTCCCTGACCCTGGTCTGTTACGAGTGACCTAGCGCCAGGCAACAAAAAACAGGCACCGCGGCCGCCGCCGGCGACGACCGAAACTAGCGCGACACGACAGAAAGGACCCACCACCGTGCAGCTCATTGACGACACCAGGGCAGCCTGGGGCGCCGCCAGCTCCAGCAACCCCCGACGGGTCGACCCCACCGCCCGCAAGGGCATCAGCTGGCACTACGACGGCGGCAACCCGCTGGGCCTGGCGCTCCTGCAGCACACCGCCTGCCTGCGCCGCGTCAAGGCCGACCAGGCGTTTCACCAGGCGACCCGAGGCTGGGCAGATATCGGGTACAACGCCCTGGTCTGCCAGCACGGGCGCGTGATCGAGGGCCGAGGGCTCGACCTCATCGGGGCGCACAGTCCTGGCGTGAACGTCGAGCACTACGGCGTGCAGTTCATGGTGGGCGGCGCCGAGGCCCCCACGCCCGCCGCCTACCGACGAGCTGCCCAGCTCGCCGCCGACCTGGCCGCGCACAGCGGCCACCAGCTGCGCCAGTGGGGCCACAAGGACGACCCCCAGGCGTCGACCGAGTGCCCCGGCGCAACCATCGAGGGCTGGGTCCACCAGGGCCTGGCCACCACCACCCCCCAGGAGGACGACATGTTCAGCGACCAGGACCGCGCCCAGCTGGCGCGCATCGAGCGCGCCCTGACGGCGCACGACACCGAGGAGGACGAGCGATACAAGGTCGACGCCGCTCGATATGGGGTCTACATGGCCCGGTTCAACCAGCTCGGCGCCCTGCTGGCAGGCATCGACAAGGCCGACCCAGCAGCCATCGCCGAGGCCATCCCCGCCGAGCTGGCCAGCCAGGTCGCCGACGAGCTGGGCAAGCGCATCCAGGGCGCCAGCTCATGACCATCAACACGCCCGGCAGCGGCAACGGTCGAGGCGGCAACCCGCTGGCCCAGCAGATCATCGGCGCCGTCATCTTTGTGGTAGTCACCGCCGCCTGGGTCTACTGCAAGCTCAACAAGCTGGAGACAGGCGAGCTGCTGGCGTTCGCCGTGCCCGTGGTTGGCGCCCTGTTCCTGGTCGGCAGTGTCGACAGGGCAGGGGAGAAGGCCGACAAGGCAGCCGACGCCGCCAGCCAGGCAGCCCAGCAGACCAATGGCGTGCTGGACGCCCGCATACAGGCAGCCGTGTCCAAGGCCCTGGCCACCCGTGACGCCGCCCGCACCCGCCAGGCCCAGGGCGACATAAGCGAGGCGGGTGGGGCGCCCACCGCCCCACCCGCCTACGAGCCCGAGAACGCGCCCACCGCGTTCACCGGGCTGCCCAGCTAGCCGACCATCAGGAATGAGTCACCCTGCAGCAGCTGGCCCATCGAGGGCGGCAGCCGCCCACCACGGTCTGGGAGCCCCAGGCCGCTGGTGGGCTGCTGGCCCTGGTCTACGGTGCCCGGCGCCTCACCGAGCAGCACCGACGGCGGCACCTGGAGAAGCTGGCACAGCGCCCCGACCTCATCGAGCGTCCAGGGCGTCCTGTACCGGAAGCGGTCTGACACCGCCATGCGCGACATGCCCAGGGCGTCCGCCAGGTCTGACTGGTGAACGCGTCGCCTGGCACAGATCAGCCGCACGTTGTCGGCGACTACCACACACAAGGGCGTGCCGCCCGTTGGGGTCCTCATGCGGACAAGAGTGCCGCGACACGCTGGGAAATACATGTGTTTTCGCGTGTCGGTTGGCGCCGGGGCCCTGATTGCCGCAAGATACGCCTAGGGCGTACAGCCCAGCCCACCACCGCTCAAGCCCACCAGGAGCACACGAACATGGCCAAGTCGGACCACGCCGAGTTCATCGCCTTCAGCCGTCGGATCATGCGCGCCATGTCCAAGCGCCTGGGCGACGCCGACCCCGAGGACCTGGCAGAAATGCTGGAGCTGCAGCGCACCCTGGACGCCGCCATCGGCGCCGCCGTCCGTGGCCAGCGGGCTGCCGGGTTCAGCTGGGCCCAGATCGCCGCCCCCCTGGGCATCACCCGCCAGGCAGCACAGAAGCGCTGGGGCAAGCTCGCCGAGCAGCTGCCCATGGCCGACCAGGAGGACCAGGCGTGAACGCCGAGCTGCAGCGCCTGGCTGCCGACCAGCAGCGCCGCGAGTCATGAGCTGGCCCACCACCGACCAGCAGCGCCGCAACCGTCGCCGCCACCAGGAGGAGACCTACGAGGCGCCCCGCTACCTGCAGCCCTGGACGCCCGCCCAGGACCGCTACCTGGTCGACACCACCAACGGCACCGTGACCCAGCGGGCAGCCGCCCTGGGGCGCACGTACTACGCCGCCAACGCCCGCCTGGCTCGCCTGCGCGAGCTGGGCCAGACCACATCACTGGAAGCTGAGAGGACCGCATCATGAGTCTCACCCCCACCCAGGCCCAGCTGCTGGACGAGCTGGCCACCCGAGCCCTGGACGCCCTGCGCGACCAGGACCGTGCCGCCGTCGAGCTGGCCACCGAACTGCACCCGACCGACCGCCAGCGCGAGCACCACCGCCGTATGGCAGCCCGAGCCCAGGACGCCGAGCTGCAGCTGCACGACACCATCGCCGCCCTGGTCGAGCACCCGAAACGCCAGACCAACGGACGCCTGCAGGAGCGCCTGACCGCGTACCTGGGCAAGCCCAGCTAGGCCCCTGGCCTGGTGCCCGATTCAGTGTCAACCACGCGTTGACACCGGATCAGCTGCCAGGGCAACCCCCTACAGCCACAACCGAATAGGCCCCCCAGCGCCGAGCTGGGGCGTACACCAGGGCGTTACCGCTGGGCATGGGAGGCGGCGACTCCGACAAGACAAGCCGTGGTCAAGGGGACACGACCCAGGTGGTTCCGATCCGAGTACGCGGGCCGACGCGATATCTAGAAGGCAGGCCCGGCGCGTCCAGGGTGCAGAGCCCTGGTGCTGGCAAGGACCAGCACGCGACCCGCGTACACATCCCGGCCCTGGCGTGAGCGAGTAATTCCCGTGACGCGAGCTAGCAACCCATACCCGACAGTGACGGCATGGACGGCGAGCTTCCCTGTAGCGCAAGACAACCCAGACACCTGGGCCTTGCGCTACAGGGGAGCCGCCCCCCGCCCCTCTAGCTCCGGCATGGCTGCCTCGCCCCAGCCCCTGCCGTCCCAGCCTGTCGCACCTACCCAGCCACTCCAGCAACTACGAACAACCCCAGCCACAAGCGGACACCACAGCCCAGGCCCGGCCTGGTCACGGTGGAACCGTGCAAGGCCACCAGGCACCTGAGCAGTACGCCTCTCGCTTGTCAGTAACCCAGCCCACCTGGAAGGACACCCACCCATGAACCACACCCAGACACCGCCCACCTGTCCCCAGTGCGGGGCCAGGGTCTACCGCACCCACACCTGTCGCGTGTCCGGCCTGCGCCTGGGCCTGAACGGCAAGCTGCCCGAGCCCGGCGAGGTCCTGCCTGCAGCTCGACCGCTGACCCTGGTCCCGATGCCCGAGGGCTGGCGCGACCAGGTGTCTGCCGAGTGTGCGACCTGGCCCGCCCGTGCCCAGCTGCACCTGGTCGAGGAGGAGGACCTGGACGAGGCAGGGGACTGGCGCCTCGACCAGGGCAGCGCCCGCCTGGGCACCGTGCTGACCACGCTGGCCCTGGCGCTCGGCACCGCCGCGTGTGTCCTGGTCGACAGGCTGCCGCTGTGAACCTGTCGAGCCAGCGCCGCCGTGGCAAGACTGACCAGCTGCGCCGCGCCCAGCTCGCCCGCCTGGTCGAGCTGGGCCAGGCAGTCTGCCCCCGCTGCGAGGAGCCCATCGAGCCAGGCCAGGCGTGGGATGCCGGGCACGTCGTCAGCCTGGCCGAGGGCGGGCACCCGCTCGGCGAGCTGCGACCCGAGCACGCGAGCTGTAACCGCTCGGCTGGTGGCCAGCTCGCCGCCCAGCTGCGCCGAGGCAGGCGCGTCGACCGCTCCCGTTTTTTGGTCGACTGACCACCCTGGACACCCAGCGAGTGTCCGTTTTTCTCCCCCACCATTCCGACGGTTTGGCCCCCAAACCACCACAATGGGCGCCCAGCCCAACTCATATATGAGATAGGAACTGCCGTGATTTGCAACCGACCGACCGACCCGCCCGAGGATGCCTCGCCGTCCTGGCTCGGCGCACCGTGCCCCGACTGTGGCCACACGACCCTGCTGCACCCTGGCCCGGCCAACCCTGGCCTGGCGTACTGCCTGACGTGTGACCACCTGGACGCCATCGCCGAGCTGCGCACCACCGCCGACGCCGCTGGCGTCCGCCTGGGCAAGCTCGACACCTGGAAGGCCAAGGCCATCACCCAGCTCGACGGCATCAAGGCCCGGCTGGACGCCCTGGAGGCGACGCCGTGAGCGGGGCCCTGTTCGACGTGCCCCAGCCCAAGGCGCCCAAGGAATCGCCCGGCCCGGTCTACCAGGGCACGTCCAAGGCCATCCGCTACCTGGAGCAGCACAACGCCACCGAGGAGGACCCCAAGGGCAAGGCGTGGGCGACCAGGATGGCGGGCACCATCGCCCAGGCCCGGTCCCTGGCCGCGTCCATCGACCGTGCCAGCGGGCGCGACCCCAACCGACGCCAGGCAGCTGGGCGCGACCTGGCCGACCTGCATGAGCGCCTGGACGCGCTCATGCTGCGCCTCGACCCCGAGGAGGTCGCCCACGCCTCGACCGACCCCTGGAACGAGCTGCAGGGCCAGCTGGTCGAGCTGGAGCTGCAGCAGCGCCGCAAGGTCATGCAGGACGGGCAGCTGTGAGCGACCAGCTGCTGGCCACCAGGACCCTTGCCGAGCCCCGGTTCCACACGCCCAGGTCGACCCGAGAGACACGCGGCGGGCGCGTGCAGCTGCTGGCCAAGGCCAAGGGCAAGCCGCTCATGCCGTGGCAGCGCGACGCCATCGACGTGGCCCGCGAGGTCGACCCGGCCACCGGAGAGAATTGGTACGACAAGGTCCTGGTCACGGTCCAGCGCCAGTCCGGCAAGACCTTCCTAATCGGCAACGAGGCCGACGAGGTCTGTATCAGCAAGCGAGGCGCCCGCACCTGGTTCACCCAGCAGACAGGCAAGCACGCGGGCACCTGGATGCGAGAGGAGCACTTTCTAGCCCTGGCCGAGGCGGCGCCGCTCCTGGGCGAGGAGGGCGCCGCCAGCTGCCGTTACCGCCTGTCCCGTCGAGCTGGCGCCGAGGGCGTGGTCTGGAAGGGCACTGGCGGCACGTTCTACGCCTTCCCGCCCAACCGTGACGCCATGCACAGCAAGCAGTCCGACCGCACGTTCGTGGACGAGGCGTGGGCGTTCGACGCCGAGCAGGGCGCCGAGCTGCGCCAGGCCATCCGACCCACGATGAACACCAGGCCCGGCGCCCAGCTGTGGATCGTGTCGGCAGCTGGCGACGCATCGAGCGCCTACCTGGAGGAGGAGCTGGCCCAGGCCCGGCTCCTGGTCAACGACCCGGCCAGCCGCATAGCCCTGGTCGACTACGGGCTGCGCGACGACGAGGACCCCGAGGACCTGGACGCCGTGCTGCGCCGCCATCCTGCCTACGGGTACACCATCACCCGGCGCGCCATCGAGGCTGCCCGCGCCGAGTTCGCCAACGACCCAGGCGGCTGGGCCCGTGCCTACGGCAACGTGCCGACCAAGGCCCGAGACAGCCTGTGGCCGGACAACGTGTGGACCGAGTGCGGCATGGGCCTGGCCCCGGCGCCCGAGCGCTACGGCGTGGCGTTCGACGTCACCCCGATGGGCGAGCGGGCAGCTGTGGCAGCTGCCTGGCGCGACCACCGCCACCACGCCATCGGCCAGCTGGTCGAGACACTGGGCGACGGCACGGCGGCGCCCGTGCGCGAGCTGCCCGAGCTGCTGGTCCAGCTCGCCAGCTCCAGGCGCCTGCCCATCGACTACGACCCCAGGAGCCCCGGCTGCCTGGCCGTGGTCGACGCCGTCGCCCAGCTGGTCGCCGAGGACAGGCGCCTGCGCGACCTGGTCGAGCTGCGCGCCGTCCCGGTCGCCAACTACGCCGCCGCGTGTGTCCAGCTGTCCAAGGCCGTGTTCGGGCGCGAGTTCCACCACGCCAACCAGGCCGAGCTGACCGAGGCGACCCAGAACGCCACGACCTCGACCGCCATGGACGGCGGGTTTTGCTGGGCCCGCAAGAAGTCGACAGGGTCGATTGCCGAGCTGGTCGCCGTGACCCTGGCCGTGCGAGCGTTCGACACCCTGCCCGCCCCCAGGCGTAAGCCCGTGGCATCAGCTGGGCGGCGCCGCTGACCGCAAATCTTCCTGTCTCGAGCCCCGCCGGCCGGGCCCCAAACCGCAAGATTTGCGGTCTGGGGCCCTTGTCGCGTCCGGATCATGTGTGGAGGCAGGACTACGCCTGGGGCGTATGAGTCCGGCATACCGCCCCAGAATGGATCCCGTGGCCGCACCCATGATCCAGACCGACACCAGCCCCAGCAGCTCCCTGGCCGTATGCCGGGCCGACCGTGGCGGCTGCGGCGACCGCTCGCCCGTCTACAGCTCCAGGGCCAAGGCCCTGGCCTGGGCAGCCAAGCACCGCGAGGCCAGGCACCCCCGCCAGGCAGCTGACTCCGAGCGCAAGAGGATGGCGACCGTATGAGCTGGCTGGACAGGTTCGAGGGCTGGCTGAGTCAGGGCGCCCCCCAGGCGCCGGTCGCCGCATTCTCGACCGCCGTGGCGGCGCCGGACTACTCGCCCGCCACCGCGCCCGCCGCCTCGACCTGGCGCGCCCAGTCCGTCGCCCGCAACATCGCGCTGCGCATCCCGGCCATGAGGCGGGCCCGTGCCGCCATCCTGACCCCGGCCACGTTCGGGCTGACCGCCTGGGAGAACGGCAGCCAGCTGGACGAGCTGGACATGCGCTGCGCCTGGCTGCGCCAGCCCGAGCGCGCCCGCACCCGGTTCAACACCCTGGCGCTGCTGCTGGACGACGGGCTGTGGTTCGACAAGGCCGTGGTCAAGGCCACGACCCGCGTGGACGGCACAACCGCCTATGTCGAGCGGATCCACCCCCAGCGCTGGGTCGCCACCTATCGGGCCGACGACCCCGACACCGTCGACTCCTGGCGCATCGACGGGCACGACTACAGCCCCGACGCCTTCCTGGCCGCTGGATACGTGGCGTTCGACTTCGCCAGCCTGGGCGGGCTGCGCCTGTTCGGGTTCGAGCTGCTGCAGCTGTACGGCGACCTGCAGGCTGCAGCTGGCCGCTACGCCAGGGCGCCGCACCCACACGCCATCCTGGTCAACGAGGGCGGCGACAGCCTCAAGCCCGACGAGATAGCCGACCTCCTGGACGAATGGGAATGGGCCCGCGAGAACCGCTCGACTGGCTACCTGGACGGGTACCGCTACGACACCGTGGGATACAGCGCCAAGGAGCTGCAGCTGACCGAGGCCCGCGAGCACGCCGCCCTGGAGGTCGCCCGCCTGGTCCAGCTGCCCGCGTTCGCCGTCGATGCGGCGGGCGGCGACTCGATGACGTACTCGAACATCGTGGACCGCCGTAGCGACCTGGTCGCCAGCCTGCGCCCCTGGACCACCGTCCTGACCCAGACCATGGGCATGGACGTGCGCCAGGGCGGCACCACCCGAGGGCTGCTGCTGCCCCGTGGCATCACTGCCCAGGTCGACGCCAGCGACTACCTGCGCGAGGACGCCGAGAAGCGCATGCGCGTGTGGGCTGCCATGCGCGACCTGGGCCTGGCCGACGACGCCGACATTCGCCGCATGGAACCTCTAGCCCGGAAGGCCACCGCATGACCCACCGCGTATCCGTCAGCTTCCTGCCCCAGCTGCCCCAGGCCCGGCTGTCGGCAGCTGCCGAGCCCGACGCCACCACCGACAAGCCCACCCGCATCCTGGGTACCGCGTTCGCCATCGGCACCCCGTCCGGCCCCAGCGCCGACGGCGCCCGCTACCAATTCAGCTCGCTCCCGTACAACGCCGACGAGCTGCTGGACGTGGTCAACGAGCATGACTCCTGGGTCGACCCCATCGGGCGCCTGGCGTCACCGTTCAAGCTCGGCGACGACCAGCAGCTGGTCGAGGCCGAGGCCCGCATCTTCGACACCACGGCAGGGCGTGACGCCCTGGTGCTGGCGTCGGAAGGCGTCAAGGGCGGCTGGTCCATCGCCGCCCAATTCGCCGACTACGAGGAGGACGCCGAGGGCGTCCGCCATGTCCAGGACCCCTGGACCGCCATCCACCTGGGTCTAGTCCGTGACCCAGCGTTCGCCGAGTCCCGAGGGCTCACCCTTGCAGCGTCCGCTGCGCCCACCAAGGAAGAAGGAGCACCCGTGCCCAAGGAAGCCCTGCCCGGCCAGGTCGTCGAGCTGCCCACCGTCGAGGAGCTGGCCCAGAAGGTCAACGAGTTCAACAAGGCCCAGGAGAAGGCGCCGGTCCACCCGCTCGCCAAGTTCCCGACCCACGCCGCGTTCACCAGGGCGTTCCAGGAGGCCGACCCCGAGGAGCGCCAGAAGCTCGCCGCCGCGTTCGCGCTGCCGACGACCACGACCGCCGACCTGCCTGGGTTCATGCTCCCGGCCTGGCGCCGTGACCTGGTCACCTACCTCGACAGCCGCCGCCCGGCCATCGCCGCGTTCGGTGGCTCCACCGCCCTGCCCGCCGAGGGCATGAAGGTCGAGTGGCCGACGTTCGACGGCGACCTGGACGCGCTCATCGCCGAGCAGCTCGCCGAGCTCGCCGAGCTCAAGGGCGTCAAGCTGGTGTTCGGCGAGGACAGCGAGACCATCCGCACGGCGGGCGCCGCGTCCGAGATCAGCTTCCAGGCCATCCTCCGGTCGAGCCCGAGCTACATGGCCCAGTGGCAGACCATCATGGAGGCAGCCTGGGCCCGCTACACCGAGGCCGTGTTCGAGCTGTCCATCCAGGCCAAGGCCACCCGCCTCGACCCGGCCACCGACCCGCTCCCGGCCATCGCGCCAGGCGCCAAGCCCACCGCGTTCAAGTCACTCCTGTTCGAGGCGTCCGCCGCCGTCGAGGACGCCACCGGCGCCCCGGCCAACGTCGTGCTGGCGTCCAAGGACGTGTGGCTGGAGCTGGGCGGCGCCGACCTCCCGGCGCCCGGCCAGGGCGGCGAGAACGGCCAGGGCACCGCCGACGCCAAGAGCCTGCGCGTCGAGGTCAACAACCTCACCATCGAGCGGGCGCCGTTCCTCGACGCGGGCAGCCTCATCGTGTCCAACGACAAGGCCGCCAAGTTCAGCGAGTCCGGCTCGATGCTGGCCACCGCTGACGACGTGGCCAAGCTCGGGCGGGACGTGGCCATCTGGGGCATGTACGTGCCCAGCGAGGTCTACTACCCGGCTGGCGTCCTGCGCTACGCCCGCGCCTGACAAGCCCCCAGCTGGGGCGGGCGCCTGGTCCTCGACCCGCCCCAGCTGGTGCCCCAGGCCGCAAATCTTCCTGTTTGACCCCAGGCCGGCCAGGCCCCAAACCGCAAGATTTACGGTCCCCACACCACCCCTGACAGGAAGGCATCGACGTGAGCAGCTGGGCGACAGTCGCCGACGTTCGCACCGACGACCCGGCAGACAGCCCCTGGGCCAGCGCCCCCAAGTCCGACAAGCTGCTGGCCCAGCTCCTGGACGCCGCCGAGGAGCAGTGCCGCGAGTACGCCCCCCTGCCCGTCCTGGTCACTGACGCCCAGGGCGTCACCACCGAGGTCGTGACCGAGTCCATGCGCCTGGCCGTCATCTACCAGGCCCGCGAGGTCTACGCCGCCGCCAAGCGCGAGGGCGACACCATCGCCCAGGGCGACGCCTACGTGGTGCGCGCCCGGCCCCTGGTCGGCAGCGTCAAGCAGCTGCTGCGCCCGGCCCGAGGGCGTAGGTACGTCGGATGACCGCCGCCCGTGACCTGGTCCACCAGGAGCTGCTGGCCCAGCTGCCCGCTGGCTACGAGGTCGAGCGCTGGGCCCCCCAGCTCGACAACGTCCAGGCGCCCACGCTGCTCCTGCGCGTCGACACCATCACCCCGACGCCCGCCGCTGGGATGCACGCCCGCCGCTACGGGTTCACCGTCCTGGCCGTCCACCCGACAGCTGGCGCCACCGTCGAGGACGTGGCCGAGGTCGACGCCCTGGCCGAGGACGTGCTGCACGCCATCGACGTGTCGCGCAAACTCACCTGGACCGACGCCAAGCGCGTGTCGGTAGACGACGCCTGGGCGGGCTGGGAGGTGTCCGTGGGCATCACCCTGGCCCCCACGCCCTGACCGTCGAACCACCGTCAACCCAGGGTTGACACCATCCGAGCCACCAGCACCGACCCCGACTCACCGCCCACCACCCGAGTAAGGAAGCCCGCTCATGACTGTTCCCGCCACCCCGGTCGCCGTCGAGCCGTTCGTCCTGACAAACGTCCTGTTCGCCGTCGACGCCGACGACTTCGCCGCCCACGTCTCCAAAGTCGAGCTGGTCCCGACCACGCCCAC
>Ga0308176_10002227_pt1 | contig 12153 bp, 11 predicted proteins | sample PhyCR2_3_FD_203890 | JGI IMG/M metagenome (GOLD analysis project Ga0308176, IMG submission 203890) | Soil microbial communities from UC Gill Tract Community Farm, Albany, California, United States - DLSLS.C.R2 | ecosystem: Environmental > Terrestrial > Soil > Agricultural land | place: USA... | reverse complement strand
TGTTTCGGTCGGATTTGGTGATGTCGCCGAAGCGACTGCGGTGAGCCCGCAGGAGGTTCTGGTGAACGGCAAGGCACCGGGGCAGACCAGTCTCATCATATGGCAGCAGGGAGGAAGCAAACTCTTCTTTGATATTACGGTAGAGCCTAGCCAGTTCTCAAACGACAACCGCTTGGCCGTGCTACGGCGGCAAATCGATAAGGAACTGCCCCGCCAAAAGATCCAGCCAACCATGGAAGGTGATCTCATCTTCCTGCGCGGCACCGTGAAGGATCTAACCAGTGCGAACCGGGCGATGTCGATCGCCAGTGCGCTGGGGAAGCCGGTGAATCTGCTTTATGTGGATGTGCCCGCGCCCGAAGCGCAGATTCTGCTGAAAGTCCGTTTTGAAAGCGTGGATCGCACGTTAAGTAATCAGTTAGGCTTCAACCTGTTCAGCCTTGGCGCTACAAACACGTTGGGTTCTACCAGCACGCAACAATTCTCCCCCCCGCCAGGCTTGAATCTGGACAAGGTTCCATCGAAGGGTGGACTGCGCCCGCCCTTCCAAACGAATGGTTATACCTTATCCAACGCGCTGAACCTGTTCTTTTTCCGCCCCGACCTTGATCTCGGCGCGACGATACAGGCTCTGGAAGCTCGTGGCCTTCTCGAAACACTGGCCGAGCCCAACGTGCTCGCTGAAAACGGCAAGCAGGCAAGCTTTCTGGCAGGTGGTGAGTTCCCGTTTCCTGTCGTGCAGGGTGGCGGAGTTGGAGGAACGAACGCAGTCACGATTCAGTTCCGGCAATTCGGCGTCCGTTTGAACTTCATCCCGACCATCACCCCGCGCGGCACGATCAAGTTACAGGTCGCACCGGAGGTCAGTTCACTTGATTACACCAATGGTTTGACAATCCAAGGTTTCAACGTTCCCGGCGTATCGGTCCGGAATGTCAATACAGAAGTTGAATTGGCTGAGGGTCAGAGCTTCGCAATCGGCGGCCTTCTCGATAATCGTGAAACCGAAAGCTTCAACAAAATTCCATTCATCGGCGATATCCCAATTCTCGGAAAGCTCTTCCAGTCCAAAACGAAGAACCGGTCGAACACAGAGTTAATGGTTATCGTGACACCGCAACTGGTACGACCCATCCCAGCCGGGCAACCAGTTCCGACTCTGAAATATCCAGTGCCATTCCTGCCTGCGAATACGGGCAAGGAGATGGCGACTCCAGGCCAGAATGTCACCGGTCCAGTACCAGTAACGCCGCCCACGCCGAATATTCCCGTGGAAACGCTCGTGAAGAGTATCCAGGCCGAGAAACCGCTGGTTGTTACATCCAGTTCCGGGACCGGGGGCATGGGCGCATCAGCAGCACAGTCTGCGACCGGCCCTGCGCCCGTTCCAGCGCCTCCAGCTCCGTAATCTTGAAGGATCCACCCACGCGGAAGGATGAGACCGGCCCGTTGTCTCAGGTCAACATGATCGTTCAGGACTTCGCTTGATACGGTTTCCGTGGAGCAAAGAACGAAGCCGCGTCCCCGAGTGGCTGCACGTGCGTAACGAAACGCGAGGGACCACCCTAGCCGAGCGCGCCGATATCGCAGACAGCCCAGCAAGCCGCCGCCACGGCCTGCTGGGACGCAAAGTTCTGGACGAGGGAGAAGGCCTCTGGATTGTGCCATGCCAGGCAGTTCATTGCTGGGGTATGCAATTCGCCATTGACGTGATCTACCTGGACCGTAAACGGCGGGTCCGAAAAGTAACGCCGAATTTGAAACCATGGCGAGTCTCGCTCTCCCTGACTAGTAATTCTGTTTTGGAACTCCCGGTTGGTACCATCGAACGGACGGGCACTCGACGCGGAGATCAGTTGCGATTTGACTTTTTAGGCCGACCGAAACTTGAATAAAATTTTTTCCACCAGCGAGCCATTCGCATATTGACCTATGAACGAAACCTACGAGCTCGCCACTAGCACGACGCGTAAGCCGGCCCTGATTCTTTTCGTCGTTCTGCAGTGTCTGGATCTGCTGACAACCCTGCTCGTGTTTCACCATGGTGGCCTGGAATTGAATCCGGTAGTCCGCAGCCTGATGCCCTTTATGGGCCGTGCCATGGCAGTGTTTGTCTGTAAAGCGACGCTGGTCGCTGTAATCTGCGCTTTCAGCAGCCGGAAGCGCGTCCTCCTCTTTGCTGACGTTCTCTATACAGGTGTCGTTATTTGGAATTTGGTGATCCTGACAGCATTGAAATAGCGGGGATGTCATTATCGGTGGGGGTCAGGCAATTCGACTGAGCACACGACTTACACATCGAACCTCGCCGCAGAGCAATCAACAGCATAAGAATCTGCTCACCACTGAAGTTCCCTAATCAACATGCGTGTGCATGGCTCCCCTAGGCCCAAAGCCGACAGATCCCATCCAGCAACCCTGTATCCTTGTTATCACCATAGCCAAATCGTCATGAGTAATCCTATCGTGAAATCGCTGGCCCATATAGCAATTGCCGTCATTACCGGTGCCGGCTCTCTGGCGGCCCATGACATTATCACTACCAACCTCACCTATTCCCGAGACATTTCTCGGATCCTCGCAGTTCACTGCGCTGCATGCCACGGCAAAGACTCGTCGATTGCCTTAACGAATTACAAGGAGGTGAGACCCTGGGCCGTGGGGATTAAAGAGCAAGTTCTCTCCCGGTCGATGCCTCCGTGGGGAGCCGTGAAAGGCTTCGGCAATCTCGCCCCGGATTACGGGCTCAGCCAGGAGGACATCATGATCGTTGCGGCCTGGGTTCTCGGCGGTGCGCCGGAAGGCAACCCTCAGGCATTGCCCAAGAATCTGCCGGCCCAACCACAACCATCGAAAAACAACCAACTCAATAACGCCCTGACCGTTGAAACCCGAACCGAGCTCAAGGCCCCCCTACGAGTCGCGGGCATTCGTCCTCTATCCAATTCGATCGTCGAATCCGCACAACTTGTCGCGAAATTCCCGGATGGGCGTATCGAGCCGCTGCTTTGGCTCTCTCATTTCGACCCAAAGTCCCTTGACCCGCGAATGCACGGTACGTTCACTTTTCGTAAACCCGTAACTCTACCGCGGAACACGGTCGTTCAGTCTTCAACGCCCCTTCGATTTGCACTCGAAACGAACGATGCTAAAGGGCCTTCACCGGTATCGTAAACACCGTGGTGTTCACCGTGTTCTCGCGTTGGAACTGAGTCCAAACACGATAAAAGCCAGTGCGCGGGAAGATGACATTGAACTGCATGGTAGGTCCTCCGTCCGCCAGAAACGGATGGACATGAATCAAGTCAATCAAATCCTCGCTTGCCGCCAGCATGTGTGCCCAAGTTCCCAGGTACGGCTGCAGACCCGTGGCAGGATCTAGAGAAAATATCAGTTTAGTCTGTAACCCCGCGAGTGGTTGCACAGGATCGAGCCGCAGTGATGCAGTCAGGTTCGCCGCTTTCGACGGCGTCAGCGATGCCCCCAGATGCGGCGGTGAACTGTTGCCCGTGACGAAAATTGTTCCCACTGCAAGTTGAGGAACCGATCCAGACGGATAGAAATCGGCTAACAACCGGTACATTCCACCGTACGGCAGACATACGTTCTGGCGAAAAGAGCCGTCCGGCTGGAGTGTCGGGTGGATATGCGCAAAATAGTCCAGGTTTTCGCTCACTACAAAAAGGTGAAGCAGCTTTTCGTGAACAATCTCAAAATGCCTGACATTTGCGTCCGTTCTCGGATCTATAGCACGCAAGGTCAGAGTCGCATCTTGACCTGGCTTCAGCAACTCTGGCGATTGCGAAATCTCGAGCGGATACTCGACCCGATCGGGAACTCCCAAAACCAGCTTCATTCCGCACCGGGGACATACACCCGGCTGATCGGATCTGTAGTCGGGATCCATGGGACAGACCCAATCCTTTTCCGGGCCAGAGTCGGACGGCTTTTGCGGGGTAGTCCAACTCTGACCCGATGTCAATGCACCGCAACCTAAAAGGGCCAGATACGCGCGACGAGTAAGTACCGGGGCTTTCACCTAGACTTTCTGAAGTTTGCTGACCCGGCCCACCTCGACCCACTCGACGACATAAATGTTTCCGGAGTGGTCGAAACAGGCTCCGTGCGGGCAGACAAACTTTCCTGGCTTGAAATGGTCGCGCGAAAGCTTCCGCGTGGTCATGTAATCACTCGTGGAATCGTCTCCCAGGTTGGCGACAATTTCATTGTTACTATCCATGATCGTCACGCGCGCGAAAAGGTCAGGCACTACGACGTCGCCATTCTTGTAAACATTGAAGTTACACGGGGCATTCGTGCCGTAAAGAAAATCGACGTGCTGACCGTCGAGTGTGAAGCGCTGGATGCGCTTATTAGTGCGGTCCGCAACCACCAACAAGGGCTTGGGGCCGCGCGTATCCACGATAACTCCGTGCGGACACCGAAGCTGTCCCTTCCCTTCCCCCGGGCCGCCAAACGTCTTCAGGTACCGTCCATCGGACGTGTACTGGTTGATGTAGCTGGACCCATACCCATCACCAACGTAGATATCGCCGTTCGGGGCAATCGCCAGATTCGTCGGACTATACTTCAAAGGCTTGCCGTCTGGCCCTGACCTGGAATAAGGCTCAGCCTCTCGCGGGTAACCGAGCGCAAACACTTCTTCTCCATCCAGCGTTGTTTTCACCACCAGCCCGCGCTGAATATCGCACAAATAGAGGAATTCGTTTGTGCCTTCGCGCCGTATGGTCAGGCCGTGGGCGCCTCCTTTGAATCGGCGTCCCCAACTCTTGACGAACTTACCTTTACCATCGAACACCACCATCGTGTCTGCTTTCTCGCTGGTGGCAGCACTAGTGTGATGGATATAAACGTGACCCTGCGAATCTACACAGACTCCGTGCGTGTTGCCGTAGCGAATGTCAGAAGGCAATTCGCCCCAGTCATGCGTGACCTCGTATGTATGGTCCCCACTGCCGATCACCGGCTTTCTGCTTCCTGACTTATCCATAGCACCCAAAATGAGAGGAGCCGCCATGCCGGTACCCACGAGCCGGAGAACTTCCCTGCGCGAAGCGCCCTTTACTGCATTTGACGAAGTTTCAGCCATATTTCAGTCCTGGGGAGCCGGCGGCCTGGAACTGCTAACCGTTGAGACCGACGAATCACCCGGGTTACCTTTGCCATCCACCGGTTGCGTATCCGCATATGCGAGCCAGAATCCCATCATTTCTTCATTGCTCGGTTCACCCCAACGAATCGTCTTCGATGGATCTGGGTTCAGCGGATTGTTGGCAGAGTTATCGAAATAAGCCGTTGTCACTAACTTGGTGCCTTTGGGCAAAATGAATTGGTTCTTTAAAAAGTAGGTTTCCTGCCACCGGAAATCGTACTTCGGAACGTTGAACAGAACCTGGTGATGACCGTCCGGGTAAATAGCTTCTGTCATCATGCTTTTGCCCCGAAAGTGCATGTGAGCCGTGTAAGCCACAGCCTGAACATCTTTGGGAAGCGTATAGCAGGAAGTGACCCTGTGCTCGCCATCGCCGGGCGGAATGCGGAACCAGTTGTTCCAAATTTCGTATTGCGCGACTTCGTACGTTACGGGCTCTTTCGCGAATACCAGGCCGATGCTGGTACGATCTTTTGCTTCCTCCCCGAGCCGATTGCTGTAATGGATTTGGAACTGAAGGTAAGATCCCTTTGGGATTTTTAACGCGTATCCCGGAGGCCGGACTTCAGCCAGGTGGCCGGGCAGATAGATAGCCGGAACATGATTGATACCGCCCTCTGAAAACGACTTTATAGCCGGATCAGTCGATGGGGCACAGCCGTCATCCGATACAGGAGCGTCCGGCTTCAGATGGTTGACCTTGCCAGTGCGGAAGTGAAACCGGTCGAGTTTCTCTGCGTTGGCTTTCTTGCTTTCTAGCTCGGGTACCTTCTCGCTGCTCACCACGCTAACGGTAGCGTGATGCACAACCCGCCGGTCGCCCGGCACTACTTCCGCCGCTTGTACCCATTTATCTTCCGTGAAGTTCGTCGGCACGTAAATGTACTCGTAGTCATCCTGGTTACCCGCGGCCACGGTCGTTTCTGGGATCGTAAGAATAACGTCAGGATTGATGTGCCAGCCGCTCTTGAACACTGGAGCCGACGGGAGGTCCTTAGGGTTCCCCTCTTTTGCGCCGCCCTTTACCCAGGCATCAATCGTCGCAATGTCTTTTGCTGATAACCGAGGGTCGTTCATAAACTCGCCCACGTGCGTGTCGGCATGCCAGGGTGGCATGGCCCGCTGAATAACGGCTTGGCGAATTGCCGCCGCCCAGGGACGTGCATCGTGGTACGTCATGAGGGACATCGGGGCGATGTCGTTCGGATGATGACAAACCACACAGTTCCTGTAGAAGATCGGGGAAACGTCCTTGCTAAAGGTGACGATTTTACCGGGCTGGGCGCTCTGGGCCCTCAGGTGAACTCCCGCAATGAGAGTGAACACAAGAATGAAAAAGGGGTATCGCATGTTGGCCTGAACCCACCAGGGTTGGTCCTGAAATGGCCCTACTGACAACCGGCTCAATTTATGAGGAGGGCAGCGGCAGCTACTAAATAGTTTAGCTTACATTTGGTCTGCAAACGTCGGTTTGTTTCCTCTGATCTCTCTGATTTGGATTTCTCCGGATGCGGATCGATCCATTCACCAGCATCGGCCAGGATTTACCCTGATCGCAAGCATCAGGAAGGAAGGTAGCCATAGCTCTTCTGATGCCGAGAACTAAAGTCGATCAGTCCGACTATCGTTCTTAGAGAGTGTGTCCAATGTGGCGGTCGCCGTGCTAAGACTGTGTGACAGGCTGCGTTAGCCGCGGGTTAGGGGAATTCGTGCAGGAAGACAGACGGCGAGAACTAAGGGGACCGAACAAAAAGAGCTTCTCTATATCCTGGCAGGATACTGAGGGCATTACCCGTTCTGGGGATGCGCATGGCTTGAACAGCGCGAATTCCGGTCTTGCCTTCCGCTATGAGGAGGACTTGCCCGTGGGAACTTCCGTATACATCCAAGCCGACGATGGGTGTACAACAGGTTACACTGTGGTTCGGCACTGCCGTGCGGAAGGCGGTGGCTACATTATTGGAGTGGAACTGGACGACGCTGCGAAGCGTTCCAGTGCAGCCACAACGCTGGAGTCCCTGAACTACTACGAGCTCCTGCAGATTAGTCCGAACGCGCAGGCTAGCACCATACAACGTATCTATCGCTATTTAGCGGCCCGCTACCATCCGGATAATCCCGACACCGGAGATCCCGAACGGTTCCTCCTGCTAACCCGAGCCTACAAGGCTTTGTCGGACCCCGAGCGTCGCGCGGACTATGACGCTGAATTGCAACGAGGCCGGAAAGGCCCTGACCCCGAGTTCGAGGGCGTCGATTTTCTCGACGGAGTCGACGGTGAGCTGAATCGGAGGCTCGCCGTCTTGGCTGTTCTGTATCGGCGCTGCCGGGCCAACATCAACGATGCTCGCATCTCCTTACTTCAGCTGGAGGCACAGATGGGGTTTCCAAGAGAGTACTTGGACTTTACGACCTGGTATTTGCGGAGCAAGAAGCTCATCACAAAAGAAGACAACTCCGATTTTTCGCTAACCGTAGGAGGCGTGGACTTCGTCGAGGAGAACTATGACAAGCTTCCGTTGCTGCGCAAGCTATTAAATGCCGGGGCTCCGCCGGCTCCAGGGAAATCGCCGGACAACGATTCCGGGACTACCGCGCAGCTCACCGAGAGTTTTGTCTTACTCGGTCATGTAGATTCGGAGGGGAGCGACTCCATTCACGCCGAGTCACCGGCCAGGGACGCCTGAGATCGGAAAGGCGCAGAGCGGCATGTCGCCGGCATCCTTCAGCGCCCTTCAGTAGTGACCGCACTTACGTGGTGTGGTGGCGAAGTTTAGCTGTTAGCTGCTTTGGAGCGATTGCTTCATGAATGCCAGACACTTATTAACTTCTTCCACTGGCGTCCCGGTGCCGTTGTATTCGTACTCGACCAAGGCCGGGATGGGGTATTTTTTGTCTTTCAACAAGCGGAGCACGGCGCCGATCGGAGTATCGCCTTGGCCAAAGGGCTCGTTCGGGCCATCATTTTTCTTCCGATCTTTAATGTGGAGGTGAGTAATGCGGTCGTGATGCTCTGTGATATACGCGACCGGGTCAAATCCCGCCGCGAAGAAGTGGCCGATATCCAAATTCACCCTGAACCAGTCTGAAAGGTCGAGCGCCTTCTGAAATGTTTCAGGAGACGAGAATTCATCGGGATGCTTCGTGTCACTGTGCCCGTGCACGGCGACGTAAATCTTATGCTTTTCCGCGAGCGGCTTTAATCGTGGAAGCATGCTGACTTGCGTGGACGCGGCAATCGCCTTCGCCTTCAAAGCCTTCGCTTGCTGAAAGCATTTGTCCAGCTCTTCGTCAGTAAAGCTTTTGTTGAAGTTGAGCGTGTAAGCGTAGATGTCCACACCCGCCGCATCAAACTGCTTTCGCACATTCCTGAAGTGATCCATGGGAGTGGACAGTCGCCACTGACGCACATCCTCCCGGTACTTCTTGGCTTCGGGGCTGTTTCTGGCAGCGCGGAACTTCGCGCTCATCTCCTGCCGGCTGGGCATCTTCCCGTCGGGCCCAGGCGTTCTTGCCTCCTGCATCACTCGTGCCATGACCGTATCTTCAGGCTCAAGCTGAGGAGAAAATAGCTCGCAAATGTTGGCCTTGCACTCCTTTAAAGCCTCAAGCGTCGGGCCAATAGCGTCCCCATTGCGGCGAGGCAATTCCCGGAAGCTATAGGTACACACGCCCAGCCGCACGCCGTCCACGGTCGAAGAAGCTTTTGCTAAAGCAACATACGCCGGCAAACTCGCGAGAACAGCTCGACCGAAATCTCGTCTCGAACCTATCATCTTTTCCCGTTCCCTTTCATATCTTGTCGCACTAGTAAACGTCGCGTCAGATGCTGTTGGTACGCATTTGCTCCGCAAGGTACTCGGAAGCCCGCATCGAGAGCGCCAGAATCGTCATTGTTGGGTTTTGCCAGCCCGCAGTCACGAAACTCGCGCCGTCGACGACGAACAAATTCTTCACGTCGTGGCTCTGGGACCATTTGTTGAGCACACTCTTCTTCGGGTCGTTGCCCATCCGGCATGTACCCACTTCATGAATACTGTAGCCAGGGGGGTTGACGCGATCGGTCTTGCAAATGATTTCCCAACCCGCTTCGTGGAACCACTCCTCAAGCGTGTCGGCTGCATCCTTGGTCAAGTTCCGCTCGTTTTCGGAATCGCGAGCCTCGATGTGCAGAACCGGAATACCCCAGCGATCCGTCACTTTATCGTTGATGCGAACGTGGTTTTCGTAGCGTGCCACACGCTCGCCGAAGATGCCGCCTGAAACGCAGGAGTTTGCATAGCTGTCGAGTTTCGCCTGTAGCTCTGCGCCGTAGAGAGGGAAGAAGTTCGGGCTCGCGCTTCCGCCGCTATTGATGCTTACGCAATAGCCTTTAATGAAATTACGTTTCTCCGTCTTCTTGAGATTGCGAAAACGGGGAATGAATGCATTGCCACCCATCAGCCCGGGCGCTGCTTTTCCGTCGCGAGCCTCCGGCACGGAGGCAACCACGGACACGCCGTACATCTGATCCACCAGATAATGCCCCATCACGCCGCTGGAGTTGGCGATCTTAGAATTCAGCAGCAGGCGCGTACTTTCCAAGCAGCCCGCCGCGAGCACAACTGCCCGCGCTTTCACGTGCATTTCGCGCCCGGAGTGGCGATCGACAAAATGCGCCCCGTTTGCGAGCCCAGTGTTCTTGTCAACACTGATCTCACGAACGATGGCGTTCTGTACGATGTCCAGTTTGCCGGTGGACAACGCATCGGGTAGGAGGAGATTTATGGAACTGGCCAACCCATCCTTACCCAGAGCAGCGCGCCACTTGGAAACCCCCACGCCCCGCTTATTGGCGATTTCCGTGACGCGTTTGATGGTTTCAGTATCGGGTGGATAGGTTGTCTCGACGAAGTCGCCATCGGGAAACTGCGGCCAACCCTCCTTCCGGCCGGAAACGCGAAAGATCTTTTCCACGCGAGAGTAGAACGGCGCCAGGTCTTCCAGGCTAATCGGCCAGCTGTCACCGGTGCCGTCAATCTCCGCTGCCTTAAATTCGTAATCGCTCAGGCGAAACGACTGCCGCGCCCAGAAAAGCGAACGCCCCCCAAGCAACCGCACACGGACCCAATTGTAGGGAGCGTCAGGCGGGGCCGTATAGGGCACCTCCTTTTCATCCACCCACTGATTGGCGTTGAACTCATTCGCCTGAAAAACATGAGGCAGTCGCCCGGGCTTATTGAATCCCCGATAGGGGAGCTCGTAGGCGTGCTTAATCGTGCGGTCTTTCTCGTAGTCGGCTTCCGGCCCTGCATTCAGCATCAGGCACGAAATGCCCTTCTGCGTCAGAATATTCGCGGCCATCCCGCCGGAGTGTCCTGAACCTACGATCAGGACGTCATATTTCTTAATTGGCATTCCTTATCCTTCGCTGATCGGGTCGATCGGAGCCCAATAATAGCCCGTAGTCCGAAAACCACGAGAAAAATGGTGCCCGGATTTCTCAGACGCCAGCGTCCACTCCCGCGAGTTCATGGTCGCGGTCCGGAGATCTTCATGGACCTGGGCCATGAAGCTCTGCACCGGATCGCTCGGAAGGTCCTGGGGCCACGGCCTTGCCACCAGCAAGGGACGCAGGATGGCATCAGCCTGCTGCGAATCCAAATCGCAAAACGACTTTTGGAATTTGTCCTTTGACCGCTCTTGGAGCTGGTCGAGACCGGAAAGATAAAGGAGTTGTCGATCGGCGGGCGAGGCGCTAATCAGGAAGTCCAAAAATTCAGGAGCACCGGCTTCGATCGCACCGGGATTGTTCTTAAGAGGAGGCACAAGAATGCCGCCTAATTTTCGCAGCGTTGAAAATTGAAGCGCCGTAAAAAACTTGGGAGCAGGTTCTCCAACTAAGTCCACTCCTGTCACTTCCAAGTGAGGAACGTTCTGAGGCTGGCGAGGAACCTGGCGTGCGGGAGTATTTGGCTGAGGCGGAGGCTGCTGTTGGGGAGCCGTCGGCGGTGGTGCCGTTTGTCCTCCTAGGACAACAGCAGGCGCAACGGGCGTAGCGAGTAGGCCTCGGACAAAGTTTCGGCGTTTCATACTTTGCGATAGCCGTCATTATTTCATATGTCGGTTGTCCTGATTTGCTCCATCCCTGTGGAATTGGAAGCTTGCATAATGAAGAAGTGCCTAGCCTACCCAGAAAGCATTGCACTCTTCTCCTGTCCGTCCTCTTTCTAGCTGGCCAGGCAGCCTTTGCCGAAGCAGGCGCTTCACAATTGCCCGACGGCCCCGGCAAGGTGACCGTACAGAAAATCTGTAGCGGCTGTCACGCTCCGGAGATTGTCCTGGGGCGTCGCGATACGAAGCAGGGATGGGAGCAGGTCGTCAGCAACATGGTCGACAAGGGAGCAAACGGTACGGACGAGGAGTTCAATACCATCATCGATTATCTGGCCGCCCACTTTCCCCTAAAATCCGATTCCAAGCCGCCGGCCAACGGGTCCGGCACGAAGAGCCAATAGCTTTTTCCGGCGGGCACGTCACGGAACCAGCCGTCCTGGCATCGGCAATTGGTGGCGCTACAACGATGATTGCTAAACTACGGTTTTAGCGGCAAGGAAATTACGAACGCCTCTCTCGCCCCGAAGCGGGAGTCCTTCCCGGAACCATGCTCCTTCCCGGACGATACCGAAGCTAGATGCTCCTGCCGCTCGACTCAGGCTCAGGAGACTCGGTGAGATTGCAATCGCAAAATACCCGTTCTGAAGAACATAACGAAGAACTTTTCCGGTATATTAATTTGAAATTGGCTGCCCTTGGGCAACCCTGTAGTCATAGCACGGCGGACCGCCACGCCCTGGAGATCGCCGGCCCCCTCTTGCGCAACTACTACCAGAAGGACCAGTTGCTCGGATACCGTCTTTGCCCGGCTGATGCTCGTATTCAGGCATTTCTTGACGCGTATCTACACGATGTTATGCCGGGCGGGGCGCCTCGCCTGCCCG
>Ga0308176_10002223_pt1 | contig 12168 bp, 8 predicted proteins | sample PhyCR2_3_FD_203890 | JGI IMG/M metagenome (GOLD analysis project Ga0308176, IMG submission 203890) | Soil microbial communities from UC Gill Tract Community Farm, Albany, California, United States - DLSLS.C.R2 | ecosystem: Environmental > Terrestrial > Soil > Agricultural land | place: USA... | reverse complement strand
GGCCCGATCCAGTTGCCGCCGCTGCCCGGCGTGGACCTGCCGAAGATCGGCGGTGGCGCCGCGCCGTCCGGCGGCGACACCTCGGACCAGCGCACCGACCAAGCCCTCCTCGACTACCTGATGGGGCAGTGACCGCGATGCGCCGCCGCCCGTCCGCCTCGATCGTCGCCAACCCGGTGCTCGTCGGCGCCGTCACGACGCTCGTCGTGATCGTCGCCGTGTTCCTGGCCTACAACGCCAACAACGGCCTGCCGTTCGTGCCGACGCGCTCGCTGCGCGTGCAGATCGCCAACGGGGCCGAGCTCGTGCCGGGCAACGAGGTCCGCTCCGGTGGCTTCCGCATCGGCGTCGTCGACGACATGAAGCCGGTGCGCCTGCCCAACGGCCGCATCGGCGCCGAGCTGCATCTCAAGCTCGACAAGAAGATCGGCGCTGTCCCGCAGGACACGACCGTGAAGATCCGGCCGCGCTCGGCGCTGGGCCTGAAGTACGTCGAGTTCACGAAGGGCACGTCGAGGCAGACGATCGCCGACGGCGGGCTGCTGCCGCAGGGCCAGACCTCCGTGCCGGTCGAGCTCGACCAGTTCTACAACATGTTCGACAAGAAGACGCGGCGTGCGGCGCAGGTGAACCTCGAGGGCTTCGGCAACGCGTTCGCCGGCCGTGGCGAGGACCTCAACCGCTTCATCCAGTCCGCGCCGGCGCTGTTCGGCCACCTGCAGCCGGTGATGGCGAACCTCGCCGACCCGAACACGGACCTCAAGGACTTCTTCAAGGAGCTCGGCGACACCGCGCGCGTCGTGGCGCCGGTTTCGAAGGTCAACGCGAACCTCTTCACCGAGATGGCCGACACGTTCGAGGCGTGGTCGCGCGACCCCGAGGCGCTGAAGGCGACGATCGCCAAGCAGCCCTCGACGCTCGACGTCGCGACCGAGTCGCTGAAGGTGCAGCGGCCGTTCCTCGAGCACACCGCCGCGCTCAGCCGCGACATCAACGCCGCCGCGAGCGAGCTGCCGGGCACCTTGCCGCCGCTGAACCGAGCGCTCGAGGTCGGTACGCCCGTCACGCGGCGCTCGGTCGAGCTCAACGAGGAGCTCCAGGGCGCGATGGACGCTCTGCGCCGGCTCTCGGAGGCACCGACGACGATCGGCGCGCTGCGCGGCCTGACCGACACAGAGAGCACGCTGCAGCCGCAGCTGCGCTACCTCGGCCCGTACGTGACGGTCTGCAACAACTGGAACATGTTCTGGACGTTCACGGCCGAGCACTTCACCGCGCCCGACCAGACCGGTGGCTCGGAGCGCGCGCTGCTCAACAGCGCGGCCAACCAGGACGACGGCATCGGCGCGCAGGGGGCCAACGAGTTCGCCAACGGCAAGAACACGCTCCCCAACAACGGCGGCGTCAAGCAGTATCTGCACAACAACTTCTACGGCGACGCCGTCACGCCCAGCGGCCAGGCGAACTGCACGATCGGCCAGCAGGGCTACGTGTACTCGTCCAACCCGTACGACCCGACCGCGAAGAAGGTCTACAACCGCGCCTCGGTCGACCATCCGTTCCAGGACAAGCCGGTCGGGCCGACGTTCCGTCAGTTCGACCGTAACGGCCACGGCGTCGGCCTCAACCGTGACACCGTGCCGCCCGGCGAGACGTTCACCTCGCGCCCCGGCGGCCGCGGCGTCGACACCCCACTCCCGATCGACCCGGCGGGTTCGAGGTGAGGCGCAACCACAACCGCGGCCCCAGCGCGTTCACCGTCGGTGCGGTGGTGCTCGTCGTGCTCGTCGCGGCGACGTACCTGGGCTTCACGAAGTCGATCCCGTTCCGCCACCACTACGAGATCCACGCGATCTTCCGCACGGCGAACAACGTCAAGCCGAACTCGCCGGTGCGCATCGCGGGCGTCAACGTCGGCAAGGTCACGGCCGTCGACCGGATCCCGAGCGACCACAACGCTGCGCGCGTGACGATGCGGATCGACAAGAAGGGCCTGCCGATCCACAAGGACGCGACGCTGCAGGTGCGGCCGCGCATCTTCCTCGAGGGGAACTTCTTCGTCGACGTCCAGCCCGGGTCCCCGAGCGCGCCGACGCTCGGCGACGGCGACACGCTGCCGGTCAACCAGACCAAGGCGCCGGTCCAGATCGACCAGATCCTCGGCACGCTGCAGACCGACACGCGCAAAGACCTCAGGCGCGTGCTCGACGAGCTCTCCACCGGCCTGGGCGGCCAGGGCGGCGCGGGCTTCAACCGCTCGATCCCGTATTGGAAGAACGCCTACGAGCGCGGCGCGATCGCCTCCGACGCGACGCTGGGCCTGCTCCAGCACGACCTCAGCGGCTACATCAAGAACGCCGGCGCGACGGCCGAGGCGCTGGACCGCAACGACGTCCAGCTCAAGAGCCTGATCACGGACTTCAACACGACCGCCCACGCGTTCGCGGTCAACGACACCGACCTGAGCAACGCGATCGCAGAGCTGCCGCGCACGCTGCGCGCCGGCCGCCCCGCGCTGGCTTCATTGAACGCCGCGTTCCCGCCGCTGCGGCGCTTCATCCGCGACTTCCGCCCGGCCGTGCGCTCGAGCGGGCCCGCGCTCGAGGCGAGCATCCCGTTCGCCCAGCAGCTGCGCCTCGCGGTGCAGCCGTCCGAGCTGCGCGGCCTGGTCCACGACCTGGTGCCGACGGTCCCCGCGCTGACGCACCTGCAGAAGGCGACGCTGCCGCTCTACGAGCAGGTCCGCGCCGCGTCGAGCTGCCAGAACGAGGTGATCCTGCCGTGGACGCAGGACAAGATCCAGGACCCGGACTTCCCGACCGACCGCAAGGTCTTCGAGGAGTCGACCAAGCCGCTGGGCGGCCTCGCCGGCGAGTCGCGCTCGGGTGACGCCAACGGCCAGTGGTTCCGCGTGCTCGTCGCGCCCGCCAACTACGCCTATCCGCTGGGCAGCAACTTCTTCCTGACGGGTGAGCCGCTCAAGGGCGTCAACCCGCCGCCGCCGGCCCAGAAGTACCCGCGGCCGTTCAAGCCCGACGTGCCGTGCGAGACCCAGCAGGCGCCGGACCTTCGCTCCAACCCGCTGCCCGCCCCGCAGGGCACGAAGATCAACCTGTCCAGCCCCGCGGTGAAGGCCGCCAACGCGACCGCGACGACGAAGGCCGTCACGTGGCTGCGCAAGCTGCTCGACCGCGAGGGCTCCAAGCTGAAGGTGGCCGCCAAGTGAGGCACGCGATCAGCAAGCACATGCGCGACTTCGCGGCGATCATCGGCCTGGCGCTCGTCTCGCTGGCCGTGGCCGGCTACGTCCTGGTCCACCAGCGGCTGCGCTTCCCGGTCATCCAGAGCGCGCCCTACAAGCTGAAGGCCGAGTTCTCCACGGCGCAGGCCGTGACGCCCGGCCAGGGCCAGACGGTCCGCGTCTCCGGCGTGCGCATCGGCGACATCTCGAAGGTCGATCTCTCCGAGGGCCGAGCGATCGTGACGATGGACGTCGACCCCGAGTACAAGGGCATCGTCCACACCGACGCGACCGCGCTGCTGCGGCCCAAGACGGGGCTGAAGGACATGTTCATCGAGCTCAACCCGGGCTCGAAGACCGCGCCGGTCGCCAAGCAGGGCTGGACGATCCCGGTCAGGAACACGCTGCCCGACGTCAACCCCGACGAGGTCTACTCGCTGCTGGACGCCGACACGCGCGACTACCTGCGGCTGCTGATCTCCGGCGCCGGCGAGGGCCTGCACAAGCGCGGGGGCGATCTGCGGGAGGTCTTCCGTCGCTTCGAGCCGACGCACAAGGACCTGGCGCTGGTGAACAAGTACGTCGCGCTGCGCCACCGCAACCTGAGCCGCCTGATCCACCAGCTCAACACGCTCAACGGCGCGCTCGCGCAGAAGGGCGACGACCTCGCCGAGCTGGTGCAGACGTCGTCGGTGGTGTTCCGCTCGCTCGCGTCGCAGGACACGAACATCTCGCGCGCCGTCGCGGATCTGCCCGGCACGCTGCAGCAGACGACGCAGACCTTCGGCAAGGTCAAGACGCTCGCCGACGTGCTCGGGCCGGCGGTCACGAAGCTGCGCCCGACCGTCAAGGCGCTCGACTCCGCCAACCACGAGATCACGCCGTTCGCCAAGGAGGCGGCGCCGATCCTGCGGACCGCGATCCGGCCGTTCGTGCGCGACGCGCGCCCGGTCGTGCGCGATCTCAAGCCGGCGTCGAAGAACCTCGCGACGGCCACGCCGGACCTGACGCGCTCGTTCACGGTGCTCAACCACCTCTTCAACATGGTCGGCTTCAACCCGAACGGCCGCGAGGGCCCGGACAACGCCAAGCGCGACGAGGGCTTCCTGTTCTGGATCGCCTGGCTGGACCACAACGGCGACGCGCTGTTCTCGAGCTCGGACGCCAACGGCCCGTTCCGGCCGGTCACGCTCGGCGCGCCGTGCTCGACGCTGAAGCAGACCGGTGATGCCAACCCGCCGCTGGGGATGATGCTCGCCCCGGCGCTCGCCGACCCGAACGTGTGCGGTAGCTGATGGTCAAGAGCGCCCCGACACTCCCGAAGCTGCTCACGATGGTCGTGTTCGCCCTGACGTGCTTCGGCCTGCTGCTGTTCCTGTGGCTGAGCTTCGGCGGGCCGATCCCGCTCAAGCCGAAGGGCTACCGCGTGAATGTCGCGTTCCCAGAGGCGACGCAGCTGGGCCTCGAGGCCGACGTGCGCGTCGCCGGCGTGTCGGTGGGCAAGGTCGTCAAGAAGGACGTGGACTCCGCGCACCCCAACCGGACGATCGCGACGCTGGAGCTCGAGAAGAAGTTCTCGCCGCTGTCGCAGGACGCGCGGGCGATCCTGCGCCAGAAGACGCTGCTGGGCGAGACCTACGTCGAGCTGACCCCGGGCAACGCCGACGGGTCGAAGATCCCGGAGGACGGCTGGCTGAAGGACTCGCGGGTGGCCAAGACCGTCGAGCTCGACGAGATCTTCCAGGCGCTGGACCCGGTGACGCGCAGGGCGTTCCAGAACTGGCAGCAGTCGCTGGCCAAGAGCGTGGGGACGGGTGCGCGATCACGCGGGCGCGACATCAACGACGCGTTCGGCAACCTGCCCGGATTCGCCGAGGACGCGACCGACGTGCTGCAGGTGCTCGACGAGCAGAGCGCCGAGGTGCACCGCCTGGTCAAGAACACCGGCGTGGTGTTCGGCGCGCTCAGCGAGAACGAGGCGCAGCTGCACAACCTGATCACGAACTCGTCGGACGTCTTCTCCGCGACGCAGAAGGAGAAGGAGGCGCTGGCGGCGACCTTCCGGATCTTCCCGACGTTCCTGGACGAGTCGAAGGCGACGTTCGCGAAGCTCGAGGGCTTCTCGAAGAACACCGACCCGCTGGTCCAGCAGCTGCGCCCGGCGATGCAGGACCTGAAGCCGACGCTGCGCGACACGCGCGCCCTGGCGCCCGACCTCGAGCACCTGTTCCGCAACCTCGACCCGCTCATCAAGGTGTCGAAGACCGGCCTGCCGGCGCTGCGCGACGTGCTCGACGGCACCAACCCCGTGCTCGGCCAGCTGCAGCCGTTCCTGGAGAACCTCAACCCGGTGCTGCAGTGGCTGGAGTACAACCAGCGGCTCGTCGCGGACTTCATCGGCAACGGCGCAGGCGCGCTGGTCGACACGATGCCGGTCCGCCGGCCGGACATCGAGATCGGCCACTACCTGCGCCAGTTCGGCCCCGCGGGCCCCGAGAGCGTCGCGATCTACCCGAGCCGCCCGTCGGCCAACCGCGGCAACGCCTACCTGCCGCCGACGGCCTACAGCGGCCCGGAGCGCGCGCGGCAGATGATCGTGCCGAGCTTCGACTGCAAGAACACGAAGTCCGGCGGCCCGGAGACCACGCAGTTCCCCGACAAGTCAGGCGACCCGTCCTGCTGGACCGCGCCGCCGCCGGCCTACCCGCCCGGCAACCAGAGCGAGTTCCCGCACATCGAGAAGCTCGACTACTCCAAGCCGAACGGCTGACCGGACTGAGGGGACAGACCTACGCGACCTGCGCGTCACGCGCGGCGGCCACGCTGAGGCCGTCGAGGAGCGCGTTCGCCAGGCGGGTGTCGCCCTGGATGTCGAGCTCGGAGCGGTCGGTGTCGGGGCCCAGGGCCTCGACCCAGGCGCGCTCTGAGCCGGTGATCTTCGCGTCGGCCTCGGGCGCCGAGCGCTCCTCGATCGCCAGCGTCTCGCCGGCCTCGCTGAGCACGTAGCGCTTCAGGTCGCCGTTGGCGCGGCGGACCGTCAGCTCGATCGTGCCGCGCACGCCGGGCGGCATGTGCAGGCCCGGAACGCAGCGGAAGATCGCGCCGACGTCGATCGCCTCGCCGGTGCGCGGCGGGCCCCACGTCCAGCGGTAGCCCCAGCGCGCGAGCGCGCCGACGACGGGCAGCAGGTCCCGAGCGCGCTCGGTCAGCTCATAATCCACGCGCGGCGGCACCTCGCGGTAGCGCTGGCGGGTGAGCAGGCCGTCGGCCACCATGCGGTTCAGGCGCGAGCGCAGCTGCTCGGTCGAGATGCCGGGCAGGACGCGCTGCAGCTCGACGAACCGCCGGGGGCCCGCGGCGAGGTCACGGACGATCAGCAGCGTCCATTTGTCGCCGACGAGGTCGAGCGCCCGAGCGTCCGGCGCCCACTGGTTATAGGGGTGACGCTTGGGCGGGGGAACGGTGGCCATCGTGGTGGAGCCCTTCTCTTCTTCCGTGGGACTGGCTGCAAAGGCCCCTCAGCCTTAGAAAAGAGGTTACTCGTCTGACACGTTTCCGGGGTGCTTTTGCCGCGAAATGGACAACTGTTGCACCGATGTTCAGCATTGCGACGGACCTGAAAATCAACGCGCATGTTTCGATGCGCGGCTGCGTTGGTGTTGGCAGGCGACACGCCATGGGACCGACCCACAACCACGACGCAGCGCAGGGGGCCGCGATGGGAGACGTCATCTCGCTACAGGAGCGCCGCAGCGCACGGCTTGCCGTGGCCGAGCGCAGGCCCTCGCGCCTGAAGGTCACCTTCTTCTTTGACCTCGCCTCGCCGTTCACCTACCTCGCCGCCGAGCGCGTCGACCGCCTCTTCCCGGGCCTGACGTGGCGCCCGGCGCTGACCGAGGCGCTGCACGCCGGCGACCCCCTGTCGGCGGCCGCCGACCGCGAGGCCGCTCAGAACCTCGCCGAGGAGCGGGCGCTGGCGCTGCACATGCCGCTCGTCTGGCCCGACGGCTGCCCCGCCGGCGCCCGCGTCGCGATGCGGGTCGCTGCCCTCGCGTCCGCTGAGGGCGGCCACGCCGCGCCGTTCGTGCTCGCCGCAAGCCGCCTGGCGTTCTGCGGCGGGTTCGACCTCGACGATCCCGAGGTGCTCGCAGAGGCCGCCGCCGCGGCCGGGCTGGGGCTGCCCGAGGTGCTTGCGGCCGCCGGCGACCGCTCGCGCGACGGCGAGATGGAGGCCACCGCGCTGCGCCTGCTTGCACAGGGCGCGACGCGCCTGCCGGTGCTGCGCGTGGGGCGGACGCTGTACTGCGGCGAGGGCCGCATCGCCGAGGCCGCCGCGGCAGTGCGCCGGCGCCCGCGCGTCGAGCGCCCGGCACAGGTCCCGAACGCCGGCTGATGCGGCGCACCGCCTGGCTCGCCGCGGCGGCGCTCGTCGCGGCCGCTCCTGCATCCGCTGAGGTCGGGCCGCAGGACGCGCTGCTCGGCAACGGCCGGCACCTGCAGCCGTTCGGGCGCATGACGACCGTCGGCCAGTTCCCGACCGACGGCGCGGTCACTCGCGACGGGGGCTTCTACTGGACGGTCAGCACCGGGCGCGGCGTCCAGGACATCCGGATCGTGAACGTGGCCAGCCGCGCGGTCGTGCAGACGATCCGCGTGCCCGGCATGTCGGGCGGCATCGCGATGGACCGCGAGCACTCGCTCGTCTACGTCTCCGGCATCCACGACTCCGACTACGCCGACCAGACGACCCCCGATGGCACGCCGGGCAAGGACGGCGACGTCATCCACGTCTTCTCCTACGGCGCCGACGGGCACGCGAGCTTCGTCAAGGTGATCCCGGTGCCGCCGCAGTCCGGCGCGCCGACGCCGCAGAGCTTCCCGCCGACGAACACCAAGAAGATCGCCTGGCCCGACCGCCTTGCGATCTCGCCGGATGGCTCGATGCTGCTCGTGCCGCTGAACCTCGCCGACTCGGCTGCGATCGTCGACACGACCACCGGCGGCGTGCGCTACGTCGATGTGGGCCACTACCCCTATGGTGCGGCGATCCTGCCCGGCAAGAAGTTCGGGCTGGTGAGCAACGAGACGCCAGGGACGGTGTCGGTGATCGATCTGCAGGGCGGCAAGGTCGTCAAGACGATCCAGGTGGGCGCGCACCTGTCGCATCCGGAGGCGATCGCGCTCGACACCGCCCGCCACCGCGCGTTCGTCACGATCGCCAACGCCGACGAGGTCTCGGTGATCGACACGGACTCCTTCGAGGTCGAGCAGACGCTGAGCGTGGCGCGCGCCGAGGGCATCGGCTCGTCGCCCACGGCGCTCGCCCTCGGGCGCGGCAAGCTGCTGGTCGCCGAGTCCGGCGGCGACAGCCTCGCGGTGTTCGGCGCGCGGCGCCTGCGCTTCGTCGGGCGCATCCCGACCGCCGAGTATCCGAGTGACGTCGCGGTGACGCGCGGCAGGCTCGTCTGGCTGAGCGCGAAGGGCCTCGGCACGGGGCCGAACACGAACGGCCCCGACCCGCAGTCGCCCGACGATTCCGACAACCGCATCAACTCGTTTCAGTACCTGCCGCTGCTGAACGTCGGCTCGACCGGCATCGCCCCCTTCCCGTCGGCGAAGCTGATCCGCGGGAAGCTGACGCGGCGGGCCAACGCCGCGATCCGCCCGACGAACGCGCAACCGGCGCCGCCGGACACGCCGCTGCGCCCGGGCGGGCCGATCAAGCACGTCTTCTACATCGTGCGCGAGAACCGCACCTACGACCAGATCCTCGGCGACGACCCGCGCGGCAACGGCGCCCCGGCCCTGACGCTCTTCGGCGACCACATCACCCCCAACGCGCATGCGCTCGCGCGGCGTTTCCCGCTGCTCGACCACGTCTTCGCCAACTCCGAGGCCTCGATCGACGGCCACTTCTGGACCGCCGCGGGCGCGGTCAGCGACTACGTGCACAAGGCCTGGTTCCAGAACTACGGCGGCCGCGAGCGCCCCTACGACTTCGGCGTCTACGCCGTCACGTGGCCGCCCAACGGCTTCCTGTTCGACCAGGCCGAGCGCCAGGGCATCTCGTACTTCAACTACGGCGAGGCGATCGCCGGCACGGTCGGCCTCTTCCCCGACAAGGACCGCTCCAACGACGAGCTCGCGCGCGTGCTGACCAAGCAGAGCAAGTCCGACCTGGGGCCCAACGGCTGCTACCCGAACGACGCATCGATCGGCAAGGACGCGATCCTCAGCGCCGCCGGCCCGCGCGTGGAGGTCTTCGACACCAGCCCACCACTGGGCGCGGCGCCCGGCTCGGAGTCGCGCTACGACTGCTTCAAGCTGCGCTTCACGGCGCAGGACGCGACCGGCACGGTCCCCACGTTCAACTACCTGGTGCTGTCCAACGACCACACCGAGGTCCTCAACGCCGGGGCGCGCACACCGCGCGCGATGATCGCCGAGAACGACGAGGCGCTCGGCCGGATCGTCGACCTCATCTCGCACTCGTCGGTGTGGAGGTCCAGCGCGATCTTCGTGATCGAGGACGACTCCCAGGACGGCGCCGACCACCTCGACGCCCACCGCATCCCGGCGTTCGCGATCAGCCCGTTCGCGAAGGGCGGCGCGGTCGTCAGCACGCGCTACGACTTCCTGTCGTACATCCGCTCGATGGAGCTGATCATGGGCATGCGGCCGCTGGGGCTCGGCGACCGGCTCGCGACGCCGATGTACGACGCCTTCCAGGCCCAGCCATCCAACGACGCGCCCTACGACGCGATCCCGGCGAAGGTCGACCTGCTCGAGCGCAACCCGGCGACCGGGCCCGGCGCGCGCGCCTCCGCCCGGCTGCCGCAGGGCCTCGACGAGATCCCGCAGCGCGAGCTGGACGCCCTGCTGTGGAAGTCGATCCACGGCTGGGACTCCGCGCCGCCACCGCCCGGCCCCAATGCGGTGGCCGGCGCCGTGGACGCCGACGGCTAGGTCCGGGAGAATCGCGGGGCCATGCTCCGGCGTCCCCTGCGCTACGCGTACGAGAAGCTCGGCCCGCGCTACGCGCGCCTGGCGATCTGGGTGCAGTTCCAGTTCGCGCACCTCGTGGTGCTCGGCGGCGTCGGCCTGCTCACGCTGTACGTGGACATCCACCACGGCGCGTTCTGGCGGATCCTGATCGTCTCGCAGCTGCTGGTGCTGGTCGAGAACGTCGTCTCGTTCAAGATCGCCAACAAGCTCGTGCGCCCGGCCGACCCGTGGCTGAACGGCGACCGTGACCCGCAGACCGCGTTCGCGGCCTGGCGCGCGCTCGCCGGTCTGCCGATGGACTACATCCGCCATCGCCGCTCGCTGGTCGTGATCTCCAACGTCGTGCCGATCTCGGCATTCATCACGCTCGAGCTCGACACGCCGTTCCTGCCCGCGTTCCTGATCATCTGCGTCGCCGCGTCGATCGTCCTGCTCTACGGCGTGCTGCTGCGCTTCTTCGCGCTCGAGCTCGTGATGTCGCCGATCCTCGAGGAGACGTCCTGCGAGCTGACCGACGACACCCAGCTCAGCGGCGTGACGGTCCCGCTCAAGACGCGGCTGCTCGTCGCCCTGCCCGCGATCAACGTGATCACCGGCGTCGTCGTCGCCGGGTTCGCCTCGCCGCACAACAGCCTCGACTCGCTCGGCGTCGGCGTCGTCCTGGCGATCGCGGTGGCGTCCACGATCTCGCTCGAGCTGTCGCTGCTGCTCACGCGCTCGATCGTCGAACCGCTGCAGGACCTGCGCATCGGCACCCAGCGCGTCGCCGCCGGCGACATGGGCGTGCGGGTGCCGGTGCTCGGCACGGACGAGACGGGGCTCCTGGCGGCGTCGTTCAACGGGATGGTCGACGGCCTGCGCGAGCGCGAGCGCCTGCGCGAGGCGTTCGGCGCGTTCGTCGACCCGGTCCTCGCCGACCGCGTGATCGCAGAGGGCACGGTCCTCGAGGGCGAGGAGATCGACGTCACGGTGCTCTTCCTCGACATCCGCGGCTTCACCGCGTTCGCCGAGCGCGCCGGCGCCGCCGAGGCGGTCGCGCGGCTCAACGCGTTCTACGAGATCGTCGTGCCGATCGTGGTCGCCCACGGCGGACACGCGAACAAGTTCGTCGGCGACGGCCTGCTGGCGGTGTTCGGCGCCCCCGACGCGCTCGCCGACCACGCCGACCGCTGCGTCGCCGCCGCGCTCGCGATCGCGCGCGAGGTCGAGAGGTCGCATGGCGGCCGCGTGAGCATCGGCATCGGCGTGAACTCCGGCGACGTCGTGGCGGGCACCGTCGGCGGCGGCGGCCGGGTCGAGTTCACCGTGATCGGCGACGTCGTCAACACGGCCGCCCGCGTCGAGGAGGCCACGCGGCAGACCGGTGACGTCATCCTCATCACCGCCGCCACGCGCGCGCTGCTGCGCGATGACCACGGCGGGCTGGAGCCGCGGCCGTCGATACCGCTGAAGGGCAAGCGCGAGCCGGTGGAGCTGTTCACGCTGCGCGGCGCCCCGACCGCCGCGGTGCCGCTGCGGGTAGCGTCCGGCGTCTGATGCCGAGCGAATTGGCCGCTAAGGCCCTTTACGAAAAGCGCGACAGGATCGCGTACATCACGTTCAACCGGCCGGAGGCCAAGAACGCGATCGACCCCGAGATGCAGGACCTGCTCGTCGGGATCTGGACGGACTTCCGCGACGACCCCGAGACCGATCTCGCGATCGTCACGGGCGCCGGCGACGCGTTCTGCGCGGGGGCGGACCTCAAGACCTACATCCCGCCGATCATCAAGGGCGGCTACCCGCGCATCCGCGAGATCGTGGACCTCGGGTTCGGCGGGTTCACGCGCGGGCTGCACGACATCCGCAAGCCGATCGTGGGCGCGATCAACGGCTGGGCGCTCGCGGGTGGCCTGGAGCAGGCGATGGCCTGCGACATCCGG
>Ga0308176_10002222_pt1 | contig 12173 bp, 10 predicted proteins | sample PhyCR2_3_FD_203890 | JGI IMG/M metagenome (GOLD analysis project Ga0308176, IMG submission 203890) | Soil microbial communities from UC Gill Tract Community Farm, Albany, California, United States - DLSLS.C.R2 | ecosystem: Environmental > Terrestrial > Soil > Agricultural land | place: USA... | reverse complement strand
AGGCGGCGACGATGCCCGCGATGAAGCCGAAGATCAGCGCCTTGACCTCGCTGACGTAGAGGTCGGGCAGCTGGGCGAGGGCGGAGAAGCTGGAGAGGTACGCGCCCGGGGTGCCGTGCTGCAGGATCACGTTGAAGAAGTAGCCGCCGAGGGTGCCGACGACGGAGACGAGGCCGTTGAGCAGGACGGCGACGAGCATGGTGGCGAGCACCCGCGGGACGACCAGGCGCTGCACGGGCGAGACGCCCATGACCTCCATCGCGTCCAGCTCCTCGCGGATCTTGCGGGAGCCGAGGTCGGCGCAGATCGCGGAGCCGGCGGCCCCGGAGACCAGCAGGGCCACGATGATCGGGCTGGCCTGCTGGATGACGGCGAGGACGCTGGCGCCGCCGGTGAAGGACTGGGCGCCGAGCTGCTGGGTGAGCGAGCCGACCTGGAGGGCGATGACCGCGCCGAACGGGATGGAGACGAGGGCGGCGGGCAGGATGGTGACGCTCGCGACGAACCAGAACTGCTCGATGAACTCCCGCACCTGGAACGGGCGTCGGAAGGTCTCCCGCATCACCGTCCCGGCCAGCGCGAACAGCCGCCCGGTCTCGCGCAGCGGCGCGGCGAGCTTGCTGGGGCGCGGGGCCTCGGGCGCCTTCGCGGTCTCCGGGGCCCGGTCCATCGGCTCCGGTTCGTCGGGGGGCCGCACGGGCATCGGGGCGGTCACCGGCGTCCACCGCCCACGGCCGGGCTGTAGCTGTTCAGGATGGCGGTACGGGCCGCCTCCGGCAGCTCGCCCAGCATCGACATCACCCGCTCCCGGCGGCGCAGGGCGCCCTGACGCACCGGCAGGCCGGGGGAGGGCTCCAGCTGGGGGACGACGGTGCGCGGGGCGTTGGCCGAGCTGATGCCCTGGCCGTAACCGTTCAACTCCTCGGCGGCGAGGGTGGCGGCGTCCTTCTCCTCGGACATGCCGATCGGCCCCTCGCAGCGGCCGGCGAGGAACTGGTTGACGACGGGCAGATCGCTGGTGAGCAACACCTCGCGCGGCCCGAAGGTCACGAGGTTGCGGCAGAACAGCATCCCCATGTTGTCCGGCACGGTGGAGGCGATGTCGAGGTTGTGGGTGACGATGAGCATCGTCGCGTCGATCTGCGCGTTGAGGTCGACGAGGAGCTGGGAGATGTACGCGGTGCGGACCGGGTCGAGGCCGGAGTCCGGTTCGTCGCAGAGGATGATCTGCGGGTCCAGGACGAGGGCGCGGGCGAGGCCGGCGCGCTTGCGCATACCGCCGGATATCTCACCGGGGAGCTTGTTCTCCGCACCCAGGAGGCCCACGACGTCGATCCGCTCCATGACGATGCGGCGGATCTCGGATTCCTTCTTACGGGTGTGCTCCCGGAGCGGGAACGCGATGTTGTCGAAAAGCGACATCGACCCGAAAAGGGCGCCGTCCTGGAACATGAGGCCGAAGAGCTTGCGCGTCTCCATGATGTCCCGCTCGGAGCCGTTCACCATGTCGACGCCATTGACGAGAACACGTCCGCGTTCAGGTTTGAGGAGGCCGATGATGGATTTGAGGAACACCGTCTTTCCCGTCCCGGACGGGCCGAGCATGACACTGACCTCGCCTGCGGGAAGCGTGAGCGACACATCCTGCCAGATGTTCTGCTTGCCGAAAGACTTGGTGAGCCCCTCGACCACTACTTCGATTCCCATCCCACCTCCTGCATGCGCTCACGAAGTGACAGAAGTGCGCCGAAGGGCGCACGTTAAGTTCACCGGCACCGCCAGGACAAGCCCTTGAACAGCCCATTCGCAAAGATCCGGTCCGTTTGTCATCGGATGACAAATTCCGGTTCCGATCTTGTGAAGTACTGCGCACTGCCGTCCGTCGGTGCAGGCCGAACCCCGCGGCCCAGAGGGCCGGACATGCGTCCGGGCCCCCTGCCGACGGGTGAGCAATCACCGGACGCGCCGGAGGAGTTGCTGACGGAGGCGACGCTACGGGTGGGTAACCTGGGCCGCAATACCAGGTCATCAAGTTTTCGCGCGAGAGCGCGAAGGGGTTGATTCTTTCTCACCGAATGAGCAGGACGGCCGGAAAAACTGTCTCCGGATGACAAGTTCCGGGGGCGGCCGGCGGGGAACGTACGCTCCACGGGGCACCGAGAAGCGCTCGGGACCGGCTCGAATACACAAGTGGCAGACGGGATTCCGCATGTCCGGTCGGCCGCATTCGCCGTGGCACCCACGACGGTCTGCGCACGAAGTGACAAGAAGGCCGGATCCCGTACTCATCCCTGACGGAGATACCCACCCCTCCCATAGATTCTCATACGGCGGCATTGTGTCCCGGTGTTTCCCGCCAGTAACCTCACGGCTCGGTGAATGGGATTTCGCGTCGGCCCCGTCCGACGACGTCCCGGCACCCGCATTCCGCATTCCGTGCTCAATTCGCTGCGCACATCGGAAACAAGGGGAAGACATGAGAACCTCGAAACGGGTACGTGTGGGGCTGCTGGCCTCCTTCACCGCATTCGCCGCCGTCGCGTCGATGGGCACGGCCACGGCCGCCACCACGCTGAACGGCAGCTGGGCGCCCTTCAGCCGCTGCCCCGTCGACGACCCGGCGATGCTGGCGGCGGACGGGGCGGCGGACATCGCCGTCTGCGTCTCCTCGCACTCCCCGGGCGGCTCCATCAAGCTGGGCAACACCGTGGTGCCGTTCGGCGCCAGCGACCTCCAGGTCGGCGTGGTCAACCACCCGGGCGCCGTCTCGACCGTGGTCTCCCCGCCCGGCGGCGCGCTCGTCGCGGACTCCGCGAAGGTGCCGGGCGGCCTGCTCGGCCTGATGTGTCCCAGCGACATCCCGGTGGTCACGAGTATCTGCAAGACGCTCACCGATGTCAGCCTGAACCGGGTGACGGCGACCATCGAGTCGGTCAACACCCCGACGGACTTCCAGCTTCTGGCCGGGGCGACCAGCGGAAGGCCGATCATCACTCTCCCGGTCCGCATCCACCTGGAGAACTCGCTCCTCGGCGACAAGTGCTACATCGGCTCCGCCTCGAACCCGATCCTCCTCAAGCCGCAGAACCTGACCCAGCCGGCCACCACCAGCGAGCAGTTCGCCGGCGACGGAACCCCGGACCCGGCGGGCGCCATGAACCGGCTCAACCTCCTGGGCGCCACCCAGACCGACACGACGTACGCGGTCCCCGGCACCAACGGCTGCGGCCTCCTGGGCGCGCTCAACTGGGCCGTCAACCTGAAGACGGGCCTGCCGTCGGCGGCCGGCAACAACAACGTCACACTGAACGACGCGCAGACCTACGTGGCGGTGATGACCTCCCCGGGTGACAGCGCCCCGAACGCGGGCAAGGTGATGGCGCAGTACTGGCACTCGGCGGCGCGGTAGGCGCCCTCGCGCCGGGGCCCCGAAGGGGCCACCTCCCTCGCGGAGGTGGCCCCTTCGGGATGTACCGGCCCGGCGGTGGGCTACGGCTTGGGCTTCGTGCCGGGCAGTTCCGCCGGAGCGGGCGGGCAGTAGGAGCTCTCGGGGAAAGCGGGGTAACAGGTCGGGGCCTGGTTCATGAAGATCCGGTTGCCCGGGCCCGAGATCGCGGCGGTGAACAGCGGATCCAAGTTCTCGCCGCCCGTGCCGCAGCCGGTGAAGGGCGGGATCGTGACCTCGCCGTCCAGGCGGCCGCCCAGGGCCACGTTCGTATACGCCGACCCGCCGTTCAGCACGACGTCGAACGGCTTCGCCGTCCTGCAATTGCTTCCCACGTCCAGCGGCGTGCCGTTGACTTTGACGTCGTGGATGCGCAAGGACTGCTTGAAGTAGACCGTGGAGAACGCGGCGTCGAGGTCGTAACCGATGTTGCCGATGGAGATGGTCATGGGTCCGGTTTCGAAGGACACCTTCGCCGTCACCGGCTGGAAGCCGAAGGTGAGAAAGGTGGAGTCGGCATCCGGAAGTTCGATTTTCGCGAGGTTGTCGATGCGGAGGTAGCGTCCGCGGCCCTCCGGATCCTCCCAGTCGTCCGCCTCCCGGCTTGATATGCGCTTCGTCGACAGTACGGAGATGAGCGCCGGGTGATCGGGATCATTGACGACCATGGCCCCGTTCAGCTTTTGGACATTGGCGAGACCCAGCACGTTGGCACACATGAAGGCACCCGGAAGCTCCAGCATATTGACGGGACGGCCTGGCGAGGGCTGCGGTGCCTTACTCGCGTCCATCTCTCCCACCGGCGGGTCGACCGGACAGTAGTCGGGGTCCGCGTCGTCCTCGGGGGCCGCCGGTTCCACCGCGATGCCCTCGTCCTTCGCCCGGCCGGAACCACCCGCCGGAGGGGTGGGCGTCTCGGGGGCCCCCGACGGCTCGGTGCCGGTGCTGTCGGTCACCCGAGTGGTCGCGAGGTGTCCGTTCTCGCCCTCGTTCAGCCGGCACGTCACCGTGGTCAGAGGCGGCGCGGTCTTCTCGGGCTCCGCCGCGGCGGACCGCAGCTCGACCGTCAGCTCGGTGACGGAGAAGTCGACATCGCCCGCGGCCCGCAGCGTCACGTACGGGACCTCACCGGAGTGAACGAGCGCTACGTCACCATCGGCGGGAAGGGGGGTGCTCGGCGCGTGCAGCTCCCACGGGACCTCTGTGGACTCGCCGTTCTGGGCGACCTTCACCTTGAGCGCCGCCCGGCTCACGAACGCCTCGGCGCCTTCCGGCAACAGGCCCGCGAGGTCCGCCCGCGAGAGGGTGACGGTGAGCGTCACCGGCCCCGGCTGCACCGGACGGCCGACCTCACCGGTCGCCGGGACGTCCACCGAAACGCCGACCCTGGCCGCCACGGTCGCCCCGCCGCCGTCCTCGGTTCCACAGGCGGCGGCGAGGCTGACGGGCCCGGTGCTCTCGTCGGCTGCCGAGCCCCCGCCGGACAACAGACCGGCGAGCAGGGCGAGTCCGGCGACGGAGGCGACCCTCACGGAACGCCCCGCACGGGTCACAGGTATCTGAGTGCGCATATCGGGCCTGTCCTCCACGGGGTGCGATCGGTAGTACAACTGCGGTGGCGCCCGCGGGCGCCGGAATCAAGCAGACCGGGCCGGCCCGGAGAACCCCCGCGGCCGGCCCATGCCTGCTCCTTGAGGTCTACGAGGCCTTGATCAGGGGTGCCTCGCCGGTCGACGCCATGGCCATGTGCAACGAGGCTCTGAGCGTGACGGCGTCGCCGTTGTTGATGAGCCCCAGGCAGTTCACGTTGGAGACGAGCAGGGCACCGGGCCTGTCGCCGATGACGAGGTTGCCGGTGTCGTTCTCGTAGTGGCCGTAGAGCGCCCCCTTGAAGTCAGCGGCGCAACCGAATCCATTCCAGTGGACCGAGACGCCGCTGATTCTGACGTCCACCCAGTTGGTGTGGGTAGGGTTCTGCCCGACGGGGTTGATGGTCCACGGCGTGGCGCTCTGCGTCACGGTGTACTCGATGCCACCGACCGAGCAGTAGCGGACGGCGATGGCGTCGATCGTGCCGATCCTGCCTCCGGTCGCGCCGGTCGCTTGGAGCATTCCAGCAGTCACGTCCAACGAATCACACAGAAAGGTCGCGCTTGGAACGGTCCATGTCGGCTGGACAGCATGGGCCGTGTACGCCCCCGCCGGTGTCACGGTCCACGGGTCCGCCGTGGCGGCCGAGGCCGACGGAACCACCGTGCCGAGTGCGGAGGCCAGGGCGGCGGCCACGACGGCGAAACGTCGCACGGGGAAGTTCACGAACCCACGTCCTCAAGGTCATGGCGCCGCGTTCGCGACGCCCCAACGAGAAGGCCGGGCCGGCCGCGAAGAGGCTCCGCGGCCGGCCCGTACCCGTGTACTGCTGGGGCCTTACGGCGTCGTGATCTTCGGCGAGGTGCCCGTCGAGGTCACCTTGACGAGGTACGAGGCCTTGAAGGAGGCCACGTCGCCGTTGTTGATCAGGCCGAGGCAGTTGGCGTTGGACGCCTTCAGCTCGGTGCCCGAGCCGTCGATGACCAGCCTGCCGGTGCTGTTGTCGTAGTACCCGTACGCCTTGCCCGTGAAGTCGGCGACGCAGCCGAAGCCGCTGATGTGGGCCGAGATACCGGTGACGTTGCCCTTGACCCGGTTGGCGTTGGTGGGGTCCACCCCGGTGACGTTGATCGTCCACGGCGTGGCGGTCATGGAGACGGCGAAGCTGATGCCGCCGACCGAACAGCTGGTGAAGCCGATCGTGCCGATGGTCGCCATGTTGGCTCCCGTGGCGCTGGTCGCGGCGACGTTGCCCGCGGTCACGTTGGAGGAGGCACACGTCAGGGTCGCGGCGGGGACGGTCAGCGTGGGGTTGGTCGCGCTGGCGGTGTACGCGCCGTTCGGGGTCGCCGACCACGAGGACGTGGCGCCGGCGGAAGCGTTGGTCACCGCCATCCCGAGGGCGGCGGCACCTGCGGTGGTGATGACTGCGGCTCTACGTGCAAGGGTGTTCACGGAATCCGGTTCCCTTCGAGGGTGTGTGACCTACACCGGGGGGCCGCTTCCGGCCGGGTGAGCGGCGCTCCCGGAGTGGGGGGTCACGAGACAGGAATGTGGCAGTCCGACCTGACGGACTGCTCGACCTCTTGCGTTCGGCGATGACGCTACGGGCGAGTAATGTCGCTCCGCAACACGCTGGAACAAAGAATCTCCACAATCATCGTTCTCTCTCAGAAATTGCTTGCGCAGCGAGTACGGCCCGCCGATTTTTTATCGAGAAGTGAGTAGTTCCGCCGATGCGGACGCCCCCACCCCCCACCCGCCCGGTGCGGGTACGTCCTCCGTTTCCACCCAACACCCCACGTCACAGCCCTGCCGTACGCTCCCCCAGCACCGCCGCCCCGCGCACCCGCCACCCCGCCGCACCCTTGACTTCCACTCGCCGGCGCAGTGGAATTCACCGCGAATAGCGCGGGCGAGTTTGCTCGGGGAGTCCGGAAGCAGGCGTCGGAGCCACCGTCTCATTAAGGGAATCCGGGCCCCCGCATCAACACCGCACGAGTGATCCGCGAGCCGGGCTCAAGCGCGGAGGCTAATCGGACAGGTGGCCGAAACCAGTCGATGCGTGCCCCCTGCATTTCGTCTTGTCCTGCCTGTGTTCAGGGCCACATACGTGGACTATCTTCGGCAACCGACGTTGGTACGCACCTGAGGACGGCTGGGAGCGCTCTCCCGTCCGTCACCCCCCATCGGGCGCCGAAGAGCAAGAAGGGGTCAAGGTATGCCGGGAGTTGCGCAACCCTCGGAACTCGGAGAGCCGCTGGGACCGCTGCCGCAGGAGTTCGCCACGATCGTGCGGCCCGAACTGCCCAGCCTCATCAAGGAGATCGGCCTTGAGGTCACCCGCGCCTACCCCGAGTACGCGCGACTCCTCGACGGCCCGTACGGCCAGGGCATCCGGGTCGGCGTCGAGCAGAGCATCTCCGTGTTCGTGGACCAGGTGGCCGAGCCGGCCGCCCCCTCCGCGCTGCGCGACGAGATGTGCCGAAGGTTCGGCCGGTTCGAGGCGTACGAGGGACGCAGCCTGGACCAGTTGCAGGGGGCGTACCGGCTGGGCGCCCGGGTGGCGCTGCGCCGGGCGAAGAAGATCGGCAGGCGCTACAACCTCTCCCCCACGATGATGCTGACGTTCGCGGACGCGCTGTTCAGTTACGTGGACGAGCTGGAAGCCCTGTCGCGCGAGGGGTACTTGGAGGTGAGGTCGGCCTCCGACGACCACACGGACACGCTGCGGCGCCGACTGCTGCACCTGATCCTGGCCGGGCGCCCGGTGCCCCGCGTGGCCATCGCCGAGCTGTGCGAGCAGACCGGCTGGACGCTGCCGGACGAGGTGACGCTCGTCGCCGTGCGCCCCTCCCCCGATCTGGACCGGCTGGCGATCGACCGTGACGTACTCGTCGACTTCACCGATCCGCAGCCGCACTTACTGATCCCGGGCCCCTTCGACGACATGCGAAGACGCATGCTGGAGCACGCGCTTCCGGGGGTCCGCGCCGCCATCGGCCTGACCGTCCCGGCGTCCCTGGCGTCGGACTCCGTCCGCTGGGCCCGGCGGGTGCTGGAACTCGTGGACGCCGGCGTCATCGACGACGCGCCGGCCATCCTCTGCGAGGACCACCTCATCACTCTGTGGCTGCTCTCCGATCCGGTCCTCCTGGACCAGCTCGCGCGCCGCGAACTCGCCCCGATGGCCAACATCAGCGCCAACCGGCGCGAACGGCTCATCGAAACGCTGCGGATCTGGCTCGACACCCGTGGCACGGCGGCCCAGATGGGCGAGCTGCTCGACGTACACCCCCAGACCGTCCGCTACCGGATGCGCAATCTGGAATCGATCTTCGGAGATCAACTGGTCGACCCGGAGGCGCGGTTCTCGACGGAGACCGTGCTCCGCGCCATGCAGCTGCGCGCCCGCAGCAACGACACACCCATCTGAACAGCGCGACGCGTCCTCAGCCCGACGAGCTTCTCACGCGAAGTCAACCTACTTGCTGGTAAGGGGAAATAGACGGTCATTCCCAAACGGTTGCCACACGGAGACGTACTCAACGAGAAACCAGGAACTGCGTCTCGTTATATGGAGTGGAGTCGGTCCGCCCACCCGGCGGTCCGACGCCCGACCTCCTGGCCACCATCGAGAGGGAACCCCCCATGACCGCCTCGCACCTGCTCGTCCCCGTCCCCATCCCGGACCGCATCGCCGCGCTCATCGGTGCCTGCACCCCCGCGCACATCCTCCAGGCCGAGTTCGACGCCGACAGCGCCGCGCGCGAGGTCCGCAGGTTCCGAGGGCCCCGGCTGGGCATCGAGGACCAGGCCGACCGCGAACAGGCCCTGTCCGAGCTGGCCCGCGCCAACAAGGTGCTCGCCGCTCACCACCCCCGGCTCGTGGTGCGCGCCGGTTCCGCCTGGTGACCCCACCGGGCAGCCCGCACCCGCACCTTGCGAAGAGACCGCGCCACCCTTACCTTACTCAAAAGTAAGTTTACTTCAGAGTAAGGAACTGGCGTGGCCGACAACAGCAGCGGCAATGTCACCGACGAACTGGCCGCCCTCGACTTCGCGGCAGTCTCCCCCGAGGAGTTCGCGCGGATCGTGAAGGGCCTGTCCGCCAAGCAGCTCGGCGAGGTCATGCACGGGGAGCTGCGCGCCCGGGTGCTCGGAGAGGTCTTCGGCCGGATGAAGCAGCAGTTCCGCCCGGAGGCGGCCGGGGCGCTCACGGCCCTGATCCGCTGGAAGATCACCGGTGACACGGAGGTGGTCTACGAGACCTCGATCGCGGACGGCACGTGCACCGTCAGCGAGGGCCGCTCGGACGCCGAGCCGCGTACGACGCTGGTCATGGCGGACGCGGAGTTCCTGAAGCTGGTCTCCGGCAACGGCAACCCCGTCACCATGTTCATGATGCGCAAGCTGAAGGTGGCCGGTGACGTCGGCCTGGCCTCGGGCCTCACGCGCTACTTCGACATCCCCAAGGCGTGAGCCGATGAGCTACTTCTCCCTCGCCCTCACCGAGGAGCAGCAGGACCTGCGCAACTGGGTGCACGGCTTCGCCGCCCAGGTGGTGCGCCCGGCGGCGGCCGAGTGGGACGCCCGCGAGGAGACGCCCTGGCCGGTCATCCAGGAGGCCGCGCGGATCGGTCTCTACGGATTCGAGTCGCTGGCCGACATGTACGGCGACCCGTCGGGGCTCTCCCTCCAGATAGCCAACGAGGAGCTGTTCTGGGGTGACGCCGGCATCGGCATGGCCCTGTTCGGCACCTCGCTGGCCGTCGCCGGGATCTTCGCCTCCGGCACCCCGGACCAGCTCGCCGAGTGGGTGCCCCAGTGCTACGGCGACGAGGAGGACCCCAAGGTCGCGGCGTTCTGCGTCTCCGAGCCGCAGGCCGGCTCCGACGTCTCCGCGATGACGACGAGGGCCCGGTACGAAGAGGCGAAGGACGAGTGGGTGATCTCCGGCCAGAAGGCGTGGATCACCAACGGCGGCATCGCCGAGGTCCATGTGGTCGTCGCCTCGGTCGACCCGGCGCTCGGGGCGCGGGGGCAGGCGGCGTTCATCGTGCCGCCCGGTACGGAGGGCCTGGCCGCGAGCCGCACCATCAAGAAGCTGGGGCTGCGCGCCTCGCACACGGCGGATGTGTTCCTCGACGACGTGCGGGTGCCGGGGCACTGCCTGCTCGGCGGCAAGGAGAAGCTGGATGCCCGTCTGGCCCGCGCCCGCGAGGGCGGCACCGCCAAGGGGCAGGCCGCGATGGCGACCTTCGAGGTCAGCCGCCCCACGGTCGGCGCCCAGGCGCTGGGCATCGCGCGCGCCGCGTACGAGTACGCGCTGGAGTACGCAGGGGAGCGCGAGGCGTTCGGACGGCCGATCATCGAGAACCAGTCCATCGCGTTCGCGCTGGCCGATCTCCGTACCGAGATAGAGGCCGTGCGGCTGCTGATCTGGCAGGCCGCGTGGATGGCCCGCAACGACCGCACCTTCGACGCCGGGCAGGGCTCCATGTCCAAGCTCCGCGCGGGCGAACTCGCGGTGGCGGCCACCGAGAAGGCCGTCCAGATCCTGGGCGGCGCCGGCTACAGCCGGGAGCACCCGGTGGAGCGGATGTACCGCGACGCCAAGATCTACACGATCTTCGAGGGGACCAGCGAGATCCAGCGCCTGGTCATCGCGCGCGCGATCTCGGGGCGGCACATCCGCTGAGCGCGGGGGCGGCGGGCGGTCGCGGAAACGGGCCCGCGAGGATGGGCGGGTCCGTACCACCGCCGCACCCGGGGGAAACGCCATGCCCGCCGTCCCGCGCCCGTCCGTCCTCTTCGTCACCGACCTCGCCTACGAGGCGCGCGGCCGGCGTTACTGCGACGAGGACATCCACCTGACGTCGCGGCTCCGCGAGGACTTCGACCTCGCGCTCTGCCACCCGCGCGACGCCGCCGCCCTGCTCGACCGCTTCGACGCCGTCGTCGTACGCAACAGCGGCCCGGTCCTCCACTACCAGGAGGCGTACGACGCGTTCCGGGCGCGGGCCCTGGAGCTGGGCACCCTGGTCTACAACCCGCTGACCGGGCGCGGCGACATGGCGGGCAAGCAGTACCTCGTGGACCTGAGCCGGGCCGGATACCCGGTCATACCCACCGTGGACCGGGCGGCGGACCTCGGGCTGCTGCCGTCGGCCGAGGGCTATGTCGTGAAGCCGAAGCTGGGCGCGGACTCGGTGGGGCTGCGCTTCACGACGACGCCGGAGCTCGATCCGGGCGCCGACGGCACGCTGCTCGTGCAGCCCCGGATCGACTTCCGCTACGAGGTGTCCTTCTACTACGTCGACCACGACTTCCAGTACGCGCTGTACGCCCCGGACCCGGAGCGGCGGTGGGTGCTGGAGCCGTACGAGGCGAGCGCGGCGGACCTGGCGTTCGCCCGGTCGTTCGTGGAGTGGAACACGCTGGACCACGGCATCCAGCGGGTGGACGCCTGCCGGACGGCGGACGGCGACCTCCTCCTCGTAGAACTGGAGGACCTCAACCCGTATCTCTCGCTGGACCGGGTAGCCGCCCCCGTACGGGAGGCATTCGCCACCCGGATGACGACCTCGCTGCGGGATCTGCTCGCCTGACACGTCCGGGCGTTCCCCGCATGCGGGTGACACGAGGCGATGTGAGGGTGCAAAGGTGACCACTGCCAGCGAGACCGCCCCCGCCGCGCAGAGTGCCGCCGCGCCGCCCGTGCTCGATCCGCGACGCCGCAACATCGTCTTCGCCACGATCGTGCTGGGCATCCTGCTGGCCGCGCTGGACCAGACGATCGTGGGCACCGCGCTGCCGACGATCGTCTCGGACCTCGGGGGCGCCGCCCATATGTCGTGGGTGGTCACCGCCTATCTGCTGGCGGAGACCGTGGCGACGGTGCTGGTAGGCAAGTTCGGCGACCTGTTCGGGCGGAAGATCGTCTTCCAGCTGTCCGCCGTCATCTTCATCACCGGCTCGTTCCTCTGCGGCCTCGCGACGAACATGACGCTGCTGATCGTGTGGCGCGGTCTCCAGGGCATCGGCGCCGGCGGTCTGATGGTCACCTCGATGGCGCTGATCGCCGACGTCATCCCGCTGCGCGACCGGGGGAAGTACCAGGGCGCGATCGGTGCCG
>Ga0308176_10002220_pt1 | contig 12178 bp, 7 predicted proteins | sample PhyCR2_3_FD_203890 | JGI IMG/M metagenome (GOLD analysis project Ga0308176, IMG submission 203890) | Soil microbial communities from UC Gill Tract Community Farm, Albany, California, United States - DLSLS.C.R2 | ecosystem: Environmental > Terrestrial > Soil > Agricultural land | place: USA... | reverse complement strand
AGAAAGATGTCGCCGACCTCGACCCGTGAGGCGAGGTGGTCCGACAGCCGCGCCTCGGGGTGCAGGCCGCTGAGGTAGACGATCCGGCCCACGCCCGCGTCGGAGGCCGCCTGCGCGAAGGTGCGGGCCATGGAGCGGTCGCGCTCCATGAAGTCGCCCTTGCCGTCCATGGAGTGCAGCAGGTAGTAGGCCACGTCGACGCCGTTCATCGCGCGACGGCAGTCCTCCGCCGAGGTCGCGTCGCCCTCGACGGCCTCGACGTGGTGGGCCCACGGCTTGCGGTCCAGCCCGCGACGGCTGCGCGTCAGCACCCGGACCTTCCAGCCACGCTCGAGCAGCGCCGGGACGAGGACGCCGCCCACGTAGCCGGTGGCGCCGGTGACCAGGACCGTGCGGGACGTGCCGGGGGACGAAGACATGCGATCAGCTTCCTGACGAGAGGACGAGGGGGAGGAGCAGGAGCATCCCGAGGGACCACGTGAGGTGGGTGACCATGGGGCCGAGGATGCCGCCGGTGACCCGGCGCTGCAGGCCCGTGAGGACCCCCAGCAGCGCTGCGGCGAGGACCAGGAGGGGGATGCCGGAACCCACGGTGGTCAGGGCGTAGACGACGGTCGTGACGAGGACGGCGTGGCGGCGCCCGACCGCGGAGTAGAGGGCCCCGCGGAAGTACAGCTCTTCGGCGATCCCGTTGACGGCGGTGATGGCTGCCACGAGGCTCAGCGACCCGAGCCGGGCGTGGTCGAGCAGGTGGGTGACCGGGTCGCGCAGCGGGGGTATGTGCGCGATGACGAACCCGCCGAGCAGGAACACGGCGAGCAGGATCGCGCCCAGCGCGAGGGACTGCACCAGGGGTCGCGCGTCCCCGCCGGACCGGGTGCGCGCCCGGCCGAGGTGCAGCGGGCCGGACACGAACGCGCCGACGGTCCAGATGACGGCGAGCCCGACCGTCGCGGCGTAGAACAGGGGGTCACCGGGCGGGATGCGCAGGGCGAGCGTGAGCACCGCGCTGCCCACGACGAGCGTCACGACGGCGACGACGCGGCGCCGACGGAAGGCGGCGTCGGACTCGGTGTGGTCGCGGGGGACCGGCGTGACCAGGGCTGCCCGGACGAACGAGCGGACCTCGGCGACGGGGTCGATCACGACGACCCCGAGCCGCGTACCGCGTCGTAGCGGCGCAGCGCCTCCCGGCGCTCCTCGGCGTGGTCGACGACCGGCTGGGGGTACCCGTGGTCGTAGGCCCCGTCGTGCTTCCACGGCTCGTGGACGGCCTTGCCCGGCACGTGGGCGAGCTCGGGCACGTAGCGGCGCACGTAGTCGCCCTGGGGGTCGAAGCGCTGGCCCTGCGTGACCGGGTTGAACACGCGGAAGTAGGGCGAGGCGTCGGTCCCGGTGCCGGCCACCCACTGCCAGCCGTGGTTGTTGGACGCGATGTCGCCGTCGATGAGGTGGTCGAGGAAGTGGCGGGCGCCGACGGGCCACCAGACGTGCAGGTCCTTGGTGAGGAAGCTCGCGGTGACCATGCGCATCCGGTTGTGCATCCAGCCCTCGGCGAGCAGCTGGCGCATGGCGGCGTCGACCACGGGGTAGCCCGTGCGGCCCTGCTTCCAGGCCTCGACGAGCTCGGGGTCGTCCTCGTAGGTCATGCCCGACAGGGCCGGCCGAAGGTCGCGCCACGAAGAGCGGGGGTGGTGCCACAGGACGTCGGCATAGAACTCGCGCCAGCACAGCTCGGTGGCGTAGGTCTGCGCCCCCTGCCCGGTCCGGCCCGTCAGCTCGGCGAGCAGGGTCCGCGGGTGCACCGCCCCGATCTTGAGGTAGGGAGACAGCCGCGAGGTCCCCGGCCGGTCGGCCCGGTCGCGCTCGTCCTTGTACGCCGTGACGGCGTCGTCGAGGAAGTCGTGCCACCGCGCGAGCGCCGCCTCCTCTCCCGCCTCCGGCAGCTCGGGGAGGCCGTCCTGCGACAGGGCCGCGCGCAGGGTCTTCCAGCCGTCCTCGTCGGAGGCCACCCGGGCGAGTGAGAGGTCCTTCGGCTCGGTCGCGGGGGCGGGCCAGCCGTGGTCGCGCCAGGCGCGGCTGAACGGCGTGAACACCTTGTAGGGGTCGCCACTGCCGTTGACCACCGAACCGGGCCCCACGGCGTACGGCGTGCCGGTCTCGACCCAGTCCACGCCCATCTCGCCGAGCGCCGCGGCCACCGCCTTGTCGCGGCGCACGCCGGCCGGGGTCGTCTCGCGGGAGACGTGCACCGACCCGGCGCCCACCTCCTCCACGACCGAGGGGACCACCTTCGCCGGGTCGCCGACCCGCAGGCAGAGCCGACCGTCGTAGGCCTCCCGGGTGGCCTCCAGGGTCGCGGCGAGCCACGCCCGCCGCGCCGGTCCGCCGCCGTCCCACAGGGCCGGGTCGAGGACGAAGAGGACGAGCACGTTGCCACCGTCGGCGGCCGACGCCGCGGCGCCGAGCGCCGGCAGGTCGCCCCTGCGCAGGTCGCGGCGGAGCCAGAGGACCGAGGCGGCGCGGGACATGCCACCAACCCTAGGTGGGGCGGCGCGGGCATGCCTCGACGAGCATTACTCGCGAGTCACCGGCGATCGGTGGCAGGCTCGGGCCTCGGTGGCGTGCGGTCTGCGTCGCCCCCGTCGTCCGTCCGTGCTGGGAGGCCCACTCGATGTTCTCGCGCATCGCCATCGTCAACCGGGGTGAGGCCGCGATGCGGCTCATCCACGCCGTGCGCGACCTCAACGCGCAGGCAGGCGTCGGCGGGCACCACATCGAGACCGTCGCCCTGCACACCGAGGGTGAGAAGCGCGCCATGTTCGTGCGCGAGGCCGACCACGCCCACAACCTCGGCCCGGCGGCCAACCGCCCCTACCTCGACTACGCGGTGCTCGAGAAGGCGCTCCTCGAGACCGGCGCCGACGCCGCCTGGGTGGGCTGGGGCTTCGTCGCCGAGCACCCCGAGTTCGCCGAGCTCTGCGGGCGCATCGGCGTCACGTTCATCGGCCCGAGCCCCGAGGCGATGCGCAAGCTCGGCGACAAGATCGGCTCCAAGCTGATCGCCGAGGAGGTCGGCGTGCCGGTCGCCCCGTGGAGCCGGGGGGGCGTGGACACCCTCGAGGACGCCAAGGCCGCGGCCGCCCAGATCGGCTACCCGTTGATGCTCAAGGCCACCGCCGGTGGTGGTGGGCGCGGCATCCGCATGGTGGCGTCCGACGCCGACCTCACCGATGCCTACGAGCGCACCCGTGACGAGGCGCAGCGCGCGTTCGGCTCCGGCGTCGTGTTCCTCGAGAAGCTCGTCACCGGCGCCCGCCACGTCGAGGTCCAGGTCATCGCCGACGGCCACGGCACCGCGTGGGCCCTCGGGGTGCGTGACTGCTCCGTGCAGCGGCGCAACCAGAAGGTCATCGAGGAGTCGGCCTCACCCGTCCTCGGTCCGGAGCAGGTCGCCGAGGTCAAGGCCAGCGCCGAGCGCCTCGCCATCGCGGTGGGGTATGCCGGCGCCGGCACCGTGGAGTTCCTCTACCACCCGGGCGAGAAGTTCTTCGCGTTCCTGGAGGTCAACACCCGCCTGCAGGTGGAGCACCCCATCACCGAGGCGACCACCGACACCGACCTGGTCAAGCTGCAGATCCACGTCGCCTCCGGCGGCCGCCTCGAGGGGGAGCGCCCGGTCGAGGACGGCCACGCCGTCGAGGCGCGGCTCAACGCCGAGGACCCCGACCGCGACTTCGCCCCGTCGCCCGGCCGGATCGCCCTGCTCGACCTGCCCTCCGGACCGGGGATCCGCGTGGACACCGGTGTGGGTGACGGGGACTCGATCCCCGCCGACTTCGACTCGATGATCGCCAAGATCATCGCCGTCGGCCGCGACCGCGACGAGGCCCTCGCCCGGCTGCGTCGCGCGATGTCCGAGACGACCGTGGTCATCGAGGGCGGCTCCACCAACAAGAGCTTCATCCTCGACCTCCTCGACCAGCCCGAGGTCATCGACGGCACTGCCGACACCGGCTGGATCGACCGCGTGCGCGGCGAGGGACGCCTCGTCTCCCACCGCCACTCGGGTGTCGCGCTCGTCGTCGCCGGCATCGAGGGCTACGAGGACGAGGAGGGCGTCGAGCGCACCCGCCTGCTCGAGACCTCGCGGGGTGGGCGCCCGCAGGTGCAGCACCGCACCGGCCGGGCCATCGACCTCAAGCTGCGCGGCACTGCCTACAAGGTCACGGTGTGGCGCATCGGGCCGCACCTGTTCCGCGTCACGGTCGCCAACGGCACCACGGAGCAGACCGTCGACGCCGAGCTCGACCGGCTCGACGAGTACACCAGCCGCGTCACCATCGGGGGTCGGACCCACCGCCTCATCACCGCCGCGCACGGACCGGTGCAGCTCGTCGAGGTCGACGGCGTCACCCACCGCGTGTCCCGCGACGAAGGCGGCGTGCTCCGCTCGCCGGCCCCGGCCCTCGTCGTGGCGACGCCCGCACCCGTCGGTGCCGAGGTGGCCGCCGGTGCCCCGGTGCTCGTGCTCGAGTCGATGAAGATGGAGACGGTCCTGCCCGCCCCGTTCGCGGCCCGGGTCAAGGAGCTGCTCGTCTCCACCGGGAGCCAGGTGGAGACCGGTGCGCCGCTGGTGCGCCTCGAGCCGGTCGGCGACGGCGACGAGGTCGCCGACGAGTCCTCGCAGGACGCGGTCGACCTCGACCTGCCCACCGTCGACATGGGTGGTGCGGGGGCGGCCGAGGTGGCCGGGCGCTCGCGCGCCGCGCTGTGCGCCATGCTCCTCGGCTACGACGTCGACCCCCGGGACGAGGGCGGCACGCTGCGGTCCTACCTCGAGGCCCGTGACGAGCTCTCCGCAGCCGGTGCCTCCCAGGTCGGCGCCGAGATCGCGGTGCTCGAGATGTTCGCCGACTTCGCCGAGCTGAGCCGCAACCGGCCGGCGGGCGAGGAGGACCACGTCGAGAACCGCGTGCACAGCCCCCGCGAGCACTTCCACACCTACCTGCAGAGCCTCGACGTCGAGCGTGGCGCCCTGCCCGAGCAGTTCCGCACCAAGCTGTCCCAGGTCCTGCGCCACTACGGCCTGGACAGCCTCGACCGGACGCCGCAGCTCGAGGAGGCGGTCTTCCGCGTGTTCCTCGCCCAGCAGCGCTCGGCGCCGGAGGTCGTCCTCGCCACGGCGCTGCTGCAGCGCTGGATCGTCGAGCCGTGCCCCGCGCCCCCGCTCGACGCCGCCGCGCGCGAGGTGCTCGACCGCCTCGTCGTCGCCACCCAGCTGCGCCACCCGGTCATCGGCGACCTCGCCCGGAGCGTGCGGTTCCGCTGGTTCGACCAGCCGCTGGTCGACGCCGACCGGGCGAGCGTGCTCGGCGGGGTCCGCGACGAGCTCGCGGCCCTCGAGGGCATCCCCGGCGGGGAGGAGCGCGCCCGCCGCATCGACGCCCTGGCCGCCATCCCCGAGCAGATCGTCCGGTTCCTCTCCGACCGCCTGGAGGCCGGCGTTCCCTCGCGCGAGCCCATGCTCGCCGTGCTCGTCAAGCGCCACTACCGCGACCACGACCTCACCGGGCCCCGAGAGCTCCAGAGCGGCAGCCGTCCCTTCGCCGTCGCCGACTACTCCCTCGACGGCCGGGCCACCCACCTCGTCACGACGGTCGGGCGCGTCGACGAGCTCTCCTCGGGGTCCGACCTGGTGTCGGCGGTCGACGCCCAGCTGGACGAGCGCACCGCGGGCCAGGAGGCGGTCGTCGACCTCTACCTGTCGTGGCCCGACGAGCCCGAGAGCCCGGACCGGGCCTCGCAGCTGCTGGCCGCCCGGCTCGCGGAGCTGCCGTGGGCGCAGGACGTACGCCGCGTCGCCGTCGCCGTCTGCCCCGGCGGCGGACGCGCGGTCAGCTACTTCACGTTCCGTCCCGGGGACGGCGCGATGGTCGAGGACGACCTGGTCCGTGGGGTCCACCCGATGGTCGGCCGCCGGCTCAACCTGTGGCGGCTCCGGGCGTTCGACGTCACCCGGCTCGAGGCGCCCGAGGACGTGCTGCTCTACCGCTGCGTCGCGCCCGGCAACGAGTCCGACCAGCGCCTCGTGGCCCTGGCCCAGGTGCGGCAGCTCGCCGTCGTGCGGGACGAGGCCGGCCGCGTGACGGCGCTGCCCCACGCCGAGCGGGCCATCGCCAACTGCCTCGAGGCGATCCGCCGGGCGCGCGCCGAGCGGGGAGCCGCAGGCGCCCGCCTCGACATGAACTACGTGTGGGTGCACATCTGGCCGCCGGTGGAGGCCGACCTCGACCAGCTCACCGCGCTGCAGGCCAAGATCGCGCCGCTGACCGCGGGTGCGGGCATCGAGGAGGTGCTGGTCCAGGGCCGCATCGCCAGCCCGGACGGCGACAGCGCGCCGCTGGCGGCCCGGTTCCACTACCAGCCGGGCTCGGGTGTCGTGACCTCGGTCGAGGAGCCGCCGGCCGACCTGCTCAAGCCCCTCGACGACTACGCGCAGAAGGTCGTCCGGGCCCGCCGCCGCGGCGTCGTCTACCCCTACGAGCTCCAGGCGATGATCGCCGGGCCCGGCGGCACCGCCGTCGAGTACGACCTCGACGACCGCGGCAGCCTGGTCCCGGTCGACCGTCCCTACGGCAACAACAAGGCCGGCATCATCGCGGGCGTCATCAGCAGCCCCACCGAGCGCTACCCCGAGGGCGTCACCCGCGTGCTGCTCTGCGGCGACCCCCTCAAGGCGCTGGGCGCCGTCTCCGAGGCCGAGTGCACGCGCATCATCGCGGCACTCGACCTCGCCCAGGAGATGGGGGTGCCCGTCGAGTGGTTCGCCCTGTCGGCAGGCGCCCGCATCTCCATGGACTCGGGCACGGAGAACATGGACTGGGTGGCCCGGGCGCTCAAGCGCATCGTGGAGTTCACCCAGGACGGCGGCGAGATCAACATCGTCGTCGCCGGGATCAACGTCGGCGCCCAGCCCTACTGGAACGCCGAGGCGACGATGCTGATGCACACCAAGGGCATCCTCGTCATGACCCCGGACAGCGCGATGGTGCTCACCGGCAAGCAGTCGCTCGACTTCTCCGGTGGGGTCAGCGCCGAGGACAACTTCGGCATCGGCGGCTACGACCGCGTGATGGGTCCCAACGGGCAGGCGCAGTACTGGGCGCCCGACCTCGCGGGCGCCCGCGACGTGCTCATGGCGCACTACGAGCACACCTACGTCCACCCGGGCGAGGACGGGCCGCGCCGGGCGCGCACCACCGACCCGGTCGACCGCGACGTCACGACCTACCCGCACACCCTGGCCGACTCGGGGTTCACGACGGTCGGCGACATCTTCTCCTCGGTCACCAACCCCGACCGCAAGAAGCCGTTCGACATCCGCACCCTCATGGCCGCGGTCGCCGACCAGGACCACGAGACCCTCGAGCGCTGGGCCGGCATGGCCGACGCCGAGACCGCCGTGGTGCAGGACGCGCACCTTGGCGGCATCCCGGTGTGCCTGCTCGGTATCGAGTCCAAGACCGTTGCGCGGCGCGGGTTCCCGCCCACCGACGGACCGGATACCTACACCGCCGGCACGCTCTTCCCGCGGTCGTCGAAGAAGGCGGCCCGCGCCATCAACGCCGCCAGCGGCAACCGCCCCCTCGTCGTGCTCGCCAACCTGTCCGGCTTCGACGGCTCGCCCGAGTCGATGCGCAGCCTGCAGCTCGAGTACGGCGCCGAGATCGGCCGCGCCATCGTCAACTTCGACGGGCCGATCGTCTTCACGGTCGTGTCGCGCTACCACGGTGGGGCGTTCGTGGTCTTCTCCAAGGTGCTCAACCCGCGCATGACGGTGCTGGCGGTGGAGGGCTCGTTCGCCTCCGTGCTCGGTGGCGCCCCGGCGGCCGCGGTCGTGTTCTCGCGCGACGTGGACGCCCGGACCAGCGCCGACCCCCGCGTCCGCGAGCTCGAGGCCGCGCTCGCCGACGGGGGCGAGCTGCGGCGAGCCCAGCTCGCGACCGAGCTCGTCGAGGTCCGCGCCGCGGTCCGCAGCGAGAAGCTCGGCGAGGTGGCGGCCGAGTTCGACCGGGTGCACAGCATCCATCGGGCCGTCTCGGTCGGGTCGGTCGACGCGGTCATCTCGGCCCAGGAGCTGCGGCCGCGGATCATCGCGGCGATCGAGGCCGGGCTCAAGGGCTGATGGGCTCCGTCGCCGGCCTCCTGCTCGCGGCCGGCGCTGGTCGGCGGATGGGGCGACCCAAGGCGCTGCTCGACGACCCATCGGGCGGAAGCTTCGTCGAGCGCGGGCTGCGGGTGCTGCGGGAGTCGGGATGCCACCCGGTGGTCGTGGTCCTCGGCGCCGGGGCGCAGGAGGCCCGGCCGCTCGTCACGGGCGCCGACTCGGTCGTCGTGGCCGAGGACTGGGCGCAGGGGCAGAGCGCGTCGCTGCGAACCGGTCTCGAGGCGGTGACGGCCTCGGGTGCCGAGGCCGTGGTGGTGCTGCTCGTCGACCTGCCCGACGTGGGGCCGGACGTGGTGCGCCGGGTGCGCGCTGCGACGTCTGGTGACGGCCCCGCGGCGCTGGGCCGCGCGGCCTACGCAGGTGGGCCCGGGCACCCCGTGGTCATCGGCCGCGACCACTGGGCTGGCGTCCTCGACCTGCTGGCAGGCGACCGGGGGGCACGGGACTACCTCGCGGCGCACCGCCACACCGTGGTCGAGTGCGGCGACCTCGCCAGCGGCGAGGACGCGGACACCCCCGCCGACCTCGGCTGAGCGACCGGGCCCCGTGGCGCCCCGCAGCGGGAGCGACGCCGCCACGCCGCTGGACGGCGGGAACGGACCTCTCGTCGCGACCGGTCCTCCGCCGCCCTTTCCCTGCGGACCGGCGTGGGTGATGATCAGGTCATGGAGCCACGGGAGGCCTTTGCGTCGGCCGGGGAGCTGGCGCAGGGTCTCGGGCGGACCGGGTACCTCGCGGATGCCTCCCTCGCCACGGTCGCCTGGCTCGCGCTGCGCCTGCAGCGTCCGCTCCTGCTCGAGGGGGAGCCCGGAACGGGGAAGACCGCGCTCGCCGAGGCCATCGCCGAGACGCTCGACCTGCCGCTGGTGCGGCTGCAGTGCTACGAGGGCATCGACTCGACCCAGGCCCTCTACGACTGGGACTTCCCTCGCCAGATCCTGCACCTGCGCGCCGTCGAGGCGGTCGCCGCCGACCGCGCGACGGACCTCGAGGCGGTCGAGGACCAGCTCTTCGACGAGCGCTTCCTGCTGGCTCGGCCGGTCCTGAAGGCCCTGCGCGAGTCGCCCGCCGTCCTGCTCGTCGACGAGGTCGACCGCGCCGACGACGAGTTCGAGGCGTTCCTGCTGGAGGTGCTCTCCACCTGGCAGGTCACCATCCCCGAGCTGGGCACGGTGACGGCGTCGACCCCGCCGGTGGTCGTGCTGACCTCCAACCGCACCCGCGAGCTGCACGACGCGCTGAAGCGACGTTGCCTCTACCACTGGATCGACCATCCCGGCCTGCAGCGCGAGCTCGAGATCGTGCGCAGCCGCGCGCCCGAGGTCTCCGAAACCCTTGCGGCGCAAGTGGTCTCGACCGTCCAGCTGCTTCGCCAGGACCACGAGCTGATCAAGCCGCCCGGCGTCGCGGAGACCTTGGACTGGGCCCGTGCCCTGCACGAGCTGGGCAGCACCGACCTCGACCTCGAGACGGCCTCGGCCACCCTGGGCGTCGCCGTGAAGTACCGCGAGGACTCCGAACGCGTCCGCGCAGCCCTCGACCGGATCCTCACGTCGTGAGCGCGCCCGCGGCCGCCAACGAGGCGCAGCACGCACCCGACGCGGTGCTGCTCGGCTTCGCGCGGGCGCTGCGGGCCGCGGGGGTCGCTGTCACGGCCGACCGTGAGCGCACCTACCTCGAGGCGGTCTCCGAGGTGGGGCTGCTCGATGCGCCGGGCGTCTACTGGGCTGGCCGGGCGACCCTGTGCTCCTCACCGGCCGACCTCGAGCGCTACGACCAGGTGTATGCAGCGTGGTTCGGCCTCGAGCGGGCCGGCGCGCGACCGCGCCAGGAGGCCTCGCCCACCCTCACCATGGCGCCCCTGGACGGTGACGGTGACCCCGGGGAGTCCGAGGAGCAGGACGCCGTGCAGGCCCGGGCCAGCGCGACCGAGGTGCTGCGGCACCGTGACATCGCCACGCTGGGCAGCGCCGACCGCGCCCGGCTCGCGGCCCTGTTCGCCGGGCTGCGGCCCCGGGCACCCCGCCGTCGTGCCCACCGCCCGACCCCTGCGGCCCGTGGCATCGTCGACGCCCGCCGCACCCTGCGCGACCAGCTGCGGCGGATGGGCGAGCCCGGGCCGATCGCCTGGCAGCGCCGCGGGACCCGCCCGCGCCGGGTCGTGCTCCTGGTGGACGTCTCCGGGTCGATGAGCCCCTACGCCGACGCCCTCCTGCGCCTCGCGCACACCTACGCCGCCACCGGCCTGCCGGTCGAGGTCTTCACCTTGGGCACCCGCCTGACCCACGTCACCCGGCCGCTGCGCCAGCGTGACCCGGAGCGCGCCCTGGTGGCCTGCGGCAACGTCGTCCCGGACTGGTCGGGCGGCACCCGGCTGGCCCAGGGGATCAAGGTGTTCCTCGACCGCTGGGGCCGGCGAGGCATGGCGCGCGGCGCCGTCGTCGTGGTGTTCAGCGACGGCTGGGAGCGTGAGGCGCCGGAGGCCCTCGGCGAGCAGATGCGACGGCTGCGCGGCCTTGCCCACCGCGTCGTGTGGGTCAACCCCCACCGAGGCAAGGCGGGGTACGTGCCGGTGCAGCAGGGCATCGTCGCGGCCCTGCCGCACATCGACGACTTCGTGGCCGGGCACTCCATGGCCGCCTTCGAGGAGCTGGTCGAGGTGGTCGCCCGTGCGTGAGGTGATGCCCGAGCTGCTGCGGTGGTGGGAGGCGGGTGCGACCGTCGGCGTCGGCACCGTGGTCGCCACCTGGCGCTCCGCCCCGCGCCCGGCCGGCGCGTCCATGCTCGTGGGCCCGGGTGGGGAGGCGGTCGGGTCCGTCTCCGGCGGCTGCGTTGAGGGCGCCGTCTACGAGCTGGCCTCCGAGGTCGTGGCCGACGGCACACCGGTCCTGCAGCGCTACGGCGTCAGCGACGACGACGCGTACGCCGTGGGCCTGACGTGCGGCGGCATCCTCGACGTCTTCGTCGAGAGGGTGAGCCGCACGACGTTCCCCGGGCTCGGCGAGGTCGCCGAGGACGTCGAGGCCGGCCGGCCCGTTGCCGTCGCGACCGTGATCGACCACCCGGACCCCGCCCGGCTCGGCCGCCGGCTGGTGGTGCGGCCCGAGGGCGCTGACCTCGGCGACAGCGGCTCGCTCGGCTCCTCGCGCGCCGACGACGCCGTCACCGACGACGCGCGCGGGCTCCTCGCGGCGGGTCGCACCGAGACCCTCACCTACGGACCCGACGGCGAGCGGCGCGGTGAGGGCATGCGCGTCTTCGTGTCGTCCTTCGCCCCGCGCCCGAGGATGCTGGTCTTCGGCGCCATCGACTTCGCCGCCGCCGTCGCCCACATGGGCCACTTCCTCGGCTACGAGGTGACGGTGTGCGACGCCCGACCCGTCTTCGCCACGGCCAGCCGCTTCCCGTCGGCCGACGAGGTGGTCGTGCAGTGGCCCCACCGCTACCTCGAGGCCCAGCGCGACGCGGGCCGCATCGACGGGCGCACCGTGGTCTGCGTGCTCACCCACGACCCCAAGTTCGACGTGCCCGTGCTCGAGGTCGCGCTGCGCCTGCCTGAGGTGGCGTTCGTCGGGGCCATGGGTTCGCGCCGCACCCACGAGGACCGGCTCGCGCGGCTGCGCGATGCCGGGCTCACCCACGACGAGCTGCAGCGGCTGTCCAGCCCCGTCGGCCTCGACCTGGGGGCGCGCACACCGGAGGAGACGGCGGTGAGCATCGCCGCCGAGATCGTGGCCCTGCAGTGGGGAGGCCGGGGCGACCGCCTCGCCCACCGCGAGGGCCCCATCCACCACCACGCCGGCGCCACCGGGGAGCCTCCGCAGGTCCCCGCCGCCGTGGGGCGGCGCGCAGGAGGTGGGGCGGGGACCTAGCCGGTCCGGACGGTTGGCACAGCAGGGCAGTGCAGCAAGTATCCGAAGGGGCGCCGGCAGGCGCCTCGGACACAAA
>Ga0308176_10002219_pt1 | contig 12180 bp, 12 predicted proteins | sample PhyCR2_3_FD_203890 | JGI IMG/M metagenome (GOLD analysis project Ga0308176, IMG submission 203890) | Soil microbial communities from UC Gill Tract Community Farm, Albany, California, United States - DLSLS.C.R2 | ecosystem: Environmental > Terrestrial > Soil > Agricultural land | place: USA... | reverse complement strand
TGGGCTGTCCGGGCACGGCACGGGGCCGTACGTCCCCGGTCCGACGGCCGGGCGGGACGGTGGCCCGCCTCCGGGAGGGTGAGCGGTGGCGGACGGCCGCCGTGGAGCGGTCAGCGGTGGCGGACGGTCTCCGGCGGAAAGTACGGTGGCGTCCTGGTGTCCGGCCCCGGGCGTGAGCGACCGGGCGGGCCGGCGGGCGGTGGTGGAGGCGGCATGGCCGGTAAGAAGGCGGCGAAGCTGCCGCGCGAGGTCTACGAGCGGGAACTACTGCGCCTGCAGGCCGAGTTGGCGAAACTGCAGGAGTGGGTGCGAGTCGAGGGCGCCCGGCTGGTCGTGGTCTTCGAGGGCCGGGACGCGGCGGGCAAGGGCGGCACCATCAAGCGGGTCGCCGAGCATCTCAACCCCCGGGTCGCCCGGATCGCGGCGCTGCCGAAGCCGACCGAGCGCGAGCGCACGCAGTGGTACTTCCAGCGGTACGTGGAGCATCTGCCGGCCGCCGGGGAGATCGTGCTGTTCGACCGGTCCTGGTACAACCGGGCCGGGGTCGAGCATGTGATGGGCTTCTGCACCAAGGAGGAGCACCAGCTCTTCCTGCGCCAGTGCCCGCTCTTCGAGCGGATGCTGGTGGAGGACGGGATCCTGCTGCGCAAGTACTGGTTCTCGGTGAGCGACACCGAGCAGCAGGAACGCTTCCGGCGCCGGCTGGAGGATCCGCTGCGGCAGTGGAAGCTGTCCCCGATGGACCTGGAGTCGATCACGCGCTGGGAGGCCTACTCCCGGGCCAAGGACGAGATGCTGGTCCACACCGACATCACCGAGGCACCGTGGTTCGTCGTGGAGAGCGACGACAAGCGGCGGGCGCGGCTGAACATGATCGCCCACCTGCTCGACTCCGTCCCCTACCACGAGGTGCCGCCGCAGGTGCTGCGGCTGCCGGCGAGGCCGCCGTCGACCGGATACGAGCGTCCACCGCGCGATCTGCAGACCTACGTGCCCGATCACGCCGCCGGCCTCTGAGCGGCCGGTCATCCCAGGCCACGGCCACCCCAGGCCAACGGCCACCCCATGCCACGGGCCGCCCCGCACGACGGCCGCCGCCGCGCCCTCGCCGGGGTGCGGTGACGGCCGGGTGGGCGGAGCCGTGCGTCAGTCGTGCGCCACGACGGCGAGGGGCGCGGTGGCGTGGTGCAGGACGGCGTGGGCGACGGTGCCGATGTGGGCGCCGACCGGAGAGCGGCGGACGCGCCGGCCGACCACGACCAGGGAGGCGTCCTGGGAGGCCTCGATCAGCAGGAGCGAGGGGCTGATCCAGCGGGACTCCGTGACGACCTCGACGCCGGGGTGCTTCTGCCGCCAGGGCCGCAGGGCCTCGTCCAGGGCGGCGGCGTGGCTGTGCGCCACCGTCGTGGTGACCTCGGGGTCCATGGCCATGCCGTACGAGTAGTAGTACGACGGCGGGTTCCAGGCGTGCACCACCCGCAGCGGCACCGAGCCACGCTCGGCCGCCTCGAACGCGAACTCGATCGGGGCCGCGTCCGGCGCCCTGACGTCCAGTCCCAGCACGACGGGGCCCGCCGGATCGCCCACCGCGCCCGTGTCGTGCTCGGCGGCTTCCTGCTCGCCGCAGCGGACCAGGATGACGGGCCGCTCGCTGTGCGCCACGACGGACTGCCCCACCGAGCCGACCAGGAAGCCGCCGAGCCCGCTGAGGCCGCGCGAGCCGAGCACGAGCAGTTCGGCCTCGCCGGCCGCGGCGGTCAGGAGCTCGGCCGGCTGTCCGGTGAGCTGCTCGGTGCTCACCTCGAGGCCGGGGTGGAGCGACCGCAGGGCGTCGGCGGCCTCACGGAGGATCCGCTCGGTCCAGTGCTGGTGGGTGTCGGCGCCCAGCAGCGGGGCCTCGGCCATGGGCTCCGGCACCGGCTGCCAGACCTGGACCAGCTTCACCGGCAGGCCGCGCAGTAGCGCCTCACGGGCGGCCCACTCCGCGGCGGCGCGGCTCTCGGCCGAACCGTCGATGCCCACGGTGATGGTGCGGGACATGATGTCCACCTCTCATGGATCGGGGGACGCCGTCGCGGCGTCGTGCCACTCACTCTGGCCGGGTGCGTGGTGCCGCGCCGGATGCCGAAGGTCTCCCTCCGCGGGCCGAACGTCCCTGTCCTGGGGGGACGTTGTACGGTCAGCGTCCCTCCCGCTCCCGCCTGTCCTGGATCTGGGTGGCGATCACGGCGGCCTGGATGCGGCGCTCCACGCCGAGTTTGGCGAGCAGCCGGGAGATGTGGTTCTTCACCGTCTTCTCGGCGAGGTACAGCCGCTGGCCGATCTGACGGTTCGTCAGCCCTTCACCGATGAGCGCCAGGATCTCCCGTTCGCGGTCGGTCAGGCCGGGCAGCTCGTCGGGTTCCTCATGCTGCTGCGGGCCTCCGCGCAGCCGGGCCATCAGCTTGGTGGTGGCGCTCGGGTCGAGCAGGGACTGACCGCGGGCCACGGTGCGTACGGCGGACACCAGGTCCGAGCCCTGGATCTGCTTGAGGACGTAGCCGGAGGCACCCGCCATGATCGAGTCGAGCAGCGCCTCCTCGTCGTCGAACGAGGTCAGCATGAGGCAGGCCAGCTCGGGCATGCGCGAGCGCAGCTCCCGGCACACGCTCACGCCGTCACCGTCGGGCAGCCGGACGTCCAGCACCGCCACCTGGGGGCGAAGAGCGGGGACCCGCACCAGCGCCTGCTCCACGGTGCCGGCCTCGCCGATCACCTCGATGTCCGGCTCGTCGGTCAGCAGGTCGCGCACACCGCGCCGAACGACTTCGTGGTCGTCCAGCAGGAAGACCCGGATCGGGCTGCCCCGCTCGCCGTCCGCCATTGACCGCTCCTTGTTCGCGCTCTCCGTGGCCGCCCGTGGGTGCCGGCGGCTTCCCTACGGATCCTTGCCCCGTCCGGGCCGGACAGCCAGGGCCGAACGGCCCTGGTGTGCGCGACGCCGCGCCATCCCGGTCACGGGCCCGTGCCCGGCGTGACCTCCGCTCTGCCGGGTACCCACGGCAAGCGCGGCCGGCCACGTGCCGGAGGAGAGCGATCACGGCCCGTGTGCCGCGCCTCAGGCGGAGAGATGCACGCCGTACATCGTGCGGCCGCCGACCAGCTCCCGGCCGGTGACCAGCTCCGGCTCGATACGCACGAAGATCTCCTCGGGCGAGGGCACCCAGGAGCGCGGGCCGATCCGGTCCAGGCGCTCCACCTCGGCCGGGTCGGTGACGACCCCGGCCCGCCCGGTGACGACGACGCTCCACCCGGACTGCTTGTCCGCGTCGACCGCGTCCGCCTCGAAGGCCACGACCGAGCCGTCGACCGCGCGGACCATCTCCGAGGCCGCCGAGGTGCGCAGCAGCACCGCCCCGTCGTCGTCGAGACAGAAGTTCACCGGCACGACGGCGGGCAGCGCCTGGCGCGTGTGCACGATCCGGCCGACGGGTGCCGTGGCCAGCAGGCGCATGCACTCGTGACGGCCGAGTTCGCGGAAACCATCGTTCGGGTACATCGGACAGCCCGTCTTTCGCCTGGTGGACCGGTTTCGCCTGGTGAACCGGATCACGCTCCATGCTCGGCCGGATCCCGGCCGCGATGGGAGGGGCCACCGGTCCCTCCGGCCCCGGAGAACGGCCCGTGGATGCACGGCGCCGCGGGAGGGCCGGGCGGCCCATCGGCGCCCCCCATGAGTGCCCCGGTCGGCCCAGCGACCGCGCCTGGCCGGCCCATGCCACGGCACCGCCCGGGCTGCGACCTTCTGAGTGTGACGACGGGAGGTCCGGACAGATGCGCGAGGGCGGCCTCATGAGCGGCAAGCGGGGACGGACGGGGGTCCTGCTGTGGCGGTGGCGGAGCAATCCGCTCCGGCGCCGCGACGACGTGCTCGAGGCATGGTTCCTGCTCGCCGTATGGGTGCTCGTCGTGGTGGGCGGCACGCTCGTCGGCTTGGTGACCGCCCAGGCCGCCGGCCACTCCTTCGGCCGGCAGCGGGCCGAGCGGACACCGGTCCGGGCCGTGCTGCTCGCCGACGCCCCGCGCTCGGCGATCGCGGGCACGGGCAACCACCTGACCTCGGCGCGGGTCCGCTGGACGGCTCCGGACGGCACCCCGCACAGCGGCAGCACGCTGGTGTCCGGCGGGCAGCGGGCCGGGGCCGCCGTGGAGGTCTGGCTCGACGCCCAGGGCAGGCCGAGCAGCGCGCCGCTGACCGCCGGCGAGGCGACCGCCGAGTCGGCACTGCTGGGTGCCTCGGCCGCGCTCGCCCTGACCGGCGCGGCGTTCGGTGTCCGGTGCGCCGGGCGGTGGTGGCTCGACCGGCGGCGCATCGAGGAATGGGACCGGGAGTGGGCCCTGTTCGGTCCGCGGTGGGGTCACAAGACCGGCTGACCGGCGGCATCAACCTGCTCTCCCGCGCGTCCGCCGAACGGTCGTGCGACCTCGGCGGCATGACGGTCCGTGAGGACGGGATGTTCCGTACCCGGAATCCCTCCGTCAGCAAGTCCGCTGTAAGTAGGCTGATACGCATGAAGGCACTTTTGTTGTCTGGTGGCTCAGGTACCCGTTTGCGCCCCATAACCCACACCTCGGCGAAGCAGCTCGTACCCGTCGCGAACAAACCGGTGCTGTTCTACGGCCTGGAGGCGATCGCCCAGGCCGGCATCACCGAGGTCGGGATCATCGTCGGGGACACGGCCGCGGAGATCCGGGAGGCGGTCGGCGACGGTTCCGCGTTCGGGCTCGCCGTCACCTACATCCCGCAGGAGGCCCCGCTGGGCCTGGCCCACGCGGTGCTGATAGCCCGTGAGTTCCTGGGCGACGACGACTTCGTGATGTACCTCGGCGACAACTTCATCGTCGGCGGCATCACGGACCTGGTGGACGCCTTCCGCGCCGAGCGGCCCCAGGCCCAGATCCTGCTGACGCGGGTGCCGGACCCGACCGCGTTCGGCGTGGCCGAACTCGACGCCGCGGGGCGGGTGATCGGCCTGGAGGAGAAGCCGAGGCATCCCAAGAGCGAACTGGCCCTGGTGGGCGTGTATCTGTTCACCCCGGCGATCCATGAGGCCGTGCGCTCCATCGAGCCCTCCTGGCGCGGCGAGCTGGAGATCACACACGCCATCCAGTGGCTGATCGACGCCGGACGTGACGTGCGCTCCACGACGATCTCCGGGTACTGGAAGGACACCGGGAACGTCACCGACATGCTCGAGGTCAACCGCTCGGTGCTGGAGACCCTGGAGCGCCGGATCGACGGCACCGTCGACGACGACAGCGAGATCATCGGGCGGGTGCGGATCGAGCCCGGGGCGAAGGTGACCGGCAGCCGGATCGTGGGCCCGGTGACCGTCGGCAGGAACACCGTGATCACCGACTCCTACATCGGCCCCTTCACCTCGATCGCCGGCGACTGCCGGATCGAGGACAGCGAGATCGAGTACTCGATCGTGCTGCGCGACTCCTCGGTGAGCGGCGTCCGGCGGGTGGAGGCCTCCCTCATCGGCCGCAACGTCGAGGTGACCCCCTCCCCCCGCAAGCCCGCCGCCCACCGGTTCGTCCTCGGCGACCACAGCAAGGTGCAGATCTCTTCATGACGACCGGCATCCCGGTGACCGGCCGTGCCGGCCGCACCGACGACAAGAGGAGACCGACCCGGTGAACACCAGGATCCAGTCCACCGCCCAGGTCGACGAGACGGCCGCGATCGGTGACGGCACGACGGTCTGGGATCTGGCCCAGATACGGGAGGACGCCCGGCTGGGCAGCGGGTGCATCGTGGGCCGGGGGGCGTACGTCGGTCCCGGGGTGCGGATCGGCGACCACGTGAAGCTCCAGAACTACGCACTGGTCTACGAACCCGCGGTGCTCGGCGACGGGGTGTTCGTCGGCCCGGCGGCGGTGCTCACCAACGATCACTTCCCCCGTTCCGTGGACCCCCGGGGCCGGCTGAAGCGCGGCGGCGACTGGGAGGCCGTGGCCGTGGTGGTGGGCGAGGGGGCGTCACTGGGGGCCCGCTCGGTGTGTGTGGCGCCGGTGCGCGTCGGCCGCTGGGCCCTGGTCGCGGCGGGTGCCGTGGTGACCCGGGACGTGCCGGACTTCGCACTCGTGGCGGGGGTGCCCGCGCGCCGGATCGGCTGGGTCGGGCGGGCCGGCGTCCGGCTGGTGGAGCGGGAGGGCGAGCCGGATTGCTGGGAGTGCCCCGAGACCGGTGAGCGGTACGACGAGAAGGACGGCGAACTCGTCCCGCGCGTATGACGAGTTGATCTGCCGACGTACCGATGTCGATTCTCCCAAAACACCGATCGTCGAACATCTACAGGCATAACATGTGTGCGAACTGTGCAGGCTCAGCACAGAGAGCACACGATTCGGCAGTGCCCGGGGGGGTTTCAGAGTGGGGGACATCTGTGCCTGAAGCGAGGAGCGGCAGCCGCTCCGGCGCCTGACATCCGCATTGCCTTTACACCGCCCGGCCGTTCGCGCCGCGGCGTTCTCAAGTCTGCGCGAAAACAGGACCCACAGGGGGGTTGGTGTGTCCGAACGATGACCATCACACGTCTGGCGGCGCTCGGCCGTGAGGAGCCGGCGCTGCTCACGCTCGCCCAACGACTGCTCACAGTCGCCGAGTCGGGGCTTCCGTCGATGCTGCTTCCCGGCAAGGAGGCCTTCGCCTTCACCATGGCCGGGCACAAGTCACCCGACGGCTCCTGGACGCTGGAGCGGCGCGGGACCAGCACCCGGTACGCGGCCATCACCGCGCTCGGGGTCCGGTTCCTGCCCGAGAACCGCCAGCGCGCGGTGCTCGGCGGGCGCACCGCCCAGGAGTTCACGGGTCTGCTGATCGAGTCACTGCCCGCGGTGACCAACCTCGGTGACGCGGCGCTCATCGCCTGGGCCGCCGCCGACACCGGGCATCCCAAGCTGTCCGACGCCCTCGACCGGATGGGTGCCCTGGACGAGGAGGGCCGGCCGCAGTACACCGTCGAGGCGGCGTGGGTGCTGTCCGCCCTCGCGGCGTCGCACGGCACGGTCGACGTGGAGGGGCGTCTCAGCGCGGCCCGCGACCGTCTGCTGCGGGCCCGGATCGGGAACAGCCCGCTGTTCCCGCACGCCACGGGTCCCGGCCTGGTGCCCTGGTACCGGGCCCATGTGAGCTGCTTCGCCGACCAGACCTACCCGCTCCAGGCCCTGGCCCGTGCGCACGCCTGCGGTGACGGGGACGGCGATCCGGAGGCACTGGCCGCGGCCGAGGCCTGCGCCGCACGCATCTGCGAGCTGCAGGGCGAAGGCGGGCAGTGGTGGTGGCACTACGACGCGCGCACCGGCGGCGTCGTGGAGGGCTACCCGGTCTACAGCGTCCACCAGCACGCGATGGCGCCGACCGCCCTGTTCGACCTCGCCGACGCCGGTGGCACCGACTTCGCGGCGTCGGTCCGCAAGGGCCTCGGCTGGATGACGGACGTGCCCGAACTGGCGGAACACCCGGGGAAACAGGAGTCGTTGATCCTCGACGAGCTCGGCGTCACGTGGCGCAAGGTCTTCCGGGGCGACCCGAAGAAGGCCGTACGCGCCGCCCGGGGCCTGGGCACCCGGGTCGCTCCGAACCTCCGGCTGAAGCCACTGGACCGGGTGTACCGCCCGGTCTCCGTGGACCGCGAATGCCGGCCGTACGAGTTCGGCTGGATGCTCCACGCCTGGCAGGGAGGCCACGTATGAGCGCGCGACAGTCCCTTTTCGGGGTCGAACTGGACCCACTGACCATGGACGAGACCGTACGGCGCTGCCTGGCCGCGGTCCGGGCGGGCCGGCAACTCGAGATCGGGGTGGTCAACGCCGCGAAGCTGGTGAACATGCGGCGGGACAAGCGGCTCGCCGAGGCCGTGGCCGGCTGTGATCTCGTCCTCGCCGACGGACAGGCCGTGGTCTGGGCAGGCCGGCTCCTGCGCGCCCCGCTGCCGGAACGGGTGGCCGGTATCGACCTGTTCCTGCGGCTGCTGGCGGAGGCGGAGTCGGCGGGCATGTCCGTGTACTTCCTCGGCGCCCGGCAGGAGGTGCTGGAGCGGATGCTGGGCGAGGTGGCCGACCGCTTCCCCGGCCTGAAGGTGGCCGGCAGCAGGAACGGCTACTTCGACGACTCCGAACAGGAGGCCGTCGCGGACGCGATCGCCCGCAGCGGCGCCCAGATGCTGTTCCTCGGCATGACCTCGCCCAAGAAGGAGATCTTCACCGCCGCGTACGGCGAGCGCACCGGTGCCCGCGTGGTGCACGGGGTCGGCGGCTCCTTCGACATCCTGGCCGGGGTCACCAGACGGGCCCCGGTGCCCTGGCAGCGGTGGGGCGTCGAGTGGCTCTACCGGGCGCTGCAGGAGCCGCGCCGACTGGGCCGGCGCTACCTCACCACCAATGCTGCCTTCGTCCTCATGACGGCGCGCGAGTTCATCCGGCTCACCCCGTCGCCCGCCTCCGCGAACAGGAGTCACTGATGCGCGTCGTCGTGGTCGGACAGGGATATGTCGGCCTGCCACTGGCCATCCGGGCCGCCGAGGTCGGTCACGAGGTGATCGGCTATGACGTGGACTCCCGGCGGATCAAGAGCCTCGCCGCCGGTGAGTCGTTCGTCGAGGACGTCTCCTCGGAGCGGATCCGCGCCGCACTGGACAACGGCAGCTACCGCCCCAGCGACGCGGCCCGGGACTGCGGCGGCTTCGACGTCGCCGTGGTGACCGTGCCGACCCCGCTGCACGAGGGCACCCCCGACCTGCGGTACATCAGGGAGTCGGCGGTCACCCTCGCCCGCTATCTGCGCCCCGGCGCCACCGTCGTCCTCGAGTCGACCACCTATCCCGGCACCACCCAGGAGCTGTTCGCCCCGATCCTGGAGGACGGCTCGGGCCTGGCCGCGGGCCCCGACTTCCACCTCGGCTACAGCCCGGAGCGGATCGACCCCGGAAACGCCGTCTGGGGCTTCAAGGAGACCCCGAAGGTCGTGTCCGGCGTCGACGCGGCCTCGCTGGAGGCCGTGCGGGACTTCTACGGGCAGCTCGTCGACACCACCGTGCCTGTGCGTTCGCCCAAGGAGGCCGAGCTCGCCAAGCTGCTGGAGAACACCTTCCGGCACGTCAACATCGCGCTGGTCAACGAGATAGCGATGTTCGCCCACCACCTGGACATCGACGTCTGGCAGGCCATCGACGCCGCCTCCACCAAGCCCTTCGGCTTCATGAAGTTCACGCCCGGACCGGGCGTCGGCGGCCACTGCCTGCCGATCGACCCCTCGTACCTGTCCTGGCGGGTGCAGCGCGAACTCGGGCAGAGCTTCCGCTTCGTGGAGCTGGCCAACGACATCAACAACCACATGCCCGAGTACGTGGCACGGCGCATCAGCGACCTGTTCAACGAAAGACGCCGGTCCGTGAACGGCTCGAACATCCTGCTGCTGGGCCTGGCGTACAAGAAGAACACCGGTGACGCCCGCGAGTCGCCCGCCCTGCGCATCTCCCAGCTGCTGCTCGACATGGGGGCCCAGGTCAAGGCGGCGGACCCGCACGTGGTCGAGAGCCTGCCGGTGGACACCCGGCTGGTGCGGGTCGAACCGGTGCCGGACGAGCTCGCAGCCGCCGACGTGGTGGTCCTGCTCACCGACCACGACAGCTTCGACTACGAACTCATCGCCGAACACGCCCGCTTCGTCCTCGACTGCCGCCGCCGGCTGTCGGCCGGGCCCACGATCGAGGTGCTCTGAACCATGCCCCGCATCGTCTGCGTCGCCGGTGCGCGACCCAACTACATGAAGATCAAACCGGTGATGGACGCGCTGGAACGCCGGGGCGCCGAGGTGATCCTCGTCCACACCGGTCAGCACTACGACCCGGCCATGAACGAGGTGTTCTTCACCGACCTCGGCATCCGGCCGCCCGACCACTTCCTCGGGGTCGGCTCCGGCACCCACGCCGAGCAGACCGGACGTGTGATGACCGCGTTCGAGCCACTGCTCGGCGAGCTGTCCCCGGACGTCGTCGTGGTGGTCGGCGACATCAACTCCACCCTGGCCTGCGCCCTGGTCACCGCCAAGGCGGGCCCGCTGCTGGCCCATGTCGAGGCCGGACTGCGCAGCCGTGACTGGAGCATGCCGGAGGAGGTCAACCGGGTCGCCACCGACCGCGTCAGCGACTATCTGCTGGCCCCCTCCCCCGACGCCGCCGGGAACCTGCGCGCCGAGGGGTACCGGGACGACCAGATCCACCTGGTCGGCAACGTCATGATCGACACGCTGCTGGCCAACCTGGAACGGGCCCGCGCCTCGGACGTCCTCGACCGGTACGGCCTGACCAGGGGGGAGTACGGTCTGGTCACCCTGCACCGCCCCGCCAACGTGGACGACCCCGAGGTCCTCGCAGGGCTCCTGAAGGCCCTGGGCGAGATCGCCGGCCGCTGCCCGCTGCTGCTGCCCGTACACCCGCGCGCCGCCGAACGGCTGGCCGGCATCGGCGTCCCCGGAGGCATCCGGCTGGTGCCGCCCGCCGGGTACCTGGACTTCATCGCGCTGCAGGACTCCGCCCGCCTCGTGCTGACCGACTCGGGCGGCGTGCAGGAGGAGACCACCGCGCTCGGCGTGCCCTGCGTGACCCTGCGGGACAACACCGAGCGGCCCGTCACGGTGGAGCAGGGCACCAATGTGCTGGCGGGCCGGGATCCGGCGCGCATCGTGTCCACCGTGAACCGGGTGCTGGACGATCCGCCCGCGCCGCGCCGGCCCGAGCTGTGGGACGGCCGGGCCAGCGACCGCATCGCCGGCGTGCTGCTGGAGGGAGGGACCGCGAGCAGCCGGCCGAGGCCCACCGACCAAACATCCACCATATGATCCGCTTGCAACATATGCTCATCGGGGGTCGGGGCGTGAGGGGGGACCACCATGGATCTCGCTGAGATCTTCCGGGTCATGCGCAGGCGCTGGTACGTCCTGCTGCCCGGACTGCTGCTGACCGCCGCGCTGGCTGTCGGCGTGGCGCTGGTGGTTCCGGTCACCTACCAGTCGCAGAGCACGGTGGCCCTTCTGAACTCCCAGAAGGCCACCGTGGCCTATGACGGCAATCCCTTCCTCAGCACCCAGACCTCGCTCACCGGCATGGCCGACAGCCTGGCCCGCAACCTCAGCTCCGACGGCTCCCTGCGGGAACTCAAGTCCCGTGGCGCCAAGGGGACGTTCGAGGCCAAGCTCGCCGACAACGCGCAGGGGCCGCTGATGTGGCTCACCGTCACCGGCACCGACAAGGCCGCCGTCCTGGCCTCGGACCGCATCCTGACCGCGTACGCCAAGGAGCGGCTGGACCAGTTCCAGAAGCAGCAGTCGGTCGCCCCGAAGGCCATGATCCGCATGACCACGATCGTGCCCCCGCAGAACCCGGTGGCGCAGACCAAGACCAGGCTGGAGTACCTGGTCATGGCCGGGGGCCTGGGCCTGGTGCTGAGTCTGGTCGCCGCCTTCTACGTGGAGGCGCGCCGCCGGCCGCGCCCGCCGGTGCGCGCGGAGGAACCCGTGCGGCCGGCCGCCGTCTCCGGGCCGCCCGCAGCCGACCCCGCGACCGGGGAATCAGCAGGGGAATCGGCCGTGGAACGGACGATCGCCCTCAGGACGCCGCCCAGCTGGTCGCGGTCCGCCGAGAACAGGCCCGCCGCGGAGCCGGGGGCCGGACGGCCCGCCATGGCCGTGGCGCCCGCCGCCGAGCCGCTCGACGAGGAGTCGACTCATGGACAGCGTTCGCACACCGGACAGCGAGACCGCTGAGCCGAGCGACACCCCCGCTCCCCCCTCCCTCGGGCGCAAGGTCCGTTCCGCGGCCCGCTGGAGTCTGATCAACACCGTGGTCATGCGCCTCGGTAACTTCGCCACCGGCATCCTGCTGGCGCGCTTCGCCCTCGGCCCCGCCGAATGGGGCGTCTACGGCATCGCCCAGACCGTGCTCCTGGTCCTGCTCTCCGCGAACGAGCTGGGTGTCGGCCTGGCCATCGTCCGCTGGGACGGCGACCCGTGCCGCTTCGCGCCGACCGTGCTGACCCTGGGCACCGCGTCCAGCGTCCTGCTGTACGCCGCCATCTTCGTCTCGGCGCCGACGGTGGCCGGCCTGCTGGACTCGCCCGGGGCCTCGGGCGTGCTGC
>Ga0308176_10002218_pt1 | contig 12181 bp, 10 predicted proteins | sample PhyCR2_3_FD_203890 | JGI IMG/M metagenome (GOLD analysis project Ga0308176, IMG submission 203890) | Soil microbial communities from UC Gill Tract Community Farm, Albany, California, United States - DLSLS.C.R2 | ecosystem: Environmental > Terrestrial > Soil > Agricultural land | place: USA... | reverse complement strand
GATGCTCGCCATCCAGGGCCCGCACGCCCGCGACGTCGTCACCCGCGCCCTCGGGGTCGAGCTGCCGCCGCGCTTCCACGTCTCCCACGTCCAGATCGGCCGCCGCCCGGCGCTCGCCTGCGGCACCGGTTACACCGGCGAGGACGGGGTCGAGCTGCTGGTCGACCCGGAGGTCGCCGCGCCGATCTGGGTCGAGCTGCGCGAAGCCGGCGTCGTGCCCTGCGGCCTCGGCGCCCGAGACACCCTGCGCCTCGAGGTCTGCTTTCCCCTGCACGGCAACGAGCTGACGCCGGAGCGCAACCCGATCGAAGCCGGGCTCGGCTGGTGCTGCAAGGAGGAAACCGGGTTCCTCGGCGCCGAGCCGATCGCGCGAGCCCGCGCGGAGGGCACGCGCGAGAAGCTTGCGGCCTTCAAGATCGACGGCAAGGGCATCCCCCGCGAAGGCAACCCCGTCCTGCGGGACGGTGAGGAGGTCGGCGTCGTCACCAGCGGCACCTTCGCGCCCTCGCTCGAGATCGGCGCCGGGATGGCCTACGTGCGCTCCGGGCTCGCCGAGGTGGGGACCGAGATCGAGATCGACGTCCGCGGCAAGCGCCGGGCCGCGCGGATAGCCTCCCGGCCCCTCTACGAGAAAAGGAGCTGAGCTTTGGCAGATGCCACTTACCCCGACGACCTGCGCTATCACGAGCAGCACGACTGGGCCCGGGTCGAGGGGGACCAGGCCACCTTCGGGATCACCTGGTTCGCCCAGGACTCCCTCGGCGAGGTCGTCTTCTTCGACCCGCCGGAGGTCGGCTCCGCTGTCCAGAAAGACTCCTCCTACGCCGAGGTCGAGTCGGTGAAGGCGGTCTCGGACGTGATCGCGCCCCTCTCCGGCGAGGTGATCGAGGTGAACGACGCCCTCCAGGACACCCCGGAGCAGATCAACGAGGACCCCTACGGCGCCGGCTGGCTGGTCAAGGTGCGGCTCAGCTCGCCGGAGGAGGACGTGGCGCTCCTCGGCGCCGAGGAATACCGCAAGTTGCTGGACTCCTAGCCGCGGGCCAAGCCGCGCCCTCCCGTAGCCTTGGTTCGGTGACCCGCTACACGTCCGCCACCCCCGACGACCGGCGGGAGATGCTCGACGCGATCGGCGTTTCCTCCGCCGCGGAGCTCTTCGAGCAGATCCCCGAGGCGCTGCGCCTCGGCCGCCCACTGGCGCTGCCCGAGGGCATGCCGGAGGCGGAGGTCTTCGAGCGGCTGGCGGCGCTGGCGGCGCGGAATGCCGACGCCGAAGCCGAGGTCTGCTTCCTCGGCGCCGGGATGTACGACCACTACGTGCCGGCGATCGTCGACGCGATCACGCAGCGCTCCGAGTTCCTCACCCCCTACACGCCCTACCAGCCGGAGATCTCTCAGGGCGGGCTGCAGGTGATGTTCGAGTTCCAGACCGCGATGTCGGAGCTGACCGGGCTGCCGGTGTCCAACGCGGGCCTCTACGAGGGGCCCTCGTCGGTCGCCTCGGCCGGCTACCTGGCGATGGGCGCCACCGGCCGGCGGCGCTTCGTCGTCTCCCGCGGCCTGCACCCGCACAGCCGCGAGACCCTGGTCACCTACGCGGCCGGCTTCGGCGCCGAGGTGGTCGAGGTGGGGCTCGACGGCGGGCTGACCGACGCCGCGGCGCTGGCCGCCGCAGTCGACGGCGAGACCGCCGCCGTCTTCCTGCAGAGCCCGAACTTCCTCGGTGCCGTCGAGGACGTCGAAGCGCTCGGCGCCGGTGCGAAGGAGCAGGGGGCGCTGCTCGTCGTCGCCTGCGACCCGATGACGCTCGGGGTCCTGCGCCCTCCGGGCGAGCAGGGCGCCGACATCGCTCTCGGCGAGGGTCAGCCGCTCGGCAATCGGCTTGACTTCGGCGGCCCTTCCTTCGGCTTCTTCTGCGCGACCGAGGAGCAGATCCGCCGCATGCCGGGCAGGATCGCCGGCGAGACCGAGGACGTCGACGGCCGCCGCGGCTTCGTCCTCGCGCTGCAGACGCGCGAGCAGCACATCCGCCGCGAGAAAGCGACCAACAACATCTGCACCGCCCAGGCGCTGAACGCCCTGGCGGCGATGGTCCACCTCGCCTGGCTCGGGCGGCAGGGCTTCCGCGAGCTGGGCGAGCTGCTGGTGCAGCGGACCGCCTACGCGCGCAAGCGGCTGGCCGGCGTCGAGGGCGTCGAGCTGCTGCACGAGGCGCCGGTGGCCCGCGAGTTCGCGTTGCGGCTGCAGGCGCCGGTGGCCGCGGTCCTCGACCGCTGCGCCGAGCGCGGGATCGCCGCCGGCTACCCGCTCGGCCGCGACTATCCGGAGTTCGAGGACGGGCTCCTGGTCGCGATCACCGAGCGCCGCACGAAAGCGCAGATCGACGATTTGGCCGAGGCGCTCGGCGCCGCGGTCGCCGCGGAGCGTGAGGGAGTGGCGGTCTGATGGCGCTGACCGAGACGCCGATGCAGCGCGAAGCGGCGAAGACGATCTTCGAGAAGTCGAAGCCGGGACGGCGGGCGGCGGCGCTACCGGCCAGCGAAGTGCCCGAGAGGCCGCTGTCGGAGCTGATCCCGGCCAACCTCCTGCGCTCCGAGCCACCGCAGCTGCCGGAGATCGCCGAGCCGGAGATCGTCCGCCACTACAACCGGCTCTCGCGCCGCAACTTCGACCTCGACAGCGGCTTCTACCCCCTCGGCTCCTGCACGATGAAGCACAACCCGCGCCTCAACGAGCGGGTGGCGGCGCTGCCGGGCCACGCGCGGTTGCACCCGGCGCAGGACCCCCGCCGCGCCCAGGGCGCGCTGGAGCTGATGTGGCTGCTCCAGGAGAGCCTCAGCGAGATCTGTGGCCTGCCCCACGTCAGCCTCCAGCCCTCGGCCGGCTCCCACGGCGAGCTCGCGGGCCTGTTGCTGACGCGCGCCTATCACGCCGATCGCGGCGAAGCGCGGACCAAGGTGCTGGCCCCCGACACCTCGCACGGGACCAATCCCGCCTCGGTGACGATGGCCGGCTTCGAGGTGGTGAAAGTCGCGACCAACGATCGCGGCGGCGTCGAGATGGACGACCTGCGGGCGAAGCTGGAGGAGAACCAGGGCGACGTCGCCTGCCTGATGCTGACCAACCCGAACACTCTCGGGGTCTTCGACGAGAACATCGCCGAGATCGCGGCGCTGATCCACGGGGCGGGAGGGACCCTCTACTACGACGGCGCCAACCTCAACGCCGTGATGGGGCAGTCTCGGCCCGGCGACATGGGCTTCGACATCGTCCACGTCAACCTCCACAAGTCGTTCAGCCAGCCGCACGGCGGCGGCGGCCCCGGCGCCGGGCCGATCGCGGTCTCCGATCGCATCGAGCCCTACCTGCCGCGGCCCCAGGTGGTGCGCCGGGAGGCTTCGGGGGACGGCGGACCGAGCTTCGACCTCGACTTCGACCGACCGAAGTCGATCGGCCGCCTGCGGGGCTTCCAGGGCAACTTCGGCGTCTTCGTCCGCTCCTACGCCTACATCCTCAGCCTCGGTGGCGACGGCCTCGCGGAGGCATCCGAGACCGCGGTCCTAAACGCCAACTACCTGAAGGCACGCCTTGCGGAGGGCCGCGCCGGCGAGCGGCTGCCGATCGCCTTCGAGCGCCACTGCATGCACGAGTTCGTCCTCTCCGGCAAGCCGATGAAGCGGCAGCTGGGCATCGCCACGCTCGACCTCGCCAAGCGCCTGCTCGATTTCGGCTTCCACCCGCCGACCGTCTACTTCCCCCTCCTCGTCGAGGAGGCGCTGATGGTAGAGCCGACCGAGACCGAGACCAAGGAGAGCCTCGACGCCTTCGCCGAGGCGATCGAGCAGATCATTGCCGAGGCCGAGGCCGACCCCGAGGTGGCGAAGAGCGCTCCCTACACGACCCCGGTCCGCCGCCTCGACGAGGTGAGGGCGACCCGCCGTCCGGTCGTGCGCCAGCCGCTCGCCTAGAGCTGCGGCAGCTCCTGTTCGAGCTCCAGCACCGGCGCGAACAGGTCTCCGTGCTCCTCGATCCGGGCCAGCACGTCCTTTGCCTCGAAGACGAGGTGGCTGCCGTCGCCTGAGTCGGCCGCCCGCTCGACCTCCTCCCAGGTGACGGGGGTGGAGCAGGTGGGGCGCTCCCGGGCGCGCAGGCTGTAGACCGCGATCGTCGTTTTGCGCTGGTGGTTCTGGGACCAGTCGACCAGCACCTTGCCCTTGCGTTCGACCTTTTTCATCTTGTGGACGACGAGATCGGGGGTCTGCTTCTCGAGCAGCTGGGCGATCGCTTTGGCGAACGGTTTGGTCAGCTCGTAGCCGATCTTCTTGTTGTTGAGGGGGACGTAGATCTGCAGGCCCTTGGAGCCGGAGGTCTTGGCAAAGCTCCTGACCCCGAAGTGGTCGAAGAGGTCGCGCAGGCGCATCCCGACCCGGCAGCAGTCGACGATGTCGGCCGGCGGCCCCGGGTCGAGATCGAAGGCGAGGACGGTCGGCCGCTTCGGCGCCCGGCTCAGCGAGAGCGAGGGGTGCAGCTCGATCGCCGCCAGCTGTGCCATCCAGATCAGCGTCGGCAGGCTGTCGCAGACGCAGAACTCGATGATGCCCGCCCGCGGGCCGGCTTCCACTTTCGCCGTCTTCACCCATTTGGGGCGGTGCTTGGGGCAGCGCTTCTCGAAGAAGGCGGCGTCGAGGTCGTCGACTCCTTCCGGGAAGCGGCGCAGGGTGACGGCGCGGCCGCTGAGGTGGGGAACGATCGCCGGCGCCACCTTGGCGTAGTAGTCGACCATCTCGCCCTTGCTGAACCCCGCTTGGGGATAGAGCACCTTGTCGAGGTTGGTGAGCCGCAGCTCCCGCCCCTCGACCTCGACCTGCCGCGTCTCGGCCACGGCTGACGGTACCTATTTGGAGGTTTTGGCTTTCGAGCGTTTCGGCTTTGCGGCCGATTTGCCCTTGCCGGCTTTGGCTTTCGCCTTCGCCGCCTTCGCCGGTTTCTTCCCGCCCTGGCCCTTGACCGCGGCGATGCTTTCCTCGAGCGCCGCCATCAGGTCGGGAGCTTTGGTCGCCTTCGGAGCCTCGGCTTCGGGGGCGACTATCTCCTTCCCTTCGGCCTTCTGTTCGATCAGCGCCAGCAGTTGCTCGCGGTACTCGTCGCGGTAGCTGCTCGGTTCGAATTCGGTGCTGAGCGAGTCGATCAGCTGTTCGGCCATCTCCTGCTCGCGCTTGGCCACCTTCGGCTTCTTGTCCGGGAGGGCGTCGTCGAGCTCGGAGGGCGGCACGACCTCGTCGTGGAAGCGCATCGTGGTCAGGGTCAGCACGCCGTCGGCCGGCCGGATCGCCGCCAGGTGCTCCTTGTTGCGGAAGACGAAGCGGGCGATCGCCGCCTTGCCCGAGCTCTCCATCGCCGCCGCCAGCAGCGAATACGCTTTCTCGGCGCCGTCGGCGGGGCCGAGGTAGTAGGGGCTGTCGAAGTACATCGGGTCGATTTCCTCGATGTCGACGAAGTCCTGGACCTCGATCGCACGCGTCTTCTCCGGGGCCAGCGCCGACAGCTCGTCCTTGCCGAGCGGCACGTACTGGCCGGGGGAGAGCTCGTAGGCCTTGACGATGTTCTCGTAGGGGACCTCTTCGTCGGTCCCTTCGGCGACGCGGCGGTGTTTGATCCTGGCGCTGTCGGATTCGCGGATCTCGCGCAGGGCGATGTTGCGCCGGGCGACGGCGCTGTACAGGCGCACGGGCACGTTCAGTAGCCCGAAGCTGATCGTTCCGCTCCAAATCGCTCTTGCCATCCGCCGGTCTCCTACCCGGATTGTTCCAGCGAAACGCCCTCCGCATAGTCGCGGCGCGGGAGCGGGAGCCATCTTGCGTTGCGCGGTTCTTTTGTCGCCCAGGGAGCGTCAAAGGCACCGCGCGATGGGATCATCCGCCGGTGCTGTTCGAGCTCCAAGAGGTCGGCTTCGACCGCGGCAGCCGCGCCGTCCTCGACGGCCTCACCGCAGAGCTTCCCGAGGGGGCGACGGCGGTCGTCGGCCCCTCGGGGGCGGGCAAGTCGACGCTGCTGCGGCTGCTCAACCGCCTCGCCGACCCGGCACGCGGCAGGATCGCCTATCGCGGCCGGCCCCTGGGCTCCTACGAGCCGCTGGCACTGCGGCGGGAGGTGGCGCTCGTCCCGCAGCTGCCGGCGCTGCTGCCGGGGACGGTGGAGTCGAACCTGGCCTACGCCGCCGATCTCGCCGGTGAGCAGCTCGACCTCGATCACGCGCTCCGCCTCGCCGGCCTATCACCCGACTTCGCCGCTCGCGAGGTCTCCAAGCTCTCGGTCGGCGAGCAGCAGCGGGCGATGCTCGCCCGGGCCCTGGCGCAGCGACCGCGGGTGCTGCTGCTCGACGAGCCCACCTCCGCCCTCGACCACGCGGCCCGCGACGCGATCGAGGCGGCGCTGGGGAAGCTGCGCCGCGAGCTGGAGATCTCGATCGTCCTCGTCAGCCACGACCCCGAGCAGGCGCGGCGGCTGAGCGACTGGGTGCTGCGGCTGGAGTCCGGGCGACTGGCCGCCTGCGGCCCCCTCGAGGAGGTGCTGGCGTGACCTCGATCCACATCGAGCTCTGGCAGGTGGCAGCCTCGCTCTCGCTGGTGGCGCTGGCGGCGGCGATCTCCCTGTGGCGCGGCGCCGACCTCGAGGGCGACATCGGCCTCGCCACCGCCCGCTCGTTCGTCCAGCTGACCCTGGTCGGCTACGCGATCAAGCTGATCTTCGAGGCCGACACGATTTGGCTGGTGCTGGCGCTGCTCAGCGTGATGGTCGTCTTCGGCGCGATCACCGCGCGCCATCGCGCGGCCAAGGTCCCCGGCTCGTTCGGGCCGCTGCTGGTCGCACTGGCGCTCGCCGGGGCCGCGACCCTCGGTCTGGTCGTCGCCCTCGGGATCTTCGAACCGACCCCGCGCTACCTGGTCCCGGTCGGCGGCATGGTGATCGGCAACGCGATGACCGCCGCCGCGGTGGCGCTGAACCGGCTCGGCGACGAGATGGCCGACTCGCGGGCCCGGATCGAGGCGACCCTGGCGCTCGGCGCCACCGCTCGCGAAGCAGCCGCCCCCAGCGTCCGCCGTGCCCTGCGCTCGGGGATGATCGCGCTCGTCGACTCGACCAAGACGACGGGCCTGATCTTCTTCCCAGGCACGATGGTCGGCATGCTGCTGGCCGGCGCCAGCCCAACCGACGCCGTGCGTCTGCAGCTGATCCTCCTCTACGTCCTGCTCGGCAGCGTCTCGATCTCCGCCCTGACGGCCACCGCCCTCGCCTACCGCAACTTCTTCACCCCAGCCGCCCAGCTGCGCGAGGCCTGAGCTCAGGGCGAGCTCGCCGAGCAGCACCAGCCGCTGACCCGGGGGAACGCACCGACGCCTCTCCCCGCGGGGGAGCCGGGGGCGAAGGCTCGGGAGATGCCGGCGACGGCCCGCAGCCGCCCCCGGCCGCTGGTCGGCACGAAGAGCCACTGGTCGGCCTGCGGCCAGGCAATGAGGAGCCGCTTCGAATCCGGGGACCAGGCGATTTCGCCGAGCTGGCCGGGGGTGCGGAAGAGACGGCGCACGGAGCCGGCGGCGCTGTCGACCAAATCCACCTCGGTGCGCGTCTGGGCGACGCCGCCGAGCCGGCGCACGAGCGCGACCGTGCCGCCGCGCGGCGAGAGGACGGCCTCGGCGATCCGCCCGGAGCCCGGGCGCGGGAGTGGCTTCACCGAGCCGAGCCGGATCCCGCCGCCGAGCTTTTCGAGCCTTATCTGGCGCAGCCGCAGGCTGTCCGGCGAGGCTTCCAGCAGCTCGCCGCGGGGCCCCCACTGCAGCGCCATGATCCCCGGCAGCGCCACCGCCGAGGCGAGCGGCCTGCCGCTGTCGGCGTCTGCCACCACCACCCGGCCGCCGCGGTCGAGGTAGGCGAGGACGTTGAGGCCGGCGGGCGACCAGGCCGGCGCCAGCGGCGCGACGCTCCGGTCGAGCTGCGTGTCGGCGCTGCCGTCCGCGTGGACCACTCGCAGCGCCCGGCCGGAGCGGTAGGCGATTCGCAGGCCGGAGGGAGACCAGCGCGGGTCCGCGACCTGCGCCGGGGCGGTGAGCGACCAGCGCGGGTCCCCGTCCGGCTCCACCGCGGTCAGCGTGCGGCCCGACGCGGCGGCGAGGAAGAGGCCGTGGGGGGACCAGCTCGCTTCCCGGTAGGTGCCCAGCAGCCGCCGCGAGCCGTCGGGTCGAACCACCCACGGCCCGGCCGAAGAGGACACGGCGAGGCGACCGCCGCCGGGGATTCGGCTCAGCTCCGGCTCGGCGTTCGGGACCCCTTCGTCGAAGACGTCGCCGATCCAGTGCCGCACCGCGGCGCCGGCCGGGGAGAGCAGGAGGATCGCCAGCAGCCCGGCGATCGCCAGGGCGAGGGCGGCTCGAGGCAGCACTGCCCGGCGCGGCGGGCTGCGTTCGCCGAGGGCGGCTTCGAGGACCCGCAGCCCCCGACGCTCGGCCTCCTCTCCGCCCGGCACGGGCGCCTCTCGCAGCAGCGAGCGCAGCCGCTCCTCGTTCACCGCTCCACCTCGACGATCTCGCCGAGCCGGTCGAGCGCGCGGCGCAGGCGCGAGTTGACGGTCCCCCGCGGCAGCTCGAGCATCGCGGCGATCTCACCCGGGGTGTAGTCGAGCAGGTAGCGCAGCACCACCACCGCCCGCTGGTCGGGCGGGAGCTGCGCCAGCGCCTGCATCATCTCCTCCCCGACGGGCGCGGGCGGCGTCCCCTCAGCCGGCTCGCTTTCGGGCTCGTCGACCCGTCGGCGCAGTGCCTCGCGGCGGGCCCAGTCGATCGCGCGGTTGATGACGATCCGGTGCAGCCATGGCGCGAACGGGCGGCGGCGGTCGAAGCGCTCGATGGCGTCGAGCGCCGCGAGGAACGCATCTTGGGCGACGTCCTCGGCAGCCGCCGCGTCGTGCACGACGAGGTAGGCAGCCCGATGCGCCGCCCGCCAATGTGCCGAGTAGAGGCCCGCCAGCGCCTGGCGCGACCCCGCTTGGGCTTCGCGCACGAGCTTCCTCTCCAGCCGCGGCGGCGGCGGCTCGCGCCACCCCGTTTCCTCCACAGCGCTTCTCTCAGACCGCACGCCTCACCTCTTCCGCGGGACATCTCAATCTTCGCCCACCCCGGCGATCTGGCGGGCGAGCCGGTCGATCGCCGCCCCCAGCCGCGCCTTCAGCTCTGGCGAGAGACGGCCCCAGGGCAGCTCCACGACGAAGGAGCTGGTGCCGGGGTAGCGGTGGTTCTGCCAGTTCGGGCCGGTGCCGGCGAGCCAGTGCATGCGACGGAAGGGAATCCTCGCGAGGCGGGCGAAGCGACGTGCGGGAGGGACGCTCTGCCCCCAGGCGCGCACGAAGGGGCGGCTGCCGTGGTGCTGGTGCAGCCAGAGCGTCGCGGTGGGTTTCACCCAGCGCACGATTCGGGCCGCGAGGCGGCTCTCGGGCTCCGAGAAGGGCCGTGGGCCGCTGTATTCGGGGCTCCAGCGGTTTCCGCGGAGCCGCCAGGCCACCGAGAAGTTGCGGTTGAGGTCGACACCGCGGCCGTTGAGGCGGCTGTCGGCGGCGGCGCCGTCGGGGTCGAGCCGGGGGACGAGGTAGATGTCGGCCCGCGGGTCCGGACAGCCGAAGGCGACCGGCTCGATGCCGCCGCCGGCGCACTCGTCGCCGTGGATGCAGGCGAAGACGAGGACCCGGCGGCGGATTGCCGGGTCGCCGAGTTGGTGGATCTCGATCGGTGCTCCGTGCATCGAATAGCCGGCGACGCCGGTACGGCCGAGCAGGTTGCCGGGGTGGCGCGGGACGCGCAGGAAGGCGAGGAAGCGGGAGTTCGCGCGCGCCAGCCGCAGCTGGGGCCGGGGGTGGGCACGCAGCGTGGCCGTGTCGAGGCTGATCAGGGTGAGGCGGTGGGAGAGGTTCGGCGGCCGGCCGATCACCGCCAGCCGTCGCTCGTGGTCGCGGAGCGACAGCCGCAGCATGAACGGATTGGTGATACCGCGCAGCTGCGGCAGGGGGACGTCGACGACCGAACCGCGGACGGTGTCCAGCATCTGCAGCGACGGGTGCTTGCCGTTGCCGTCGAACAGGGTGTAGGCGCGGCGGCCGCCGGCGGAGACGCTGGCGGCGATCGGCAGCCCGGAGCCGGCCGGGTGGGAGCGCAGCGGCCCGCCTTCCACCCGGGCGCTGCCGCGCCCCCAGTTGGAAACCGGCCGCGGCAGCAGCCGCCCGCTGGCGAGGTCGAGCGTGCGGATCTGGTGGACCGAGGGGTCGCCGGTGGGGGGCAGCCGGTAGAGGTAGGCCCTGCCGCCGTCGGGCGAGATCGCCGCGAAGCGGAAGTCGCCGTGGAGGGAGAGGTGGCGCACGGCGTGCCGCTGCGGCGTCCCGGGATGGCGCAGGAAGGCGGCGGTGTCGAGGACCGCGAAGCGGCTGGTCCAGCCCCCGCCGGCGCGTTCGGTCGGCGCTTCGACGAGGACGAGGGTGCGGCCGTCGGCCGAGAGGCCGCCGCCGGTCCCGTCGTAGGCGAGGGACGGGACCGAGTAGGAGCCCCGCAGGCGCCACCAGCGCTCGACCCGCCCGCCGCGACGCCTGATCTGAGCGACCACGGTGATTCCCGCGCCGGAGGGGGCGATCGCCACGTAGCGGTAGGGGGAGCCGGTTGGAGCCACGCCGGCCGGCGCTGTCGGCCCCGCCAGACCCCCGGCGGCGGCCCGATCGCCTCCGCCTCCGCCGAGCAGCCCGGCCCCCGCCAGGGCTGCCAGCGAGCAGGCGGCGAGGGTCGCCAGCAGCAGCGGGATCCTGGTCGCGCCTTTCGTCCCCATGTCCCTCCTACGCGCGAGGAGGGCCGAGAGGTCCCGCTTAGACTCTGGCGGTGACCCGGCAGCAGCGGCTGACCCTGATCGCGACGATCCTCGGCTCCACCGTCGTCTTCCTCGACAGCACCGTGGTCAACCTCGCCCTGCCGGCGATCGCCGAAGGCCTCGACGCCGGCCTCGCCGGCCAGCAATGGGTTGTCGAGATCTACATGCTGACCCTGGTCTCGCTCCTGCTCGTCGGCGGCTCCCTCGGCGACCAGTTCGGCCGCCGCCGCATCTATGTAGCCGGGCTGATCGCCTTCGGCCTCACCTCGGCGCTCTGCGCGGTCGCGCCCAGCGTCGGCTTCCTGATCGCCGCCCGGGCCCTGCAGGGGGTCGCTGGAGCGCTGCTGGTGCCCGGGTCGCTGGCGATCGTCGCCGCCACCTTCGCCGGCGAGGCGCGCGGCCGGGCGGTCGGAACCTGGACGGCCTGGACCGGGATCGCCACCGTGATCGGCCCAGCGGGCGGCGGGGCGTTGATCGGCCTCACCTCCTGGCGCTCGATCTTCTGGGTCAACCTGCCGCTGATCGCCGGCACCGTGGCCCTGACGCTGCACTCGGTCCGGGAGAGCCGCGATCCCGACGCCTTCCGGGGCATCGACTGGAGCGGGATCGGGCTCTCGGCGGCCGGCCTCGGCGGCCCGGTGTTCGCGCTGATCGAACAGCCGACCCGCGGCTGGGGGGACACGGTCGTCTGGGCGCCGCTGATCGCCGGCTGCGCCTGCTTCGTCCTCTTCCTCCTTCGCGAGCGGCGCGCCGTGCACCCGATGATGGACCTCGGGCTCTTCCGCATCCGCAACTTCGCGATCGCCAACCTCACCACCCTCTCCGCCTACGCGGGCCTGATCGGCGGCCTCTTCTTCGTCGGCCTCTTCCTCCAGCAGGTCGCCGGCTACACGCCGCTGGAGGCGGGGCTGGCGACGACGCCGATCTCGGTGCTGCTCTTCGCGCTTTCCCCGCGCTGGGGCAAGCTCGCGTCGGGCACGGGGCCGCGGCTGCCGATGAGCGCCGGGCCGATCGTCGCCGGGCTCGGCCTGATCCTGATGTTGCGGGTGGGCTCCGGCGCCGACTATCTCACCGAGGTTCTGCCGGCGATCCTCGTCTTCGGCCTCGGTCTCTCGGCGACGGTGGCGCCGCTGACCGCGACCGTCCTCGATTCGGTCGAGGAACGCCACGTCGGGATCGCCTCCGGGATCAACAACGGGGTCTCCCGCGTCGCCGGTCTGCTGGCGATCGCGGTTCTCGGCGCCGTGATCTCAGCCCATTTCGGGAACGTCCTCGACTCCGAGCT
>Ga0308176_10002217_pt1 | contig 12181 bp, 13 predicted proteins | sample PhyCR2_3_FD_203890 | JGI IMG/M metagenome (GOLD analysis project Ga0308176, IMG submission 203890) | Soil microbial communities from UC Gill Tract Community Farm, Albany, California, United States - DLSLS.C.R2 | ecosystem: Environmental > Terrestrial > Soil > Agricultural land | place: USA... | reverse complement strand
GGCGGATGCGAACTCGAGATGTTCGGCGATCCTTCGCCGCTGCTCGTCGACGTCACAGCCCCATTTCAGCGCTCCATCTTCCGCTCGAGCTTCCAAGGCAAGTGATCCGGTCGCTCTCAGCATCTGCGGGCCAGCACTCGGTCGGCGCGGTGAGCACCCCCGGCTGATGTCTCTGACCGAACGACGTCATCGTCTCGTCACTGCCCGGCACCTTCGCGTCCCGTGACGTCAGGCGTCGACGAGCACGTCCTGCCCGTCGGCGGTGACCGGGTGGTCCTCGTTGATCGCCTCGACCGCCTCGGTGATGAGCTCCGGTTCCTGAGCCGGGCGACGGTCGAGGTGAACGCCCGCGATCATGCAGCGCACCGACCCGCCCGCGAGCTCGATCGTCGGGATGTCCACGGCGACGATCTCGCAGGACTCCTCGATCGCCGCGATCTGGTCGTCGCGCAGACTGCGCCGGGCCCGGGCGGACATGGCCATGATGTAGCGACGCCGACCCTCCGGCGTACGACCGCACAGCTCGACCGCATTTCCGGCGAACTCCCGGACCTGCTGCTCGGTGAGCTCGACCACCGTGCGGCCGTTGACGGTCAACCGTTCACGTACCTGCTCGCGACGGTGCTCATCGGGGATCATGCCCAACGCGATCAACGCGACGTCGGTCCCGACGCACGCCATCACGTTGGTGTGGTAGACCGGCACGCCGTCGGAGTCGACCGCCTCGAACGCCATCGGCTCATAGTTGAAGTCGCTGCAGAATCGCTCGAGGACGTGGGTGTCGGCCCGGTGACTTACCGCGGTGTAGGCGACACGGGAGACGTGGTCGAGCACCATCGCGCCGGTTCCCTCGAGGAAGATGCCGTCTGGCTCCAGGCCCGAGTAGTCGACGATCGTCTGGACCCGGTACGACGACTTCAGCAGCTCCAGCACGTCGGCGCGACGCTCGTGGCGCCGGTTCGAGGCGTACATCGGGTAGACGGCGACGTAGCCGCCCGCGTGGGTCGACAGCCAGTTGTTCGGGAACACGCTGTCGGGCCGGGTGTGGTCCTGGTCGGAGAACACATGCACCCGCACGCCGGCGGCACGCAACGCGGCCGCGACGGCGTCCATCTCGGCCAGCGCTGCGGCGGACGTCGTGTCCTCCGACTGCCCCGTCGGGGCATCAGTCTGGAAGGCGTTGTCCGCGGCGGTCGCCGAGTTCGGCACGAACCGCTCGGCACGGACGAGGATGACAGCAGAGGGGGCCTGAGCACTCACGTGTCGTGAATCTAGCCGACAGGCACAACAGGAAACGCACCCATCCAGCGAAATCCGTTCGCGCCGCCGCGCCGTTGACGCGCGCAGCGCGACCCCCTGGCATCTCCCGGCATCAACCGCACTACGGCCACCGTCGCGAGAACCAGGGGCAAGGGCCTCTGGTTGTCGGGTCCGGGAGGCCTTAGCCTCCTGGACGGGGGCGTCCGGTCACGCGGAACGGGGTCGGCCATGCGGGGTAAGGCGGTACTTGTCTGCGGGCTCGTGGTGGCCCTGGCGCTCATCGGCTTTTCCGGGCTGCGTGCGCTGCGTGAGCACCCGGACGGCCAGGTGCAGACGAAGGGGCGGTTCGTCGCCGCTCACCGTGGTGGTCACCGGGTCCCGACGACCTTCCCCACGGTGCAACACCGGCCCTTCCGGTCACCGGTCGAGATCCGCTCCCACCACGGCGTCCTTCGCACGACGTTCACGGCGAAACCGACCACCTTCACCGTGGCCGGGGCACGGATCCGGGGGTACGCCTTCCAGGGGCGGTTCATGGGGCCCACCCTGAGAGTCCGACCGGGTGACACGATCCGCATCCGCGTGCGCGACCGGCTGGGCCAGCCCACCAACCTCCACACGCACGGCATGTACGTGTCGCCGATCGGCGTGTCCGACAACGTGCTGCGAGTGATGAAGCCCGGCAGCAGCAACCGTGTCGTGATCAAGCTCCCCCGGAACATCGAGCCCGGCACGTACTGGTACCACACCCACCTGCACGGCCTGACCGAGAAGCAGGTGTTCGCCGGCTTGTCCGGCGTGCTCATCGTGGAGGGGCTGACCGACCGGCTACCGGACCAGCTGCGGGGCATTCCCCAGCACGTCGTGGCGTTGAAGGACCTGCAGGTGCACAACGGCGCGATCGTGACGTCGAACATCGACTCGGACGCGCCGACCACCCGCACCGTGAACGGACAGGTCGACCCGGTGCTGTCGGTGCGCACCAATCAGACGCAGCTGCTGCGGCTGGCCAACATCGGGGCTGACATCTGGTACCGGCTGCACCTGACGGGCGCTTGGTTCCGCGTGATCGCCGAGGACTCGAACCCGGTCGCCCGGGTGTGGGTGGCCAACCAGCTCGTGCTGCCACCGGGCAAGCGCTTCGACGTCCTGGTCAGGTGGCCGCGGCCCGGGGCCTACGCGTTGCGCACCCTGCGCTACAGCACGGGGCCGGCAGGCGACGACTACCCCGCGCGTCGACTGATGACGGTCCGCGTCAAAGGACCGGCGGTCCCCGTCCAGGCATGGCCGCGTTCGCTGGGGCCGGCGTCGCCGTTGGCCACCGACCACGTCGCCCGGACCCGGCACCTCGTGTTCAGCGAGAACACCAAGACGAACCAGTTCTTCATCGACGGCAAGCAGTTCGACGCCAAGCACATCAACATAGTCGCCAAGCTGGGCACCACCGAGCAGTGGATCATCCGGAACACCTCAGCGGAGGAGCACCCGTTCCACATCCACGTCAACGACTTCCTGGTCATGTCGGTGAACGGCAAGCCCTACCACGCACGCAGCGAGCAGGACGTCGTACCACTTCCAGCGCACGGCACGGTGCGGATCCGGATGCACTTCTCCCGGTTCGTCGGTCTCACCGTCTTCCACTGCCACATCCTCGCCCACGAGGACCACGGGATGATGGGGATCATCGACATCACCCGCACGGGCCGCGCCTCCCCGGCAGCGCTCGCCACCCTTCACCGGATGTACGACGAGATGGCGTCGGCGCACACGATGGACATGGGTGACACGACGAACAACATGCCCGACGGGTCGATGAAGTAGCCTCCGAGGAAGCCATGGCTCACCCGTCGCCGACCGTGGTCATGCCATCTCGTCGATCGCGTCAGTACACGTGGAAGACCTTCACCATGAGGGCGGTCTCGTGGAGGGTGTGCGGGGCGAAGGCGTGGTAGGCCCACACATGGACCCATGCGTTCCCGGTTCGAATCGTGAGGACCGTCTTGACCATTCCTGGTCCGAAGTACGTGAACAGCAGGAAGACCAGCGACAGGATCCAGGCGCTGGGTGAGGTGAAGACGGTCCAGGCGTCCCAGACGTGTAGCGCGGCGTAGACCAGGCCGCCGAGGATCACCGTGGTGGCACTGGATTCCGTGATCCGGAGGAACCTCGGTACGAGGATGGCGTAGACGAACACCATGGCCGGAAGGACCGCCCCGGCCAAGAAGAGCACAAACGTGAGGAACCCGCCGAGCAGCAGCTGCGAGGGAGCGAGGTCCAGGATCCAGGGCTGGAGGACGACCACCTGGAAGAGCGTCTCGATGGCCAGGACGGCGAGGATCAGCGTGGTGTCCTTGCGCCGGTCGGACGACCTCAGGCTCAGGGACTCAGCGGTGTACCGAGATCGGAAGAACCACAAGGGGACCAGCGCATAGACGGTCAGGTTGTAGATCGCCCACACGATGGCTTCCGCGGGTCGTACTGGGTCGTGAGTCCCGAAGAGCGTGCCTGCGAGGTGCAGCCCGAAGGGATGCCATCCGAACAGTCGAGCCAGCAGGAACCCAAGGCCGAGCCCCGCCGCACCGTAGACAAGCAGGAGCAGCACCTCCCACTGGGCGATGGAGCGTTCGGGTGCACGGGCAGCCAGGTCAGGGAGATCACGACCACGGGTGAGCCCGACCACCACCGCGATCAGCAGGAGCACCTGCAGCATCGCCAGGTTGATCTCGAGCAGGTGGCTCGTCGTTGACTGCTCCCCCAGCGCCGGCCAGTCGAACGGCAGTACGGCCTCGGCGGTGCCCGCTACCCAGAGATTGGCCGCCAACCAGCCTCCCGCGGCCACGTGCACGCTGCGCTGGCGCAGCAGGCCCGCCATGCCGCCCAGTAGAAGCGGTCGTGCGGTCGAGGTACGGGGTGCTTGTGCGGCGCTCATCTGGATCCTCGATGTCAAGTAGCACGCCTGTGCTAGCAACTGAATTTAGCACGGGTGTGCTACAAAGATTCATGGCCAAGGTCGTGGATGCTGAGCGGCGGCGCACCGACCTGGCCGAGGCTGTCTGGCGAGTGGTGCGCCGGGAGGGACTGGCCGGCGCCTCGGTGCGCGGCGTCGCCCGTGAAGCCGGCCTGTCCATGGGGTCGCTGCGACACTACTTCGGCACCCAGTCCGAGCTGCTGAGCTTCGCCATGCGCATGATCATCGACCGCATCGAGCGAAGAGTGTCGGCGTTGCAGCTGCCGCAGGAGCCGCGCGAGGCGGCCGAGGTCGTGCTCACCGAGTTGCTGCCTCTCGACTCGGAGCGCGCAGTGGAGAATGAAGTGTGGCTGGCGTTCACGGCGCGCGCCTTGGTGGATCCCGAGCTGCGCGCCCTGCGCGACGAGAGCCACGACCTCCTGCGGCAAGCCTGTCGCCGTTGGGTTCTAGAGCTGCTCGGTGATCGGCAGCCCACGGACCTCGAGATCGATATCGAGACTGAGCGGCTCTTCGCTCTTCTGGACGGGCTTGCCGTGCACGCCGCCATGCGTCCGACGGAGTGCTCGCCGAAGCGGCAACGGGCCGTGCTGAGCCGGCACCTCGACGAACTGGCGCTCCGGTGATGACGGCCGCCACGATCCGATGTGCCTGCGTCGTGCACCTGCGACGATGATCCCGTGCTTGGCGCAGTCTGGGGCGTCAGTGATGCCGAAACAAAGTTGAGGTTCGCCTGCGACGACTTCGTAGAGGCGCCGGTGCTGCGCGCCTGGCGAGGCGTGTCGGTCAGGGCCCCCAGCGCTGATGTCTGGCGGTGGGTTGCTCAGGTTCGCGTCGCTCCCTACTCGTACGACTGGCTCGACAACAGGGGACATCAGTCCCCTCGCGAGCTCCTGGAGCTGCCAGAGGCAGTGGTTGGCGAACCCTTCACTGCCTCCGCCGGTCGCCCGCTGGGTCGGATCGTGCAGGTGGACCCGGGGACGTCGCTGACGGGAAAGATCATGGGCGCGTACATGACCTATCTGCTGCAACCTCGTAGCCGGGCCTCGACGCGGTTGCTGCTCAAGGTTGTCACGGTGACGCACCCGGTGCTTGCCCAAGCGCTGTGTCTCGGGGACCTCGTGATGGCACGCCGGCAACTGCTCAACATCAAGCGCTTGGCCGAGGCATGAGCACGCTCATGCCTCCGGTCACATGGTCCCGCGTCGCAGGGACGTCAGTTGACGTCGGTCGGCTGCTCGCGGAAGCGGAGCTGGGCGACCTTCAGGCCACGATGACGAACCATTCCCATCGGCGCCAGGTATCGATCAATCCAGATTGATGTAATCTGCCAGCATGGCCAAGGGCACGAACGTCGCCGTGCCGCCGTTCATCCGGCTGGCGGATCACCCGGCGCGGTGGCGACTCCTGACCGAGCTCGCGGGCAGCGATCTGCGCGTGCGAGAGCTCATCGAGGGCGTCGGACTGCCGCAGAACCTGGTCTCCTACCACCTACGGGTGCTGCGGGACGGCGGTCTGGTGACAGCGCGGCGGAGCAGCTACGACGGGCGCGACACCTACTACCATCTCGACCTCGAACGCTGCGCCGACGGCCTGGCTTCGGCCGGCGCGGCCTTGCACCCGTGGCTCCGGATGGCTGCACCGTCGCCGACGCAGCCCCCAGCGACAACGCTGAAGGTGCTGTTCGTGTGCACCGGCAACAGCGCACGCTCCCCGATCGCAGAAGCCCTGCTGCGGCACCGCACCGGAGGGCGCATCACGGTGGCAAGCGCGGGAGTCTCTCCCAAGGCTCGAGTGAACCCGCACGCGGTCCGCGTCCTGCGCGAGCGGTTCGACATCGACATCCACGACCAGGCGCCCCGCTCGATCGACGACGTCGCCGGCCCGGTCGCCGGTCGCGGCCTCCGCTTCGACCGTGTCATCACCCTCTGCGACAAGGCACGCGAACACCTCCCGGCACGTGACGGCTGGCGGCGAACGCACTGGAGCGTCCCGGACCCCGCCGACGCGAAGGGACCGGCGCGCTACTCGAGCTTCGTGTCGGCCTCGACCGACATCGACACCCGCGTACGGCACCTGATCCCCCTGCTCGAGGACCACACCCACGCCGACAGCGGTAGCCACCGCGACAACCGGAGGTAGATCCCATGAGCGACGAGAGCGCATTCGGGAGCGTCCGCTACATCGTCCACGACGTGCAGGCGGCCATCCACTTCTACACCAGCCACCTCGGCTTCACGGTGCGCAGCCATCCAGCGCCACCGTTCGCCGACGTCACCCGGGGAGCCCTCCGCGTCCTGCTGTCCGGCCCTGGCAGCTCCGGCGCTCGCGCCACCCCGACCGATGCCGACGGGCCCGGCCGCAACCGCATCCACCTCCTCGTCGAGGACCTCGCCGGCGAGGTCGACCGACTCCACGCCGCCGGCGTACCACTGCTCAGCGACGTGGTCACCGGGCCCGGCGGGAAGCAGGTCCTGCTCGCCGACCCCGACGGGAACCTCGTCGAGCTCTTCGAGCCCGCGAGCACCACCGCACGGACCAGCCAGCCCGGCACCTGACCGTCGTGGCCACCCGGTCCGCACGACCCACACCAGCCAACCGCGACCGAGGGGACAGTCGGTGACCAACGACGACGCTGCCAACCACCCGACCCGGCACATCCCCGGCGCCGGAACGGCCCCGCAGCCCGGGCTCACCCGTGCCCTGGGCCTGAGCGACGCGGTGGTCATCGGCCTCGGCTCGATGATCGGCGCCGGGGTCTTCGCCGCGTTCGCGCCCGCAGCGGAGGCCGCCGGCACCGGGCTGCTGATCGGTCTGGTCGTCGCCGCGGTGGTCGCCTACTGCAACGCCACGGCCTCGGCCCAGCTGGCCGCGCAGTACCCCACCTCGGGCGGGACGTATGTCTACGGCCGCGAGCGGCTCGGGCAGTGGTGGGGCTTCCTCGCCGGCTGGGGATTCGTGGTCGGCAAGACGGCCAGCTGTGCGGCCATGGCACTCACCTTCGCCGCGTACGCCGCCCCAGCGTCCTGGCAGCGTCCGGTCGCCGTCGCGGCCGTCCTCGCACTCGTCACCGTCAACTGCCGCGGCGTGACCCGGACCGCACGACTGACCCGAATCATCGTCGCGCTCGTCCTGATCGCCCTTGCCGTCACGGTCGCCGCCAGCCTGGGCGGCGGTGGCTCCGACCTGGGGCGGCTCCGCCCGCACACCGGCGACGGACACGGCGCGTACGACGTCCTCCAGTCGGCCGGTCTGCTGTTCTTCGCCTTCGCCGGCTACGCCCGCATCGCCACCCTGGGCGAGGAGGTCCGCGACCCCGCCCGTACGATCCCGCGCGCCATCCAGCTCGCCCTGGCCGGCGCGGTCGCGGTCTACGCAGTCGTCGCGGTCACCATCCTCGCCGTTCTCGGTCCCGACCAGGTCGCAGCAACCGACGAACCTCTGGCCGCGGCCGTCCGCGCCGGGTCGTGGGACTGGGCCATCCCGGTCGTCCAGGTCGGTGGCGCAGTCGCCGCCCTCGGAGCCCTGCTGGCCCTGTTGGCCGGCATCGGCCGAACCAGCCTGGCGATGGCCCGCGAGGGCGACCTCCCGCGCTGGCTGGCCGCCGTGCACCCCCGCTACCGCGTGCCGCACCACGCCGAGGTCGCGCTGGCCGTGGTCGTCACCACGCTCGTGCTCACCGTCGACCTGCGCGGCGCCATCGGCTTCTCCTCCTTCGGGGTCCTGCTCTACTACCTCACCGCCAACCTCGCGGCCTACACCCAGGACCAGGAGCACCGCCGGTTCGCCCGCCCGCTCCAGGTGCTGGGCGCTGCCGGTTGCGCGGTCCTGGTCCTCACCCTGCCTGTCAGCTCCATCGTCTCGGGCGTTGCGGTCTTCGCCATCGGCATCGGCTACCGAGCCCTTCGCCACCGCCTGCAACATCGGAGTCAGACCTGACCGTGGCCCGGCACCATCCCACCACCTGTTCTTGAACAGCCGCGGCGGGAACGTGTTCAGCGAGTCGGGCGATCGCGCACGTCGAGTGGGCGCTGTCGCTAGCTTTCGTCCAGCACGTGGCGCAGCTGGTCCGCGAAGGCGGCCGGGTCGTTCTGCGGTGACCACTCGTTGGCCACGAACCCGCCGTGGTCGCCCGGGAACTCAACGGCCTCCACGCCGAGCAGCCGGGCGAGCGCCTCGCCGCCCCGGTGCGGCATCGTCCCACCGCTCGTCACACCGACGGCCGGAACGATCCGCGCCCCCGATGCACGCAGGGCCGCCCCATCGGGGTGGTACGCCGGCATCGTCAGGTTGTGTCCCAGGAGGGCATCGTCGCGGCGGCCGTCGTCCTCGGCGGACAACCCGAACTGGGCGGGGTCCGGCGCCGGCCGGTCGAGGTAGTCGTCCGGAAGCGGGCCGTGGTGCATGACGAGCTGGATGAACTTCGCCAGCGCCGGGCCCTGGCCCGACTCCTGGTAGGTCGCCGCGATGTCGGCGAGGACCCGATCGAGCATCTCGCGGTCCTCCAGGAGCGTGAGCAGCGGAGGCTCGTGGGCGACCACCGTCCCGACCTCGTCAGGATGCGCGAGCAGCCAGGCCAGCGCGGCCACCGCACCTCCGCTCGAGGCGAACACGTCGACCCGGCCCAGACCGGTCGCTTCGACGACCCGATGGAAGTCGTCTCCGTGTACCTCGTAGGACACCTGCGCGCCCTCCTCGAGCTTGCTGCGCTCGCTGACCCGCGGGTCGTACGTGATCACCGTCCGATCGTCCAGGTGGGGCACCAGCTGTGAGAACCCGGACGCCGCCATCGGCGAACCGAAGACGAACAAGGGTGGGTGCTCGCTCGGCGTGGCCGGCCGGTGCACGTCGTACGTCAGCACGGCGCCCGGTACCTCGATGGTGTGCGTGGTCGACTCGGTCATGCCTTCTCCTCGGTCGGTGCAGCTCTTGGGAGACCTGACCTGCGCCGACCGGCGGATTCATCGTTCGGCTGAGAACCACGTTCCGTGCCGGACCAGCCGGGGCGGCGGCTCGGAGGTGATCTAGCAGTTCTTGGTGAGCGGGGTTTTTTGGTGGTCCCGGCCGGTCACTGGCGGGCGAGCTTGATGCCCGTGGCGACACCGGCGGCCAGGACGCCGATGAGGCCGAGGCCGGCGACGCCCCAGGCGAACGACAGGGTCAGCTCCGGGTCGTTGCTGTTCTGGACGCTTCCGCGGATGAAGCCTGCGACGAGCAGGGCGAAGACGCCGAGGATGGCGTAGACGGTGCGCATGAGGCGGAGTGTGACACGCGGCCGAGGAGCAGATCTCGGGTTCAGGCGAGTTGGGCGCCCTTGTTGAACAGGGGCGCCCTTCTTACGCGCGTGGGGCGGTGGGGTGCGCGTAGAGACCGGCCGAAGGCCGCAGCCCGGAGCGCGGGGCCCCGCCGACCGACTCGCGCCGCGCCGAAGGCGCGCCTGAGCCAGCAAGGAAAGTCGTAACGACAGCTCACACGCGCATCACCTGTCGGATCACAGCGGATCAGCGGCTCAGGCCGGGGCGGGAAGCCTCCGGCGCCCGGGGCTCAGTCGAGCCGGTGGAGGATGTCTGCCACCGTGTCCCGCGCGGTGCGTCCGACGCCGATGAGCGTGGCGGAGGCGGGGCCGGTCCAGTCGCCGTATCCGACGAGGTAGAGCCGGTCTTCGTCCAGGACTCGGGTACCGGCGGGACCGCCGACCGGTGTGTAACCACGGCTCTTGCGAAGCTGCAGGCTTCGGAGATGTCGCAGGGAGGGCCGGAAGCCGGTGCACCAGATGACGGCGTCTGCGTGCTCGCGTGCGCCATCGCTCCAGACGATGCCGGAGTGGTCGAGCCTGGTGAACATCGGCTCCGCCTTGAGGGCGCCGCGGTCGCGCGCGTCGACAACGGTCGGGACCATGACGATGTCGCCCAGTCCCCCGACCCCGCTGTGTTCGCGGCCTTCGTTGAGTGCCTTGACTCGGGCAGTGGCGGCCATGAACAGGTCGCGGCCGTCGACGTCGTCCGGAAGGAACCGCGGTGGCCGACTGCTCACCCACGTTGTAACGGCAGCTTGCGACACCTCTGCCAGGATCTGCGCGGCTGAGTTGCCACCACCGACCACGACCACGTGTTGCCCCACGAACTCCGCGGGGCCGTGATAGTCGGCGGCGTGCAGCTGGCGACCCTCAAACGTCGGCATCCCGGGGTAGGTCGGCCAGAACGGCGCGGTCCACGTTCCAGTGGCGGAGACGACAAAGCGCGCGGAGATGCTCCGGGCGTTCGAGGTGACCGTGAGCTCTCCCTGACCGGTCTCACGGTTGACGGCTGTCGCCAGCCAGGGTCGGCGCACTCCGAGCTCGTAGCGCTCTTCATAGCGGGTGAGGTAGTCGACGACGTGGGAGCGGGGCGGATACCCGTGCTTGGCGTCGTTCCAAGTCGGCATCATCCAGCCGGGCAGGGAGGAGAACGTCGAGGGCGAGAACAGTCTGAGTCCGGGCCACATGTGTTGCCACGAACCCCCGGGCTCAGTGGCGTTGTCGACGATGACGAAGTCCTTGCCGGGCACGAGCCCGCCTCGGCGAAGGTAGAAGCCGGTGGCGAGGCCGGCTTGTCCGGCCCCGATTACGACGACCTTCGTGCTTGGAGGTGCGGGGCTGGTCATCCGTGGGGCTCCGTCAGTCGGTGGGGTGCTCGAGGTCCTGCCGGCGCGGGGCAGCCGTCGAACGCGATGACGGCCGCGAGATGGTCACGCGTCGCCATCGGATGGCACGGCGCTAGGCACCTGCGGTATCGCTGCGCCGTTCGACGAGGATGACGTCACGCCATCTGCCGGCCATGGACCCGTAGGCCATGTGCCCGACGCGCTGCCGGGTGCCGAAGACTCGAAAGCCAGCACGCTCGTGCAGGCGCAGGCTGGTGGTGTTCTCGGGGAAGATGCCGGACTGGATGGTCCAGATGCCCGCGGCTTCGGTGGAGGCGATCAGCGCCTGCAGCAGTCCCAGACCGATGCCGCGCCCGCCGACGTCGGGGTCGACGGAGACCGAATGCTCCACGACACCCGCGTACACGCATCGGTCCGAAACCGCGGTCGCGGCGGCCCAACCCGCAACCCGATCGCCTTCATCGAGGGCGACGAAGCGTTGGTCACCCAGCCTGGTCTTCTCGAAGCGTTCCCAGGTGGGCGGTTCCGTTTCGAACGTGGCGTGCCCGGTGGCGATGCCCGCTGCATAGATCCGCTCGACCTCAGGCCAGTGCTCAGGGCGCATCACCGCTGCTCGAAGTTGGGTGAACTGCGTCGGGGTCGTCATGGGTATGGGGTCAGCTGCTGACTGCCGGTGCCGAGATGACCCCCGCGAGACCGGAGAGGGTGTCGGGCGCCACCCGGTAGTAGGTCCACGAACCTTCCCTGCGGTCGGCGTAGACGATGCCGGCCTCGGTGAGCTTCTTCAGGTGGTGGCTGACGGTCGGTTGGCTCAGCCCGAGGTCATCGGTGAGGTCGCACGTGCAGGCCTCGAGGTTCTCGTTGGCCAGCATCAACGAGAGCAGCCGCAGCCGTGCCGGATCGGCGATGGCCTTCAGTTGCGTCGCTAGGACCTTCGCGTCGTCCACCGAGAGCGGCGCCGAGGCTAGCGGGGCGCAGCACGCGGCTGCGGCTGTTGACTCGAGCAGGGGCAGGGTCTTGACCATGCGTCCATGATGCCACGACATCGGCGCTCATCAATAAAGCCAGTTCAGACACGGCGAGCGGCGGGCTGGACCGTTGCGGATTTCTGCCGCCACGACTTGAATCGATACCCATCTATGTGCAGAATGGCGACTGTCATAGATGAACGTCGATGCACGAATGAGGAGGAGGACGCCATGTCCCACCACGAGCGCCCACGCGATCAGCGGTTTGTCAGGTCGACTCGAGACGGGGCGACCCTGAGCAGCCTGGTCGCCGCGCAGCGCCAGGAGGAACTGGCTCGCCTGGTCG
>Ga0308176_10002216_pt1 | contig 12183 bp, 12 predicted proteins | sample PhyCR2_3_FD_203890 | JGI IMG/M metagenome (GOLD analysis project Ga0308176, IMG submission 203890) | Soil microbial communities from UC Gill Tract Community Farm, Albany, California, United States - DLSLS.C.R2 | ecosystem: Environmental > Terrestrial > Soil > Agricultural land | place: USA... | reverse complement strand
CCCGGGCGCGGGCGGCTCGAACCCCGACCGGGTCGCCCCGGAGCATCGCCATCACTAAGAGACGCACGGAATAGTCGTGAACCTCATCGACGCGTTTCGTCCACACGTCGCGATAATGTCTCTATCATGTCTTTATCATGCTGCACAATATAACCATATCGATTGTATATCATGCCATCCGCTCGCGATCGGACGCTTTTACCAACCCTCGCGCGCTGCGTCAGTAAACCTTGCGTAGCTGTTGAAAAATCATATACTTGCCGCCACAAAACCGGGCTCCGCACGCAGGGCGGCGACCTGAGCGTCGCGCAGACCGGCCTTCAATGAAACGGGGAGCCCCTCCCCCGGCGCACCGGAACGGAACGGGCACATGGTGGACAACGATTCGACGACCGACGAGGCGACGCCTGCGGCTCCTGCCGCGCCCGCGCCCCGTCGTGGACCCGGGCACCGCGGCGCCGACATGCGCGACACGGTCGCGGAGATGGCCGAGCGCGCGCAGCTCATCAGCCAGGAGGCGGGCAGCAAAGTCTCCTCGGCGATGAAGGACGTCATCAGCGCAGCGGCCGGCCTGGCCGGTTTCGCCATTGAGAGCGCTCGCGACCTGGTGCAGTACATGGTCCGCCGCGGCCAGATGACGCAGGAGGAGGCCGACAAGCTGATCCGCGAAGCCGAGGACGCGCACTCCAAGAAGCCCGCGAGCGAGAAGTCGCGCCCGACGGCTTCCAAGATCGCCGCCGAGAAGGCCGCCATCGACAAGGCGGCGCGTGACGCGGCGGCCGCGGCCGCCGCTGCGATCGCTCCGCCGCAGCGTCCGGGTGCGTTCTCCCTTCGCACCGGTGGCCCTCGGCCCGTCGCCAAGGCGACGCCGGCGCCGGCAGCCGCACCCGCACCGTCACCGACGCCTGCTCCAGCGGCGAAGGCGGCGGCAGCCGCGAAGCCGGCAGCCAAGGCCGCTCCCGCGGCGAAGCCCGCAGTGAAGGCCGCTCCGGCAAAGCCGGCCGCCAAACCGGCGGTGAAGGCGGCCACCAAGGCGCCCGCCAAGGGCTCCGCGTCCAAGCCGGCTGCGAAGCCGGGCAACTCGGCGAAGGCAGGGGCGAAGGCGGCACCTAAGCCGGCCGGCAAGAGCGCGAAGGCGCCGGCCAAGAAGAAGAAGTAGGCGTCGTGCGGCGCCGTGCCGCACGACGCCTCGCCGCCATCACGCTCGTGGTGGCGGCGGCCTGCACGACGGCGACGGGTGGCAGGTGGCACCCGAGCGACGCGCAACGTCGTTCCGTCCGTGAGGAAGTCGGCGCGATGCTCGCGCGTGCCGCTGCCAACTGGAATCGCGGCGACCTCGATGCGTTCGTCGACGACTATCTCCCGGGTGATTCCACGACCTTCATCGGGAGAGGCGTATTGCGCGGGCCGGACGCCATCCGCCGCGCCTATGCGCCGCGCTTCGCTCCTGGCGCCACTCGCGACTCACTGTCGTTCGTGCTCCTGGACGTCGACCCACTCGCTCCCGACGTTGCGAACGTGATCGCCACGTACGTGCTCGCGCGTCGGGTGAGCGGACGCGACTCCGTCACCGCGCAGGGCCCCACGTCGCTGGTGATGCGCCGCGTGAATGGACGGTGGCGCATCGTGCACGACCATTCCTCATAAGGACGCACGCGTGACCCGCGCCATCGTCGCGCATGCACCGACCCGTCTCGATTTCGGCGGCGGGTGGACTGACGTGCCGCCGTACTGCGAGCGCGAAGGGGGCGCCGTGTGCAGTGTGGCCATCACGCGTTTCGCGACGGCGACCGCGGCCACGAGCGAAGAAGCGGCGCGGCGCGCGGGCGCGATCGCGCGCGAGCCCGATGCGCTGGTGGCCGCGGCGTTGCGGCGAGCCACACTTCCCGGAGCGATCGCGACGATCGCGACTGATTTCCCGTCCGGCGCCGGCCTCGGTGGCTCTTCCGCCTGCGGGGTCGCGCTCGCCGGTGCGCTCGCCGCGCTGGCCGGCGAGTCGCTCGATCTCGGTGAGCTCGCCGCACGCAGCCGGGCAACCGAAGTCGAAGAGCTTCATGTCGTCGGCGGCTATCAGGACCACTACGCCGCCGCGTTCGGCGGCGCGCTCCTGCTCTCGTTCGGCGACTGCGTCGGTGTCGAGGCGTTGACGTTGTCGACGCGGAGCGCGGCGGATCTCGCCCGGCGCGCCGTGTTGCTCTATACCGGTGAGTCGCGGTTGTCCGGGCACACGGTGGGCGCGGTCGTCGACGCATACGTGCGAGGAGACGCGCGCACCTGCGCCGCGCTCGCGCGCATGAAGACGCTCGCGCTCCAGATGGCCGACGCGATCCGTCGGGACGATCTCGACGCGCTCGGCACGCTGATCGGCGAGCACTGGCTGCATCAGCGACAGCTTCATCCGTCGATCACCACGCCGCGCATCGACGCCATCGCCGATGTGTCCTCGCGATCCGGGGCGCTGGGCATGAAGGCGCTCGGCGCATCCGGAGGGGGCTGCGTGGTGGTGCTGGCGCGCGATGGTCGCGAGGAGGAGCTGGCTCGCGCGCTCGAGCCGTTCGGCGAGCGACTGTCGTTTGACGTCGATCCCGACGGCTTTCGCATCGTCGCGTCGATCGACGAGCATCATGCCGAGACGGAATCGCCGGCGTGACTTCGGTGGGCACCATCGCTCCCGGCGACGCGCGAGCACTCGCGCAGGCACTCGTGCGGATCGACTCGCGCAACCCGGCACTCGCTCCGGACGGGCCCGGCGAGACCGCATGCGTCGCGATGCTCCGTGAGGTGCTGAGCGCGTGGGGATTCGGCGTGGACGTGTTCGAGTCGTCGTCGGGCCGGCCGAACCTCGTCGCGCGGATCGGTGCCGCGAGCGAAGGCGCGCACACGCTGATGTTCAGCGGCCATCTCGACGTCGTCGGCGTCGACGGGATGTCGCACCCCCCGTTCGCCGGGGAGGTGCGCGATGGACGTCTGTATGGTCGCGGTGCGTGCGACATGAAGGGGGGCATCGCGGCGATGTGCGCAGCAGCCTGGCATGCGTCGCGTGACGGACTTGAAGGAGAGCTGCTCATTGCCGCTACAGCCGATGAGGAGTACGAGTCCGCCGGCACGCGCGCGCTGCTGGAGCGGGGCGTTCGCTGCGACGCGGCGATCGTCGGAGAGCCGACGTGTCTCGAGATCATGCCGGCGCATCGCGGCTTCGCCTGGATCGAGGTCGTGGTCACCGGACGCGCGGCGCATGGCAGTCGCTGGGAGATCGGCGTCGACGCCATTCGCCACGCCGGCCTGCTGCTCGCAGAGCTGGACCGGGTAGACGCCGAAGAGCTTCCGCGCCGCACGCATCCGCTGCTGGGCAGGGCGTCGTTGCACGCGTCGACGATCGAGGGCGGGATCGGGATGTCCACCTATCCCGACCGTTGCGTGGTGCGGCTCGAGCGGCGCACCCTGCCCGGCGAGCGAGACGACGCCGTGCTTGCCGAAGTGGAAGATGCGTGTGCGCGCGTTCGCGAGCGCCGCCCGACCTTCGACGCGACGCTTCGCCTCCTCATGTCGCAGGGGGCGAGCGACGTCGCGACCGATGCGCCCATCGTCCGGGCGCTGGAGGGCGCGCTCGCGGAGCGCGGCGAGCCGGTGCGAGTTTCCGGCATGTCGGCGTGGACCGACGCCGCACTGCTGAACGCGGCAGGGATTCCCGCCGTGTGCTTCGGACCGGGCGACATCTCCCTCGCGCACGCGGCGGCGGAGTACATTCCGCTCGGCGAGATCGATCGCGCCACCGCGATCCTCTCGACGCTCGCTCGGCAGTGGTGCCGGTGATGAACTCCGCGCTCGTCGTCTCATGCCTCGTCGGCACACGGTCACCCAACTGAACAGCGCACAGTACGACGCACTCGAACGTGCGATCGCCGACGGGCGCCGCCTCGCGGTATGGCGTCGCGGCACCGAGTTCGTGGTCATCGTCGACCGCCTGCGGGTAACCGGCGGTCGCGAGGCGCTCGAGGCGCACCATCCGACCACCGGCGATCGCCTCACGCTCTACATCGACGAGCTCGAAGGGATCGAGGTGGTATGACGGCCGACGTCGAACCGATTCGTGCCGAGCTGCCGCTCGTCGCCATCTACGCGGACGAATCGTGTCTGGGCAACGGACGCGAGGGAGACAATCCCGGTGGCGCGGCCGGAGTCATCGAGCACGTGAACGGCGCCACCGAGCGGCTCACACGCTGGGATTACTGGATCGCCGAGCCCTCGACGACGAACAATCGCATGGCGCTGCGCAGCGCGATCGAGGCGTTCCGCGTGATCGGCCGGAAGGGCGGCCGCTTTCGCGTGCTGTTCACCAGCGACTCGCAGTATCTCGTGAAGGGGATGACGGAGTGGGTGTACGGATGGGCCGCGCGCGGCTGGCGGCGGAAGATGGGCGCGATCGAGAATCTTGAGCTCTGGCAGGAGCTCGTAGCCGGGGGCGCGCCGCATCGCGTACAGTGGCAGTGGGTGCGCGGGCACGCCGGCCATCCGCAGAACGAGTATGCGAACGATCTCGCCGTGCGCGCGGCGAAGGAGCAGACGTCGTCGGACGGAGCGCGCACCTCCGAGTTCGATCAATGGCTCGAGGCACAGCGAGTGCGGAAGCGCGTCACGGTCGAGCCGGCGCCGTTCCCAGCCGGCCATCCCTTCGCGCCGGCCCGACCGCTGCCGCGAACGAGCATGCCAACCACCTAGACCCGAGAGGAGCCGAGATGGACGACGTGGACCGGATGTACCGGCATCTGGTGCGGACGCTTCGCGCCACCGCCCCTCAGCTGCTGACGCAGCCCTTCCAGGTCGCCGACCTGTACACCACGATCCTCCCGTACCGGCTGCATCGGCGCGAGCTCGGCCTGGAGACGAATCAGGATTACGAGATGGCGATGCTCGAGCTACTCTCCGGAGCGCGCGGCTATCTCGCGGTCGAGGGGCGGATGCGCGACGAGCTCACCGCATCGCTCCGGTCGCCGAATCCCGATCCGGCGCTCGTGCGCGACTTCGCGCAGTCGCGCGTGGCGCTGTCGCCCGAGGCGCTGCACGCGCTGGAGATGGAAGGGCACCCTGCGTCGCGCCAGCCCGATGCCGCACCGGCCGCTCCAACGGCGCCCGCAGCAATCGCCACTGCTCCCTCCCCGACGGCGCCGATCAGGGAGCCCGACACGGCGCCCTTTCGCGCGTCGTCGACGGCGGGCGCAGCGTCGGGGACGGCTGCTTCCGCTCCGGTGCCGGCCAGCGCGCCCAATGCGGCAGGGACGAGTGCGACATCATCTGCGGCCGCTGCGTCCGCACCGCCCGCTCCGCGCGCGAGCGGCATCAGCGCGGCGGCGGGAGCGACGCCCGGAGCAGGAACGCGGCGCGTGCCGCGTCCCGTCACGGTGTCCCCGACCGGCGAGCAGTGCCCGCATTGCAAAGGTGAGCTGCCGGCGGGTCGCGAGATCAGCTTCTGTCCGCACTGCGGCCAGGATCTCACGATCCTGCACTGCCCCGCCTGCGGCAGCGAGCTGGAGCACGGTTGGAAGTTCTGCGTGACCTGCGGCCGGGCGACGGGCGGGTCCTGAAGCGGCGTTGATCCGCTCGCCCCGAACATGCGGCGCGGCGAGCGGCCTCGGCGCGTGCCTTGCGAACTGCAGGCGTGAGGAAACCCGCACCGAGAATCCGATCGTGAGAACCACTCGAAAGTTCGACCGCCGCGCCGCGCGCATCGCCGGCGCGCTCATCCTCGTCGGCGTCGCTGCCTGCGCCTCTGGGGGGACCGTCACGCCGGCGCCGGGCCCGAGTCCTTCGTCGGGTGCGAGCTCACCGGCCGGTCCCGCCCCGCTGGTCCAGAGCACCTGGCCGGTTCGCACTCGCGAGCACGTGGACCTCTGGCTGCATTCGTACGCCGTGCTCACCACCGACTCGATGCTGGTGCCGTACTTCGCGCGAGGTTACCGCGATCGCGTCCTCGCGCTCCGGCGGCAGCGCAACGTGTCGTCGCAGCTCGACGCCAACCGCGCACGCCTGCTCGAGCGGATCGAGCTGCAGCCTTCGCTGGCGACGGGCCCGCAGTTCCTTCCGTTCTATTTCGATTCGTGGGATCAGATGCGCCAGGCCATCGATCTGTTCGCGCGCGCGAACGGAAATCCTCGCGCGACGAACGACCCGACGTTGCAGATGTACATCTCGATCCTGGCTGCGTCGTTTCCCACCGCCGCCGATCGGGAGTGGCTTCGCCTGTTCGTCGCGTCGGTGGACGACGAGAGCCGCCGATTCCATCACGAGTACTGGAACGCTGAAGTGCGTGCCCGGGCTGGAGTGATCGCGCGAGTGGACTCGCTCTGGCAGCGAACGTGGCGTCCGCCGCTCCAACGGTTTCTCAACAACACCCAGCAGCAGAACGGCGAGCTGTATCTCACCCTCCCACTCGGCGGCGAGGGGCGCACGGTCCACTTCGGGAAGCTGCAGAACGCGGTGGGTGTCGGGATGCCCTCGTCGCGCGACGACGTGGATCTGGTGCTCTACACCTTCGCGCACGAGATCGCCGGCTCGGTGGCCAGCACCGCTATCGAGGACAACACCACGCCCGCCGAGCGTCGCGCGGGCAACACCGCGCGGTTCGAGCAGTCGGCCGCGGTGCGTGCCGGTGCGCTGCTGCTGGAACGGACGATCCCCTCGGCGGTGCCTGGCTACATGCGCTTCTATCTGCAGGCGGCGGGTCGCGCGGCACCGACCGATCCGCGAGCGTCGTTCGCGAGCACCTTCACCGAGCCCGACGCGGTGACCGCCGCAATCGGACGCCAGCTCGACGTGATCCTCGGCGGCATCTGACGCCGGAGGCAGGCGTTATCTTTCGCGCATGTCTTCCGAGGGACCAAAGCCGTCCAACGTTCCGGCGACGATCGACCGCGCGGCGGTCGAGCGTGTGCTCGCGCGCGCCCTCGAGCTTCAGTCGGGCGCGGCGGGAGACACCAGCGATCGGCTGACCGAAGCACAGCTCCTCGATCTGGCGAAGGAGGTCGGGCTCGACCCGGTGAACCTTCGTCAGGCGTTGGCCGAGGAGCGCACACGGGTCTCGGTCCCCGACGAGAAGGGTGTGTTGGCGGCGTTGTATGGTGGGGCGACGGTGAGCGCGCAGCGCACCGTGACGGGAACGCCCGCACAGGTCCTGAAGGCCCTCGACGACTGGATGCAGCGTCAGGAGTGCCTGAAGGTGAAGCGCCACTTCGGCGAGCGCATCGTGTGGGAGGCGGATCGGGGCGTGGCGAGCGCCGTGAAGCGCGTGGTGAGCGGCAAGGGTGACGCGCTGTCACGGGCGAGCGACGTCGGCGCGACGGCGATCGCGGTCGACGCGACACGGGTCGTGGTGCGGCTCGACGCCCATCTCGGCAGTCATCGCGCGTCGGTTGCGCAGGTCAACGCCGGGCTAGCGGGAATGTCGATTGTCGCGGGAGGCGTCCTCGCCGCGCTCAGCTTTCCGGTGCTCGCCGCCGCAGCGCCCGCGTTGGTGTTCGTCCCCGCGGCTTGGAGCGTGGGCCGATCAATGCACGCGAAGACGGTGGAGCGTGCGCAGCTCGCGCTCGAGCAGGTGCTCGACCGATTGGAGCGCGGTGAAGCGGGGCGCCCGCCTACGTTGCTCAGCATGCTGGCGGCGGCTGTCAGAGCATGAGCTGGCGAGTCGGATGGACGACCATCCCACTCACCGCCATTCGCTCGCTCTACCGAACTCCGGCGACTACGAAAGGCCTCCGCATCGCCCGATCCGCCAGCCATGCGAGCCCCCGATTGCTCATGATCACCAGGAAGCCGATGATCGTGAGCGACTTCACCTCGGCGCGCGAGATCTTCACGACCTCGCGGCGCACCAGCGCCTGCGGCGTGCGCGTCAGATCGCGCAGCGTGGCGTAGGCGAAGAGGAGCGGCAGCACGCAGAAGAGCCGAATCGGCACGGCACGGCGTGGGATGAGGAGGAGATAGCTCCGCGCCCCCTCGAGGTCGTGCCAGGCGAGCTGCACCATCGTCGCGAGCGCTTCGCGCGTCTGTCGCAGGCGCTCCGGCGCCAGGATCGTCGCGTGGCTGCTGCCATGCTCGCGCAGCAGTTCCTCCGGGATGTAGATCGAGTTCTCCTTTTCCGCGTCGGTCGCGACGTCCTTGAGGATGTTGACCGTCTGAAGCGCCTCGGCGAACGCGCGGCACTTCTCCCTGAGGACGCCGTGCTGCCGCACTCCGATGCTCGGCACGTGCTCGTGCCAGAGGTCCGTGAGGAGGTATCCGACGGTGCCGGCGACGTAGTAGCAGTACTCCTTGTACTCGTCGAGGCTCTGAATCCGGATGCCGTGCGGATACAGCTCGACGAACTTCTTCATGCCGACGATCATCTCTCCGACCCAGCGGCGAACGTGCGCTCGCGTGCCGGCGGGGAGATCGCGGTAGAGCACGAAGACGAGATCGCTGCGGCTGGCGAGCCGCACGTGCGCTGCGTCGCCAGTGAGCCCGACGACGCGCGCGGGGAAGTCATCTGCCGCTTCCCGATCGTCGAAGCACCGCAGGAGCTCGTCGAGCAGCGCCGCCTTCTCCGGCGCCGCCATCGCGGGTTCGTCCTCGAGCGTGTCGGCGATGCGGCACAAGAGGTACGCGACGAGCACCGAGCGGCCCAACGCGCCGGGCAGGACGCGGATGCTCAGCGCGAACGTCCGCGAGACGGCCGGAAGAATCTCGCGTGCGAAGCGATCGGCCTCCGCCGCGCGGGGATCGTCGAGCGCGGTTCGCGCCATTGGTGCATCGCTCACGTCCGTTAGACTTCTCGACACCTGCGAAAGATACCCCCGAGCCTAGGGCATGCCACTCGATCCCGCGTCGTTCGGATTCCGAGGAGTGTTCCGCACCGACCAGCCGGCGCGCGCGGTGTACAGCGAGGCCGCCGGAATCGCGCGGATCATGCCGCGCGGCGTCGCGGTACCGGCCGACGCGGACGACGCGGCGACGCTCGTTCGCTGGGCGGCCGAGAATGCCGCGCCGCTCATCCCGCGCGGATCGGGGAGCAGCATGGCGGGCGGCGCGGTTGGTGACGGAGTCGTCGTCGATCTCAGCCGCCTGGACGGCATCGAGGCGCCGGACGTCGCGCGGCGAACCATCCGCTGTGGACCGGGCGCGGTGCGCGACGCGATCGATTCCGCGGCGCGTGCCGTCGGGCTGCGCTTCCCGGTCGATCCGTCGAGCGGCGCGTTCTGCACGGTAGGCGGCATGGCGTCGACGAACGCCGCGGGCGCCCACACGCTGAGGTACGGATCGACGCGGCGCTGGATCGAGGCGCTGGACTGCATCTTCGCCGACGGCTCGCGCGCCGAGCTGCGACGCGGTGCATCCCAGCCGGAGAACTCGCTTCTCAAGCGCGCGCTCGCCGAGCTCGCCCCGGTGGTCGTGGCCGAACGGCAGACGCCCTCGCGGCATGCCGGAGTGCGGAAGGAATCGTCGGGCTACGGGCTCGCCGATTTCTCCACGTCCGCGGAGCTCGTCGATCTGGTGGCGGGGAGCGAAGGGACGCTCGCGCTCATCGTCGGCCTGGAGCTCCGCCTCGCACCGCTGCTTCCGCATTCGGCGAGTGTGCTCGGTGCGTTCATGTCGCTCGAGGGCGCCGTCGCCGGCGCGGAGGGAGCGCGCCGCGCTGGCGCCATCGCGTGCGAGGCGCTCGACCGGAGCTTTCTCGACGTCGCGCGTCGCGGAGGCGCATCGGTGCCGGTGTCGCCAGACTCGGAATCGGTGCTGCTGGCCGAGGTCGAGGCCGAGACGCAGGCAGAGGCGACGGCGCTCGTACACGCCATCGAGGCCGAGTTCCGTGCGGCGGGGGCAAGTGAGATCATGCTCGCGCTCGACTCGGCGACCGAGCGCGCGCTCTGGGAGATTCGACACGCCGCGAGCCCGATCCTGAATCACCTGGATCCGTCGCTCGCCTCCATGCAGCTGGTCGAGGATGGCTGCGTGCCCCCCGCCCGGTTGCCCGAATACATCCGTGGGGTGCGAGCGGCGCTGGCGCGCCAGGAGATCCGCGGCGTCATCTTCGGGCATGCGGGCGATGCGCACTTCCACGTGAATCCGCTCATCGACGTGAGCCGGCCGGATTGGCGGCCGCGCGCGGAGGCGCTGCTGAATGACGTGACCGGATTGATCGGGCGACTCGGCGGCACGGTCTCGGGGGAACACGGCGACGGACGCTTGCGTGCGCCGCTCTGGCCTAGCGTGTGGAGCGCCGAGGCGATCGCGCGCTTCGCGGCGGTGAAGCACGCCTTCGATCCGGCGGGGATCTTCAATCCAGGCGCCAAGGTCGCGAGCCCTGGAGCGCGCGCCATGACCGACGTGAAGTACGATCCGACACTGCCCCCGCTGCCCGAGGCCGTTCGTGCGGTGCTCGGGCGAGTCGAGCGCGAGCGCGCGTACGCGCGCTCGCGGCTCGCGATGCTCGACGAGGCCGCGGCTGCATTGGACGCGCCCGCGGGCGGCGCCTAGCTTTCGCCGCCATCCCATCTCACCGTCGCACCCCGCCTCATGACCGCAGCCGCTCCCGCCGCCACGTCACGCCTCTATTACGAGCCGAAGATCACGGTCCTCGCTCGCCCCGCCTTCGCCACGCCCGAGCATCTGGCGGTGAACTGGATCGGTGAGAGCACCGACGGCGAGCGGCTCGCCGAATTCGCCGGGCGGCTCTGCTACATGAGCCAGCACAATCCCGCGAGCCGCTCGACTCGCGACTATCTCGAGAACATCAAGAAGCAGGGACACGGGAGTGTCCTGGAGCACGCGAACTACTCGATCCTCCTCGAGGGGATCAGCCGGTCCCTCACGCACGAGCTGGTTCGGCATCGGGCGGGCTTCGCCTACTCTCAGCTCTCGCAGCGCTACGTCGACGAGAGCGAGGCGTGCTTCGTCGTCCCGCCGGCGGTCGCGGGCGACGAGGCGCTCGAGAGCGCATGGCGCGGACAGATCGAGAGCGCGCAGGCAGCGTACGTCGCGCTGGTGGCGCAACTCATGGAGCGCTACGGCTGGGTGACGGATCGCGTCCACCGGCGGAAGATGGCCCGCGAAGCCGCGCGCGGCGTGCTTCCCAACTCGACGGAGACGAAGATCGTCGTCACCGGAAATGCCCGCGCGTGGCGCACGATGCTCGAGCTTCGCTCGAGCGAAGGGGCCGAGCTGGAGATTCGCCGCATGGCGGTCGCCGTGCTGCGCGTGCTGCAGCAGGAGGCGCCGGGCTTCTTCTCGGACTTCGAGATTTATCTGGCGGACGATCGGAGAGAGGCGGCCAGAATCTCGTATCACAAGGTCTGACGGAGCCGCTCGCGAGAAATTTTCCGCGACGCGGAATTTCTCATTGCGCGAAAAAACCTGTGTCCCTATCTTCGCCGCACTTCTCCGGTGGCGTGCGACTTGCCCGCGTGCGCGTACGTAGAGAGTGAGCCGCGCCCGCGCCAGCGGGATTCCACAGCAGGGACGGGATGACGCGCATCGGTTTCGCGTACAATCAGAAGCCCGAGCCCGAGGCAGCCGCCGACGCCGCGGAGCTGTCGCGCGCCGACGAGGAGCCGCCCAGTAGCGGCCAACTTGGAGAGTCGGCGACCGCGACGCTGCTCGCACCGGCGCCCGACGACGAGTTCGCCGAGTGGGACTCGGTCGAGACGATCGACGCTGTCGCCGCCGCACTGGCTCACCACGGCGAGGTGATACGGCTCGAGGCGCGAGAAGATTTCCCGCAGCGGCTGCGCGACGCGCGACCCGACATCGTCTTCAACATCGCCGAGGGACTGCGCGGACCGAACCGCGAGGCGCACGTGCCGGCGATCTGCGAGTTCTACGGGATCCCGTATTCCGGGAGCGACCCGTTCACTCTGGCCCTCTGTCTCGACAAGTCGCGCACGAAGGAGATCCTCCGCGCCAACGGCGTGCCCACCGCCGACTGGGCGCTGGTTCGCGAGATCTCCGACCTCGAGCGCGTCGCCTCACGAGGCTGGACCTATCCGCTCTTCGCCAAGCCGGTACACGAAGGCTCGTCCAAGGGGATCACCGAGCGGAATCTCGCCGCGGATGCCGCGTCGCTCCACTCAGTCGTCGCCGAACTGCTCGATCGCTACGCGCAGCCGGTGCTCGTGGAGACCTTCCTTCCCGGGGCCGAGTTCACCTGCGGCGTGCTGG
>Ga0308176_10002215_pt1 | contig 12183 bp, 10 predicted proteins | sample PhyCR2_3_FD_203890 | JGI IMG/M metagenome (GOLD analysis project Ga0308176, IMG submission 203890) | Soil microbial communities from UC Gill Tract Community Farm, Albany, California, United States - DLSLS.C.R2 | ecosystem: Environmental > Terrestrial > Soil > Agricultural land | place: USA... | reverse complement strand
TACGGCGCGGTGAACGCCGGCCAGCAGGCCGGCGCGGTGACCTACTTCGCGTTCCTGTCCTTCTTCCCGATCCTGGCGCTGTCGTTCTTCGTCGTGGGCTGGATCGCGAGGGTCTACCCCGGGGCGAAGCGCGACCTGCGCAACGCCGTCAACGGCCTCCTGCCGCACATGGTCGGCCCCGGGAAGGGGCAGATCCAGCTGCAGGACATCGAGTCCGCGGCCGCCGCGGTCGGGCTCATCGGGCTGGCGGTGCTGCTCTACTCCGGGCTCGGCTGGCTCTCGGCGATGCGAGACGCCTTGATCGTGGTCTTCGAGCTCCCGAAGAAGGAGCAGCCGAGCTTCGTGGGCGGCAAGCTCCGCGACCTCTTCACCCTGGTCCTGGTCGGCGCCGTGCTGCTGGTGTCGGTCGCGGTGGCCGGCCTCGTCGGCGGCTTCTCCAAGGACGTGCTCGACTGGCTCCAGGTCAGCAGCCAGCTGGACTGGCTGGTGAAGGTCCTGACCCTGGTGCTCGGCTTCGGCGCCAACGTCCTGCTCTTCTTCACGATGTTCGTGCTGCTGGCAGAGCCGCGCACCCCGCGGTCCTCGCTGTGGTCGGGCGCCCTGCTCGGTGGCATCGGCTTCGAGGTCCTCAAGCAGCTCTCGGGGCGGCTGTTCGCCGCCACCCAGGGCAGCCCGGCGTTCCAGGCCTTCGGCATCGCGCTGATCCTGGTGGTCTGGATCAACTACTTCTCCCGGGTGGTGCTCTACGCCGCCGCCTGGGCTCACACCTCCCGGGCGGCACGCGCCCAGCGTGTGGTCGAGCAGGGTGCTCCCGCCCAGGGGCCGCAGACACCGGACCTGTCCGAGGTCACCGGGTCCGCCGGGTCCGGGCCCCGGTGGGTGGCGCCCTTCGTCGCCGGGGGCGCCACGACGCTGGCGGCGGTCGCCGTACTCAGGAAACGATCCCAGAAGGACGACTCGTGAAGCTCGAACGCAAGCACGGCTGGCTGCTTCTCGCCGTGGCTGTCTGGAACGTCTTCATCTGGCTGACGTTCGCCAAGAACCTCTCCGCGGCGCACGCGCGCGGCGAGGACCACCCGACCGGCTACTGGGTCGCGCACACGATCCTGATCATCGTGGACCTGGTGATCGCGGTCGTGCTGGCCCGCCTGGCCTGGAAGCTCCTGAGGGCGAGGGACGAAACAGGGCGGTGACCGCCGGTCACCGCCCTGTCCCAGGTCTGCTCGAGTCGCGTCCCGCTGCTCAGTGACCGTGCCGCATGGCGGCGTGCAGGTCCCAGTTGAGACGGGAGATCACGTCGAGGGGGATCTCCTTGGGGCAGGCGGCCGTGCACTCACCGATGTTGGTGCAGCCGCCGAAGCCCTCGGCGTCGTGCTGGGCGACCATGCCGACCACGCGGTTGTCGCGCTCCGGCTGGCCCTGGGGGAGCTCGCCGAGGTGCGTGATCTTGGCGCCCATGAACAGCGACGCCGATCCGTTGGGGCAGGCGGCGACGCAGGCGCCGCAGCCGATGCAGGTCGCGACGTTGAAGGCGCGCATCGCGTCGTCACGGGGCACCGGGACCGAGTGGGCCTCGGGGGCCGAGCCCGTGTTGACCGAGATGAAGCCGCCCGCCTGGATGATGCGGTCGAAGGCGCCACGGTCGACGACGAGGTCCTTCAACACCGGGAACGCGTCGGCGCGCCAGGGCTCGATGACGATCTCGTCGCCGTCCTTGAAGGAGCGCATGTGCAGCTGGCAGGTCGTGGTGACCTCGGGCCCGTGCGCCTGACCGTTGATCATCAGGCCGCACATGCCGCAGATGCCCTCGCGGCAGTCAGAGTCGAAGGCCACCGGGTCCTCGCCCTTGGCGATGAGGTCCTCGTTGAGCACGTCGAGCATCTCGAGGAACGACATGTCCTCGGAGACCCCGTCGATCTCGTAGGTGTGCATGGCACCGGCGGACTCAGCGTTGGGCTGGCGCCAGATCTTGAGGGTGAGTCTCATCGCTTGATCGCTCGCTCGCAGTTCGACCGCACAGTTGCGGTGGTGGGCAGGTGCAGACCGATGCGGTCTCTCGCTTCGCTCACTTGTAGCTCCGCTGCTTCATCTCGATGGCCGTGTAGACGAGGTCTTCCTTGTGCAGGATCGGCGTGCCCATCTCGTTCGACTCGGGGTCGCCCGCGAACTCCCAGGCCGCGACGTAGGCGAAGGTCTCGTCGTGACGCAGCGCCTCGCCGTCCTCGGTCTGCGACTCGCCGCGGAAGTGGCCGCCGCAGGACTCGCGCCGGTTCAGCGCGTCGATGCACATCAGCTCGCCGAGCTCGAAGAAGTCGGCTACCCGGCCGGCCTTCTCCAGCGACTGGTTGATGCTCTCGTTGGTGCCGAGGACCTTCACGTTTCGGTGGAAGTCGTCCTTGAGGGTGCGGATGAGGTCGATGGCCTTCTTCAGCCCGTCCTCGGTCCGCTCCATGCCGCAGTACTCCCACATGATGTTGCCGAGCTCGCGGTGGTAGGAGTCGACGCTGCGGGTGCCGTTGCTCTTCAGGAAGCCGTCGATGCGCGACCGGACCGCCTGCTCGGCCTCGACGACCGCCGGGTGGTCGCCGGGGACCTTCTCGAACGGGCCGTCCGCGAGGTAGTCGCGGATCGTGTGCGGCAGCACGAAGTAGCCGTCGGCCAGGCCCTGCATCAGCGCCGAGGCGCCGAGGCGGTTGGCGCCGTGGTCGGAGAAGTTGGCCTCACCGGTCACGAACAGGCCGGGGATCGTCGACTGCAGGTCGTAGTCGACCCACAGGCCGCCCATGACGTAGTGCACGGCGGGGTAGATGCGCATCGGCACCTCGTACGGGTTCTCACCCGTGATCCGCTCGTACATGTCGAAGAGGTTGTCGTACTTCTCCTCGATGCCGGCCCTGCCCAGGCGCTCGATCGCGGCGCCGAAGTCCAGGTAGACACCGCGGCGGACGCCGTCGACCTCCGGGCCGACGCCGCGGCCCTCGTCGCAGACGTACTTCGCGGCCCGCGAGGCGATGTCGCGGGGGACCAGGTTGCCGAACGAGGGGTAGATCCGCTCCAGGTAGTAGTCGCGGTCCTCCTCGGGGATCTCGCGCGGGTCCTTGGTGCAGTCCGACTGCTTCTTGGGCACCCAGATCCGGCCGTCGTTGCGCAGCGACTCCGACATCAGGGTCAGCTTCGACTGGTGGGAGCCGGAGACGGGGATGCAAGTCGGGTGGATCTGCGTGTAGCAGGGGTTCGCCATGTAGGCGCCCTTGCGGTGCGCGCGCCACGCGGCGGTGACGTTGCAGCCCATCGCGTTGGTCGAGAGGTAGAAGACGTTGCCGTAGCCGCCGCTGGCCAGCACGACCACGTCGGCGAGGTGGGTCTCGATCTCGCCGGTCACCATGTCGCGCGCGATGATGCCGCGGGCCTTGCCGTCCACGACGATGACCTCGAGCATCTCGTGCCGGGTGTACGTCGTGACCGTGCCGGCGGCGACCTGGCGCTCCAGCGCCTGGTAGGCACCGAGCAGGAGCTGCTGGCCCGTCTGGCCGCGGGCGTAGAAGGTGCGGGAGACCTGCACGCCGCCGAAGGAGCGGTTGTCGAGCAGGCCGCCGTACTCGCGGGCGAAGGGGACGCCCTGGGCGACGCACTGGTCGATGATGTTCACGCTGACCTCGGCCAGGCGGTACACGTTCGACTCGCGCGAGCGGTAGTCGCCGCCCTTGACGGTGTCGTAGAACAGCCGGTGGACGGAGTCGCCGTCCTCCTTGTAGTTCTTGGCCGCGTTGATGCCGCCCTGGGCCGCGATCGAGTGGGCGCGACGCGGCGAGTCCTGGTAGCAGAAGGACTTCACGACGTAGCCGGCCTCGCCGAGGGTGGCGGCCGCGGAGGCGCCGGCCAGGCCCGTGCCGACGATGATCACCGACAGCTTGCGGCGGTTGGCCGGGTTGACCAGGCGGGCCTCGAACTTGCGCGTGTTCCAGCGCTGGTCGATCGGGCCGCCGGGGGCCTTGGTGTCGGCGATCGGAGAGCCGGGGGTGTAGTAGCCGACGGCGTCGTCGCCGTGCTCGCCGGGAGCGTCGTGGGACGGGTCGGAGGTGGTCGTGGTGTCCGGGAACTCGGTCATGTGGCGGGGCCCCTTACTTGGTGATGACGCCGAGGAGGACGAAGAGCGGGACGAGGGAGAAGCCGCCGGCGATGACCACCGCGACGATCCAGCCCAGGGTCTTCGCGTTGCGGCGCGCCTTGGCGTTGTTGGTGAGACCGAGGGTCTGCGAGGCGCTCCAGACACCGTGGTGCAGGTGCAGCCCGAGCGCGACCATCGCGACGAGGTAGATCAGGGTCAGCCACCACACGTCGAAGGAGTCGACGAGCAGGTTGTACGGGTCGTTGGTGGCGCCACCCGAGACGTTGACCTTGCCGACGGTGAACTCCAGCAGGTGCCAGATGATGAAGATCAGCAGCGTCAGCCCGCCCCAGCGCATGAAGCGCGAGGAGAAGGACGAGGCGGCGTTCTTCTTCACCTGGTACTTGACCGTGCGCGCCTTGCCGGCCCGCTGCCACAGGGTCACCGCGGCGTACACGTGCACGACCAGGGCGACGATGAGCACGACGCGGATCACCCAGAGCAGGCCCGCGTGCGGCAGCATCGGCTCCCCGATGGTGCGCAGGTGCTCGGCGTAGGTGTTGTAGGCGTCGTGGCCGGCGAAGGCCTTGAGGTTGCCGTACATGTGCAGGAGCACGAACAGGATGAAGATGATGCCGCTGACTGCCATCAGCATCTTCAGTGCGATGGTCGAGCGCGTCGAGCGCGCTCCCTTGACAAGAGTCGTCGTGGCCACGAAGGGCCACGCTACCGCGAGCGTAGGACGCTCAGTGCCGCGGGGAGTGTGACATAGGTCCGGTTACCGGGCGGTTCACTCAGGCCGGCGCCGGGGAGCGGTGCGCTGCACCGATCAGCGGGACGTAGTGGTCGCTGACGAGCTCGTCCACCGCGGTCCGCCAGTCCCGCGCGAGGGCGAGCTCCCGGCCCCGGAGCCCGAGCAGCGCGCGGCGCGGGTCGGCGGCCGCGGCGGAGACGGCCCGCCGCAGGGCGTGCTGGTCCGCGGGGTCGTAGAGCAGGCCGCTCTCGAGGTTGCGGACCACATGGGGGGCGCCGCCCGAGCGCGGCGCCACCACCGGGGTCCCGCTGGCCGCCGCCTCCCGCAGGGCGTGGCAACAGGTCTCGTGCTCGCCCGGGTGGACGAGGAGGTCGAGCGAGGCCAGCGCGACCGTCAGGTCGCCGGTCTGGAGCTCGCCGGTGAGCTTCGCCTTGGGCAGCCGCGACGCGAGCCAGCGGCGCATCGACCCGTCGCCGATGACCACCGGGCGGATCCCGGGCACCGACGCCAGCTCGGCGAGGCGGCGTACGCCGTGGCGGGCCTCGAGGCTGCCCACGAACCCCACCACGACCTCCTGGACTCGTCCTTGGCCGCTGCGTGAGCGGGCTCGCGACCAGCTGGCGTGCAGCCAGGGGTCGCGAAGACGGGGGGTGAAGGCGTCGGTGTCGACGCCGGGGGTCCAGAGCCCGGCGCCGGCGCCGAGGTCGGCGGCCCGGTCGAGCATCCACGGCGCGGTGACCAGGAGGGCATCGGCCCGGTCGGCGACCTTGGCCCGCCAGTAGTCCGCGGCGAGGTCGAGCACCGGGGACTGCTCGACGACGACGGTGGGGATCCCCAGCTGCCGGGCCGCCTTGAGCGCCTTGCGCCCCACGACGCCCGGCGAGGTGGCGTGCACGAGGTCGGGGGCGAGGTGGGTGAGGACCTCGCGCAGGCGGGAGGTGGACCGGTCGAGCCCCGAGATGCGCGCGACGCGGCTGCGCCGGTAGATGCCGAGACCGGGCCCGGGCGCGACGATCGACACCTCGTGCCCGGTGTCGACCAGCCGGTCCGCGACCGCCTTGACGGTCGTCGTCGTGCCGTCCACGGCCGGGTAGAAGGCCTCGGTGACGAGCGTGATCCGCATGCCGCCACGCTCCGCAACCCGGGTGAACCCACGGCGTACGACGCCCTGCCCGACCGGTGAACTCTCGAGGTCTTTCGCGACCCGATCGTCCAGATCGACGGTGTGGCCTCTTTCACAACTGCCGCCGAGGCGTCATAGTCGGTCGCGTTGTCCGACCCACGGAGGAACCACGTGGCATCAACCGGTACGGGAGTCAACGGGCCCACCAGGGCGCGCCTCGACGTCAAGACGCTGCGCACGGACAGGTGGTGGCTCTATCCACTCGCCACCTTCGTCGTGTTCTCGGGCTTCGTGGTCTTCGCGACCTGGCGGGCGTTCCAGGGCGACAACTTCTACGCCGAGCCCTACCTCTCGCCGTTCTACTCGCCCTGCCTGACCGACGCGTGCTCGACGGCCGGGGCCGCGGACTTCGGGACGCCGTTCGGCTGGTGGAGCCTCTCGCCCGCGCTGATCATCCTGATCTTCCCGCTCGGCTTCCGGATGAGCTGCTACTACTACCGCAAGGCCTACTACCGGGCCTTCTGGCTGTCCCCGCCCGCGTGCGCCGTCGCCGAGCCGCACCAGAAGTACACCGGCGAGACCCGGTTCCCGCTGATCCTGCAAAACATCCACCGCTACTTCTGGTACGCCGCGGTGGTGGTCGCGCTGATCCTGACCTGGGACGCCCTGCTGGCCTTCGGCCCGGCCCCGGGCGAGTCCGACGGGATCCACATGGGGCTCGGCACGGTGCTGATGGTCGCCAACGTGGTGCTGATCTGGCTCTACACGCTCTCGTGCCACTCGTGCCGCCACATCACCGGCGGCCGGCTGCGCCACTTCTCCAAGCACCCGGTCCGCTACAAGATGTGGACCTTCGTCTCCCGCCTGAACGCCGACCACGGGTCCTACGCCTGGTACTCGCTGTTCTCCGTCGCGATCGTGGACTTCTACATCTACCTGCTCGCCACCAACGTCATCGACGACCCCCGCTTCTTCTGAGGACCCCACCTGACATGAGCGATCGACACCCGATGACCGGCAACGAGATGGCGGGCAGCGAGCAGGGCGGCCTGGAGCGGCACCGGTACGACGTCGTGGTCATCGGCGCCGGCGGCGCCGGCCTGCGCGCGGCGATCGCCGCCCACGACGCGGGCGCGCGCACCGCGATCGTCTGCAAGTCGCTGCTTGGGAAGGCGCACACCGTGATGGCCGAGGGCGGCATCGCCGCGGCCATGGGCAACCGGTGGCCGGAGGACAACTGGGAGGTGCACTTCCGCGACACCATGCGTGGCGGGAAGATGCTCAACAACTGGCGGATGGCCCAGCTGCACGCCCAGGAAGCCCCCGAGCGGGTGATGGAGCTCGAGGACTGGGGCGCCCTGTTCGACCGCACCGACGACGGGCTGATCTCCCAGCGCGACTTCGGCGGCCACCGCTACGCCCGGCTGGCGCACGTCGGCGACCGCACCGGGCTGGAGATGATCCGCACCCTGCAGCAGCGCGCCGTCGCGCTCGGCATCGACGTGTTCATGGAGTGCACGGTCACCGAGCTGCTCAAGGACGGGTCGAGGATCTCCGGGGCGTTCGGCTACTGGCGCGAGACCGGCCGCTTCGTGGTCTTCGAGGCGCCCAGCGTGGTGCTGGCCACCGGCGGCATCGGCAAGTCCTTCAAGGTGACCTCGAACTCCTGGGAGTACACCGGCGACGGCCACGCGCTGGCTCTGCGAGCCGGGGCGAGCCTGATCAACATGGAGTTCGTGCAGTTCCACCCGACGGGGATGGTCTGGCCGCCCTCGGTCAAGGGGCTGCTGGTGACGGAGTCGGTGCGCGGCGACGGCGGCATCCTGAAGAACTCCGAGGGCAAGCGGTTCATGTTCGACTACATCCCGGAGTTCTTCAAGGCCGAGACCGCGGACAACGTGGAGGAGGCCGACCGGTGGTACGACGACAAGAAGAACAACCGTCGGCCCCCCGAGCTGCTGCCGCGTGACGAGGTCGCCCGCGCGATCAACTCCGAGATCAAGGCCGGCCGCGGATCACCGCACGGTGGTATCTACCTCGACATCGCCTCGCGTCGTTCCCCCGAGTTCATCCGCAAGCGGCTGCCCTCGATGTACCACCAGTTCAAAGAGCTGGCCGACGTCGACATCACCGCCGAGCCCATGGAGATCGGGCCGACCTGCCACTACGTGATGGGTGGCGTGGAGGTCGACGCCGACACCGAGCTCAGCGCGGTCGAGGGGTTGTACGCCGTGGGCGAGTGCTCGGGCGGCATGCACGGCTCGAACCGCCTCGGCGGCAACTCGCTGTCGGACCTGCTGGTCTTCGGGCGGCGCGCGGGGGAGGCGGCCTCGGCGTACGCGGACGGGCTGGGTGGCGCGCGCCCGACGGTGTCGGAGCCCGACGTGAAGGCGGCGCAGGTGACCGCGCTGGCCCCCTTCGAGCACGAGGCCGGCAGCGAGAACCCGTACACGATCCAGCAGGACCTCCAGCAGACGATGAACGACCTGGTCGGCATCATCCGCACCGCGCCGGAGCTCGAGGAGTCGCTGCAGCAGATCGAGAGGCTCAAGGAGCGCGCCCAGCACCTCGTGGTCGAGGGGCACCGGCAGTACAACCCGGGCTGGCACCTGGCCCTGGACCTGCGCAACATGCTGGTCGTCTCCGAGTGCATCGCCAAGGCGGCGCTCGAGCGGCAGGAGTCGCGCGGCGGGCACACCCGCGACGACTTCCCCGGCCCGAGCGAGGAGTGGGGCGCCCGCAACCTCGTGCTCCGCCTGAACTCGGCGGGCACGGGTGTCGACCTGACCCACCAGGCCCTGCCCGTCATGCCGGACGAGCTCCAGTCGTTCTTCGAGAGCAAGTGAGGAGCCACCCATGGGCTACGACCTGAAGATGCGGATCTGGCGCGGTGACCAGGACGGTGGCGAGCTCGGCGACTACACCGTCGAGGTCTCCGAGGGCGAGGTGGTGCTCGACGCCATCCACCGGGTCCAGGCCACCCAGGCCGGCGACCTCGCCGTTCGCTGGAACTGCAAGGCCGGCAAGTGCGGGTCCTGCAGCGCCGAGGTCAACGGCCGCCCGGCGCTGATGTGCATGACGCGGCTCTCGGACTTCGACGAGTCCGAGACGATCACCGTCACGCCGATGCGGAGCTTTCCGGTGATCCGCGACCTGGTGACCGACGTGTCGTTCAACTACGAGAAGGCGCGGGAGCTGCCGTCGTTCGCCCCACCGCCGCGCGACGCCGACGGCAAGCGACGGATGGCGCAGGTCGACGTCGAGCGCGGCCAGGAGTTCCGCAAGTGCATCGAGTGCTTCCTGTGCCAGAACACCTGCCACGTGGTGCGCGACCACGAGGAGAACAAGCCCGCCTTCGCCGGTCCGCGCTTCTTCCTGCGGTACGCCGAGCTCGACATGCACCCGCTCGACACCCATGACCGCCGGAGCCTGGCCCAGGGCGCCGCGGGCATCGGGATGTGCAACATCACCAAGTGCTGCACCGAGGTCTGCCCCGAGGGCATCAAGATCACCGACAACGCGATCATCCCGATGAAGGAGCGCGTGGTCGACCGCAAGTTCGACCCGCTGGTCTGGTTGGGCAACAAGATCGGCATCCGCAACAAGGACAGCGAGGGACGCACCGAGGTCTGAGGGCCGCCGATCCTCATCGCCAGATCGTGAAGGTGGTGAGGTGCGCGCCGCAGCCCACGCCGATGCCACCGCGCGGCGCGGCGACCCGCATGACGCCGCCGCGGAGGGAGATCGCCACCTCGTGGTACATCGGTCCGCCGGGGGCCTCCGGTGGGACGAGCGTCGCAGTACGAGTCGGACTCGACGCCCAGGGTCGTCACCTCTCCCGGCCACATCGGCTCGCTGGGCTCCACCGGGAAGAAGCTGCCGTTGGTGGCGATGACCATTCGATGACCCGGCTCGGAGAGGGTCACCCGGCGGGGAGGTCCGGACAGCAGGCAGCGCGAGCTGCTGATGTTGCGGAAGTCCAGCAGGGCGATGCTGTGGCCACCGGCGCCGTCGCCCTCGGCGCTGAATCGTGCGACGAGATCACCCACCGAGCACGTGGGCGTGTGGTGGACGCTCGGGTGCGGCGTTCCTGTCTCCGCCGCCCGGGCGGCGTGCCGCGGACCGGGAGCGGTTGGCTCGTGCGCGGGCGCTGTGTCGGCGCAACCGGTCACGCCGAGGAGCAGCATGCTCAGGCAGAGCAGCTTGGTCATGGGGCCTCCCCGTCGCGTCGGCTTGCTCCCGACGTTGGTGTGACGCAGAGGTGGCCAGGTTGGTTGTTGTCCGGCGGTGTTCACAGGGCGGGCGCCGCGCCGACGCATGGGCTTCTGGTGTCAGGAGTGACCGCGGCTGGTCGCCCGCGGCTTCACGCTGCGGGTCGCACGCGACGAGTTCGTGCGCTTCGCCCTCGAAGGCGCAACCGCCATCTAGTTCTGAGTGGCGCAACCGGGCGAGTCGGTCGGGTGGCGATGGCTGCGATCGCGACTAACCGTGTTCGAACATATTGACGAATAGCGTCGGATCTGCCTATCATGGTTCATGGCACCGTTCGATGACCTCGACGCCCCGGGTCTGCTCGCCCTGGCGCAACAGCGGGTTGTCGAGCGCCGGGCCGGGGAGCTGGAGGAGCTGCGTCTGGCCGCCCACTGGGCGGTGCTGCACTCCACGGACCCGAGGACCGATCCCGGCCACACGAGGGTTCCCGGCTGCGACCGGCTCGTCACCGTCGGAGGGGAGGGCACCCCACCGCTGCGGCAGCTGTCCCTGGCCGAGCTGGGCATCGCCTTCGACTGCCACACCAACGCCGCCCGCAGCCTGGTGGCCGACACCCTCGACCTGCAGCACCGCCTCCCCTTGATCTGGGCGGCCGCGCAGGCGCTGCGCTGCGAGATCTGGGTGGTCCGCCAGGTCGCCCGGATGACCCGTCAATTGCCCATGGATGCCGTCGGGCTCGTCGACGTGGCCCTGGCGCCCGTGCTGGCCACCCTGCCGGCGGGCCGGCTGCTCAGCCTGGCCGAGGCCAAGGTCATCGAGGCCGACCCCGAGGCCCATGCCGAGAGGGTGGCGGCCGAGCTGCGCCGCCGCTTCGTGGGGATCTCCCGTGCCGACGAGCACGGGCTGCGCACCATCTACGCCCGCCTCGACGCCGGCGACGCGGCCTGGTTCGACGCCGTCGTCGAGCAGCTCGCCGACATCCTCGACGTCCGCGAGGACCTGCGCCCCGACACTCCTCGCGACCTCGCCCGCGACGAGCTGCGTGCCCTGGCATTCGGGTGGCTCGCCCGCCCCGCCGAGGCGCTCCAGCTGATCCTGGAGTCGACACAGGCTGCCTCCGCCCCGCTCGAGGAGGTCGAGCCGCCGTCGCGGGCGGTCGCCCTGTCCGAGCGTGCCCTGGAGCTGCTCACGGCCCTGGACCTCTCTCCGCTCCGGCCGAAGGCCCAGGTGTTCGTCCACCTGCACGAGGACGTCCTGACCCGTCGCGCCCCCGGTGTCGCCCGGGTCGAGGGTCTCGGCCCGCAGCTGCTCGCCCAGCTGGTCACGCTGCTCGGCCACACCAACATCACGATGACCCCGGTCATCGACCTCGGTGAGCAGCGAGCCGTGGACGGCTACGAGCACCCCACCACCATGAAGACCAGGGCCAGGCTCCGCTCGCCCGTCGACGGGTTTCCCGCCTCGGTCACGGTGACCGGCACCGGCCGACCCGTCGACCTGGACCACCCCGTGACCTACGACGAGGGTGGACCGCCGGGCCAGACCAGCGACACCAATGCTCAACCCCTCACGAGGGGCCACCATCGGGCCAAGACCCACCTGCCCTACCTGGTGTGGATCATCGACTCCACCACCAAGCTCTGGAAGACCCCCAACGGCCTGTGGCGCATCGTCGACCACCTGGGCACCCACCATCCGGTGGTCGTCGAGCTCGACCCCGCCTTCTCCACCCGCGTCGCCTGAGCAACTGGGGTCGGCGCAGCCCGACTCGGGCCTAGGCGGGCGGTCAGCCCTTGTCGGCTCGTGCCGCCTTGCTCATCGTCTTGAGCTCTGCGGCCGCGGCCTTGGCGTCGGACGGGTCGAGCAGCGGCTCGGTGGGGGGCTCCTCGGGCATGACGTCGCCCTCCAGCGCGGCGGCGGTCTCGTCGGCGATCTCCTCCACCGTCGCCCGCCGCAGGGCTGCGTCGCCGTGCTCCTCGTCGCGGG
>Ga0308176_10002214_pt1 | contig 12187 bp, 13 predicted proteins | sample PhyCR2_3_FD_203890 | JGI IMG/M metagenome (GOLD analysis project Ga0308176, IMG submission 203890) | Soil microbial communities from UC Gill Tract Community Farm, Albany, California, United States - DLSLS.C.R2 | ecosystem: Environmental > Terrestrial > Soil > Agricultural land | place: USA... | reverse complement strand
TCCGCGGCCGGGGGTGCGCCCGTGCTCATCCCTCCCGGGTCGTCGTTGCCCGAGACGTTGGAGGTCCTGGACGGGCTCGTGTTCTCGGGCGGCTCGGATCTCGATCCGTCGCTGTACGGCGCCGAGGCCCATGCAGAGACGGGCGGCGTCGTTCGGGAGCGGGACGACTTCGAGCTGGAGCTGATGCAGGCGGCGCTCGACCGGGACGTGCCAATGCTGGCGATCTGCCGGGGCTCGCAGGTGTTGAACGTCGCTCTCGGCGGCGACCTGGAGCAGCACGTGCCGGATCGCGTCGGGACGGAGCTACATCGCGAGGTGCCCGGCGTGTTCTCGGAGCACGACGTCGCCGTGGTCGGCGGAACGCGCCTTGCGTCGATCGTGGGGGACCGCCACGAGGTGAAGTCGCATCACCATCAAGGCTTCGGTTCTCTGGGGGCGGGACTACGCGAAGCCGCGCGCGCGCCGGACGGAACCCTGGAAGCGGTGGAAGAACCCTCGCACCGCTTCACCCTGGGCGTCCTGTGGCATCCAGAGGCAGGCGAAGACCGAGCGTTGTTCGAAGCGCTGGTCACGGAAGCCGCGGCGTATCGGGCTTCGCGCGCCTAGCCGGTTGGGGCCAGTCTGATTGGGCCGCGTCCTCTGGTCAGACCAGAGAGGAAAAACAGCAACATTTCTTCCACAGACGATGCGCGGCACAGGCGGCCGGCGCATTCTGATGTGAATGGCGCCCCCGCGAATTGTCGATCCGCAAGGTCTGTACCACGTCATGTCGCGCGGCAATTACCGCCGGACGATCTTCCCCGACACTGATCACGCCGAGCGGTATCTCTTTCTCCTCAATCGAGTAACTGCTCGACGAAAGTGGATCATCGTCGACTGGTGCCTGATCCCCAACCACTACCACCTTGTGATTCAGCTAACCGACGGTGGCCTATCTGACGGGATGCGAGAGCTCAACGGCTGCTATTCGCGATGGAGCAACGCATTGAATGGGCTCACCGGCACCGGGCATCTGGTGAGGAACCGGTTCAAGAGCGTCCCTGTCGAAGACGATCCCTACCTCCTTCGACTCCTGCAGTACGTGCCGAACAACCCCGTGCGAGCCGGCCTGGTCACGGCTCCCGACGAGTGGACGTGGTCTGGGTTCCGAGCCGCAGTAGGGCTGGAATACCCCCGAGCATTCCATCGACCGTCAGTGGCCCTCGCGTTCTTCGACAATGACCCAGGTCGCGCTCGAGATCTGTACCGCCGTCATGTGGAGCTCGGAGCCGACCCGAACGGCCCCGTCCCTTGGTCAGACCAAGAGGGTGGCGACGCGTGGTTAGATCGCCAGACATGACTGTGACCGTCATCAATCCCGCCACCGAGGAAACCATCGCGACGCTCGAGTCCGCCGGGGTCGACGAGACTGACGCGGCGGTCGCGCGGGCCAAGGCGGCCTTCCCGGCTTGGCGGGCTGTTTCGCCCGCAGACCGCGGGCGACTTCTTCGCCGGCTCGCGACGCTCGTCGAGGAGCACCACGAGGAGCTCTCGCGGATCGAGTGCGACAACGTCGGCAAGCCGATCAGCGGCGCACGGGGCGAGGTCGGCATGGTCGCCGACGTCTTCCACTTCTACGCCGGCGCGGTCGACAAGCGCCACGGCGAGACGATCCCCGTGGCGGGCGGCATCGACATGACCTTCCGCGAACCACTCGGCGTCGTCGGGCTCATCGTCCCCTGGAACTTCCCGCTCAACATCTCCTCCTGGAAGCTCGGCCCCGCCCTCGCGACCGGCAACACCATCGTCTTGAAGCCGGCGGAGCTGACGCCCCTGTCCGCAATGAGGCTCGCCGAGCTCGCGCTCGAAGCCGGCATCCCCGAAGGAGTCCTCAACGTGGTCGTCGGCAAAGGCTCCATCGTCGGCCAACGCCTCGTCGAGCACCCCGACGTCGCCAAGATCGGCTTCACCGGCAGCACCGAGGTCGGACGCAGCGTGATGGAGGGCGCGGCCGCCACGATCAAGCGCGTCACGCTCGAGCTCGGCGGCAAGTCTGCCAACGTCGTCTTTGCCGACGCCGACCTCGAGAAAGCCGCCGCAGCGGCCCCCTACGCCGTCTTCGACAACGCCGGCCAGGACTGCTGCGCACGCTCACGCATCCTCGTCGAGCGAGCCGCCTACGACCGCTTCACCGAGCTCCTGATCCAAGCCACCCGCAGCCTGAAGGTCGGCGATCCGAAGCGCGACGAAACGGAGATGGGGCCACTCATCTCACAGAGCCACCGCGAGACGGTGGCGAGCTTCGTCGAGACGACACCGCTCTTCCAAGGAGACACACCCGAAGGCAAGGGCTACTGGTTCCCGTGCACCCTCGTCGAAGCGACGAACGACGACAAGGTCGCCCGTGAGGAAGTCTTCGGCCCCGTCGCGGCGCTCATCCCGTTCGACGACGAAGCAGACGCGATCCGCATCGCGAACGACACGCCGTATGGACTCTCAGGCTCGATCTGGACGACCGACGGCGCCCGTGCGCTCAGAGTCGCGAGAGCGCTGGACACCGGCGTGCTGAGCATCAACTCGAACTCGAGCGTGCGTGTGTCGACGCCGTTCGGAGGCTTCAAGCAATCGGGCTTCGGCCGCGAGCTCGGCATGCACGCGCTCGACGGCTACACGGAAGTGAAGAACGTCTACTACTCGACGGAGGGCTGATGGGTCGTCTCGACGGCAAGGTGTGCGTGATCACGGGCGCCGGCGGCGGCATGGGCCGCGACGCGGCGGAGCTTTTCACGCAGGAAGGCGCGATGGTCTGCGCGGCAGACGTCAACCTGGACGCCGCGAAGGAGACCGCCACGGGCTGCGCAGAAGGAACGGCGTTCGCGCACCAGGTCGACGTCGCCGACGAAGCGAGCGTCGCCGCGATGATGAGCGCCACGAAGGATCACTTCGGCGGGATCGACGTCCTCTACAACAACGCCGGCATCTCTCCGGCCGACGACACCTCCGTGCTCGACACGACCACCGAGGCATGGGACCGCGTGCAGGCCGTCAACACGAAGGGCGTGTTTCTCTGCTGCAAGCACGGGATTCCCCACCTGCTCGAGCGCGGCGGCGGCAGCGTGATCAACGTCGCCAGCTTCGTCGCGATCGTCGGCGCCGCAACGAGCCAAATCTCCTACACCGCATCGAAGGGCGCCGTCCTGAGCATGACCCGTGAGCTGGCCGTGCAATTTGCACGACAAAGCGTGCGCGTCAACGCCCTCTGCCCCGGCCCGGTCGAGACGCCGCTTCTCCTCCGCATCTTCGGCGACGACCCCGCCGCGCTCGAACGGAGGCGCAACCACTGGCCGACCGGAAGGCTTGCCAAAGCGAGAGAAATCGTGAACGGCGCGCTGTTCCTCGCCTCCGACGAGTCGTCGTACGTCACCGGCGCGACGTTCCTCGTCGACGGCGGCCTCACCGCTGCCTACGTCACCCCCGAGTGAAAGTCGCGCTGATGATCGAGGGCCAGGAGGGAGTGACCTGGCCCCAATGGGTCGCGCTTGCACACGCCGCCGAAGAGGCACGGCTCGACGCGCTATTCCGCTCCGACCACTACCGGTCGATCGGCCGCGGCGACCCGAATGGATCACTCGATGCCTGGGGTACGACCTGCGCGCTCGCGACGATCACGTCCACGATCAGGCTCGGGACGCTCGTCTCCCCGGTCACGTTCCGAAGCGCATCCGTCCTCGCCAAGCTGGCGACGACTGCCGACCACATCTCCGACGGGCGGGTCGAGCTCGGGATCGGCGCCGGCTGGTTCGAGTCCGAGCACAAGGCATACGGATTCGACTTCATGACGACGCGCCGACGCCTCGACGAGCTCGACCGCCAACTTGCCGAGATCACCCGGCAGTGGACCCAGGCGGACGACATCTGGCCGAAGCCGATCCAGCAGCCGCGGCCCCGAATCATCGTCGGCGGCACCGCCAAGCCACGCACCGTTGCGGCGGCGGTCGGACACGCCGACGAGTACAACACCTTCGGCCCGACCGTGGCCGAGGCGCACGAGCGCAGGCAGATTCTCGACGCTGCTGCCGCGAGGGCCGGCCGCGAGCCGCTCGCGTTCTCGATCATGATCGAGCTCAAAGGGGATGCGGACGAGCTCGAAGAGCAGCTACGCGCGTACGCGGACGTGGGCGTCGAGCGCGTCATGCTCCAGCACCTCGACCACGAGGACGTCGAACGGGTCGCCGTCCTGGGCGAGGTCGCAGCGCGTCTACGCTAGCCGCGTGCGCGTCTTTCTCGTCCGTCATGCCGAAGCCGTCCCGGGTGAGCCGGACGAGCTCCGCCGCCTGACAACCGCCGGACGCGACGCCGCGCGATCGCTCGGCGAGCGCCTCGCAGGCGAGCACCCCACCGCGGTGGTCTCGAGCCCACTCCTCAGGGCACGTGAGACCGCCGATCTGATCGCTCACGCGTGCAAGCTCGAGGCGACCGCCGACGACAACCTCGCGCCGGGCGCGACCGCCGACGCGTTGCGAGCCGCGACGACGGGCAAGGGCGGCATCGTGATCGCCGTCGGCCATCAACCCGACTGCAGCGAGATCGTCTTCGCGCTGACGGAGCGCGACGTGAGCTTCCCGCCGGCCGGAGTCGCGGAGCTCGCCCTGTGACGGCGGTCTCGGTCTCCGGTCTCCGGAAGAGTTACGGCGACTACGAGGCACTCCGTGGGATCGACTTCACGATCGAACGCGGCGAGGTGTTCGGGCTGCTCGGGCCGAACGGCGCGGGCAAGACGACGACGATCGAGATCCTCGAGGGATACCGCGGGCGCGACGCCGGCACGGTCGAGGTGCTCGGGGAGGATCCCGGGCGTAGCGGCACGCCGTGGCGCGAGCGCGTCGGCGTAATGCTGCAGTCCTCCTCTCTCTACCCGAGCCTCACCGTGCGCGAGAGCCTTGTGACCTTCGCCGGGTACTACGCACGCCCACGCGATCCGAGCGACGTGATCGAGATCGTCGAGTTGACCGAGAAGGCGAACGCGCGCGTGCGCACGCTCTCAGGCGGCCAGCAGCGGCGGCTCGATCTCGGCCTCGCGCTGATCGGCGACCCGGAGCTGATCTTCCTCGACGAGCCGACCACCGGGTTCGACCCCGGTGCGCGCCGCACCGCGTGGCAGACGATCGCCAACCTTCGCGAGCTCGGGAAAACGATCCTGCTGACGACGCACTACCTCGACGAGGCGGAACAACTCGCTGATCGCGTCGCGGTGCTGAGGAACGGCGAGATCATCCGCGAAGGCACGCCGGCGGAGTTGCGCGGCGGCGACGTCGAGACAGAGATTCGCTACCGCCAAAACGGCGATGCCGTCACCGAGCGCACGCGTGAGCCGACGCGACGTCTCAACGAGCTCACGGCCGACGCGCTCGCCAGAGGCGAAGAGCTCGAAGGGCTCGAAGTGCGCCGACCGACGCTCGAGGACGTCTACCTGGAGCTGACCGGCGAGTGAGGCTCTTCCTGCACGAACTCCGCACCGAACAGCTGCTCTTCTGGCGAAATCGCGAAGCCGCGTTCTTCACGTTCTTCCTGCCGATCATCTTCTTCCTCGTCTTCGGCTCGATCTACGGCAACGACCGCATCTCGGGCATCCGCGGCGCCGCATACCTCGAGGCCGGGATGATCGGCTACGGCGTCGCCTCCACGGCCTTCGCAGGGCTCGCGATCACGATGGTCATCCGCCGCGAGAGCGGCGTGCTCAAGCGCATCCGCGCGACGCCGCTGCCGCCGGCGATCTACGTCGTCGCTGTGCTCGCCTCGACGTTCGTGACCTTCTTGATCGAGGCAGCGTTGATCATCGCGCTCGGCCGACTGCTCTTTTCGGTCGGCCTGCCCGACCGGCCGTTCTCCCTCCTCGTCGCGCTGGCGATCGGCGCGGCCGCGTTCGCGGCACTCGGGCTCGGGCTCACCGGGGCCGTGCGCTCGGCTGAGGGATCGTCCGCCGTCGTCAACTTCGTCTACCTGCCGATGGCGATCATCTCCGGCACGTTCTTCTCTCCCGCGAAATACCCCGGCTTTCTGCGCGCGATCGCAGACGTGCTCCCATTGACGTACTTCACGAAGCTGACGCGAGACGTGATGATCGGGGACCACCACATCTGGAGCGATGCGAGCTCGCTCGGCGTCGTCGTGCTGTGGGGCGCAATCGGTGCTGTCGCCGCAATTCGCGGCTTTCGCTGGCAGCCGCGCGAGCGCTGAGTAACCCGACCGCACGCGCGATCGTTGTACCCCAAATGGCAGATCCCGCACTCGCTTTCATCGTGGACCATCCCGAACCGCCGAAGATCGAGGTTCGCGTCAACTTCGGCGTGTTCGCCGGACGCGCGGCGACGCCGGCAGAGATCGACCGCCTGGCCGAATGGCTACTCGACGAAGTCGGTGAAGTGTCGATCGTGTCGGCGGAGCATCACGAGATCGACACTCACGGCGAAGCCGTCATCCACCAGGTTCGGATCGAGGTGGCGGACGGCGACCAAGAGCTCGCGGAGAAGATCCTCGCGCGCGCGTGGCACTGGGCGCGACTGTGCGTCGAGGAGCGCCACGCCGAGATCACAGACGGCGTGTGACCTCGTCGAGCGTGCGATCGGCTTGCCGGCGCGCGACCGCCTCGCCGCCCGGGCCTGCGAGCCTGCCGAGCACGCCCGCGAGCCGCAGCTCCGTCTGCCACCGCATCACCGTCGCCTCCCCGTCAGGCTCGAGGTCGAAGGTCGACGTGACGTCGGCACCGCCGCCGTGAGCGTGCATGCGCGCGTGCGCCGGCGGACGCCGGTCGAGCACCTCGAACCGAATCGTGAGGGAAGGAGCGAGCGGCAGCGGCGGCTTGACCTTCGCGAGCCAGTGATCGGCGTCCACGACCTGATGTGACCGAACGGCCGGCATCGCAGCCGCGATCACGTCCGGGCTGGTCAGCAACTCGAACACGCGCTCGCGCGATGCCTCGAACCGGCGCTCTCCCGCGACGACCGTCACGCGGAGCACGGTAGCTCAGCGCGTCAGCGTGACCTTGTGCAAACCGAGGGGCGCGTCGAGGTCGACGCCGCGAAGCTGCGCCAAGCGAAGCGCGGCGAGCTGGCCCGGCACGACTGCGACCAACGGCGACAGCCACTCGGGAACACGCGTCCAGAGCGGCAGGGCGGCATCCGCCTTCGCGAGCGCACGGTCGTCGTCCGAGACGACGACCAACCGTGCCCCGCGTTCCTTGAGCGCGACCAGTGCGGTCGCCATCGACTCGAACGCGGGCCCACGCGGCGCGACCGCGACCACGGGCCATCCGGAGCCGACCGCCGCGATCGGCCCGTGCATGAGATCCGCCGCGGAGTACGCCTCGAAGAGCAAGCCCGACAACTCGCGAATCTTGAGCGCCGTCTCGTACGCGGTCGCGTAGTTGACCCCGCGGGCGACCACCGTTCCGCCGTGTAGCTCACCGAGCCGGTCGAGCCGCCGCGCGTCGTCCCACGAACGCTCGATCTGCAGCGCGACGTTGGCCGGGATCCGCTCGAGCTCGTGCACGGCGTCCTCGTCCTTCGTGGCGACCGCGAAGAGAAGCGCGATCGCGCCGAGCGAGTTGAGGTACGTCTTGGTCGCAGCGACTGCGAGCTCCTCACCGGCTTCGAGCGCGAGCACCTCGTCGGCGACGGCGGCGAGCGGCGAGGCGACGTCGTTCGTGATCGCAACCGTCGGCCGGCTCTGACGCTTCGCCTCCTCCAGCACTTCCTTCACGTCGGGCGAACGGCCCGACTGCGAGATGCCGAGCACGAGCGCCCCGTCGAGTCGCGGCGGCTGACCGTACAGCGTGTACAGCGACGGTGTCGCGAAGGCGACCGGCACGCGGTGCGCGCGGCCAAGCACGTACTGCGCATAGCGCGCTGCATTCGAAGAGCTGCCACGCGAGGCGATCAGCACGTAGCCGACGTCGTCGCGACGGAAGAGCGCAGCGATCCGCTCGGCGCTCTCGCGTTGCGTGGCGAGCAGGCGCTCGAGTGCCACGGGCTGCTCGCGCAGCTCACGCTCAAGATGTGTCGTCACAGCAAGGCCTCGACCGCATCGAGCGAGGCGCGACCGCCGCCGAGCGACGACACGTACCCGCGGGCGGCACGGGGCCGCCAGACCGGCAACCCGATTTCCACCACAACGACGCCGGGCCGGTCGACAGCTTCCATCCAGGGATGACGGTGGACATCGCGCACGACGTACACGTCGGCGTCGGGGATCGGCTCGCCCTCCCGGACGACCCGCGGAGCGAGCCCGTGCTCGGCTTCGCCGGCGGCGATATTAGCGGCTGGCCGCAACTCGACGATCGACGGATCGCCGGAGAAGGAGATGTCGCCCTCGACCTGCACTGCTCGTTCTGCAGCGGCGAGCGCGGCCCCACGGTCGACGTCAGCCGCCCGCAGATGTGCGAACGACGCCAACGCAGTGACGCGTGCGCCGGCCTCCTCGAGCCGGCCCGGGGAGACGCGTTCGTCGAGTGCCGCAACGATCTTCAGTGTGTCCTCCGGGCTGACGTCGTGACCCACGATCAGGCAGTCGGCACCGGCTTCGAGCGCGAGCACGGCCGCGTCGACGAGGCCGTGCCGCGCGCTCACGCCCTTCATCTCGAGCGCGTCTGCGACGATCGCGCCTCGGAAATTGAGCTCGGCGCGCAGCAGGTCGTGCAACACCGCGTGATCGAGCGTCGCCGCGTCGGCGTTCACCTTGATGTGCGCGGTCATGATCGACGCCACACCGGCCGCGATCGCCGCGCGAAAGGGCTCGAGCCCGGCTTCGATCGGCCCGACGAGGGCCGGTAAGGAGAGATGGGAATCCTCAACCGTCGATCCGTGCCCCGGAAAGTGCTTCGCACACGCGGCGACGCCGACGCGCTGAAACCCGCGCACCGCCGCGGCCACGTGCCGCGCGACGAGCGACGGATCGGAGCCAAACGAGCGGACGCCGATCACCGGGTTGGCCGGAAGGTTCACGTCGGCAACCGGAGCAAAGTTCCAGTTGACGCCGGCCGCTGCGAGGTCGGCCGCGATCGCCGCCGCCACCTCCTCCGTGAGCGCCGGCTCATCGAGCGCGCCGAGGGCAGCCGCGGAGGGGTACGAACTGCCCTCCCGCCACTCGAGCCGAGTCACATCGCCACCTTCTTCGTCGATTGCGAGCAGCACGTCCTCCCGCTCTGCTCTGAGCGACGCGGCGAGCGCCGGCAGGTCGTCGACGTTGTACGCAAACAGGACGATCCCCCGCCCGCCGTCGGCGAGGAACCGGCGGATCCAGTCCGGCGGCTCCGAGCCCGGGAAGCTCGGCAGCACGAGCGCTCGTCCCAGGCTCATCCGCGCACCGCCCCCGACGTCAGCCCGAACGCGATCCGCCGTTGCACGAGCAGGAAGAAGACGACGACCGGGACCGCGGTCAGCGTCGACGCCGCCATCAGCGCCCCCCAGTCCGTGTGCCTGTTCGTGCTGTAGAAGTACGACAACCAGACGGTCACGGTCTGCTTGCTCTGGTCGTTCAGCAGGATCCGCGCGAAGATGTACTCGTTCCACGTCGTGATGAACGCGAAGACCGACGTGGCGACGAGTCCCGGTCCCATCAGCGGCAGCAGGATCTTCACGAACACGCCGACCCGCGTCGAGCCGTCCACCATCGCCGCCTCCTCGAGCTCCTTCGGGATCCCGAGCAGGAACCCACGCAATGTCCACACCGAGAACGGCAGCACGAACGTCATGTAGGTGACGATCACACCGGTCAGCGTGTTCACCTGGTGGTAGCGCGCGAGGACGACGTACAGCGGGATGATCAGGCCCGCCTGCGGCAGCATCTGAATGCCGATCACGAGCACGACGAACAGCTTGCGCCCGGCGAAGCCGAAGCGCGCCAACGCGATCGCAGCGAGGAACGCGAGCGCAATCGACAGCGCGACGGTGACGCACACGATGATCAAGCTGTTCTTGACGTCGGCCCAGAAGTAGGGCCGGTGAATCGCGTCCGTGAAGTGGTCGAGCGTCGGATGCAGCGGGATCCACGTCGGCGTCAGGCTCACGATCAGGTCGTTCGGCTTGAACGCCGTCGAGATCATCCAGAACACCGGGAACACCATCACGACGAACACGGCGATCCCGAGCGCGTCCCAACCGAGCTGTCTCGACTTCACGTCTCGACCCCGATGCGCACCATGCGGCGGACGTAGACGATGCTCAGCACGCCGACGATCGCCAGCATCAGCAGCGAGATCGCCGCACCGCGGCCGTAGTCGCTCTTGAAGTAGCCCTCCTCGAAGAGGTAGATGCTCATCAAGAAGTTGCCGGGCGTGACCTTCGACTGGCCGATCAGCAGGTACGGCTGCGTGAACACGCCGAAGTCCCAGATGATCGAAAGGCTCGTGAGGATGAGCAGGATCGGCCGGAGGATCGGGAGCGTGATGTCGCGGAACTTCATCCACGCGCCGGCGCCGTCAACCGACGCGGCCTCCAGCAGGTCGGGCGGGACCTGTGCGAGCCCCGCGTAGAGCGTGATCGCCACGAACGGCAGTGCGCCCCAGACGATCAGCAACGTCACCATCGACAGCTGCGAGAACGTCGACGCGTACCAGTCGTGCTGCTCGAAGCTGCCGAGGTGAAGCTGCGTGAGCACGTAATTGACGACTCCGTTCTCGAAGTTCGTCATCCAGTACCACACCTGCACGGCGACGACGACCGGCATCGACCAGACGAGGACGAGCCCCGAGGAGAGCAGAACGCGGACCGGGCGGCTGACCTGCACGAGGAGCAACGCGATCAGCAGCCCGAGCACCATGGTCAGCGCCACGTTCGCCGCCGTGAACACGATCGTGCGGACGAGCGTGTGCCAGAAGATCTGATCGTGCAGGACCGAGCGGTAGTTGGCGAGCCCGACGCCGACGCCCTGGTGCCGGATCAGCTCGAACAGGCCGTACTGCTGCAGCGAGAGCCGGACGAGGAAGTAGAGCGGGTACCCGAGGATCAGCGCGATCGTGACGACGACCGGCGCGATCAATGCGTACGGGACGGCCGCCCGGCCCCAGAGACGGCGATGCCGCCGGGACGTCGATGCAAACGTCCCGGCGGCGGTTGCCGTACTCGTCCCTTCGTTCAAGCTAGGGCTGGTTCAGCACCGAGGCGATGTTGTCGCTCGCCGACTGCGCCGCCTGCTTCACGGACAGCTTTCCGGTGAGGATCTGGGCCAGCATGTTGCGGAGGATGTTGCCGTTCTCGACGTCGACCCAGTGCTTGGCGGTCGGGACGAACCAGCTGCGCGAGGCAGCGCGCTCGTTGACGCTGTTACCGAGAAGGTTGGTCGCGTTCGGGATGTTGCCCTTGGCCTGCAAGGTCTTCTCCGAGCTCGAGGACGTGAAGTCCTTGATCCAGTCGGTCGCGAGCGCCTTCTGGCTCGATGTGATCGGCACTGCGAGATCGGAGCCGCCGAGGAAGCCCGGCATCGAGGTGCCGGCGACGTGGCCGGGCATGACGAACTGCGCGGTCGAGCCCTTGTACTTGGCGCCGACGCAGCAGCTGAACCAGCTCGGCCCGATCATCGAGGCGGCCTGGCCCTGTGCGTACACGTCGTAGGGGTTCGGGTGCGTCTCGTCGGTCGTCTTCGACGCGCGCGAAGTGGCCGCGAAGAAGTTCTTGTACGCGGTCAACCCGGCGATCGACTTCGGCGATGTAAGCAGGCCTTTCCATTTGCCGCTCACCTGCGTGGCGATGCCTCCGCCGTAGTCGAACACGAAGCTCATCCCGAAGTACCAGTCGGTGCCTGCGATGTAGATCGGCGAGAAGCCCTTCTTGGCGTTCTTCGCCAGGATCTTCTTCGCGTCCGCGGTGTACGCAGCCGTCGAGTTCGGCAGCTTCGAGATGCCGGCCTTCTTGAACAGGTCGGAGCGGTAGGTCACCACGCGCGACCCGGCGTAATACGGCACGCCGTACGTCTTGCCCTTGTAGACGCCAGACGCAGCGAGGCCCTTCAGCCAGCTGCCCGAGTTGTCGAAGCCGCTCTTCGCCGGGCTCAGGTCGGCGAACGCGCCGGCCGCCATGTACTTCGTCATCTCGGTGTTGCCCATCTCGATCACGTCGGGGCCGCCGCCGCCCGCGAGGGTGGCGTCGAACTTCTGCAGGTGGTCACCCCACCCCTGGTACTGGATGTTCACGGTCGTGCCGGGGTGATCGGCCTG
>Ga0308176_10002213_pt1 | contig 12187 bp, 14 predicted proteins | sample PhyCR2_3_FD_203890 | JGI IMG/M metagenome (GOLD analysis project Ga0308176, IMG submission 203890) | Soil microbial communities from UC Gill Tract Community Farm, Albany, California, United States - DLSLS.C.R2 | ecosystem: Environmental > Terrestrial > Soil > Agricultural land | place: USA... | reverse complement strand
CTCGACCTGACCGCCCCGTCCGACGTACGCGTGGACTCGGGGCGGGTCCCCACCCGGCCCACGGACGGACTGGTGCTGCGCGTCCGGAGCCGGCAGTGACCGAGCAGCGTCCCGGGGCCCAGGAGTGGGTCCCCGACGAGCCGACGGAGGCGTCGCTGCGGACCGCGGTGCAGCGGTGCCGCGGCTGCGAGCTGCACGCCGACGCGACGCAGGCGGTGATGGGCGAGGGGCCGGAGGGAGCCGACCTGATGCTGGTCGGTGAGCAGCCCGGCGACCGCGAGGACCGCGAGGGGCACCCGTTCGTGGGTCCGGCGGGCCGGCTCCTGGACCGGGCCCTGGACGAGGCCGGCATCGACCCGGCCGCGGTGTACCGCACCAACGTGGTCAAGCACTTCCGGTTCTCCGGCACCCGGGGCAAGCAGCGCATCCACAAGTCGCCGAGCCGCGTGCACGTCGCCGCCTGCGGTCCGTGGCTGCTCGCGGAGCTCGACGTGGTCCGGCCCACCGGTGTCGTGCTGCTCGGCGCCACCGCCGGCCAGGCGGTGCTCGGCCCGTCGTTCCGGGTCGGCGCCGCGCGCGGCCGGGTGCTGGCCTGGCCGGACGACCCCGGTGTCGGGGAGGCGGCGCACCCCCCGGACTGGGTGCTGGCCACGGCCCATCCGTCCTCGGTGCTGCGCTCGCGCCGCCGCGACGAGGACCTCGAGCTGCTCGTGGCCGACCTGCGGACCGCGGCGGAGGCCTGCGGCTGACACGCCGTCGACGGGTGTCGACAGGGGTACGTCGATGGAGTAGACCGAGCACAGCCCGGACCGACCGAGGCGAAGGAGGCACCGTGCGACCGACGCTGCTGCCCACCCTCGGGCTGGTCTGCTGGTGCCTGCTCGCCTGGGTCCTGCTCACCTGGACCGCCACGACCGAGGTGCTCGTCACCGGCCTGGTGGTCTCCGTGGTCTGCGCCGTGGCCCTGACGCCGCTCGGCCCGGTGCCTCCGCCGTGGCGGGCCCTGCGTCCCTCGCGGGCGGTGGCGCTGCTCCGGCTGGGAGGCGGTCTCGCGGTCCGGATGGTCCGGGCCAACCTGGTGATGGCGCGACGGGTCTGGTCGCGGCGACCGCCTCCGCGCACCGGCATGGTGGTGGTGCCCACCCAGGCGCGGGGCTCGGGCCGGGTCGGCACCGTGGGGCTGCTGACCTCCCTCGTCGTCGACAACCAGGTCGTGGACGTCGACCTGTCCTCGGACACCCTGCTGTACCACTGCCTCGACGTCCCCGAGGGCGGCCGGTACGCCGCGGTCAACGGTCCGCTGGAGCAGCGGCTCCTCGACGTCGGCGGGGACGCATGACCACGCTGTTCCTGGTCGTCGCGGTCGCCGAGGTCGGGGTGGCGCTGCCGCTGCTGGTGCGGATGGCCGTGGGCCCCACCGTGGGCGACCGGGCCGTCGCCCTGAACGCGTTCTCGGCGCAGGCCACGCTCTCGTTGCTGTTCTTCACGGCCTTCGCGTCGCGGACGATCTACCTCGACGTCGCGCTGTGGACCTCGTCGTTCAGCTACCTCGGGACCCTGGTGTGGGCGCGGCTGCTCGAGCCGGAGCTGCTGTGAGGGAGGTCGTGGTCGGCCTGCTCTGCGCCGTCGGCCTGTTCTTCTCGCTGTCCGGCGCCGTCGGCATCTGGCGGATGCCGGACCTGTACACCCGGATCCAGGCCTCCACCAAGACGATCACGCTCGGTGCGCTGCCGGTGCTGGCCGCCCTCGTGGTGGGCACGGGACTGCTCACGCCGTACACCAGCCGGGCGGTCATCGTCGCGTTCCTGCTGCTCGTCCTGAACCCGGCCGCCTCGCACGCCGTGGCACGGGCGTCGTACAAGACCGGCACGCCGCAGTGGGAGGGCGCCGTGACCCACGAGCCGGAGCAGGGTCCGCGCTCGTGACCTGGTTCTGGGTCCTCGACGTGCTCTGCCTGCTGTTCGTGCTGGCCGGGGCGGTGCTCGTCGTGGTGCTGCGCAACCTGGTCGGCGCCGTGCTCGCACTGTCCATGACGGGCACCGCGATGACCCTGCTGTTCGTGGTGCTGGGAGCCCCCGACGTCGCGCACGCCGAGGTGGTCGTGGGTGCGATCGCGCTGCCGGTGCTCTACCTGGTCGCGATCGGCAAGTGCCGCACGGTGGTGGAGGGCGAGGACGTGGGCGATGAGTGAGCCGACGCCCGAGCGCGAGCTGCACGGCCTGGAGCCGACGCACCGGCCGTGGCTGGGCGCGCTGGCCGCCGGCGGCGTGCTCGCCGGCCTGGTCGTCGCGTTCGCCGACCTGCCGGACGAGACGGCTCCCCTGCCGGCGATCGCCCGGCGGGCCATGGTCGAGACGCTCCCGCGCTTCAAGTCGACGGAGCCGGTCAGCGCGGTGGTCTACGGGTTCCGGGCGATGGACACGTTCGGCGAGACGTTCCTGCTGCTGGCGGCCGTGGTCTCGGTGGTCGTGCTCGCCCGCACCCGCGAGCCCCGGCACGGCTTCGTGGGGGAGGAGCGGGCCGGGGCGGAGGAGCAGCGTCGCGTCGACCGTGGCGGCTCCGACGAGGGGGCTCGGACCGCCCGCGAGGCCGAGGCGGAGGAGGAGGGCCGCGCCGAGGGGCCCGCCACCCCCGACGACGAGCCGCTCGCGACGCCCGCCCCGGAGCGTGCGGAGGCGATGACCGTCGTGACCCGGACCGCGGTGCGGGTCGTGCTCCCCCTCCTGGCGGTGGCCGGCCTTTACCTGGTCAGCCAGGGGTACTCGCCCGGCGGCGGCTTTCCCGCGGGGGCCGTCGTGCTGGGCCTGGTGCTGCTCGCGTACACAGCGTTCGGCTACCGCCGCATCGCCCCGGTCGTCCGCCCGGTCGTGATGGAGGCGGTCGAGACCGTCGGCGCGCTCGCGATCATCGCCGCGCTGCTGCTCGGCATCCCGTTCGCGGGGTCGTTCGCGGCGAGCTGGGTGCCGCTCGCGCCGGAGCAGACGCTGCGCAGCGGCGGCATCCTCCAGGTGTTCTCGGTGAGCGAGCTGGTGGAGGTCGGCAGCGGCCTGGTCATCGTGGTCTTCGCGCTGCTCGGGATGCGGCACGACTGGGCCCCGGACCCGGAGTCCGATCTCGAGCACGCCGACGGCGAGGACGACCGATGATCCTGGTCAACTACGTCGTCGCCGCGGTGGTGTTCAGCCTGGGTGTCTACACGATCCTCACCCGCCGCAACCTGCTGAAGATCGTGATGGGGCTGAGCCTGATGGAGTCGGCCGGCTACGTGCTGCTGATCTCGATGGCCTACCGCCGTGGCTCCACGGCGCCGGTGCTGCTGAAGCCGCCGCCCGGTGAGACCGAGCAGAGCCTGGCGCGCGGCAACGTGGCCGATCCGGTGCTGCAGAACATCGCGCTCACCGCGGTGGTCATCGGGGTCGCCGTGACGGCGGTGCTGCTGGTCACCGTCGTGCGGGTGGCGCAGCACTACCGGTCTCTCGACGCCGACGACGTGCGCGGGCTGCGCGGATGACGCTCACCGGCGACGCGGCGCTGCTGCCGGTCGCCGTCGTCGCGCCGATCACGGGGGCCGTCCTCGCGCCGGTGCTGAGTCGCCTCTCGGGCCGGCTGGCGCTGGTCTGCTCGCTGGTCGCCATGACGGTCTCGGCCCTGGTCCTGGTCTCGGTGGCGGGGACGACGTACGGCGGGAGAGTGGTGGTCGAGCACATCGGCAACTGGCGCCCCGTCCACGGGACGCAGCTGGGCGTGACCTTCGCCGCCGACCCGTTCGGGCTCACCTTCGCGCTGCTCTCGGCGGTCATCGGCGCGGTGCTCCTGCTGTTCACCGCCTCCGAGCTCGGCGAGCTCGGCGGCCGGGAGCTCGGCGGCTACGCCAGCCTGATGCAGCTGCTGCTCGCGGCCCTCATCGCCTCGGGGCTGAGCGCCGACATCCTGAACCTGTTCGTGTGGTTCGAGGTCGCGGCGCTCGCCAGCTACGGGCTGACCGGGTTCTTCCTCGAACGACCCATCGCGCTCGAGGCGGCGTTCAAGACGATGGTGCTGACGAACATGGCGGCGTTCTACGTGTTCGTCGCGGTCGCCGTCACCTACGCCGGGCACGGCGCGCTGAACGTCGGCCAGGTGCGCGCGGCGATCGGTGCCGACCCGCGCACCGCGGACGTCGTCGCCCTCGGGCTCGTGGTCGCCGGGTTCGGGACGAAGGCCGGGCTGGTGCCGTTCCACGGCTGGCTGCCGGACGCGCACACGGCCGCGCCGGGGCCGGTGTCGGCGCTGTTCTCGGGCCTGATGGTGAACCTGGGGGTGCTCGGCATCGCCCGCGTCGTGATGGTGACCCACGCGCTGCACCGCGGCCAGGTGATGGTGCTGCTCACCGTCGTCGGGGGGCTCAGCGCCGTCGTCGGCGCCGCGATGGCCCTGGTGCAGGACGACCTGAAACGGCTGCTGGCCTACGACACGGTCTCCCAGATGGGGGTGCTGGTCGCCGCGCTGGGGGTCGGCACCCCGGAGTCGCTGACCGGGATGGTCTACCAGCTCGTGAACCACGCGCTGTTCAAGACCCTGCTGTTCCTGTGTGCCGGGGCGATCGTGCACGCCACCGGCATGACCAGGCTCTCGGAGATGGGCGGTCTGGCCCGGCACCGGCCGCTCGTCACGGTGGCGTTCGTGATCGGCGTCGCGGCCATCGCGGGCGTCCCGCCGCTGAACGGGTACGTCTCGCTCGGCCTCATCCACCACGCCGTCGAGAGCGGGCACCCGGTGCTGCTGGTCGTGCTCACGCTCGCTCAGGTCGTGACCGTCGCGGCGCTGGGACGGGCGACGTATCTCGCGTTCTTCCGGCGGCGCGACGACGACTACGACCGTATCGAGAAGCCGACCGTGGGCATGGTCGTGTCGTTCCTGGTGCTGGCTGGCGGGTGCGTCGCCTTCGGCGCGCTGCCGAACCTCGTGCTGGACCACCTCGCCCGGCCGGCCGCCTCGTCGCTGACCGCCGGGGGAGCGTACGCGCGCGCCGTCCTCGACTTCGGTGGGCGGCTGCCGGTGCCGGAGGCAACGTTCCGCTACCTCGACCCGGCCCGGCTGCTCGTCATCGGCGGGACCATCGCGCTCGGCCTGCTGCTCGCCGCCTGGGTCGTCCGGCATCCCGAGCCGCGGCTGATGCGGCCCTTGCAGGCGCTGCACACCGGCGGGGTGAACGACTACGCGACGTACGCCGTCCTCGGCACGGTCGTCTGCGTGTTCGGGCTGGTGCTGACCTGAGCCCCCGGAGGGCTACCCGACCGGGTCGGCGACGGCGACGGGCAATTCCTCGCGCCTGATGAGCCGCAGGATCAGCAGAGGGAGGGCCACGACCGCGGCGTACACCCCGAGCCCCGCGGCCGCCAGCGCCACCCATCGCCCCGCGGACAGACCGCTCACGTCCCCGACGTCCGAGACCGCGACGCCGGTGGCGCCGACCAGGAGCAGCGCCGTACCGGCCAGCAGCAGCAACGACCGGCCGCGACCGCGCCACAGCGCGGCCAGCAGCGCACCCGGGACCATGGGCACGACGAACACCAGCAGGATCCCCGCGGTGCCCCCGACCGAGAACTCCCCGGGTCGACCGGTGGCGAGCGTGACCAGCCGCATCATCAGCCGGGCCACCGCGCCCATCAGCACACCGGCCAGCAGCGCCGCCCCGACTCCCACGAACGCCCGTTGCAGCATCGACCTCCCCCTTCTCGCGCCGGAATTCGTCACGGTCCCGGCACGGTAGAGGTCCCGGCACGCCGTGTCACTGGCCCTCCCGGGTGATGTCGGTCGGGCTGCAACGTCGCTGTGCCGGGCATGCCGGAAGGGTGAGGCTGCCAGGCACGCGGCGACCAGCGCGAACCCTGCGCCGGCCGCCACCATGACGGGGCGGTAGCCGAGGTGGTCGGCGAGGAGATCACCCAGGGTGCGCCGACGACGAGAACGGCGAGCGCGCGGGAGTGCGTGTCCGCCGGCTCGGGGGCGAGGGCGACGACTGCCCAGGTCGCGGCGAGGGTCGCGCCCAGCTCGAAGGCACTCAGGTGGAGGCCGAGCAGCGCGAAGGGCACGAGCACGGTGGTCGCCATGCTGTTGCACAGGAACCATCCGTGGGTCGTGAGGGTCAGCGGCCCCAGGACCCGGTGGCGGTGGACCCACCTGAGTCCGTCGCCGCTCTCGCGACGGAGGTTGCGGGGCCGTCCATCGGCAACGGGAAAGTCGTCGCTCAGCCGCTCAGGAATCCGCCTCTGCATCGTTCCGAGCGGTCGGAAGCGGGTTGCCCGCTCGAGCCGCCGCCTGACCTGCACGGACCAGCTCGAGCCCGGCCGGTGAGGCCCGCCGGGTCAGGTGCTCCGGCATCGGCTCACTGGCCGGGTTCCCATGGGTGGAAGCAAGCACGACCAGCGCGCCCACCGGGAGCCCGGTGACGTCGACCGCCCCGACCCGCATTTCGCCCCTCGTACGGTAGTAGGGCCGCCGCGATTGTGAAAGGCGAACCCGCAGCTGGACGCCCCGGAGGCCGGATGAGTGTCGATCACCAGCATCGGCGACGTCGTCTCGGCACTGCCGCCCGCCTTCCGTGCTGGCGCGTGCGGCACCGTCAACGGGCGCACTCACGTGCCGTTGCGCGACCAGCGGCGGGGCAGCGGGTCAGGGGATGGTGACGCGGTAGGTGCGAAGGTGGGGGCTGGTCCACTCGTACGTCGGACCACCCGACCCGTCGTCGGGGAGGCGGCGGTAGCGCCAGCCGGCGAAGGTCTTGGCCCGGTGATGGCGGCGGCACAGGCAGGCGAGGTTGGCGGGGCTGGTCTGGCCGGGCGGGCCGCCCTCCTCGGGCGGGATGTAGGGGTCGATGTGGTCCTGGTCGCAGGCTCTCGCGTCGGTGGTGCAGCCGGGGAACACGCAGTGCCGGTCGCGGAGGATGACGAGCTCGCGCATCCAGGCCGGTGGATCGTGCGCGTCGACCGCGTCGGTCCGCGTGGGGTCGAGCACGGGCCGGACCGTCACCCCGGAGAGGCGTTGAAGCCAGTCGCGGAGCTGGGCCAGCGAGGCGGTGCCGAGCCTCTCGACCCGGCTGCTGCCGGTGTTGGTCTCTGTGGCCACCGCGAGGTCGGCCAGCGACACGTGCAGGTACAGGGTGCCGTGCGAGCCGTTCAACCCGGTCGGGAGAGAAGCGTCGTCGCCGGCAACCTGCGCAGCGTCGGCGGCGCCGACGACGGTGCTGATGCTGAGCCCGGTGGCGGGTTCGGGGCCGGTCCCGGTGCCGGCGGCCAGGTCCAGGGCGCGTTGTGGGTGTGCGAGCATCCCCAGCGCGGAGGCGCGGCGGACGTCGAGGTCCCGGTCGTCGCCGAGCCGACCCAGCAGGCCAGCCAGCTCACAGACCGAGCCGTCGAGATCGAGCGCATCCAACGTGTCCATCCGCGCCGTGACCAGGGTCGTCGCAGTGGACTCCCGGTGCTCCAGCCACACACCCCGGTGCTCCAGTGCGTTCTGCTCGACCGCGGCCGCCTGGTCCGGGTCGCACTGCAGCCGCGCCTCGTGCACCACCTGCCCCAGCGCCGGGAGCCGGTTGTGCCGGGCGGTGACCGCCAGGTGCCGGTCCACGAACGCCACCGCCGGCCGGGAGAGCTGGGTGGTGGCCCGGGCAACCTGCCGGGCCTTCCGGGCCTGCAGCCGGCCGTCCTGGACCAGCGCCCACAACCGCGGCAGCCGGTAGCGGAGCTCGACCGCCTCCGACACCAGCGACAACCCCGCCGCATGGGACAGGTTCAAGGCGGCGGAGAGCTCCTCGACCGCGTACTGCGCGACCGCCGGCGTCCCGGGACCGGCCAGCGGCGCCTGGTCGAAGAACCCCGGCCCCAACGCCGACGCCAGACTGCCCCTCCGCTGGGTTGGGAACACCGCCGCCGGGTGCTCGGGAGTGACCGGGTGCAGGTCCACCCAGTGCACCGCCAACGCCAGCAGATCCGCTTCCGCCCGGTCGGCGGTGCGACGTCGCTCCACCACCGCGTCCAGCACCGCCGACGCGTCCAGGTCCCGCACGTCGGGTGCGGCCTCGGTCTCGTACGAGGTGCTGGTCATGACAATCAACCTAGACGGGACCACCGACAGTTGTTGCGCGACTACCGACGAGAATCACGTTATCCACAAGGGGAATCTCGTCGGCTGGGCCAGCGAGCAGGTGCAGTGGTTTCGCAGCCCCGCCCTGGGGCTCGGACAGCTCAACCAGCGCGGCATCGAGTCCGAGAGCCGACGGGTGGTGGTGCCCACGGTGGTCACTGACCGGGATTTCCTCGCCCCGCTCTGGTCGCGCCGGCCTGCGACAGCCCTAGACACTCGGAGTTTCGGGCAGCTCAACCGGCGGTCGGGCCGGGGCCGCGCGTCGGCGTGGCGGTGGTTCCAAAACGCTTGCCAGTGGTGGCTCGGGCAGCTCAACCGGCGGTCGGGGCGCGGCCACGTCGGTGCGACGGCTTCGAGGCCGTGGGGCTCGGGCACCTCAACCAGCGAGTGGTGGCTCAGGCACCTCGACCTGCGATGGCGACTACCGTCTTCGACGGCGCAGACCGCAGATCGACCGCAGGAGGGACAGGATGCGAGAGGGTCGTTGGCCGGAGCTGCCTGCAACGCAGGGCGACGTGTCGCTGGCGCCGCTCACGAGGGAGCTGGCGGCGCTGGACACCGCGGCCTACCTCAGCAGCCCGAGGGCGATCACGTCCCACAGTGCCGAGCAGTGGCCGTTGGACGGCTTCACGCTCGAGCAGAACATCGCTCTGATCGCCCGGCACGAGGCGGAGCACAGATCAGGCGAGGCGTTCGCGTACGCCGCCCTCGGTCCTCGCGGCGACCAGGAGTGGGGATGCGTGTACGTGCGTCCGGTGGCGCCGTACCTGGAGCGCACGAGCACAAGACTCGCGCTGCCGGAGGCGACCATCCGCTCGACGGCCCTGGTGACGTTCTGGTTGGTCGACGACGAGTCCCAGCGGCCCACGGCCGCCGAGGTCGTGCGGGTCATCGAGGGCTGGACCGCGGCCTGGCGGGCTGCACCTGTCGTCTTCCGCTGCCTTCCCGAGGAGAGCGAGACGGTGTCGGCGCTCGAAGGAGCTGGGCTGGAGCGGGTGGATGCGTCCGGACAGCCGCTGCCGTACCTGTGGTACCTGAGCGAGCACGGCGGTAGCAGACAGGGCTGAGGCCCCTCAATCAGCGGCGGGACCGCGGAGGCGCCGACGGTCGTCGGGAAGCCGGACGGTGCGGCCGGTCCGGTCCAGGTGGCCGAGCAGCGGGAGCACCACGCGCCGGCTGGTGCCCAGCGCGGTGCGGGCCTCGCTGGTCGTGAACGGCTGGGGGAGGGACGCCAGCCGGCGGACCGCGAGGTCGTCGGCGCCGGACAGCAGCACCACGCCGTCGGCGACGCGCAAGAGGTGGCCGCCACGGGCCAGCAGGGCGAGGTCGCGAGGGGCGAGGCCGAGCTCGCGCAGCCGGTCGGCGGACGGGGCGTCGAAGGGTGAGGCGAGCAGCTGCTCGCGGATCGAGACGAGCGCCGAGGCGACGTGCCCGGGCAGGTCCTCGGTCACCGGTGAGACGGCGTTGCCCGAGCGCCGCCAGCCGGAGGGGAGCAGCGCCGGCAGCAGGTCCTCGTCCGGCAGCCCCAGCGCACGCACCACCTGCGCGACCGGCACGGCGGGACGCGACGACGTACTCGCCTCGGTCAGCTGCGCCGCCACCGAGGACCGCCAGGCACGCACCTGCGCCGCGGACACCAGCCAGTCGCCGGCGACGAGTGCGGCGGCCGGTACGTCGCCGGTCGCGCCGAGCCTGACCAGCCGCGACCGTCGCACCACGCCCCGGCGCTCGACCTCGGAGGCGACGGTCCCGTCGACTGCGGCGAGGTCCTTCGCGCGGCGTGCGGCCGCACCGCGGCGCCGCGGCAGCGGAGGAGCGACGGGGTCGAGCACGCGCAGGCCCCACAGCTGCCGGCTCCCCGGGTCGCGCAGCAGCGCCCGGTCGCCGATCCGCAGCGGCAGCGGGTGCGGGAGCGTGAGCCGCACCAGGTCCTCGGCCAGCGGCCGCGCGTGCACCGCCAGCGAGGTGGCGCCGATGTGCAGCACCGGCCGCTCCGGCACGCGCCCCTCCCCGAGCAGTCGTACGTCGACCACGTCGGCCGGCTCGTACGCGTCAGGTGTGACGAGCACGCTCCCGCGGCGCAGCAGGTCGGGTGCCTTGCCGCCGAGGTCCAGCGCCACGCGGGCAACTCCGACGGCCGAGGGGACCGCCGCCCCGAGCGACTCCACGCCCCGCACCCGCACCGGCCGTCCCTCGAAGGAGAGGGTGTCCCCGACGCGGACGGTCCCGGCCGGCAGCGTGCCGGTGACCACGGTGCCGGTGCCGCGCACGTGGAACCGCCGGTCGACCCACAGCCGCACGTCCGCCTCGGCGTCGGGCACCGGCGTCGCGCGCAGGACCTCGGCCAGCGTCGAGCGCAGCTCTGCCAGGCCCTGCCCGGTCCGCCCGCTCACCACCACCGCGGGTGCGTCGCGCAGCGAGGTCGACGCCAGCTCGGCCTGCGCACGGGCGAGGGCCGGCGCCGGGTCCGCGAGGTCGGCGCGGGTCACCACCAGCACGCCGTGCCGCACGTCGAGCGCGTCGAGCGCCGCGAGGTGCTCGGCCGCCTGCGGCATCCACGGGTCGTCGGCGGCGACCACCAGCATCGCCACCGGGACGGGACCCACGCCGGCCAGCATCGTGGTCACGAACCGCTCGTGCCCGGGGACGTCCACGAACGCCACGTCGCCCACGCCGTCCAGGTGCGCCCAGCAGTACCCGAGCTCGATCGACAGCCCGCGGCGCCGCTCGTCCGCGAGCCGGTCGGGCTGCATGCCGGTCAGCGCCTCGACGAGCGTGGACTTGCCGTGGTCGACGTGACCGGCGGTGGCGACGACGTGCATCAGGGCTGGACCTTCGCCGCCCGGCGTACCGCCTCGGCCAGGTCGTCGTCGCGCTCCGGCGGCACCGCGACCAGGTCGAGCAGCAGGCGCCCGTCCACGACGTGGCCGACCACCGGCAGCTCGCCACGGCGCAGCGGCTCGGCCAGCCGGGCCGGGACCGCGACGGCCGCGCTCGGCAGCACCACACCCGGCGCGCCACCGCCGCCGACCGCGGCCTCCGACGGCACCGCCTCCGCGAGGTCCTCGCCGAGCGCCGCCGCGATCCGCCGGGCCCGGGCGAGCAGGTCCGGCTGGGGCGTCACCAGCGCCGCGGGGACCGGCGGCACCGGGCCGCGCAGCGTCGCCTCCAGCGCCGCCAGCGTGAGCTTGTCGACGCGCAGCGCCCGCGCGAACGGGTCGCGACGCAGCCGCTGCACCAGGTCGGCATCGCCGAGCAGCAGCCCGCACTGCGGACCGCCGAGCAGCTTGTCGCCGGAGGCGGTGACGAGGGCGGCGCCCTGCCGCAGGCACGTCGCCGCGTCGGGCTCGTCCGGCAGCCGCGGGTGCGGCGCGAGCAGGCCGGAACCGATGTCCGCCACTACCGGGACGCCCAGCCCGGTCAGCGACTTCACCGGGACGGACGAGGTGAACCCCTCCACCCGGAAGTTCGACGGGTGCACCTTCAGCACGAACGCGGTCCGCTCGCCCACGGCGTCCGCGTAGTCCGCCGGCCGCACCCGGTTCGTCGTCCCCACCTCACGCAGGGTCGCCCCCACCGACTCCAGCAGCTCCGGGATCCGGAAGCCGTCGCCGATCTCGACCATCTCGCCCCGGGCCACCACGACCTCACGGCCCCGGGCCAGCACCGAGGTCACCAGGGCCAGCGCGGCTGCGCCGTTGTTCACGACGTGCACGCCGCCCGCGTCGGCGACGGCGGCGGCCAAGGCGGCGAGCGCGCCGGCCCCGCGCGGCCCCCGCCGCCCGGTGCCGAGGTCGAGCTCGACGTCGGTCGCGCCGGCGGCCACGGTCAGCGCGTCGACCGCGGCCCGCGACAGCGGTGCCCGGCCGAGGTTGGTGTGCACCACGACCCCGGTCGCGTTCAGCACCTCGCGCAGCGAGGACACCGACGCGGGCAGCCGCTCGAGCACGACGGTGACCACGTCCTCCGGGGCCACCACGCCGTCCCGGCAGGACTGCAGCACCGCGGCGACGACGCCCTTCACGACCGGTCGGCCCAGCCGCCGCACCGCCTCGTCGACGGC
>Ga0308176_10002212_pt1 | contig 12196 bp, 8 predicted proteins | sample PhyCR2_3_FD_203890 | JGI IMG/M metagenome (GOLD analysis project Ga0308176, IMG submission 203890) | Soil microbial communities from UC Gill Tract Community Farm, Albany, California, United States - DLSLS.C.R2 | ecosystem: Environmental > Terrestrial > Soil > Agricultural land | place: USA... | reverse complement strand
TGTGTCCTGGAAGACCTCCGGAACCAAAACCACGACGTCTCCCAAGTGCCTCGACTCTATTGTAATTTCCATATGAAAGCTTCAGAACTAAACCGATACTCGCAGGGCTTACTGTGGAACCTGGAGCTTCAGTTGCAACTGCATTTCAGGCTCCTTTCCATTCTCGATAAGCTGAACAGGATTGACACGCCAGTTCCATTCAGTCGCAGCCCGGTAGAGCTCCAATCGTCTTCTCAATGCGTCGGACGGCCTGACATATTGAACAAAGGTGTATCCAACCCAACGGACTAGTAGCCAGGCGAGGGATGTGTAGCGACAGCGACATATGCCTTGTCTTCCGAAGTATTTGTAAAAGTAGCGGTAGCGATTGCGGTATTTGTCCAACGCAAATGCAATGGGAAATCGCGAATTCGTCGACTGCCCCCCCAAATGTGTGATGGTGACGTCGGGTGTATAAAGCACCGAGGAGCCGGCATTCCAGATGCGATGACACAGATCGACATCCTCGTAGTAGTAATAGAATTGCTCATCGAAACCACCTATTCGCTTGAGCAATTCCGAACGTACAAGAAGGCAGCATCCGGATTGCCAATCGATCGGCCGCTCGGTTTTGCCTTTCCATCGGACGTATTCATCAGAAATAAAAAGATCGGAGAGATACCCGAGAGGGCGCAGATAAAGCGCAGCCAGCCATTCGCGCCAGATTGTAGGGAACGGCCGAGCTGAACCCTGGTCAGAACCATCGGGATTCAGAACTCGACATCCGAATCCGCCTGCTTCGGGACGTCGATTCGCGAACTCCACCCAACGATCGAGTGACCCGTCATGGACAATCGTATCGGGGTTCAGAATCAGCACATATTCGCCTGTGCTTGCTTGAATGCCGACGTTATTGCCCTTGCCAAACCTCAAGTTTGCGCCATTCTCAATCACATGAACTTGTGGGAAATTTTCGCGGATAAACTCGGGCGATCCGTCAGTGGATCCGTTATCCGAGACGATGACTTCAAGAGCAGTTGAATGAGTGCTCGAGAAAATGGAGGATAAGCAATCGGCGATGATCTTACGATCATTCCAGCATAGAATCACGATCGATAGTTTCACGGGTCAGTTTCCTAGGTGCGAGCGGGATTGAGGGCTATGGTAATCGGTTCGGATATGGACCGGGCTACAAAGCGGAGCCTTCGCAGTTCTGATCCGCAGACAGACGCCAACAGACAACGATGTCAAGTCGATGTCGCAATGCGCCTAGTCCGACGTGTTCGACACACGGCTGACGATACACGCCAACCACCAACTACGCAACACAATAGAAGTACCGATGAACAAACAAGTAGCTTCACTGGAGTTAGTTGATAGGTAGAGTAAAACCGAACCGCAGCACGACCGAGAGGGAATCTCGACAAAATTATGTCTCGGAAATCGGAAGCCATCCGAAGAAAGTAAACGCGGACCGACCTCTTCGAAATGTCAGTCGAGGCAAGTTGAAGGTCGTTTTTGTAGCTTATTGCGATGCAGCGGGCCCTGTCTGGAGGGACAGATATGGCGAAAGTCATGTAGCCGTCGTAAATGCGATAGGGTAAGTGCAGGCCATCTACGGTCAGCGATTTGATTGCTGGCTGGGTGGATTCTTGCTTTCTAATGTGGAATGTTGAAGGCTTCGCCGAGAGGTTCTCTAGGCAAAAATTGCTTGAAATCGCGAACACATCGTAGCCCGAATCATCTCTCTGCTTTAACAGATAAAGGTGTCTGACAATTTCTCCCACACTGCGCCAGCGAGTATCCGGGTCGACATGGTTGACCTGGTCTGCTAACCGGTCGAACGCATTTATGCCGCGTGAAAAAAACCCCTGATGGCCGTAAAGGAACAACGGATTCTCAAGAAACTGGTTTACTGCGATAACGACATTAGAAATCGGAGCCTCCACCGAGTAGCGACGGATGCTCGGAAAATCCGCGAACGACAATGTAAACGGACGTAGAGCAAATGGAAGAAGCGCCGGTTCGGCGCGGTCCATCGGAACGTTCGAAGAGTTCACCGTCGCCAGATAGTTGTAAGTCTTAAGTGCGCCGAGTGTTTGCTCAGGCGCAATGCTGTGCGGGAAGACCATTACCTTGTCATAGGGAATGCCAGTTAGCATCTGGAACCTGTTCATTCTGGCCAAGGATTGCTTCAGGGCAACGGTTTGAGTATTAAGAGGCTTCTGATGGTAATCCGTGAATTCCTTGTGATCATGGTTGTCCCCATGAATGCAAATCGAGAATCTGTCGGGATGGGCACGGAAGAGCGAGACCACACGAGAATCGCTGCGATCGTAATTCCAAGGAATAAAAGCAACCGTCGAATGGAAGTTATGCTTTTCCATCTCATCTAAGAGATCCTTATAGCTGAGATATCCATACGGTTCTCGAAGCCACGGATCGTCAATTGTCAGGTTCGCGTAATGGTGTACTGGATGCCACCCCTTCTCCCCCGCGCAATATCTCATAAACATCATCACCGGTGCTATTTGCGTAAATGCATCCGCTATGTGCTCCAGAGTGGGTTCGTCTTGAGTGTTACGCCCTGGCGGTCTGCAAGCTAGGAATACTTTGAGGCGGTGAAACGAAGTTTCGATGAACATGGGAAAGAGGTGCCCCGCTTGCCGAATGTTCACGATTTGTTGGGCCCTACTGTTTCCGCTAAGCAGAAAATAGAGAGGATTGACTCTGGTGCACGGAAGTTCAAGATCGCTTAATTGCCGTGTGAATCCCTCCAAAGAGTTAACCCTGTACGCGATGGGGGCCGGACCCTCCAGACGTTTACACGCAACCGCAGCGCCACCAGACCAACTTCGCAGGAGGGTGGTGTCCGTCTCCGGATGCACTCCGAGAATAAGCAGCGCAAGGCTGCCGCCATCCCGTCCTTCGATGGCTTGCACCAGCGTCTTCTGATCAATCAAATTGAGTGCGTTTGCCGCAATCGCAACCGCGAGCACTCCCGGGCGTTCGACAGATTTCGTCAGTGCGGTGGCGCTGCGGCCGTCGAGTGTAACGTGCACGACGGTTAATCCATAGAAATCAGCTGCGATTTCCACTTGCGTTCGCTCTGCTGAAGACTCCTCTGGCGAAGAGACGAATACCACCTCAGCGGAGTAACATCGCAAAGAAAATGTCAGCAGCAAGAAAAGGAGGAAGGACGCCGAACGGCGTGCGTGAGACGCAACGACCGTGGACTGGTCGGATTTCATATTCGAAGGATTGCTCGTCAGACGGCGGTTACCTCCCAGTAGAGCTGCGTAAAGCGCTCATTCTATTTAAGAGCCGTTTCATATGCCTCTAGCAGCGTTGCCTTTTCGGCTGCCCAGTTCAAGCGGCTTTCGACACGACTGCGGCCGCAGTCTCCTAATTGTCTGCGGAGTTCCTCGCTGTTGAGTAGCATTGTGATCTTGTCGGCAAAATCGACGGGATCGTTGGGCGATGCATACAGGGCTGCCGAGTCCGCTATACGTCGGCCTTCTTTCAAATCAAAGAGTACGACCGGCAGACCGCAAGCCATGTATTCAAGAATCTTGATCATGGTCGACCTATCATTCATAGAGGTCTTAGGATCAGGTGCGACACCAACGTCTGCGCTTGCAAGGTAAGCCCCTACCTGTTCGTAGGGAACCTGGCCCGTCAAGCTAACGTAAGAATTCAGTCCGTGTTCGGCCACCCACGCTCGTAACCTGGGGAGTTCCGTTCCTCCTCCAATGAGCACAAAGTGGACGTCCTGACGCTTTTCATATTTGATGAGGTGGTCGATCGATTCAAGCAGGAGGTGCAGGCCGTCCTGGGACCCCATAAACCCGACGTACACCACCAGCAGCGGCTTTCCGAACTTCGCATCAGGTAAGGATGAAAGCTGCCGCAGGCTGTTAAGATCGGGACAGTTCCGCACGACGAACACATCTTCGGCAAGCTTTCGACCCCGTGTCATAGCTACTTCCTTAAAAGACTCATTCGTAGCGATGCAAACTTTGGCAACTCTGAAAGAGCAGTACTCAGCCAATCGGCTGAAGCGATAGAGAAGACCGCCTCGATTACCGAATTTTGACTCGAATAGTTCGGGGCTGAGATCGTGGTGGTCGAATACAAATCGAACACCGAATGGCTTCAGAAGTAGCGCGATCAGGAAAATCGTGTCTGGGGGATTACACGCCTGTAATATCTGGAACCTCGTCCGTGAGAAGACTTTCAGTGCCAGATATAACTCGGCCAGCAGCGCCCAAGAATACTCCAGCAGAAACCCTAACACGCCGGAAGCTTCCCAACTGCTATGGCGATAGATATCAATCCCGTCAAGCTTTTCGTAACTAGCACCCGCCGAGCCGGCCCCCTTAGGGCAGATGACAGAAACAAGAAATCCAGCATCGCGAAGCGCGCATGCTTCTCGCCAAACACGTCTGTCAATCGGCACCGGTAGGTTCTCGACAATTATGCAAACTGCCTGTCGCGCCGTTTTCATCGTTTTCGGAAACCGCTCGGAGCTATCATCAGAGGTCTACGATTCATCTTCAAGCTGGTCAACTCGCGGCGCAAACGCGCGAGCGCACAAACAAGGATTTGATACCGCTAGTCAACATGAACTGAGAGCACCTCTGTTTCTTCAATTTGTTGGCTGGAGTAGTGGCCGGCATTCAAGGCTTGGCGACGAGAGACGTGGACTCGCTTGAAGGATTCGCCGAAAGATAGCATCCACTTTCTGTCCTGCGTCGTCCCAAGTCTGCGAATGCATGCTGGCCGCCGCCGCTCGAGACAATGAATCGAAATCGGCGGTCGCAATGACCGCTTCGAGTTCGGCAGCTAGACGGTGGGGGTCTGGTGGCGCATATCTAACGAAGGAACTGGTGACGTCGGTCCGATTCCAAATAGTGTCATTGACGACCGGAATGCAGCCGGCTGCGAGCATCTCGTGTGCAACGAGCGATACGTTCGTCAGAGATAAACTCAAGCCAGCATAACAATGATTGTAGATACGGTTAAGCTCCTCGGGTGGAACTCTGCCATGGTCCGTGAAACGGAATGGCAAATTGCCCATTCTAGTGCCATACAAATGGATTTCGATGTCCGGGCGACGAGCCGCGAATGCTTCGAGCGCCATTAATCCAATTTCGCAACCCCGCCGTGCCGCTTCCGGCCGGGCGTAGAAGACCACTCCGGACCGCTTCACGTCGTTCAGCAGATGATAACGGGACGTATCGCAGCCGTACTCGAATGAATCGACGCTCATCCCAAAGTCGTTCCTAAGTTTCTCAACGAAGCACCGTCCAATCGTTATGGCGTGAAACGGCATGCGGTAAGTGTTCTCTGCCAGTAAGCTTAAGGCGCCGACCGGATAGAAGTACGGTTCGAAATCCTGTATAAAGTAGAAGCGCTTACCAGCGCACCGGGAGTTAAAGACCGGGTACGCTGTCGGCCAAGAGGTGGCCACCACGGCGTGGGCGTCTTCCATCCCATCATTCACACTCGCTACACATCCGTGGAAGCCGTAGGAAGTGCGAAGGATGTCTTCGTAGTACCGGTGGTCGCCACGGTACACGTTGTAGAAGTACACCCGGTTCCGATAGCCATTTGCCTCAAGGTGCCGAATAGTTCGGAACAGGGTGGTATGTCCGCCAGCTCTCGGTCCGGCAGGAATTGTCACCCAGTTAATTACCAGGGGCTCTCCTGGAATAACCTTCGGAATTACTGGCTGAAACGGCTGGGCCAAGTCAGCGGCTAGGACATCAGATCGCATGACCGGCATTAATTTCTGTCTAGGCGCGAGCCGTTCTGATGCAGCCGACCGGAGTCTGTCTGTTACTCCGCGTGTCCCCTCGGACGCCAATAGGTCCCAGAGTTGCCTATAACGGCGACCCAGCCGGATTCGGGCTTGTTCAATGGCCGAACTCAATTAAATTACCTCCGAAGCGTGCATTCTGCGCCGGGGGCCGAGTGGGAGAGATTGCGTCGGCATTACCTTAACCCCGGCCCTGGTTGAGCTTGGTGACCACTAGCTTGATGGGACGCCCTAAAATGATCGGGCGCTTTATGAGCGCGCGCCCCCCGCTCAAAACGCTTTTTATAAATCTCCTCTGACGCCAATGTAGACGGGCCGCCCACAGGTGGAAGTCGGCAACTACCCAATTGTCGATTTTCTTCAAGTCAAATCCGCGAAGCATGTCTAAAGCAGCGAGGGCGACGGAGTACTCTCGAGCTCGATACATGTTGCGGATGCATCGAAGGTATTCTCGACTTAAGGCCGCCTGTTGGACGGCCTCACTTACGCCAAGTGCAGATAAGCTTGCCGGGGTAATTGATTCAACGGAAGTCAGTGGATCCGGTCTTCCAGTTCGTCGCGATGATGCAGCAGTTCGAGCAGCTAAGCCGCTGAGACCCTCCTGCCGACATCGGCGCACAGAAATCTGAGAAGAGTGAACTCTGTACTTAAGTACTACTTGTTTTAGGTTGGCCAATTGATGGCGTTCTGCTATCCTCAGCCACAAGTCATAGTCCTCGGCATCGACTACGACTCGCCTGTATCCGTTGACGGAAAGGAGGACATCTCTCCGCATGATAACCGTGGGGTGACACAACGCACAGGTCTCGAGGAGCGCGCGTTGGATTTCCCAATTTTTGAGAGGAAATTTCGCAATGCGGATTGTCCTACCGGTCGCGTCAATCAACTCGACCGAACCGCCTAAAGCGGCCACTTCCGGGTGCTTCTCCATGAAGTCAACCTGCCATCCCAATCGATCTCTCACCGCGATGTCATCAGCGTCCATGCGTGCAATATACTTGCCGCGTGCGAGCGCACAGGCACGATTCAAAGACTCAACCAGCCCGCGATTCTCCTGGTGGCACACCCGTACCCGCGAATCGAGCCTCTCGTAGGAATCGAGCATCGACGCAGTTCGATCACCAGATCCATCATCAACAATAATGAATTCGATATCCCCAAAGCTTTGACCGAGAATGCTCTCGACGGCCGTGTGCAAAAAACGCTCTCCGTCAAGAACACTCATGACGACTGAAACCGCCGGAGTACTCAGCATAGGTGCATTCATTGGAGACTCCACCGTGCCTGCTTCAGAGCACAGCGCCCTTCCCTTATTCGGGATCTCATTTTTGTACCTACTCGTCCCGTTGATGCGAGCAACAACTTCAGCCAGATCTCAGAAAGTCTCCAATTTTCTCGTAGCGCCAAGACATAAGTACGTTGGGCATCTCGAAACGCACCATTCCACCAATACCTGTCGGCCAAAGCCCCATAAAATCTCGCTCGCAGGCGTCTATACTCCACCAGATCTTTGGAGTTGGACCTCAGAGCTTCCTCAACTTGCGCAATGCTCAATCCCCAAGGTGAGGCTTCGTTGCCATAGCCGGCGTTCGCAGCGCGAGCGTACTTTGTACCTATCGAGCGCTCGATTACAGGTGTAAGGCTACTGAATCCCTTCTGCTCGGCTTTCCGCTTAGTGCGCCATAGCACATTCACCTCATCGGTAAACACAGTATTGGGAGCTCCTTCCAGTAGGTTCGTCATCATGTTTAAATCATGAGACCGGTAGTTAACCATCGGTTCCGATAGATATGCGACACGATATTCGAGCGCCCAGATGAACCATAGGTACAGGTCCCCTTGATGGGGCATGTCCAATGGAAACATGCTGACCTTTTCATAGCACGTTCTTCGAACCATAACGGAGGGGGAGAGGAGGCCACGACTATCGCTCAGAGCTGTTGCAATAAATTCCGGTCCGCCGAAAACTTTGTCCCTCGGACCGTAGTAGTAGGATTTCAGCAGTGTTGTCTCTATGCCGTTGTGAAGCCCGATACCAGGGCAAAACACGTATCCTACCTCCGGGTGATCTTTCATCAATGCTAGGTATCGTTCCAGGACGTATGGGCGCCGCAATCGGTCGTCAGCCGAGATGAGCCATATGTACGTGCCGCGGCTCAGGGAAATTCCCTTGTTGTAATTGGCGAGGTGTCCTAGATTCTGCTCATTTCGTATGTATAAAATTCGGGCATCTTGGAAAGAACTGGCTACGTCCGCGGTCTCGTCCGGCGAACAGTCGTCCATGATGAGAACCTCAAAGTCGCCGTATGTTTGAGATAGAAGAGACTCAACACACTCGCGAAGTAAGTGGGCCAACTTATAACAAGGAACAATGAAGCTTACCGTCGGGCCTTGCATTTGATGATCCAGCAAATCAGTTGAATGCTGCCCTTCGAATTTTCAGAAGTGTTTTCGCAAAGCCGATTCCCACATAACCTGTCCTGAGGAGCAACTGTCTAAGACGAACACTGATCAGCCCAGGGTGATACTGTAGGGCTCGCCTGTAGTAGCGACCTGCGTTTGTAACGTCATTTAGTTTAAAACTGCAGTCCCCTGCTGCCATCCAGATGCGCGCCCGGATCCAATTTGCTTCGGGCAAAGTCACACTCGCACGGTTCAAAGAACTCTCTAACTCCTCTTCGCTCATCCGGTAAAGCTGATTTTCGAAAACACCACCTATGATGTGAGCCCCGTACAAACGGACGAGACGAGCGGTGCATTGTTTCACAACCCCTGCATGTCCGATCTGGCGCGCCTGGTCTCGTATGCGCCAGAGAACAGTGTGTCCCTCTTCCAAAGCAGGGGTCAAACGGTGGTTCAGCAGATAATTAGTCATGCTGAGTTCATGGGCCCGGTAGTTAACCATTGGCTCCGCAAAATACGCTACATCGTAGTGGAGAGCAAACAGGCACCACAAGTACCAGTCACCTGCGTAAGGCAAATCCAAAGGGAACTGTCCACACCTGTCATAGCAGGTCCGCCGGACCATACCAGATGCAGCAGGGATGCGGTTGCCTTTCAGCAGCTTTGCAAGAAGTGTAGTGCCATCAAAGGTAGTGTCCTTGCTCTCCAGGCGGCCTTCAACTCCGGTTTCAATCCCTCGCTCCAGCTTAATAGCTGGACAGCAAGCGTAGCCTACTCGTGGATTGTTTTCCATCACTCGTATGTAACGTTGCAGCAGATATGGTTTACAGAGTCGGTCATCGGCTGAGATGAGCCAAATGTATTTTCCCTGCGAAAGTGCGATGCCTTTGTTATAGTTCTGCAGGTGTCCGAGATTGTTCTGATTCCGAATGTAGCGAACGCGAGGATCGTGGAAGGAACGCGCGATTTCCTCCGTGTTATCTGGAGAACAATCATCCATGATCAGTATCTCCAAATCTCCGTACGTCTGACCAAGGATAGAATTGAGGCACTCAGGGAGGAAGTGCGCCAGATTATAGCAGGGAACAACGAAACTTACAGTCGGTGCCATACGAGAAGTGCTTGCCTAGATCGTTATAGAACTTGAGGGTACAAGGCGGAATGCAACAATCATCCGCCGCATGGAGCGAGGAATCCGATCCAAGGAGACAACGGACAGAAGAGATCGAATCGAAAAAATGGTACTCAGAACCATCGCGAATATCCCCAGCCAGGCCGCCGAAGCCGGAGGGAGCACATAAGACCCAGAGAACACCACCGCGATTAACGAAAGGGCAACGAGGCCGATTTTTATATTCTCGGTGGACCACTGAAAACCGCTCAGGCGGCTCACGATCGGGTATGTCAGCAGTGCATGAAATATATACGATCCAAAAAACGCTATACCGGCCCCGTTCAAGCCATAAGATTTCACACATAGCCACGTCAGGCCTATGTAAACGACAGCCCAAGCTAGGTCTACGAGCAGGAATGCGGTTTGTCTAGCCTTTGCGAGGATGATAAATCCCATGGGCCAGGTAATTACCTGGAGGATTGCCCCCAGACAGATCCAGCGGAGAATTGGTACGGCTGCGGCGAATCTCGCATTGTAAAAAAGGGTAATGATAAGCGGCGTAAAGGTGAGGGTACCTAGTACGCCCGGGCTAGCCAGGAGCAGCCCTACTTGGGCTTGCTCGTTCACCATGCGATTGCACACAATATTGTTGTTTGCGTTAGCTGTCAGGCGAGGGTAGAAATCTGTTCCCATGGCTTGTAGGACGAACCCTACATACACCCCGCCAATGCTCCAGGCAGACTGATATAAACCCGTTGCTTCAAGGCCGAACTTGCGGAGCACCATAACTCGCACCGCGTACGCCGCTCCCATAGTCATCAAAACACTACCGACGAATGCGAGGCCAAGCTTTAGAAGGCCGGCCGCCTCATGGCCTATCTGGGAACTTGTGACCGAAGTACTCTGAATGTGGATCTTTCGGCTGTACCGCCAGGAGATGCATACCGATACCGCCGCACCACATACCAAGGAGGGCACAATACCGTCTTCGCGCAGAAAAAACACGACGGCGACGCTGATGATAGCCCCGAAAAGCACACCCCAAACGGCCATTTTCGCCAGATCGGATACCCGCCGCATTCCTTGGATCAGCCCTGCTTGACCCGCGGACACCAGACGAAAAAACACAGCGATGGCAAGCATGCTGATTGCACCTGCATACTTGCTGCTGCCGAAACTCAAGGCGGATAACCTGCCGGAAAATGCGATTAGCAAGGCCGCGCCAATCAGGCCCAGCAGAACTGAGATCCTTCGAAGGACAATCGCGGTCCGCGCGATTTGCTCGCTGTCACCCGAAGCGACTGCGGCGGCGATCTGGCGCACGCCACTGCCATTCACGCCCATGCCAGCGATCGTAGCCGCCATGTCGGCGATCGAGCCATAGACGCCCGCTAATCCCATACCAGCGGGACCCAGCAAAATGGCCATGGCCTTTGCCCGCGCGACCCCAATGACGAGATTCATCGCCGAAGAGCTGCCCAGGAGGGCAGAGGATTTGAGGATCTGGCCGTAAGTCCGCTCCTCAGCCGGGCAGGCCCGCGCCGGTTCTTGCAAAGGATCTAGCGCGGCAGATGAGTGCTCAGTGTCAGAAGGAGTTGACGACATGTGGATGGATTGAGAACGGACGTGAGAGGCTGCTCTCTAACAAGCGCCTTGACCCAGAAGTACTGCCCGTGGTGTGGACATCAGAATCTTCAGATCGAGCCAAAGGGAGCGCCTCATCGCATAGCGCACATCCAGGCGTACCATTTCATCGAAAGTGACGCGACTGCGGCCCCTAACCTGCCACAGGCCCGTGATTCCAGGCTTTGCTTCCAGCACACGGCGCCGATGCCATAGGTCGTAAGCTTCTACCTCGTATGGGATTGCCGGTCGTGGGCCGACGAGCGACATTTCGCCTTTCAGCACGTTATAAAGCTGCGGAAGCTCATCCAAGCTGGTCTTTCGTAAAAACGCGCCGATTCTAGTCACTCGTGCGTCTCTCGTTAGCTTGTAAATGCCCTGCTTTTCCCCCGGAAGCTGCTTCAACTCGGCTTGCCCCTGGATCAAGGCTTTGACATATTCGCGGTGAATCGCAGGATCGTTGCCGACGTACATTGACCTGAATTTCAAGAACACAAAGGGCTTGCCATACTGCCCCACTCGCAGCTGCCGAAAAAATACCGGTCCTTTAGACGAGAACTTCACTGCCATTGCAATCAGCAGAAATAACGGAAGGCCTAAAACCAAACCTAATGTACTCCCCGTTACGTCAATAGCCCGTTTAGTGATGGAGAAGAATGTTCCTCCATCCTCGCAGTCCGAGAGATCCGGATAGAGCGAGGGGTGACTGGGCCGCTGTGGAACATCGTGATCCCATTCTTCCGGAAAAACGTGCTGGGAAATGCTGATCTGGTTGAACTGTTCGAAGCTCAGTTTACTGTAGAGAATGCCAGTGACCCTGGCGAGCATCGTGCTGACAATTAACTTTCGCGTATCACTTGGAATCTCCGTGAAGATGATGCCCAGAATGGCCCGATCACTATGCCATCCGACGATATCAGTGTCTCGGATGGACATGGAAATTGCCGACAGAAGCTGGCCGAGGCTTTTTCCGCTCCCCGTGCCGGGTAAAAACCTCGTTAGATCCAAAAGCATCAGAAGGAACAGCCGTTGGGAGCGCTCGCTCCTCTTTCTCTCCAGGCAAAGCATCCGGGAAAAGGATTTCTCGTCTAGGCAGAAGCCATCCGCACCTGACGCGGTGGGGAATCTGGCTAGTGTCCTTTGACTCGAATGCAATGCCATGATAGCCGGATCTCTTCTGGAGTTTATTAAGCGCTGACGGCGGCTAGTGAGGAAGCCAACCCACCGCGAGGAATCGGCGAGGAATGTAGCTCCAT
>Ga0308176_10002210_pt1 | contig 12204 bp, 9 predicted proteins | sample PhyCR2_3_FD_203890 | JGI IMG/M metagenome (GOLD analysis project Ga0308176, IMG submission 203890) | Soil microbial communities from UC Gill Tract Community Farm, Albany, California, United States - DLSLS.C.R2 | ecosystem: Environmental > Terrestrial > Soil > Agricultural land | place: USA... | reverse complement strand
TGGGTGCGCTTCTGCTGGCCATCGCGCTGCTGCGACGCAGCAGCGAGCTCGCCAAACTGTCGCTCGGATTTCTCGCGATCATCGGTGCGGCGTCGATTGCCGTATTCCTGACCGGCGAGCCCGCCCAGGAAGCGCTGGAACAACTTCCCGGATTCTCGGAGCGGCTCGTCGACCGGCACGAGGACGCGGCGCTTGTCGCGACGATCGTCACGGGGACCATCGGCGCGCTCGCACTCGCGGCGGTCATCCTCTACCGCCGCCGCGCGGTGCCACGGTGGGTATCGATGCTCGTCCTCGTGTGCGCCGTCGGGTCGAGCGCCGTCATGGCATACACCGCGTATCTCGGCGGTCAGATCCGTCACACCGAGTTGCGGGCGACTGGTGGCTCGTTAGGCGACGGCGCTACCCTCGCGCCCACGCCCGACCGCGACGAGCACTGACCGGCGGAATCACCACGCGACCTCCCATGATCGGTCGGCAGAATGATGGCGACGACGAAGATCGGCGAAGAGCCGTCGACGGAATGTGCCGAGGTGCTCGGAGCAGCTCCCGCGACTCCGGAGCCGGTCTTCGTCGTTCGCAATCTCTCCAAGATCTACGAGATGGGCGAGGTTCAGGTCCAGGCGCTGCGGTCGCTGAGCTTCGAGCTGTACGCGGGCGAGCTGCTGGTGTTGCTCGGTGCGTCGGGAAGTGGAAAGTCGACCTTCCTGAACATTCTCGGCGGGCTCGATACGCCGACGAGCGGCACCGTTCGCTTTCTCGATCATGATCTGACCGCGGCCGACGACGCGGGCCTCACGCGGTACCGCCGCGAGCATGTCGGCTTCGTCTTCCAGTTCTACAATCTCATCCCGAGTCTCACGGCGCTGGAGAACGTCGCGCTCGTGACGGAGATCAGCGAGCGACCGATGCAGCCGGCCGATGCGCTGGCACTCGTTGGGCTCTCGGAGCGGGCGAATCACTTTCCGGCACAGCTCTCCGGCGGCGAGCAGCAGCGGGTGGCGATCGCGCGGGCGATCGCCAAGCGGCCGGACGTTCTGTTGTGCGACGAGCCGACCGGCGCGCTCGATTACGAGACCGGGAAGCTGGTGCTCGCGGCGATCGCCCGCGTCAACGAGGAACTGCAGACGACGACGGCGCTCATCACGCACAACGCGGCGATTGCCGCGATGGCCGATCGCGTCGTGCGCATGACGAGCGGGCGCATCACCGAGGACTACCGGAACGCGCGCCGAGCGAGGCCGGAGGAGCTGTCCTGGTGAGAGCACTCGACCGCAAGCTGCTCCGGGATCTACGCCGGTTGAAGGCGCAGGTGGCGTCGATCGCCGCGGTAGCGGCGTGCGGCGTGGCCTCCGTGATTGCGATGCGGAGCACGCTCGACTCGATCCAGCGAGCGCGCGACAGCTATTACTCGGCGTCGCGTTTCCCGCACGTCTTTGCGTCGCTGGATCGTGCACCGGAGGCGCTGGCGCGCCGCCTGTCAGCGCTCCAGGACGTTGCCGTCGTCGAAACACGGGTCACGGCGGGGGCACTCCTGCAGGTGCCCGGGCTGTCCGGCACCGCGCAAGGTCACGTCGTCTCGATACCGGATGAGGGTCAGCCGCTCCTGAGCGTCCTGTACGTCCGGAGCGGTCGCTTTCTCGCGCCGCGCGCGGTTGACGAAGTACTCATCAATGAGCACTTCGCCAACGCGAATGTCCTGCGTGCCGGCGACACGCTCGGAGCCGTGATCAATGGCCGGTGGCATCGACTGCTCGTCGTCGGTGTCGCGCTCTCCCCGGAGTTCATCCACGATGCCGCTCCGGGCGTGGGCCAGTTCGCCGACAGCAAGCATCACGGCATTCTCTGGATGCGCCGCAACGCACTCGCGCGGCTCTACGACATGGATGGAGCATTCAACGACGTCGCGATCCTCCTCACCGATCGCCGGCGAGAGCGCGCCGTCATCGCGGACGTCGATCGGCTGCTCCAGCGCTACGGAGGCGGCCACGCGTACGGCCAGGCCGACCAGCCGTCGAATCGCGTCGTGCAGAGCGAAATCGAACAGCTGCGCGTCTTCGGGACGGCGATGCCGATCATCTTCCTCACCGTTGCCGCGTTTCTGCTCAATGTCGTCCTGTCGCGACTCATCGCCACGCAACGCGAGGAGATCGCCACGCTCAAAGCGTTCGGCTACGACAATCTCACGATCGCGCGCCACTTTCTGGGCTACCCGCTGATCGCTATCGCGTTAGGCGCGATTGGTGGCGTCGCGTTGGGCTTTTGGGTTGGTGAGAAGTATTCCGCATTGTACATGCGGTTCTTTCGTTTTCCCGACTTCTCGTACAGCGTTCGCCCCTCGCTGATTGCCGCCGCGATCGCGATCAGCGGCGCGGCCGCCATCGCCGGCGCACTCGGCGCTGTGGGCGCCGCCGTCAGGCTGCCTCCGGCTGAAGGAATGCGACCGGTCGCTCCCGCCGTCTACAGGCCGCTGCTGCTCGAGCGCCTCGGCTTCGGCATGCTCGTTCCCGCGCCAGTGCGGATGGTGCTGCGCGACATGGAGCGCCGTCCCTATCGAACGCTCTCGTCCATCATCGGTGTGGCGTTGGCTGCGGCGGTTCTCGTCGTCGGGGCGTTTGCATTCGACTCGGCGCGATTCATGTCCCAGCTGCAATTTCGCACGGTGGAACGCGAGAACCTGTCCGTCGCATTCTGGTCCAATCGCCCGGCGCGCGTGCGACACGAATTGGCGGCGATGGCGGGCGTGTCGCAGGTCGAGCTCTATCGGGCAGTACCGATTCGCATTCGGTCGGGCGTTCACGTTCGTCAGACCGCGCTCATTGGCCTCGAGCGTCAGGCAGTGCTGCGCCGACTGGTCGATCGGAAGGAACGGGTCTTTGCGCTGCCGCCGACTGGGCTCATCCTCACGACGACGTTGGCGCACATTCTTGGTGTCGGCGTCGGCGACAGCGTCACGCTCGAGCTGCTCGAGCACGGCGGCGAGGCGCGGCGCGCGATCGTCGCCGCGGAGCTCGACGAGCTGCTCGGTCTCGCCGCGTACATGCAGATCGACGCGGTCCACGCGTTGATGCGTGAAGGACCGAGCGCATCGGGCGCATACTTGTTGACGGGCAATGCCGACGAAAGCGCGGTGACGGCCCAGCTCACGAAGCGACCATACGTCGGCGCAATCACGACGCGGCGGGCGATGCTTCGCAGCTTCGACGAACAGATCGCCGAAAGCCTGCGCCTCACGGTCACGACCGTCGTGCTGCTGGCGGCGGTGGTCGCCGTTGGCGTCATCTACAACGGCATCCGTATCAGCCTCTCCGAGCGCGCACGAGAATTGGCGAGTCTGCGGGTGCTTGGCTTCACGCGGCGCGAGGTCGCGCTCCTGCTGTTCGGTGAGCAGCTCATCATCGACGTGATCGGCACCGCGCTCGGTCTGCTCCTCGGTGTCGCTCTGGCGTACTGGGTGGCCGCGGCCTTCGAGTCGGAGCTGTACCGTTTTCCGGTGATCGTCTCCGCGCGCACGCATCTTCTTGCGATCGCCGTCGTCTCCGCCGCGGCCGTGGTCGCCGGCCTAACGATGCGCGGACGCATCTACGGACTCGATCTCGTCGCCGTGCTCAAGACGCGGGAGTGATCATGTGGAAACCGAGAATGTCCAGGCGCCTCCTGACGGTAGTCCTCCTTGCGGCTGCCGTCCTTGCGCTCGCCGGCTACCTGATGCGACCAACGGTGCTCGACGTCGAAACCGCCGTCGTGACGCGCGGGCCGTTCCGCGAAACGGTCGACGCCGAGGGCAAGACGCGTGTCCGCGATCGCTTCGTCATCGCCGCACCTGTGACCGGAGAGCTCCATCGCCTCACTCTCCGCGAAGGCGCGTGGATCGCCCGCGGCCAGGTGGTGGCGTCGATGGCGCCGGCGCCGCTCGACGAGGCCACACGTCGCCAGGCGGAGGCTCACGTCGCGTCCGCGGTCGCGATCGCGTCCGAAGCCGTGACGCGCACGTCCGCCGCGCGCGCCGCAGCCGAGCACGCGAGACGCGTCCTCCAGCGTCGTGATGCGCTGTTGGCGGCAGGCGCAGTTTCGCCGGAGAGCCGCGAGCAGCTGGCGCTCGAGTCACGCGCGCGCAACGATGAGCTCGCAGCCGCGGAAGCCCGCGCTCGCGCCGCGGCAGCGGACGTCAACGCGGCGCGTGCCGCGCTCACGAGCACGCAGGCGTCGCGCGCGATGTTGACTGTCATTCGATCCCCAGCGAACGGCAGTGTTCTCCGCATTCCCGAGGTCAGTGGACGCGTGACCGCCGCCGGGTCGCCGATCCTCGAGCTTGGCGACAATTCGGCGATCGAGATCGTGACCGACGTCCTGTCCACGGACGCCGTGCGGATCTGTGCGGGGCAAGAGGTCGAGATTGTCGACTGGGGTGGTGACGTCGCGCTGCGCGGCCGCGTGCGGTCGGCCGAGCCCTCGGCGTTTACAAAGGTGTCGGCGTTAGGCGTCGACGAACAGCGCGTCAACGTCATCGTCGATCTCCTCGACCGGCCGCAGGAATTGGGCGATGGTTTCCGCGTCGAGGTGCGGATCGTCATCTGGGAAACGAAGGCGACGGTCTCGGTGCCGGCGAGCGCGCTCGTGCAGGCGGAGAATGGCGCCTGGAGCGTCTTCGTCGTGGAGGGCGGACGGGCGCGACCTCGCGCGATCCAGATCGGACACCGGACGTCGGGCTATGTCGAGGTCATACGCGGAGTGCCGGCCGGGGCCCGCGTGATACTCTTCCCGTCCGACAACATCCGCGACGGTGTGCGAGTTCGCTCACGGATTACCTAACGACTTCTGCCATCGCTCCGCCCGGGATGACAAAGGGGTCGAGGAGCGTGGCCGAGCGCAATGATCTTTGATCGACGGTCAGCCCGCCTGGGCGTCCGACGAGCTGCTGACGGCATCGATAACCCGGCGCAGTCGCGCTTTGACGTCTGCCGCGAGTGGACGGAGGGCTTCGTTGCCGACTCGACTGAGCGACACCTCCGGATCGATCGCGGCGACGACACTTTCTCCGCTGCGCTCGCCCGCGTAGACGATGACGTTGCACGGCAGCAGCAGTCCGATGTCGCGTTCCTCGGTGAGAGCCCGGTGGGCGAGCGGCGGATTGCAGGCGCCGAGAATGACGTACGGCCGGAACTCCACACCGAGCTTCTTCTGGAGCGTGGCCTTCACGTCGATCTCGGTGAGGACGCCGAAGCCTTCCTCGGCGAGCGCGTCACGCACGCGCTGGACGGCGCTCTCGTAAGGCAGCTTGACCGTGGTCGTAATCCCGTACGTCAACTGCTCGCGAAGTTCCTGCATAGGTCCCTCCTCGGTGGGAACGTTGCGCGGAGAGACGCTGAATGGCGCCGTAGATCTCGTCGCGCAGTGGCTTCTCTCGCGGATCGTCGGTCAGGTGGAAATCCATTCTGTTCATCACGTAAGCGTAGCCAAGCCGCGCGTCCGGATCAGCGAACGCGAACGATCCACCCGCTCCGGGTGCACCGAATGCATGCTCGCTCGATCCGAACGCCACGTCCGGCCCGGGACGGAGAAATCCGAGCGCGAAGTAGCTCGGCAGTCCGAGCACGACGTCCTTCGAACCAGCCATCAGCGGGGGCGCCGTTAGGCGGGCGAGCGTTTCCGGTGTAATGCCGAGCTCGGCGCCGCCGTCGGCGAAGCACGAGTACCCTCGTGCAATTGCACGCGCGGTGCCGACACCGTTGCCGGCGGCCACCTCGACGTCGAGATAGCGGCGGTCGTTCGGATCGACGCCGAGACCGACGAACGAGCGGCGCAGCAGCGACCCTGGCGCGATCATCCTCATCGTCACCGCGGGCGGCGTGTAGCGCAGCGCCAGTAGACCGCGCCAGGGTGAGAGCGTCTGGAGACGCGCGAGGCGCTCGTCAGGAATCTTTCGTGGCAGGCCAATGTAGAACTCCAGCCCCAGCGGTTTCGCGATCTCGTCGCGGAAGAAGCGGCCGAGAGTGCGATGCGTCGGATCGACGCGTCGGATGATCTCCTGCATGTGGAGTCCGATCGTCATCGTATGATAGCCGTGCCGGCTTCCCGGCGGCCATGCGGGGCGCTGGCGCGCCAGCACGCGCGCGACGTGGTCGAGATCTCGCAGCGACTCGAGGGTCAGTGGCTCGTCGAGCAGGACGAGCCCCGCTTCGTGCCCGAGGAGCTGCCTAACGGTAATGGCTGCCTTGCCATTCTGCGCGAACTCGGGCCAGTAGCGCGCGACCGGTGCATCGTAATCGAGCCAACCGTGGGCGTTCGCCACCGCGAGCGTCATCGCCGACATGCCCTTGGTGATCGAGTTCACCACCACCATCGTATCCTCGTTCCATGGCGCGTTGCCGTTCGGCAGACGACGGCCGCCCCAGAGGTCGACGACACTCTCGCCACACCAGTACGCGGCGACGGCGGCGCCAATCTCGCCGCGCTCCGTGAAGTTGCGCTCGAATTCCGCGCGCACAGCCTCGAAGCCCGGCGCGACGAAACCCTCGACCCGCGGTTCGTGCGCCGGGGCACCGGGAAGGGGGGACGGGGAACGCCGCTTCGTGGCGCGTCCCGCTCCCAGCTCCGCGCCCTCGATTCCCCGTTCCCTCAACAGAAGAGCAATCGCCAGCATGACAACCCACACCAACGACGCACCGATGTTGATGCGCTCCCAGATGCCGACCCAGGGCGTAGGCAGATTCGCCGCGACGCGGGGGCCGTCGATTCCACTCAACGTCCCGAACACCACGAACACTCCCAGAGTCGCAATCGAGTAGATGCGAAAGCGCTGACCGAGTGCGGCCGCTGCGAATGCCATCGCGAGCAGCATGAGAAGCAGCCATGCCATTGCAAAGACGATGTGCAGCCCGTCGGTCAAGCTCGGCGTCGCGCCGCGGAGATGCATCGGCGGCCAGAACAGGCCGGCGACGCTCTGCGCGATCAAGACAACGCTCGCAAGGCGCAGCCGCCGATTCACTCCCGCCGACGCCCAGACTCCCACGCCGAAGGCAAATGCAAGCAGTGTGTAGACTCTCGCCAGCGATACCCAGAGCGACCTGGTGGGCGCGCCGATCGCCGACAGCTCGCTCACGGTCTGCGAGGTGGAGCTGTAGCCTGCCCAACACATCGGCACGAAGACGAGCATGGCGGCGTACAGCACCGAGGCGAGAATGCCGCAGACGAGCAACGTCTTTTGGGCGATACTCAACTCTCTTACTTCAGCGACTGCTGACATGTGGCCCTCCGCGGTGTGAGCGATCAGGCTCATCGTGAGACCGCGGCCTATCCCGCACCGTCCGGCATTGCCTCAGGAGCGGTCGGCCATTCCCCGACTGCTCGCGCGCGCAAGCCGGAGCAGCTTGAACAGAGTGGGACTGACAAGCTCGTCGTGGGAGGGAACGATGAAAAGGCTTCTCCTTGCCGTCCACGGTGGCTCGACCGCCGACGGCGCAGTGCATGTGGCGCGTCTCCTTCGAGCGCGCACCGGCGCATCGATTGACGTTGTCGCGGTGCTCGAACCGCTGCCTGTCTTCGATTACGGCTACGGACCCGTGTACCTCCCCGATCCGAACACGGAGGACGCGCTCGCGGATCAGTTGCGCGCCGCGGTCGAGGAACAACTGGTCCGATGCAGTCTTGCCGGAGCAGCCTTGTCGGTGTTGCGAGGGCATCGCACTGCGACGATCGTCGATCTGGCGACGGCGCGTTCCGCCGATCTCATCGTCGTCGGCGCCGGGGCACATCATTTCGCCGACCGGGCGATCGGCGGCGAGACGGCGCTGCAGCTCGCGCAGCACGCGTCGACGCCGGTGCTCGCGGTGCCCGCGGCGATGCGACATCTTCCACACCGCGCGCTGGCTGCGGTCGACTTCAGTCCGTCGAGCCTCGCCGCGGCTCGCCTTGCGACGTCACTCCTGACCGCGGGCGACGCCGTCGAGCTGGCACACGTCGCCGCCGCGGCGCAGATCGGCGCGGTCGTCCTCGGCCCCGCGCACATCGGCGAGGCCGAACGTCGGATGGAACGGTTCGCGGCCGAGCTGAACGCACCCGCCGGGATTCACCTGACGACGAGCGTCTTCGGCGGCGAGCCGACGCGCACGCTGCTCGACGCCTCGCGGCACACCCACGCCGACGTCATCGCGTTAGGCAGCCATGGCTACGGCCTCTGGCAGCGTGTGCTGCTCGGGACCGTCTCATCGCGAGTCCTGCGGCTGGCGTCCTGCGCGGTGTTGATCTATCCGTCGCGATGTGTTCCCATGGCCGCGGCGACGGAGTCCCTCGCGGCCGGCGCCGGTGTTGGGTCGGCATAGCGGCCCGGAGGACTTGACATGTTCATCAATTCGATCAAACGGGTGAGACTCTCTCGGCGATCGTGGCTGGTGCTCGCGGCGTCGGTAATCATGTGGCTCGTGGTCCTCATTCCGTCCGGGCTCGATCTCGTTGCACTCCTGGTGTTCACCGCGCCCGCGGCGGCGATTGGGTTATTCCTGCGGTGGGCGTCGTGCGCGTTCACGCCGTCGCGATGGAACTGGCGCGTGGCCCGGAACGCGGCACTCACCAGCGCCATGCTTCTGCCGCCCCTCCTCGCCGCCCTCGTCACGCTCGCGGGCCTGGCACGTCCGGAGGAATTGCTGCCGCTCTTTGTCCTTGGCGCCTGGATCGCGCTCGCTGCCGGGTTGCTCGTCGCCGCCCTCTCCCCATCGCGCGAGACGTAGGAATATGGGACTGGGAACGCACCCTGCACCCTTCACCATTCACCGCACGATTTCGACATAGCCCTCCGTACCATGCACGCGGATGCGCTGGCCGTCCTCGATCAGCCGCGTCGCATGCTCGACGCCGACGACCGCCGGTAAGCCATACTCTCGCGCGATCACCGCGCCATGCGTCATCAGGCCCCCCGCTTCCGTCACGAGCCCTTTGATCGAAACGAACAGCGGCGTCCAGCTCGGATCCGTGAATGCGGTGACCAGGATATCGCCCGGCTCGAGGTCCGCCTCAGCAATGTCCGCAATGACGCGCGCCCTCCCTTCGACGACCCCCGCCGACACCGCCAGGCCAACGAGTGCGCCAGCCGGAACACCTTCGCGTCGATAGGACCCCGCCACGACCTCGCCGTCCGACGTGAGCACGCGTGGCGGCCTGAGAGATTGATACGATCGGAACTCGTCTCGTCGCCGGCGAATGAGGGCGTCGTCGGCACGGTGCGTGCGCACGACCTCCTGGAGCTCCGCAAAGGTGAGGTAGAAAATGTCTTCCCTTTCACGGAGCACACCGTCCTGCACCAGTCGCTCGGCTTCCTTCATCAGCGCCCGCTTGTACAGAAAGGTGCGGCTCACCATGCCGTACTTCGGGTACTCACGGTATCCGATAAATGTCCGCAGGCGGTCGATCATCCGCTTCACCTCGCGAGCCTTCTCCTCACCGTTAGGCAGCACGCGTAGCCGCTCCAGCAGCTCCTCTTCCTTCTTGCGGGCTTCCGTGAGGCCCTCCTCGAAGCGCCGCTTTCCCGCGCCGGGCTCGAAGTGTTCGACGTGACCGAGCAGGATCGGCACGAGGGCGAGCGGCCGTTCGGCCCACCGCGGCCTCGTGATGTCGATCTCGCCAACACCACGCACGCCGTATTTCTCGAGCCAGCCTTCCAGGGCGTCTCGCGTCTCGCGTCCGCCGCGAAGCCGAGTCAGCTCCTTTACAAAGTTGTCATCATGGACGCGTCGGAGAAAGGCGACGACCTCCGGGTGCTGACGGATTACGTCCGCGACATCCAGCAGCGCGAGTCCCATCTCCGACGTCACGTTGTTTGGCGCCGATTGCGCGAGCGTGTCGGCCGCATTCTTCTCGCCCAACCATGCCGCGAGCTGCTCGTTGAGCCACCACGTCGCCTGCATCCCCGCCATGATCGCCTGATGGCTCCGCGGCAGAAAGAGAATCCGCTTCAGCTCCGCGATGTCCGTGAGGATGAAATCGAGCAGCGCCGCTCCGGATTTCGTCTGGATGTCGCGCTCGAGCGCGGCGAGTGAGTCCTCGCTGCCCGCCATCAGCTCGGCGACGACGGCCGGATCCGTCTCGATCGGCGCCGTCTCCGCGACAAACCGTACCGGGACGTCGGCATTTGAGTCGTTCGGCAGCGACGGGAGGAAGCCCTCGCGGGCGACGATCGCCTCCAACGCATCCCCGATCAGCGGATCCGATTTCGCCAACATCAGCAGGCCCGCGCGACGCGCCGGCGACGCCAGATCTCTCGCGACGTCGACGAACAGCCGCCCGCCCGCGGTGTACATCGGCCGGGCGGCGATCAGCTGCCACATCGAGATGCCTAACGGCTTCATCGCGTCGGTCATCATCTGTTGATGTCCGACCGAGATGTACACGTGATTCTCGCCGTCGTCGTCGCGCGCCGGAACGGGGAACAACGTCGTGATCGGCCGGCTCTGCACGAACTGGAAGTCGCCGCCGGCGAAGCACCACTCGATGTCCTGTGGGCTGCCGAAATGTGCCTCGATGCGCCGCGCCAGCTGCGCCAGTCGCAACACCGCATTGTCGGTCAACGCGGGCTGCCCTTGCCGCGTCGATTCGATCGCGTCCCTTCGCGTTCCGCCTTCCGAAGATGCGGTGATCGCGAGCCGCTTCGTGCCGATCGTCTTCTCGACGATCACATCGCGTCGCACTTTGTAGACGTCGGGGGTCACCAGCCCCGAGACGAGCGCTTCGCCCAGGCCGAAGCTCGCTTCCACGGACACGATCGTGCGATTACCACTCACCGGATCGGCCGTGAACAGAATGCCCGACGCATCCGCGAACACCATCTGCTGCACGACAACGGCCATCTGCACCTTCCGCTGGTCGATGCCGTTTCGCATTCGGTAAATGACCGCACGTTCGGTGAAGAGCGACGCCCAGCAGCGGCTCACGTGCCGAAGAACTGTCTCCGGCCCAACGACGTTGAGATACGTGTCCTGCTGACCCGCGAAGGACGCTGTCGGAAGGTCCTCCGCGGTCGCACTCGATCGAACGGCGTACGGCTGCCGCTCGCCGAGCCGCGAGAGCTCGCGTCGGATCGGTCCTTCGACATCATCAGGGATCGGGAGCGCCTCGAGGGTCCGCCGGATCTCCTCGCTGAGCGTCCGAACTGCCTCACGATCATCCGACTCGACGTGCGTCAGCCGGTCGAGCTGGTGGCCGAGCCCGGGTGCTGTCGCCACGATGCGTCGATAGGCGGCCGTCGTCACGCAGAACGCCGGAGGCACGCGAATACCTTCGACGCGCGACAGCCCGGCGAGGTGCACCGCTTTGCCGCCGACGAGCGCGATCTGCGTCTCGTCGATCTCCTCGAGGCTCAGTACGTACGCGACCAACGCTCTCCCTACCTCGGCTCGGCTTGCCTAACGATCACCGCGGCCGCCATCCTGTCGCGGGCGACGCACGGCGCGAATCCTCCCGCTGTTCCCTCCGCCGCAGAAGAATCCATCCTTCCCGTCGGACTCGAGCCCCGAGACCTTCACGCCGGCGGGCAATTGCAGCGTCTCGAGCACCTCGCCCGTTGCCGGATCGACCCGCCGAAGCTCGCTCTCGTCGCCTTCCCAGGTGCCATGCCACAACTCTCCTTCCACCCACGTGACGCCCGTGACGAAACGATTCGACTCGAGCGTCCGCAGCGTCGCGCCGGTGCGCGGATCGATCTGATGAATCTTTCGGGCGCGATACTCTCCCACCCACAGCGTTCCTTCCGCCCAGGCCAACCCTGAAGCCCCGGCTCCGGCGGGCGCCGGGATCGTCGTTACCACGGACCCGCTTTTCGGATCGATTTTCTGGATGCGCCCATCCGCGATCTGATAGAGAAACTCACCATCGAACGCCGTACCGGCGTGTGCCGGCACATCGAACGCGCGAATCTCTTCACCAGTGTCGGGGTCGAGTGCGCGCAGCGAATCCTTGGCCGCGAACCAGACGGCCTTGCCATCGAACGTGACGCCCGCCACGTCCCTGGTCCGCGGAAACGGACCGTACTCGCGAATGATCTCGGCAGTGGACTCGCGCATGACGTGAGCTTATTCGATCGGCAGCGCCGCGGGGAGTAACAATGTTGTCGTGAATCCCGACATGGGTGGCATCACCCAGCGCCGCGCCCGACCACGACCGAAGGGCTGGACCTTCCCCTCTCGCGCGAGTGCTTCGAGTGCGCGCTGGAGTGTG
>Ga0308176_10002209_pt1 | contig 12204 bp, 9 predicted proteins | sample PhyCR2_3_FD_203890 | JGI IMG/M metagenome (GOLD analysis project Ga0308176, IMG submission 203890) | Soil microbial communities from UC Gill Tract Community Farm, Albany, California, United States - DLSLS.C.R2 | ecosystem: Environmental > Terrestrial > Soil > Agricultural land | place: USA... | reverse complement strand
TACTACTTCATCGTCGACCGCAAGAAGGAGATGATCATCCGCGGCGGCTACAACGTCTATCCGCGGGAGATCGAGGAGGCGCTCTACGAGCACCCCGCGGTCGCCGAGGCCGCCGTCATCGGCATCGCGCACCCCGACCTCGGCGAGGAGGTCGCCGCCGCGGTGGCCCTCAAGCCCGGGGCATCGGCCGAGGTGGACGAGCTGCGCAACTTCGTGAAGGAGCGGGTGGCCGCCTACAAGTACCCGCGGCACCTCTGGCTGGTCGAATCGCTGCCCAAGGGACCCACCGGGAAGATCCTGCGACGCGCCGTCGAGGTGCCCGCGGAGGTCGGCGAACGATGAGTCCCGCTCCGGCTCCCCGCTGGCGGCAGGCGTTCGACGCCGCCGAACGCGCCGTGGCCCCACGCGCCGAGACCTTCGTGCGGACGCCGACCTTCGCCATCGGCACCGCGCTCGTCCGCCGGGCCCACACCGTGGTGGCCGACTCGGCCCGCGGCCTGACGGCGCGCGCCTGGCACCTGGTCAACCTGCCGGCCGGCAGCGACGTGAGCCGGCTGCGCGCCCAGATCGGCGCTCTGGACCGCGAGGTCCGGCGGCTGTCCCTGCAGCTCGAACAACAACGACGCCGACCGATTGCATCGACGACGGAATCGACCACGGAGGAGCCCCATGCCGACGGTCCCCAGCCCGCAGACGGTCCTCGACCGCGTCCGGCGCGACGTCTAACGCAACGCCCTGCGGGCACGTAACGGGATCAAGCTCGTCGCCGGGGTCGACCGTCCCGGCGTCGGGCAGACGCCCAAGGACGTCGTCTGGCAGCGGGGCCGCACGCAGCTGTGGCACTACCGCAACGACCCCGAGACCTACGGCGGGGTGCGTTACGGACCGCCGCTGGTCATCGTGTTCAGCCTGATCAGCCGGAGCTACATCCTCGACCTCACGCCCGGGAACAGCTTCGTCGAACAACTGCTCTCGGCCGGGTTCGACGTGTACCTGCTCGACTGGGGTGAGCCCGACGAACGGGACGCCGGCAACACGCTCGAGGACTACGTCGACGACTACATCCCCGCCGGCATCGACCGGGTGCGGGAGCTGTCGGGCGCCGACGAGGTCAACCTGTTCGGCTACTGCTTCGGCGGCGACCTGGCCCTGCTCTACGCCGCGCACCACCCCGACGCGCCGCTGCGCAGCCTCACGGTGCTGGCCACACCGATCGACTTCCGGCACATGGGGCCGCTGGCCGACATCTTCCGGGTGGGCGGCCTCGACGTCGACACGGTGCTCGGTCCTGACGGCAACGTGCCCCCGGGGATCGTCGTCCAGGGCTTCAAGACCCTCACGCCCACGGCCGAGGTGACCCGGTACGTGACGCTGTGGGAGCGGCTCTGGAACGACGAGTACGTCGCCTCCTACCAGGCGATGACCGGCTGGTCCGACGACCACGTGCCCTTCCCGGGCGCCGCCGCCGAGGAGACGGTGCGGATGCTGGTGCGCGACAACGGGATGCTCACCGACCGGCTCGTCGTGGGCGGCGACCCGGTACACCTGAGCGACATCACGGTGCCGTTCCTGACCGTGCGGGCCAACCGGGACCACATCGTCCCGCCGGACGCCACCGCTGCCCTGATCGACCTCGTCGGCTCACCGGACAAGCACGAGCTGTGTCTGGACGCCGGCCACATGGGCCTGGTCGTCGGACGGACGGCGGCACGGACGACGGTGCCCACGATCATCGACTTCGTCCGGCGCCGCAGCGATCTGCTCGAGCCGGCGCGGAAGGAGGCCTGACGTGGCGGTGGTCGAGCTGGGCCCCGAACGCTGTGACGCCCTCGTCCGTTTCTTCGCCGCGCTGCCGGAGGGCGACCTGACGTTCATCAAGGAGGACGTGACCGACCCGGAGACGGTCCGCTCCTGGACGCAGGGCGCGGCCGCCGGCGGGCGGTGGGTGGCCGTCGAGGGCAGCGGTGGGGAGGGCGGGGACGGCACGGAGGTCATCGGATACGTCGCCGTCCGCCCCCTCCCCGGCTGGTCGGACCACGTGGGCGAGATCCGGCTCGTCGTGGCGCCCTCCCACCGCGGCTCGGGGCTGGGCCGGGAGCTGGCCCGCCGCGCGCTCACGGAGGCGGTCGGTGCGGGGCTGTCGAAGCTGGTGGTCGAGGTGGTCGCCGAGCAGGGATCGGCCCTGGCGCTGTTCACCGAGCTGGGGTTCACCGGCGAGGCGCTGCTGACCGACCACATCCGCGACCGCACCGGTCACCTGCGGGACCTCATGGTGCTCGCCCACCACGTCGACCGGACGTGGTCGGGCATGGACACCGTGGGCGTCGCCGACGAGCTCAGCTCCACGTGAGGGTTGACCTGCCCCGGCTGCAACAGTGGCGACCGTGTCCGCGGCCGGTGAGTTCGTCTTCCTGCTGGTCGCGGGTGCCGTCGCCGGGCTCGTCGGCACGGCGGGCGGGATCACCTCGCTGGTCTCGTATCCCGCCCTGCTCGCCACGGGGCTCACCCCGCTGGCCGCCGGTGTCGCCAACCTCGTCGCGCTCGTCGCCTGCTGGCCCGGCTCGGTCGCCACGTCCCGGAGGGAGTTGACCGGGGCCGGGCCGTGGCTCGGCCGGAGCCTTCCCCTGGCCGCGGCGGCGTCGGCCGCCGGTTCCCTCCTGCTCCTCAGCACGCCGCCGGGCGTGTTCGCACGCGTCGTCCCGTTCCTCCTCGCTCTCGGCTCCGTGGCCCTGCTCGTCCAGCCGGTGCTCACCGCCCGGCTGCGCCCGGCCGCGACCCGATCGTCCCCGTGGGCGCTCCCACTCGTCGCGCTGGTGTCGGTGTACTCGGGCTACTTCGGCGCGGGGGCCGGTGTGCTGCTCCTGGCGAGCGTGCTGCTCCTCGTGGACGACCGGCTCCCCGAGGCCAACGCGAAGAAGAACATGCTCAACGGCGCGTCCACGGCCGCCTCGGCAGCCGTCCTCGTCGGGATCGGATCGGTCGCCTGGGCCGCGGTCCTGCCGCTCGCGACGGGCATGTTCGCCGGCAGCACGGCCGGGCCGGTGGTGGCGCGTCGACTGCCCGCCGTCGTCGTCCGCTGGGCGGTCGCGGGACTCGGCCTGCTGCTCGCCGCACGGCTCGCCTGGGGGACGGCGTGATCTGCCCGTCGGCCTCCGATGCCCGTGCGGCCGGACTCAGCTCTCCGTGACCCGCCCGTCGGCCACGTGCAACCGGCGGGTGGTGTGCACGGCCTCCAGCATGCGGCGGTCGTGCGTCACGAGCAGCAGCGTGCCGGAGTAGGCGGCGAGCGCCTCCTCGAGCTGCTCGATCGCGGGCAGGTCGAGGTGGTTGGTGGGCTCGTCGAGCACCAGCACGTTGATGCCGCGCGCCTGCAGGAGCGCCAGCGCAGCACGCGTCCGCTCCCCGGGTGAGAGCGTCTCGGCCGGCCGCAGCACGTGGTCCGCGACCAGGCCGAACTTGGCCAGCAGGGTGCGGACCTCGGCGGTCGGCCAGTCGGGCACCTCCGCGGAGAAGGCGTCCAGCAGCTGCTCGGGGCCGAAGAAGCGACCGCGGGCCTGGTCGATCTCGCCGATCCGCACCGACGGTCCGAGCGACGCCGTCCCCTCGTCGAGCGGTATCCGGCCCAGCAGGGTGGCCAGCAGCGTGCTCTTGCCGGCGCCGTTGGCGCCGGTGATCGCCACCCGGTCGCCCCAGTCGACCTGGAGGTCGACCGGACCGAGCCGGAACCCGCCCCGCCGGACGACGGCGCCGCGCAGGGTCGCCACGACCGCGCCCGCGCGGGGGGCGGCGGCGATCTCGAGACGCAGCTCCCACTCCTTGCGCGGCTCCTCCACCTCGTCGAGCCGCTCGATCCGTCGCTCGGTCTGCCTGGCCTTCGCGGCCTGCTTCTCCGACGTGGCGCGCATGTGCTGCCGGATGTTCTTGTCCGGCTCGCTGCCCGCCTTGCGCACGGCATTGCGGACGCCCTTGGCCATCCAGTTGCGCTGCATCCGCGCCCGGGCCTCGAGCCCCCCCTTCGTGTCGGCGTAGTCCTCGTACTCCTCGCGCGCGTGCCGGCGGGCCACCTCGCGCTCGACCAGGTAGGCCTCGTAGCCGCCGTCGTGCACGCGCACGAGCTGCTGGGCGAGGTCGAGCTCGACCACCCGGGTGACGGTGCGGGCCAGGAACTCGCGGTCGTGGCTGACGACGACGATGCCCGCGCGGGAGCCGTCGACGAACCGCTCCAGCTGGTCCAGCCCGGCCAGGTCGAGGTCGTTGGTCGGCTCGTCGAGCAGCAGGACGTCGTACCGGGACAGCAGGAGGGCCGCGAGGCCGACGCGCGCGGCCTGGCCGCCGGACAGGCCGGTCATGAGTGCGTCGAGGGCCACGCCGGGTGCGACCTGGGCGACGGTCTCCTCGGCCCGGTCGTCCAGGTCGGCACCGCCGAGGGCCAGCCAGTGCTCGAGCGCGTCGCCGTAGACCTCGTCGGCACCGGGCCGCCCCTCGGTCAGCGCCTCGGTGGCCTCGTCGAGTGCGGCCTGGGCGGCGGCGACGCCGGTCCGCCGGGTCAGCGCGCCGAGAACCGTCTCCCCCGCCCGCCGCTCGTGCTCCTGCGGGAGGTAGCCGAGGGTCGCGGTCGGCGGGCTGACGACGACGCTGCCGTCCTCCGCCGGGAGCTCGCCGGCGAGGGTGCGCAGCAGCGTGGACTTGCCCGCGCCGTTGACGCCGACCAGGCCGACGACATCCCCCGGCGCGACGACGAGGTCGAGCCCGGAGAAGAGGACGCGGGCACCGTGGCCGGCCGCCAGGCCGCGGGCGACGAGGGTGGCGCTCACAGGGTCAGGGTGCCATCCGGGGGGCGCCGATCAGTGCGGGGTGTCGGGACCGGCGTCCTCGTCGAAGGAATCGTCCTCGTAGCCGTGCGGCTCCACGCCCTCGTCGGTCTCGCGGCGCCGTACCAGCCACGGCTGCAGGTGGTCGTACCCGCGCACGGACACCCGGCGCAGCGACCGGATCCGGTAGCCGGGCACGCCCCGGACGTGCTGGGCCAGCTCCTTGTCGACCAGCAGGGAATTGGGACGGGCCAGCGAGGTCAGCCGGCTGGCCAGGTTGACCACCGGCGAGTAGACGTCGCCGAGCCGGGTGAGCACGGCGCCGTAGGCCGCGCCGACCCGCAGCGGGGGCCGCTCCTCGGTCTTCCACGCATCGGGCAGGTCGAGCCCGATCTCGACGGCGTCGACGGCCGTCGCCGCGGTGAACAGGACGCCGTCGCCGACGGTCTTGACCACGCGCCCGGAGTGCCGGGCGATGACCTCGGCCGCGATGCTCTCGAAGTCCTCGATCATCGCCCCGAGCTCCCGGCCGCCCATCCCACGGCTGCGCGAGGTGTAACCGACCAGGTCGGCGAAGCCCACGGCCAGTTCCCGCCGGTCGCCGGGTCCGGTCGCCGACAGCAGCCGGTCGGCGTTGGCCGCCAGGTGACGGCGCCAGACGTAGTGCTGGATCTCGCGCATCCGCGGCAGCAGCGCGCGGGCGACCTCGACCGCCTCGTCGGGGGCGGCGGCCCGCCGTTCCCCGTCGGGGCCCGGCCGGGTCAGCGCGTCGGCCAGCATGTCGGTCTGCCAGTCGGCCAGCCGGGACAGCGCCTGACCCATCGCGCGGGCGATCGAGGCCTCGCTGTCCTCGTCGATGAAGCCCGAGTCGATCAGGGTGGACAGGACGGCGAGGGCATGCACGTCGGCGTCGGTGAAAGCGGGGTCGTCGTCGGCCACGTCGGGGAAGCCGAGCGCCCGCCAGAGCCGCTGCGTGCGCCGCGGCGGCATGCCGGCCAGCTCCGCCACCTGCAGCCGCGTGTAGCGCCGGGGCCCGTCGAGCAGCAGCCGTTCCAGCGCCTCGCGGGCGCCCGAGCCCTCCCCGGGGGCGTCCATCGCGTCGGCCGGTCTCAGCCCGTGGTGTGCACGATCAGGACGTCGCACTGCGACCGGCGGGTGGCGTCGGCCGGGACCGAGCCGAGCAGCCGCCCCTTGAGGCCGTTGAGCCCGCGGTTGCCGACGACGAGCAGGTCGGCGTTCTCCCGCTTCACGACGTCCAGCAGCGTCTCGACCGGCGACCCCATGACGGCCACCGGGCGCACCTTGCCGGCGCCCGCGGCGGTCGCGCGCTCGGCGGCGGTGCGCACCGTGTCCTCGGCGGGGTGCGAGCCGACCACCTGGTAGGCGTCGTCCCGCAGGGCGTCCTGCGCCTGGGCGAGCTCGCGGTCGTCCTGTTCGGTGGGCAGGTACGCGCAGACGACGACGAGCGTCGCGTCGCTGGCCCCCGCCAGCGCCCCCGCCCGGGCGACGGCACGCAGCGAGGACTCCGACCCGTCGGTACCGACGACGACCGTGCGATACGCGCTCGCGGACTCGCTCACGGCGGGGACTCTATGTGCCCTCCCGACGCCGGGCATCCCGAGATCAACTTGACGCCGGACGCGCCTGGCCCGGGCTGTTCCCGCGGTGCGCTTGGATGGGACGGCCGGTACCGGACGACGGAAGAAGCCCCGCATGAGCACCCCCAGCGCCCGCGAACCCGTCAGGGTGGAGGTGCGCGGCCTCAGCAAGTCGTTCGGTGCCGTCCGGGCCGTCTCCGACCTGGGGTTCACCGTCGAGCCGGGCTCGGTCACCGGGTTCCTCGGCCCGAACGGAGCCGGCAAGACCACGACCCTGCGCATGGTGCTGGGCCTCGAGCGCCCCGACGCCGGCACGGCCACCTTCAACGGCGCCCCGTACGCGTCGCTGCCGGAGCCGGCGAGGACGGTCGGCGCGGTGCTCGAGACGGCGTTCCACCCGGCACGGTCGGGCCGCAACCACCTCCGGGTCTACTGCCGCGCCGCCGGGCTGCCGCTGTCCCGCGCGGACGAGGTGCTCACCGAGGTGGGTCTGGCCGAGGCCGGCCGACGGCGGGCCGGCGGCTACTCGCTCGGCATGCGGCAGCGCCTGGCCCTGGCCACGGCCCTGCTCGGCGACCCGCCGGTGCTGGTGCTCGACGAGCCGGCCAACGGCCTGGACCCCGAGGGCATCCAGTGGCTCCGCGGATTCCTCCGGCACCTGGCCCACGAGCAGGGACGCACGGTGCTGGTCTCCAGCCACCTCCTGGCCGAGGTCGAGCAGACCGTCGACCGGGTGGTCATCGTCGGGGCGGGCCGCCTGGTCCGCGAGGCGTCGATCGAGCAGCTCCGCTCGGGTGCGGACGGCGCCGGCACCGTGCTCGTCCGCAGTCCCGACGCCGACCGCCTCGCCGACGTCCTGCGCGCGGGGGGCTCCACCGTCACGCAGGTGGACGACGGCGCCCTCACCGTCGCGGGATCCACCCCGGCCGACGTGGGGAGGCGCGCCTTCGCCGCCGGCATCGAGCTGCACGAGCTGCGGTCCCACACCAGCGGGCTCGAGGAGATCTACTTCGAGCTGACGGCCGGTCGCGAGCAGTTCGCCGCGCACTCCCCCGCCGCGACGACCGATCCGGGGGCCGCCCGATGATCCGCCTCGTCCGCGCCGAGTGGACCAAGTTGTTCACGACCCGGGTGTGGCTGGGTCTGCTCCTCGGTGCGTGCGCCATGGCCGGCGGGTTCGCTGCCCTCTTCACCGGCTTCGCCGGACGGACCGGCAACAACGGGCAGGCGTTGCCCGACGTCGGGACGTCGGCCTACGAGCAGGCGGCGTTCGCCGTGAGCGCCAACGCCACGGTGCTGCTGCTCATCCTCGGCATCATCGGGATGACCCAGGAGTACCGGCACCGCACGGCCACGCCGACCTTCCTGGTCACCCCGCGGCGGGGCCGGGTGGTGGTCGCCAAGCTGCTCGCCTACGCGCTGGCCGCCGTCCCCATCGGGCTGCTGGTGATCGCCACGAACGTGCTCGTCGTCGAGATCTACGCCGGCGCGCGAGGTGCGGCGCCCTCGCTCACCGGCGACAACCTGCGCGTGCTCGCCGGCGCCTGGGCCGCCCTGGTGATCTACGCCGTCATCGGGGTGGGCATCGGCGCCCTGCTGCGCAACCAGGTCGGGGCCATCGTCGGGGCGCTGGTCTACCTCTTCGTCGTCGAGGGCATCGTCATCCGGGCCATCCCCGCGATCGCGCCGCTGTTCAAGTGGCTGCCCGGCGGCGCGCTCCAGGCCATGACGGCGACCCTCGACGCGACCGACCTCCTCGACCCCTGGCAGGGCGCACTGCTGCTGATCGGCTATGGCCTGGTCGCGGCCGTCCTGGGCACGCTGTTCGCCGTCCGGCGCGACATCACCTGAGACCCATTCCACAGTGCGGTCCGCCGACCGGTGCGGCCCGTTCCAGCCGGGGGGCCGAGAACTCCGGGCGTAGACTCGACACCCGGTCCAGCGACGTCCACAGACGAAGAAGGCACTCGACCCCGTGTCAAGCGTGAGCTCATCCCGCCCCTCTCCCTCGTCCTCCTCCGTGGCGGGCTTCGGCACCAACGAGTGGCTCGTCGAGGAGATGTACCAGCAGTACCTCGCCGACCCCTCCTCCGTGGACCAGGCCTGGCACGAGTTCTTCAACGACTACCGGCCGGGCAGCCCGGTCGGTGCGGCCGACCGCCCGAGTGCCGCCCCCTCGGGCAACGGCGGCGCCCCGGCCCCCGCCGCGCCCCCGGCCAGCTCCTACGCCTCCCCGGCTCCCGAGCAGGAGGCGACGCAGCCCACCCCGACGCGGGCCGCCGAGACGAAGGCCGCCCCCGCACCGAAGCCGAGCGCCCCCGCCGCGCAGCCGGCAGCCCCGGCGCCCGCCGAGCCGGCCACGCCCGCCGCTGCCAAGGCCGCCCCCGCGCCCGCGCCCGCCGCCGCGAAGCCGGCCGCCAAGCCGGCCGCCCCGGTCGCCGGGGGCGCGCAGTCCCCGCTGCGTGGCGCGGCCGCCGCCGTCGTCAAGAACATGAACCTCTCGCTCACCGTCCCGACGGCGACGAGCGTCCGCGCGGTGCCGGCCAAGCTGCTGGCCGACAACCGCATCGTCATCAACAACCACCTGGCCCGCTCCCGCGGCGGGAAGGTCTCCTTCACCCACCTGATCGGCTACGCGCTGGTCCGGGCGCTGGACGACTTCCCGAACATGAACAACGCCTTCGCCGAGGTCGACGGCAAGCCGGTGCTGGTGCAGCCGGAGCACGTGAACTTCGGCCTGGCCATCGACCTGCCGAAGCCCGATGGCTCCCGTTCCCTCGTCGTCGCCTCCATCAAGGCCGCCGAGGAGATGGACTTCGCACGGTTCTGGGCCGCGTACGAGGACATCATCCGGCGGGCCCGCGCCAACAAGCTGACGATGGACGACTTCTCCGGCACGACGATCAGCCTCACCAACCCGGGCACGCTCGGCACCAACCACTCGGTGCCGCGGCTGACCGCCGGGCAGGGCGCGATCATCGGCGTCGGCGCCATGGAGTACCCGGCCGAGTTCCAGGGGATGAACCCCGACGCGCTCACCGAGATGGCCGTGTCGAAGATCATCACGCTGACCTCGACCTACGACCACCGCATCATCCAGGGCGCCGAGTCCGGCGACTTCCTGCGCCGGCTGCACGCGCTGCTGCTCGGCGAGGACGGCTTCTACGACAAGGTCTTCGCCTCGCTGCGGATCCCGTACACGCCGGTGCGCTGGATGCCCGACGTCCGGGTCAGCCGCGAGGGCGAGATCGACAAGGAAGCCCGCGTCATCGAGGTCATCGAGAGCTACCGGCGCAACGGCCACCTCATGGCCGACACCGACCCTCTCGAGTACCGCGTCCGCACCCACCCCGACCTCGACATCCTCGAGCACCACCTGACCCTGTGGGACCTCGACCGCGAATTCCCCGTCGGTGGCTTCGCCGGCGAGCGGCTGATGGCGCTGCGCGACATCCTCGGTGTGCTGCGCAACTCCTACTGCCGCACCGTCGGCGTGGAGTACATGCACATCACCGACCCCGAGGAGCGCGAGTGGCTCCAGCAGCGGGTGGAGGTCAAGGCCGACCAGCCCGACCGTGAGAAGCAGAAGCACATCCTCGGCCGGCTCAACGCCGCGGAGGCGTTCGAGACGTTCCTGCAGACCAAGTACGTCGGCCAGAAGCGCTTCAGCCTCGAGGGCGGCGAGTCGCTCATCCCGGTCCTCGACGAGATCCTGCTCGCCGGCACCGACCACGGGCTCGACGAGGTCGCGATCGGCATGCCGCACCGCGGCCGGCTCAACGTGCTGGCCAACGTGCTCGGCAAGAGCTACGCCAAGATCTTCGGCGAGTTCGAGGGCAACATGGACCCGGGCAGCGTCCAGGGCTCCGGCGACGTCAAGTACCACCTCGGCGCGACCGGCACCTTCAGCAACCCCTTCCGCCCCGACTCCGAGATCGCCGTCTCGCTCGCCAGCAACCCGAGCCACCTCGAGACGGTCAACCCCGTCCTCGAGGGCATCGTCCGCGCGAAGCAGGACATGATCGACAAGGGTGAGCAGGGCTTCACGGTCCTGCCGGTCCTGCTGCACGGCGACTCCGCGTTCGCCGGACAGGGCGTGGTCGCCGAGACGCTGAACCTCTCGCAGCTGCGCGGGTACCGCACCGGCGGCACCGTGCACGTCGTCGTCAACAACCAGGTCGGCTTCACCACCAGCCCGGCGGCGGCCCGGTCGAGCCTCTACTCGACCGACGTCGCCCGGATGATCGGCGCCCCGGTCTTCCACGTGAACGGCGACGACCCCGAGGCCTGCGTCCGGGTGGCCCGGCTGGCGGTCGACTACCGCCAGGCGTTCAAGAAGGACGTCGTCATCGACCTGGTCTGCTACCGCCGTCGCGGCCACAACGAGGGCGACGACCCGTCGATGACCCAGCCGCTGATGTACGACATCATCGACCGCAAGCGCTCGGTCCGGAAGCTGTACACCGAGGCGCTGGTCGGCCGCGGCGACATCACGCTCGCCGACGCCGAGGAGGCGCTGAAAGACTACCGCGACCAGCTCGAGCGGGCCTTCGCCGAGACCCACGACGCCCAGGACTCCTCGAAGCCGCAGCCGGTCATGGACCCCCGCACGCCGCAGGAGTCCGCGGTGACGACGGCGATCACCCGGGAGGTCCTCAAGGCCATCGGCGACGCCCACGTCTCGTTCCCGCCGGAGTTCACCCCGCACCCCAAGCTGCAGAAGATGCTGGAGCGCCGGGCGGCGATGACCAGCGAGGGCGGCATCGACTGGGCGATGGGCGAGCTGCTCGCGTTCGGCTCGCTGCTCATGCAGGGGGTGCCCGTCCGGCTGGCCGGTCAGGACTCGCGGCGCGGCACCTTCGTGCAGCGGCACTCCGTGCTCATCGACCGGGAGACCGCGGCGGAGTACACGCCGCTGGCCCACCTCGCCGCCGACCAGGCGAAGTTCTTCGTCTACGACTCGCTGCTGTCGGAGTACGCGGCCCTGGGCTTCGAGTACGGCTACTCCGTGGCCAACCCGAAGGCCCTGGTGCTGTGGGAGGCGCAGTTCGGCGACTTCGTCGACGGCGCACAGATGGTCATCGACGAGTTCATCTGCTCTGGTGAGGCCAAGTGGGGCCAGCGCTCCGGCGTCGTCATGCTGCTGCCGCACGGCCTCGAGGGTCAGGGCCCCGACCACTCCAGCGGCCGCATCGAGCGGTTCCTGCAGCTGTCGGCGGAGAACAACATGACCGTCGCCAACTGCTCGACCCCGGCGAACTACTTCCACCTGCTGCGGCGGCAGGCGCTGTCCGACGTGCACCGGCCGCTGGTCGTCTTCACGCCGAAGTCGCTCCTGCGCGCCAAGGCCGCCGTCAGCTCCGTCGAGGACTTCACCGACCAGGCCTTCCGCCCGGTCCTGCCCGACCCCGGCGTCGGCGGCAGGCCGCTGGACGACGGCGCGGTGCGGCGGGTGCTGCTCTGCAGCGGCAAGGTGGCCTACGACCTGCTGGCCCAGCGGGAGTCGGCCGGCAGGACCGACACCGCGATCGTCCGGGTCGAGCAGCTCTACCCGCTGCCGGCCGAGCAGATCGGCGCGGCGCTCGAGCGGTACTCGAACGCCGCTGACGTGGTGTGGGTGCAGGAGGAGCCGGCCAACATGGGTGCCTGGCAGTTCATGGCGGTCAACCTGCCCGAGCACCTGCCGCAGGGCCGTACGTTCCGGCGGGTCAGCCGCCGCGCGTCGGCCAGCCCCGCGGTGGGTTCGGCCAAGGTGCACGACGTCGAGCAGCGGCAGCTGGTCGCCGAGGCATTCG
>Ga0308176_10002206_pt1 | contig 12213 bp, 9 predicted proteins | sample PhyCR2_3_FD_203890 | JGI IMG/M metagenome (GOLD analysis project Ga0308176, IMG submission 203890) | Soil microbial communities from UC Gill Tract Community Farm, Albany, California, United States - DLSLS.C.R2 | ecosystem: Environmental > Terrestrial > Soil > Agricultural land | place: USA... | reverse complement strand
CCCGCCGCCACGGCCCGCCGGTGGGGATAGGCGCCGGCGAGTTCCTCGTCCAGGGTGGCCCGGCAGGTGCGCTCGCACTCCTCGACGAAGACGAGGTCGGGGTGGTGGCGGCGGAGCTGCGGGACCAGGGCGGGGGTGCCGCGCCCGAACTCGACGTTCGCGGTCAGGACGCGCAGGGAGGCGAGCGGCCGGCCGGCGGGCTCGTGGACCTTGCCGTAGGGGTCCTGGTACCAGGCGAGCAGACCGAGTACGGCCACCGACCAGACCAGCCCCGGCCACCAGCGGGCGAGCAGGGCGCACAGCAGGCCGAGTCCGGCCGGTGCGAGCAGCCAGGGCAGGAAGGCGAGCAGCAGCGGTGCGGGCGTGACGCCGTCGGTGCCGGCCATCCGGCAGCCGAGGATCACGCTGACCCCGGTGAGGAGCAGCCCCGCGCACCAGGGGCCCGGTCCGCGTCCGGGTCGATCGGTCACCCGGCCGAGCCTACGGGCGTGGCGTCCACCCGGGCCAGAAACCTCCCCAGCACCTCGTTGAACTCCTCCGGGCGCTCCAGGTTCGGCATGTGGGCCGCGCCCTCGGAGACGTGCAGGGCGGAGTCGGGCAGCAGGGCGTGCATGGCCTTCGCGTCGGAGACCGGTGTGAAGGTGTCGTCGGCGCCCACCACGACCAGCGCCGGCACCGTGACCCGGGTCAGCAGCGGGCGGTAGTCGGGGCGTTCGGCGCGGCCGCGCAGGGCGGCCGCGGCGCCCTCGGGGGAGTTGGCGGTCATCATGCGGTGCACATGGGCCTTGACCCCGGGATCGGCGTAGGGGGCGACCATCCTCTCCAGGACCTCGTCGGCGTAGCCGCGCATGCCCTCGGCGAGCAGCCGGGCGGCCAGGGCGGTCCGGCCCCGTCTGCCCTCCGCTGTCTCGGGGTCGGGGAAGGTGTCCGCGAGGACCAGGCCGCGGACGCGGTCGCCGAGGCGGTCGTAGCACTCCATGGCGATCTGGCCGCCCATCGACAGCCCGGCCAGGACGAAGGTGTCGACCTCCAGGAAGTCCAGCAGGTCCTCGATGTCACGGGCGTGGCGGCAGAGCGGGACGGTGCCCGGGGTCACCGGGGAGGCGCCGTAGCCGCGCAGGTCGGGGGCGATCACCCGGCGCCCGGCGGAGAACGCCGCGAGCTGCGGGGCCCACATCGTGCGGTCGAAGGGGTGGCCGTGGACGAGGACGAGCGGGGTGCGGGCGGAGGTTCCGGGGTTTTTGTCATCGTATGCGAGGAAGGGGGGCATGTGATCGACCCTAGGGTTCCGCGTCTTCTCGGTGCAATAAAATCTTTGTCCTCGGTGCAATCCAAGGCATGCCGCGACAGGGGGACTTGTGGGGGACTACCGGCGTATCGCCGACCGGATCGCCGGTGACATCGGTTCCGGGCGGCTCCGGCCGGGGCAACGGCTGCCGCCGCAGCGGGCGTTCGCCCGGCGGCACGGGATCGCCGCCTCCACGGCGGGCCGGGTGTACGCCGAACTCGTGCGCCGGGGGCTGGTGGTGGGCGAGGTCGGGCGCGGCACGTTCGTGCGGGCCACCGAGCCGGACGGGCAGCCGGGGCGGGCGCTGACCGAGGCGGTCGCCACCACGCCGGTGAACCTGGAGCTGAACTACCCGTCCGCGCCCGGCCAGTCGGAGCTGCTGGCCCCCGCGCTCGCGCCGCTGCTGTGGCCGGAAGCGCTGACCGGGGCGCTGCGGCCCGCCGCGGCCGCCGGCACGGGCGCGGCGAGGGAGGCCGTCGGCGGACTGCTGGACACGGAGGGTTGGCGGCCCGACCCGGCGGGGCTGCTCTTCACTGGCAACGCCCGCCAGGCCATCGCCGCCACCCTCGCCTCCCTGGTCCGGCCGGGCGGCCGGGTCGGTGTGGAGCCGCTGACGTATCCGCCGGTCAAGGAGATCGCGGCCCGGCTCGGCTGCGTCCTCGTCCCGCTCGCGGCCGACGACCGGGGGCCGCTCGCCGAGTCGGTCGCCGCGGCCCACCGCGCCGCCCCGCTGTCCGCCCTCTATCTCCAGCCGACCCTGCACAACCCGACCTCGCTGACCATGGACGCCGAGCGCCGGGCCCGGCTGGCCGATGTCGTCCACAGCCTGGGGATACCGGTCGTGGAGGACCGGATCTGGTCCTTCCTTCAGCCGGCCGGCCCGCCACCGCTGGCCGCCCTCGTGCCGGGGCTCGTACACCTGGTCGACGGGCTGTCCAAGCGGGTCGCGCCGGGGCTCACCGTGGGGTTCACCTCCGTGCCGGCCGACCGGGCCGAGGCGGTGGCGCGCGCCATCCGGTCCGGCGGCTGGAGCGCGGGCTCCTTCGCGCTGGAGGCGGCCGTCCGGTGGATCGGCGACGGGACCGTGGCGCGGCTGGTCGCCGCCAAGCGGCGGGACGCCGCGCGCCGGCAGCGGCTGGCCGCCGACGAACTGGCGGGTTTCGACGTACGGTCCGACCCGGCCGCCTACTTCGCCTGGTGGCGGCTGCCCGCGCCCTGGCGTGCGGACACCTTCACCGCGGCCGCGCGGGCGCACGGGATCGCGGTGACCCCGGGCACGGCCTTCCGGGTGGATCCGAGCCGTACGCCGGACGCGGTCAGACTCGGGCTCGGGTCGGCTCCGGAGCCGGAGCTTGCGCGGGCGCTGCGGACCCTCGCCGGCGTCGCGCGGGACGGGACGGCCGCAGCCGGCGGCTGAGCAGGGCGGTGAGGGCCACCGTGAGACCGAGGCCGATCAGCAGCCAGGAGGCCGTGCGCAGGGTGCCGGTCAGGGCGTCGTAGACCGCTCCCGCTGCCGGGTGGGACACACCCTCGGCCAGGCCGTCGAGGGTGAGGCCGCGGCCGATGACGAGGGCGAGGTTGAGCAGGCCGCCGCCCAGGGCGGTGCCGAGCGCGGTCGCCACGATCGCGCGCCGGCGGTGGACGGCCAGGGCGATGCCGGCGACCGCGAAGACGACGGCCGCGACCGGGCACCAGAAACCGGCTACTTCGAGCACGTGGAATCCCTTCCGCAGCGGGGCCACCTCGCGCGCCTCGAGCACGGGCACCGCGGTGTGCTCCACCGGGATGCGCGCGGCGAGCGCGATGTGGTCGTCGGTGAGCTGCTGCTTGACCTGGGCGGTGACGGGGGCGAGGTCGACGGTGACCGGGCCTTCGCCCGCGTCGCCGGCGGTGGCGTCCTGGCGCAGGGCGCGCAGGACGGCGTCGTGGGTGACCCGGTTGCCGGTGTCCCAGGCCATCCGGAAGGCCCGGGTCTGGGTGAAGGAGCGCACCGCCTCGTGCACGAACGGGGCGACCGAGCCCTGCAACGGGCGGACGTGCATCCGCTGGTCCACCTCACGCAGGATGCCGTCCCCGACGGTCTCCGCGACGGCTTCCCGCACGTCGGGGTCGGCGGCGAGCGGGGCCATCGCGGTGACGTACCGGCCCGTGTCGGCGAGTCCGTACGCCGCCCAGGCCGCCAGCGCGCCGAACGGCACGAGGAGGCAGGACACGGCGATCAGGGCGGCCGACAGGGCGCTCCTGAGACGTGGGGGCACCCTTCAAGGCAAGAGCCGCGCGCCCGGGTGCGCGAGCGGGGCGCCTGCATTCGGGGGACGGGGCGCGGCCGAACGGCCCATCCGGGTCTCCTCCCCCCCACCTCCGCCGGCCGGAATCGGGGAATTCGGCCTCCGGTGGAGGGTTCACCCGAACGGGTGTTTCCTGGTGCTGGGGAGACGCCGGGACGGTGTCCCGGACGCCGCCGGGCCGCGGGAAGCGGGCCCGGCGACCGGTGAGGAAGGGAAGCACAGGGGAGTGCGTGGGCCCCGGCCGGGATGTCCGGCCGGGGCCCACGCGCGTGCCGCGCACTGGGCGGACACGGTTCCGCGTGCTCCACGCCAACGGTTCCGCGTGCTCCGCACGAACGGTTCCGCGTGCTCGGCGCGGGCGGGACCGGGTGCTCGGCGGATGCGGTCCGGCGTGCTCAGCGGATGCGGTGGCCGGCCGCGTCCTCGTGCGTGTAGTAGCGGTAGAACAGCACCACGAACGTGGGCACGGCGATCGCCAGGGCCAGGACCGCGGACTCCCACACGCCGTGGCCGCGGCCGCTCAGGCTGTACAGGAAGCCGACCGCGATGCCCGTGAAGGCCGACCACAGCACCGCGTGCACCTCGCGCCGGCAGCGCGCGGCGAAGAACTCCAGGGCCCGGAAGACGGCGAAGAAGACGATGCCCGTCACCACGCCGAACAGTACGTTCCAGCCGGTGATGGGGCCGCCGTAGCGGGTGTTGGCGGCGGCCCAGTAGCCGTAGATCAGGCCGAGCACGATGGGCAGCACCCACCGCGCGAGCGCGTGGGTCCGCTCGCCGAAGACATCGGGCGGCCGGTGGCGGGCGGTCGCGTCCCGGCCGCCGAGTGCGGGCGCTGTCGTGCGCCGGGGCATTCCACCGGGCGCGGGTGCCGCTTGAGCCATGAGAGCACTCCTCTCGCTCCTCGCCCCCGGTCTCCAGGGCACACCTGGGGGGACGGCCTGGCAAGTCGGTCGGACGGGCGGGTGCCCGGATGCGGCCGTTTCGATGCCGTGTTTCGCTGAGGGGCATGGAGCGCTGCCCGCCGTGACACAAGTGGAGTCCCGGCACCGGCGGCAGCCGCTTCGGACGCGCGGGCGGATCGCGGTGCAGACGCTGCCCCTGCTGCTGCTCGCCGGCATCACGCTGCTGGACCTCAGGACCGGTGAATGGTTCCGGATCGTCTCCTGGATCGTCCTGGTCCCCGGCACGGCCGCCGCGGTCTGCGGAGTCTGGACCACCGCCGGGTACGCGGTGCTGTCGCTGATCACGTACGTCGCCGTGGACCGCGTCTGGCCCGACGAGCACCGGGCCGGTCTCGCCGACTTCCTGCTGGTCGCCCTCGGCGGCGCCCTCGCCACGCTGGCCTCCGCCGCGCGGGTGCGCAGGGAGCGGCAGATGCTGCACATGCGGGACATCGCCGACACCACCCGCCGCACCGTGCTGCGCAGGCTGCCGGCGTACTGGGGAGGGCTGGAGCACGCGGGCGCGTATATCGCCGCCGACGTGGACGCCCGGGTCGGCGGCGACTACTACGACATCCAGCCCGGCCCGCACGGCACCCGGGTCCTCGTCGGGGACGTCCAGGGCAAGGGGCTGGGCGCGGTCGAGACGGCGGCCGCGCTGCTCGGCACCTTCCGGGAGGCCGCCTATCACGAGACGGAGCTGACGGTCGTCGCCGAGCGGCTGGAGACCCGTATGACCCGGCACCGCCTGCACCGCATCGCGCTCGGCCGGGACGACGGCGACCGCTTCTCCACCGCCGTGCTGCTCGGCTTCCCCGAGGACGACCCGGACACGGTCGAGCTGATCAACTTCGGCCACGAGCCGCCGCTCGCCGTCGGCCCGCACGGAGTGCGCGCCCTGCCGGCCGGTGACGGCCTGCCGCTCGGGCTCGCCGACCTGGTGGCCGGCTGCCCGCCGCTGCACCGGGTGCCGCTGGGCCGCGAGGAGACCCTGCTGCTGGTGACCGACGGGGTGACCGAGGCGCGGGACAAGGCCGGTGAGTTCTACCCGCTGGTCCCGGAGGTGGCCCGGGCGGTCACGGCCGACCCGCGCCGCGCCGAGCCGCACCGGCTGGTGCGCCGGGTCCGCGACGGTGTGCTCCGGCACACCGCCGGTCACCTGGACGACGACACCACGGTGTTCGCCATTCGGCGGATGCGCGAAGACCCCGTACAGGGACGTTTGCGGTCCTGAGCCGACCCTTCGCAGCGGCAGCGGCTACGGTGCTGGCTGTAGGGCGATCGACAGGGGAGGGACGATGCCCGGAACCGTGCTGCTGCTCGCGGCCTCGCCGCTGGGCCGGGGGCGTCTGGTGGACGCGGCCGGTGTGCTGCCCGTCCTCGCCGCGGTCGCCCCCGCGGTGCTGTCCGGCGCCGACACCGCGAACGTGGTCGAACTCGCCGACCCGCTCGAGCCGCAGGCCGTCCTCACCCGGCTGCGCGCCGCCGCGGCCGCGCCCGGACCGCTCACCGTGTACCTCACCGGCCAGCTGCACCTGGACCGGCGCCAGCGCCGGCCCCATCTCGCGCTGGCCCGCACCACCCCGGCGACCGTCCGCTACACGGCCCTGCCCTGGGCGTGGATCCGGGAGGAGCTGCGGCTGCGCTCCGCCGCCGACACCGCGCTCGTGGTCGATCTGCACGCGGACGCGGAAACCTGGCGGCAACTGGCCGAGCGCCCGCTGGACTCCGGACGCACGACGGAGGTCTACGGCCGTATCGCGCCGCCGGCCAGGGGACGGGGTCCTGCCGAGCCGACGTACATGAAGGCGGTGGCGACCCTGTTGCGCAGCGGGCACCGGCCGCCGCTCGCCGAGCTGCACGAGCACGCCCTGGCGCGGGTCACCGAGCCGGGCACGGGACGGGACCTGGTGCTGGCCGGTCCCGGGGGCTACGCCCACCGGCCCACCCCCCTGCCGGTGGTGCCCCGCCCGTACATGCCGGACGCCCCGCCCACCGCGCCGCCGTCGCAGGGCGATCCGCACGCGGCCATCAGCGAGGCCGTCCGGGCCGGCCGGCACGCCGAGGCCGATGCGCTCGCCGCGCGGCAGGAGGAGGCCGCCGTGCGCGCCCTCGGTCCCGCCTCCGGAGAGGCCCTGCACTGGGCCGAGGTCCGGGCGGACCTCGCCATGTTCGCGGGGGACGCGGCGCGCAGCTGCCGGGCCTGGCTGACGGTGGCCGGGGTGCGGCTGGCCGCGGGACAGGCGCCGGGCACGCCCGCCGTGGAGGCGGCCGTGGACCGGGCCCATCACCAGTGGGGGAACATCGAGGACGCGGCGCGGGCCCGTGAACTCGGGCCCGCGCTCGCGGAGCTGAGGTTGCGGGTGCCGGGACGCCGGCGGGGCGCGCTGGAGAACGTCCAGCGGCAGCTGCGGCAGCTCCAGGCGCGTTGACCCCGCTCGGCGGGGAAATCCGCTCTACCAGGTGAAACCAGGCTGGACCGGCATGCAGGCGTCGGTCTTGCCGCCGTTCAGCACGGCCGCGGACTCGGGCGCCTTGGCCGGGGCCGCGGACGTCGGGTAGGTGCCGCCGGTGCGCCAGTCGGCGCCCACGGTCAGCGTGACGCCCGTGACGTCGGTGGACGCGCGTACCTGGGTCAGCGGGATGCCGAGGGCCTTGGCCACGGCCTGGGCGTCACCCTCCAGGTGGTGGCTCGGGTACAGGAGGACCGTGGTGGTCCCCGCCGCGGCCGTGGTGTCCACGGCGGCCTTGGCGAACCCCTTGTGCCGCAGCGCCCGGACGACCGCGTCGGCCCGGTGGAGCACGGGGGTCCTGGTGGTGGTGCCGGTGCCGTTGCGCACCCGCACGGCGAGGGTGCCGGCGGGGGCGGCGGGGTCGTCCGACACCTGCTCGGTGAGCCGTTGCGCGCCCTTGCCGTCGAGCGGGGTGTCCGTGCGGACCATGGAGACGAGCTGGTCGGCGTCCTCGGTGGCGGGCACCAGCCGGTTGTGGTCCTGGGACCACTGCACGGTGGGCAGCGTCGTCATCGTGATCCGCTCGGTGGGAACCTTCTGCAGTTCCGAGGACAGGTCGTACAGCTTCTTGACCGTGCCGAGGCCCTCGTCGACCGTGAGCGCCTTCGTCGCGGTCTCCGCGAGCCGGCGCATCTCGGTGGGGTTGCCCAGGGTCGCGTTCTCGCGGAGCTGGCGGACCATCGCGTTCATGTACATGTGCTGGGCGTGGGTGCGGCCGATGTCGGTGCCGTCCTCGAAGCCGTAGCGGGTGCGCAGCCACTGCAGGGCCTGCTTCCCCTTGACGTACGTGGTGCCCGCCTTCAGCTTGAGGCCCGAGCCGTGGCCCTCGGAGGTGTGCGACCAGACGTTCTCCTTGACGCAGACCGGGACGCCGCCGATGGCGTCCGCCATCGAGACCACGCCGGAGAAGTCGACCATCAAGAAGTGGTCGATGTGGATGCCGGTGAGCTTCTCCCAGGTGGCGACGGTGCAGCCCGGGCCGCCGCGGCCCAGCGACTCGTTGGCCATGGCCAGGTTGAGCGCGCCGTACACCTTGCCGCCGTCGGGGTCGGTGCACCTGGGGATCGGGATCATCGTGTCGCGCGGCAGGCTGACCACGGACATGTTGCCGCGGTCGGCCGAGACGTGCAGCAGCATCTGCACGTCCGCGAGCGGCGGGCGGCCCACGTCGGCCTTGGAGCCGCCGAGCTTCAGGTCCGCCGCGGTGTTCCGGCTGTCCGAGCCGAGCAGCAGGATGTTCAGCGGCGTCTGGCCCTCGGCGTTCGGGGCCGCCTTGGGCGCAGTGGAGTCGCCGAGGTTGAGCCTTGCCTTGGTGATGTTCGCGTTCAGGTGCTCGTAGTAGCCGTATCCGGCGACCGCGCCGCCGAACATGAGGGCCGCCAGGGTGAAGGCCGACCAGCGCAGTATCCGGCGCCCGCGGCGCGGTCTGCCGGATGTGTCGTCGTCCTCGCGGCCGTCGTCGTGCCGGCCGAGGCCGGCCGGCCGCGCCTGTGCGTCCAGCGTCATTCTCTGCCTTCCCACCCCGACGACGGCGCCTGCCGCGTCTCCGGCTGCACCGGATCGCACACATTAGCGGCGTGACGCGATGAGAAGGGGTGAGTGGTGAGATATGCCACTCCCGTACAACCTTCGAAAGGGTTGACGAACTCGGCCTGACTCACCAGTAGTTCGGGTGGGGAGGAGACGTCAGGGCTGGGTCCGGCCCACGGTCGGCGGGGCCGGTGCGTTGTCCGCCGCCCGGGCGGGACCCGCGTTGGCCGCCGTGACCAGCGCCGCTACGGCGAGCACAGCCGCGGCCACTCCTCTTGCGGTGGGCGCCCGGCCGCCCGGGCGGGGCCGGACGGGGGCCGGTGCGCCGGGGCGGCCGTAGGGTTCGGATGTACGTCCGGGCACGGTGACCTCGCAACAACAGCGGCCTGTTAAACATGCTTGATCCGCCGTTTAACCTAGAGGCTGATGGACGCGAACGGCAAGGCCCACCAAGGGAGTTGGGGGTGACGGGGAGATGCCGGAACGGGACGATCCGCAGGTCGTGGGGCGGCGCGTACAACAACTGCGCACCGAACGAGGGATGACACAAAGGCAGTTGGCCGAGCCGGCCTACACGCCCGCCTACATCTCCACCCTGGAGGCGGGCCGGGTCCGCGCCTCCGACGAGGCGCTGCGGCACATCGCCGGCCGGCTCGGGGTCGCCTTCGAGGAGCTGGCCGTCGGCCGGCCCGCCCACCTGGCCACCGACCTCCGGCTGCGGCTCGCCGAGGCCCAGCGCGCCCTGGCCGACGGCGACTGCGAGGAGGCGGCCGCTCAGTACACCGGGCTGCTCGCCGAGGCGGAGGCCCGCGGGCTGCTCGCCGAGCAGGCCACCGCGCTGCTCGGGCTGGGCGAGACCGCACTGCAGTCGGGCGAACTGGGCCGGGCCCGCGAGCACTTCGAGCGGGCCGAGGAGCGCCTGGCCGGGGAGTCGCTGCCCGCCCGGGTGCCGGCCGTCCGCGGCCGGGCGGTCTCCCACTACCTCGCCGGTGAACTCCGCTACGCCGTCTACCTCCTGGAGTCCGCCCTCGACGAGCTGAACCGCGGCGGCATGCACGACCCCGACGCCCTGCTGCTCCTCTACGCCGGCGTCATCGGCCCGTACATGGACATGGGCGCCCACGCCCGCGCCGCCCAGGCCGCCGAGTTCGCCCTCGCGCTCGCCCCGCGGGTCGCCGACCCGGCGCTGATCGCCCGGATGCACCGCACGGTCGCCCGCACCCTGCTCGCCGAGGGCCGCCTCGCCGAGGCCGACGCCTCCCTTGCCAAGGCCGCCGAGCTGAACCGGCAGCTCCAGCTCCGCACCGAACTCGCCAACTGCCACTGGATGCGCGGCTACGTCTGCGCCCAGAACGGCGAACTGGACCGCGCCGAGGCCGAGCTGCGGCAGGCCCTCACCATGCTCTCCCAGACCCGGGCGGCGCTCTACCGCAGCCAGGCCGCCGTCGAGCTGGCCGACGTCCTGCACCGGCGCGGCAGCTCCGCCGAGGCGGCCGAGCTGCTGAACGGGGTCCTCGGGGACTTCTCCTCCGAGCGCGGGGCCGTCCACGCGGCCGCCGCGCACCGCCTCCTCGGCATCATCGCCGAGGACGCCCGCGACACCGAGGCGGCCGAGGAGCACTACGTCCGCGCCCTCAGCCTGCTGGAACGGGCCGGGGCGGCGGGTGACCTCGCCGACCTGTGCCGCCTGCTGGGCGACCTGCTGCGCCGCACCGGCCGGGTGGAAGCGGCCCTCGACGCCTACCGCACCGGCCTGGGCCACCGCACCGCCCCGGGCACCACCACCCTCGGCCCGGCCCCGGCCCAGCCCCCGCTGTGACGGCTTCCGGGCCTGGTTCGGTGCGGTGCCGGTCGCGGTCGGCTTCGGGCCGGGTTCGGTGCGGCACCGGTTGTGATGGCCTCGCGGCTTGGCCCGGTGAGCCGCCCTGTGTTCTTGGACGTCGGCGGCTCGGTGCGGTGCCGGTCGCGGCCGCCTTCCGACCCGGCCTCGGCTCGGCCCCGCCAGGTGACCGCCCCCGGCAGGACTCGGAGTGGCACCGGCTGCGACCGCCGTCTGGCCGCCTTCAGGGTGGGTTCGGCCCAGCCCCGCCGCGGCCACCTCCCGGCCGGCCCCTGATGCGCCGCGCCGGGCTTCTCAGACTTCGGCGTGGCCCTGCTTGCGGACGTCCGCCAGGCGCAGTGCGCCGATCTGGACGGCCGCCTGGGTCGCCTCGTTCGGTACGTCGCCCAGGCCCCCGTTGGTGAGCGCGAAGGAGTCCTCACCGACGCGGACGGCGGCCACGTCCATCGTGAGGACGACGTCCTGGCCGCCGGACGTCGTGGTGTAGAGGGTGAGCCGCAGGCCCTGACGCGCGTCCCCGACCTCCGGCAGCGGAGCCTCCTGCACCTGGACGTCCTCCACCAGGCCGTTCTCCGTGGTGGCGGTGAACCGGGCGCACCGCGCCGGCATCGTCCGCAGCCAGGCCAGGGCGGCGTCGACGTCCGCCGGGCGGCGCGCGCCGATCTGGTAGCGGAGCTGGGCGTCGGTGTCGGCGTCGTCCAGGCCGACGGCGGCCCGGCCGGGGGCGCCGAGGAGTTCGTCGGCGTAGAGCGCGTCGAGCAGGCGCTGGCACTCCGCGGTCCGGGTGGTCGCCTTCAGCAGGCCGTCGCGCCAGGTGGCCGCCCCGCGCGTCGCCGACCAGGGGGCGCCGAGGTCGTTCTGCGTGAGGAGCGCGGCGCGGGCCTGATCGTCGGTGAGCAGGGTGCCGTCGCCCCGGCCGGACGCCTTCGGCGGGGGTGAGGCCGCGTCGATGGTGGGCAGCGGCTGCTCGGCGGTCGGCGGGTGCTCCAGGCCGAGGGCCGCGCAGCCGGTGAGGGCGAGGAGGCCGGCCGCGAGAGCGGCGAGTGGGAGGGCACGGGGGCGTATCGCGGCGGTCATCGGTGGGCCTCCTGTGCGGGCCGGTGGTGGTGCCACCTCTCACGCCACCACCGCCCACACCAGCTCACCAGCGCTCCGGGCCGTCCGGGTGAGGGGCCGGGGCCGGCGGGACCGGGAGCATCGGGCGAGCGTCCTGCGGTGGTCCGGCCGCCTGGGGCGTTCGGCTCCGGGCCCGCTGCCGGCCGTCCGGGCGAGGGGGCCGGGCCTGGGCCGGTGCTCTGGCGAGGCTCCGGTTCTTCGGCTGTCCAGGGTGTCCGGCCGCCTCGGTACCGGCTCGGTCCGGAGCGCTGTGTGAACGCCCCGCGGCTCTCGGGACGCCCCCGAGGCGTCCGTTCCCGGCCGTCCGGACAGTTGGCTGCCCGGGTGTCCACCTCCGGCCGGGGCGGTCGTCGCACGGCTGGGGACGGCGGGCGGCCGTAGGCTGAGGGGGCCTTCGTGGCGAGTCCTCGGGTTGGGGTGGCGGAAGGAGACCGTCGTGACCGGGCAGTCCGGTATTCCTGTGATCATCGACTGTGACACCGGCGTCGACGACGCCCTGGCCCTGCTGTTCGCCGTCCGTCACCCGGGACTGGATCTGCGGGCCGTCACCTGCGTGGCCGGGAACACGGACGTGGACGGGGTGGTCCGCAACACCCTGACCGTGCTGGAGCGGGCCGGTGCCCCCGACATCCCGGTGGCGCGGGGCGCCGAGCGGCCGCTGATCGAGCCGGCCCGCTCGGCCCGGCATGTGCAC
>Ga0308176_10002205_pt1 | contig 12213 bp, 12 predicted proteins | sample PhyCR2_3_FD_203890 | JGI IMG/M metagenome (GOLD analysis project Ga0308176, IMG submission 203890) | Soil microbial communities from UC Gill Tract Community Farm, Albany, California, United States - DLSLS.C.R2 | ecosystem: Environmental > Terrestrial > Soil > Agricultural land | place: USA... | reverse complement strand
TCGTGGCTTCCCTAATGGACCCGCCGGATTTCGCATCGGCATCCCCCGTTGCGTATCGAAATAACTTCACTCCACGTTTCGGGTAGAAGCAAAACGCGGGCCAGCGGAACGCAGGCCGTAAAGCGGCGAAATCCAGAGTAGATGAAGGGGAAGGGGGTGGGTGATAGCAGAGCGTTTATAGAAAATTTACAAGTGGATCGGCGGATCTGAGACTACGGCCGGCACGACTCCCCCGCCTTTATCTTCTCCGCCCCCCAGCGCGCCGCCTCGTCGCAGCGTCCGAGCTCGGCGAGGGCCTGGGCCACCGTGCGGGCGTGGGCGACGGAGGGCTGCGCCTGCCAGACGGCCTGGGCCAGCGCCAGCGCGCGGGAGCCGTCGCGCACGGACCGGTCCGGACAGGCGGCGAGGAGCCGGGCCAGGGCGTGGCTCAGCAGGCCGCTGGTGGGCATCTGCTTCAGGTCGTCCTCCAGATGGCGGCGGGCCTCGGCGTAGCGGCCGAGGCGGACCAGGGTCTCAGCCTCTCCCAAGCGAGCGGTTTCGTCCGCGGGGGCCAGAGCGATCGCTTTCCCGTAATGTTCCATAGCTTCGGATAGATGGCCGCCGTCGCGCAGGGCCTGCGCCAGGAGCCGGCGCGCCTCGGCGTCGTCCGGACGGGCGGCGACCACCGCTTCCAGATGAGGACGGGCCTCGTCCGGCGGGAGCAGGGAGCCGAGGTTGAAATGGGCGGTGACGTTCGCGGGATCGAGGCGCAGGGCGTCGCGGAATTGCTCCACGGCTCCGGCGCGGTCCCCGGAGAGGGCCAGGACCGAGCCGAGGTTGACACACGCCTCCACGCTCCGCGGCTGGGCGGCCAGGGCCTTGCGGAATTCCCGCGCCGCGTCCGCGTAGCGCCCGGCCTGGGCGGCGACCCGGCCCCGCATCAGCGCCACCCGCTCCCCCACCCGCAGATTCGCCACGCCGTCCAGCAGCAGATCGGGGGCTTTCAATCCCACCTGTCCGGCCTTCGCCAAGTGCTCCTCGGCCCTGGCGCGGTCGTTCAGGCCGCGGTAGGCCAGAGCCAGCGGATAGTGCAGGCGGGTCGCCTCCGGCACCGCGGCGAGGGCGGCTTCGAGATGCTCCGCCGCCGCCTTGAAGTCCCGCCGCGCCAGGGCTGTCTGCCCCAGGAAGGAATGCGCCGCGGCGGAGGTGCCAGGGACCTCGAGCGCCTTGTGGAGCGCGGTTTCGGCGTCTTCCAAACGGCCCTGGAGCAGCCGGATCTCCCCCAGATGCACCCAACCGGCCGCGGCGTCCGGCGCCAGCTTCAGGGCCTGGGTGAACGCGTCCGCGGCCTCGTCGAGCCGTCCGGCGGCCTGCTGGGTGGCTCCTAGCAGGTAGGGCCAGCGGTAGTTCCTGGGATCGAGACCGGACGCTTGCGTGAAACAGTCCGCCGCCGCGTCGTTGAAGCCGTAGGCGAGATAGGCCTGCCCGAGATCGCCCCAGGCGTGGGGATCGCCGTTTTGCGCCGCCGCCAGGCTCCGCATCTCTGAGATCTGCGCCGCCACCGCGCTCTCCAGGCCGGAGAGGTCCGGCGGCGAGGCCGCTAGCACGAGGACGAGAAAAATCGCGCTCATTTCGGCCCTTCCGCCTTGCCCGTGCCACGGACCAGGGTGGTGTACATCCTTAACGGAGGCGGCGGGAAGAGCTCGATGAGGCCGTCCGGCCAGAGCACCCGCACGCCGGTCACCTCGGACGCGTCACCCAGCCCCACCAGCACCCGCGGATCGCTCGCCGAGGCGTAGCTGCCATCGGTGGCGACGCGCCGCCAGAGCGAGGGCGCCCCCTTCCGCCTCACCTCGACCCGAGCGCCGATCATGTCGCGCTCCGCCTTGGCGCCGGCCGGCTTTCCAACCAGCCGCAGGCCGAGCCAGGGATTGCGGTTTCCCATCTCGTTGACCAGCAGGCGGAGGGGACCGTCCGCGTCCACCACCAGGATGTCGGTATCGCCATCATTATCAATGTCCCCGAAGGCGGCCCCCCTGGAGACCGCGAGCTTCCGGAAGGCCGGGCCGGCCTCCGGAGCCACCGCGAACCGGCCGCCTCCCAGGTTGCGGTAGAGCTGGTGCGATTGGGAGTAGGGGGCGATCCCCGGCCCCGAGCCCATGGCCCCGGCCAGGTTGACGGCGCCATTGAACACCGCAAGGTCGAGCCGGCCGTCGTTGTCCACGTCGAGCCAGCCGGTGCCGAAGCCGGTGAACGGGAGGCTCGGCGCGCCCAGCCCCGAGCGCGCCGTGGCGTCCTCGAACAGCCCGCCGCCGAGGTTGAGATAGAAGGTGTTCGTCTCCGCCGTCAGGTGGGTGATCAGCAGATCGTCCCGGCCGTCGCCGTCGGCGTCCCCCACCGCGATCCCCATGCCGGCCTCGGGCTTGCCGGCGGCATTCAAGGCTACTCCGGCGAGCAGGCCGTCCTCCCGGAAGTTGAAATTCTTCTGATTGATCCAGAGGAAGCTGGCGGCGCCGTCGTTGGCCACGAAAAGGTCGGGCCAGCCGTCGCCGTCGAGATCGTCCGCCACCACGCCGAGCCCCGGGCCCGCCTTGCGGCCGATGCCGGAGGGGAGGGAGGCGTCCTCGAAGGTGCCGTTCCCCCGGTTGCGGAACAGGCGGTCCGGCACCGGCGCGAAGGTCGAGGGGCCGCAGTAGTCGCGCCGGCTGCTCGGGGCGTAGCAGCGTACGTTGTTGGCGATCGAATAATCGACGTAGTTGAGGACGTAGAGGTCGAGCCAGCCGTCCCGGTCGAGGTCGGCGAAGGTGGCGCCGCTGCTCCAATGCGGATCGTCCACCCCCGCCCTGGCCGTGACATCGGTGAAGGTGCCGTCCCCGTTGTTGTGCCAGAGCTGGTTCGAGCCGAAATTCGAGATGTAGAGATCGATCCGGCCGTCGTTGTCGAAATCTCCCGTGGCGACCGCCATCCCATACCCCGTGGCCCGGATGCCGCTCTGGGCGGTGACGTCCACGAATCGGGGGACCGGGTTTTTCCCCTGCGGGGTGATCAGGTCGTTGCGGAACAGCCTCCCCCAACCGGCCGGTCCGGGATCCGGAGATCCGGGCTTGAGTGGATGCCCCTGGACCACGAAGACGTCGAGGTCGCCGTCGTTGTCATAGTCGAACAGCGCCGCCCCGCCTCCCATGATCTCGGGGAAGTAGAGCTCGCCCGTCTGTCCGGTGGAATAGGTAAATTTGAGTCCCGAGTCGGCGGCGCGGTCGGTGAAGATCGGAGCCGACGGCGCCGGGAAGGCGAGAAAGGCCAGGAGGGGGAGGAGCATGGGTGAGAGCCTTCAGGCCCGGGCGGAAACCGCCTCCGCCCTCTCCGCCGCCGCCCGGAACCGCCGCACGATCTCCCCCGCCGGCTCCACCGCCTCGATCCCCGCCACGCTCCGCCCCGCCTGGAGGTAGTCCCGGTAGGAGAACGTGGTCGCGGACCTCTTCAGCTTCCAGATCGACTGCAGCGCGTAGAGCGTCCGCATCCAGTGCTTGGTCTTGCGGCCGCGCAGCATCCAGCGGGCGAGCGGGCCGGCCTTGGTCCCCGTCTTCTCGATGTAGGGGGTGCGGATCACCGCCACTGGCACCCCCGTGATCCGCTCGGTCAGCACGATGTCGTCCGCGTCCGCGTTGAGGATCGCCCGCTTGTAGTCCGGGTGCGCGGTGCACTCGGTGGTGGCGATGAAGCGGGTGCCCATCTGGACCCCCGCGTAGCCCATCGCCAAGACGCGCACGAAATCCGCCTCGTCGCCGATGCCTCCGGCGCAGACCACCGGCACGCCGAGGTCTCCCAGCTCCGTGATCAGCGCCTCGGCGCTCTTCGGCCCGGCGTGGCCGCCCGCCCAGTTGTTGACCGCGATCAGGCCGTCCACCCCGGCCTCCAGCCCCTTCAGCGCCCACTTCCGCTCGGTGACGTCGTGATAGACGAAGCCCCCGGCCGCGTGCGCCTTCTCCACCACCCAGCGGGGATTGCCCAGCGAGGTGACGAAGAAGCGGATGCCCCCCTCGATCGCCTCGTCCACGAAGCGCTGCATCCGCTCCTGATAGACCTTCGAGGAGCGCTCGACGATCACGTTCATCCCCACCGGCTTCGAGGTGAGGCCGCGGATGAGCTTCAGCCCGGCGCCGAATTCGTGGCGGTGGACGTAGACCAGCGAGAGCGGCTGGATGACCCCGATCCCCCCGGCCTCGGAGACCGCCGCCACCAGCTCCGGATTGCTGCACGGATACATGGCGCCGCAGATCAGCGGCACCTCGATGCCGAGCTGGCGGGTGAGCGGCGTTTCGAGGAGGGTACCGAGGCGGGACACCTAGCGCTCCACCGTGACGCCGCGCCAGAAGGCGACGTGGTCCTTGATGTTGGCCGCCGCCGGCTTGGGGTCCGGGTAGTACCAGGCGCCGTCCCGGTTCTCCCGGCCGTCCACGACGACCGTGTAGTAGCTCGCGGTCCCCTTCCAGGGGCAGACCGTGTGGGTGTCGCTCGGCTTGAAAAATTCTCGCTTCACGGAATCCGGGGGGAAGTAGACGTTCCCCTCGACCAGCTCGTGCTTGTCCGACTCGGCGATGACCGTCCCGTTCCAGATGGCTCTCGGCATGACTCCTCCCGTTTCGTCCCCTGATGGTGCAGTACCCCCCTCGTAAACGCAAGCGGCTCTAGGACGAATAAGTTTTGGACCCGTTTTTACGTCTTCTAAGGGGTATGAGAGGAAAACTCCGCCACCTCCCCCCGCTCCGCACCTTCGTCTCCGTCGCCGGCCGGGCCCTCCAGGCACGCTACCTCCTTCGCCAGGGAAAGCCGCGCTGGCTGAAACCGATCCTTGACAGGCTTCCCGGTATCGCCTATGATACCAACGTGCAGAGGCGGGTGGTGCTCGATACCAACGTGATGGTAGCGGCTCTCCGCTCGCGGCGAGGGGCCTCGTACCAGTTGCTCTCCCTGCTGGGAGAAGGACGGTTCGAGATCGCCGTCTCCGTGCCCCTGGTGCTGGAGTACGAGGACGCCCTGGCTCGCGACCTGGAAGGCCCCTACAGCCGGCAGGATATCGAGGACCTGCTCGACTTCCTCTGCCAGGTCGCCCATCGGCAGCGCATCTTCTTCCTCTGGCGGCCGTGCCTGCCAGACCCGAAGGACGACATGGTCCTGGAGCTCGCGGTCGCGGCGAGGTGCGAAGCGATCGTCACTCATAACGCGCGGGACTTCGTGGGAACGGAACGCCTCGGCATCAGGATCGACACGCCGGGGAGCTTCCTGCGGATCCTCAAGGAGCCATCATGAGCACGTTGAGCCTGAGATTACCGGATTCCCTGCACAAGCAGATTCGCGAGCTTGCTCAGCAGGATGGCATCTCGATCAATCAGTTCATCAGCACCGCCGTCGCGGAGAAGCTGTCGGCCCTGATGACCGAGGACTATCTGGAGAAGCGGGCCCAGCGCGGCAGCCGGGAGAAATTCCTGGCCGTCCTGGCGAAGGTCCCCGACGTTCCGCCGGAGCCTGGGGACGAGGTCTGACCTCCGGAAGATGAGAGGCCCAGCCCGGCTTTCGTCCGTCGTCCTCTTTGCGCTGGCTCTCGCCCTGGGAGCCAGCCAGGAGGACGCGGGTGCCGCGGCTGGGAGGTTCCGCGTCCTGGTCTTCACCAAGACCACCGGTTTCCGCCACGACTCGATCCCGGACGGCATCGCCCTGGTGCAGAATCTGGGAGCGGCCAACGGCTTCCGGGTCGACGCCAGCGAGAACGCCGCGGTCTTCACTCCCCAGGGCCTCAGGGCCTACCGGGCGGTGATCTTCCTCAACACGACCGGCGAGGTTTTGAACGATGCCCAAAAGGCCGCTTTCAAGGCCTACATACGCCAGGGGGGCGGTTGGGTGGGCGTCCACTCGGCGGCCGACACCGAGCATGCCTGGCCTTTCTACGGCCAACTCCTCGGGAGAGGAGCCTGGTTCGCGAGCCACCCGGCGATCCAGACCGCCACGCTCCTGCGCGAGGACGCGACTCACCCTTCCACCCGGCACTACCCGGCGAGCTTTTCCTTCACCGACGAGTGGTACAACTTCAGGACCAACCCCCGCGGCGCGGTCGACGTGCTCCTCTCCATCAACGAGGCCAGCTACGACCCCGGCAGCGGCGCCATGGGCGACCATCCCATCGCCTGGTGCCACGCGATCGACCGCGGCCGGGCCTGGTACACCACCCTGGGCCACCGCTCCGAGACCTACGCCGACGCCTCCTTCGCCCGGCACCTCCTGGGGGGCATTCTGTGGGCCGCGGGGAGGTCTTAGAAAGGACGGGTGGGTCGTTGACAAGAGCCTTCTAATAAGTGGCACTTCACTTGGGCTCAACGCCGGGCGAGACGATACAGGGCGATGACAACCATGGATAGCCCAGAGATCAGGAGAGCAACAATGAGAACACCAGCCACTCCGGGACCGATTCCGAGATGCTTCTCGAGAAGGCCAACGCGGCCCGAGAGGTAGAGGAGGGCTCCCCCGCGAGCAGGAGCCAGAAGCTTTTAGACGCGGCGTCGCTCATAGGCTAGTCTCCTGAAGAGTAGCCCCTCTCCAGGGACTGGTCAGGCTGCGGCGCGAACACGTCCACTCCCGAGCAACCATGCCAAGTACGCCGCTGCCGCAACATCGTACGTGAGACAAAATTCCGGCCACCAGGTTGGCACGCCTGGATTGGATATGACAGCGGCATGGGTGAGGTCGAGAACGCCATGACCCGCGAGCGCAACCACCACAAGCCAGAGCGACCACCTGAAGCCGGCTACCGCGATGGCAAGAAAGACCAAGCAAACCAGCGACTCAAGCACCAGTGCATGTCTGGAAGCACCCATTACCGCAAATAGCACGTAGTAGGTTGCGATAACAATCGCGACGACTGGATAGAAAGCTCGGTCACGATCCAGGCCGATGCCAGTGGCAAACAGGCCCACAGAGAGTGCAAGTATCGTTCCGACTAGTAGTGCCAGGATGCGCTCCTATTCTTCCTTTGCGGCTTACCGTTATTACGCGTCACCGGTAGACGGCGAAGCCGGCCGTAAGGTGCAAGCGAGGGTTAGGCGATAGGTCACTTGACCCCGAGTAACGAATACAACTCGTTCCTAGCTCTGTCCCACCACTCGGTGTCGTCGATGCTGGTGAGGTTAAGGACTTGGAAATATGTCTGAACGGCCTTGTCTGTGTCGCCGAGCTTCGTGAAGCACTCTGCCTGCATGATCATGGCGTGGTTACGCTTTGCCCTATAGCCGTTTGCTAGTTTCTCGGCAGGGATCAGGCTGCTGAGCTTTGAATATGAGAAGCCTTTGCGTGAGTCGTAGCTTGCATCGTATTAGGGTTGAAGACCACTCGCGATAAGATTCGCGAGGGCGTTTGCTTTGCGCGCGTACTTATCCATAAGTTCGACGGCTTGTTTGCAGTCGCCTGCCGACATCGCTGCTTGTGATTGTTGTTCGAGAGCCGCTACTGCATCGGCGGTTGGGACGCCTTCCGTACCGATAAGATTCTTCACCGCCGACAAGTCGAAGGGATTGGCCTGCTTCGACGTATCGGCGGCCTTGTCCTGCGCCACCAGCGGCGCCGTTAGAAGAAAGGCCGAGAAACCAGCGATCCGGACTAGATGCATTGACGATCTCCTTCGTTAATTCCGTCGCCCAACGTGCTCGACCCTATGCGGCGCTGCAAAGCGTCCGCTTGGGGGTCAGGGTTAGGCGAAGTACAACTATGGCTCAAGGTTCGGCTGGTCGCGACGTCCTGAGACGATCGCGACGATACGAACCACCGATATCGCTGCCTCTGCACAGAGAGCTGCGTCGCGAAAGGTCGCGACTCGGTCGTGCTGAACTGAGTTAGCCAGGTCGAAGGCAGCCCGTGCGTGTTTGCGTGCGTCGGAGTTGCCTGATCCTGGTAGTTCTATAGCAAAGTATGACTCCAGCATTCTCTTGGCATCGGTGGAACTCGGAGTCTTGTCGTCAAGAGGTGGGTGCTTCGATGGGTCGTACACGGCACGTGCAACAGAAATGAGAAGCTCGCGGCACAGGTGGCCAACGCCCTGAAACTGCTCTTCCACTCGTGCCTGCCGCAGTCTCGTGAAGACCTCTTGCAGTTCCCGGTCGACTCGATCCCAGCCGGTTGGTTCTACGAAGATCTCAGGGACTCTGTCGATCCGCTGGGCCTGGAAGATGGGCGACCTGAGATCTCGTCTGTTGGCACAAACTTCCAGCCGTCTACCCTCAGTTGCTCGTTGTACATGGCGACGATCAATTCCGTCTGTTCCACGCTAGGTCGGACGACCGGGTGCACAGTCTCCGCGAGGAATCTGAGGAACTCATCGTCTGGGCATCGGAGGAGGTCAAAGCGGTTGTCGTAGAAGATCCAGTCGTCATCCCAGTCGCGAAAACTCTCGCGATGGGTTGCGATGTCGCCCGCTGCGGTTGTGGAGCGGCGATCGTATGATGGCAATTCCGAAAGGTCGTAGAGGCGAGAGAGAAAGTCTGTTTCGCTGAACCGTCCAGCCCAATCAAAACTGCCTGCGGTGCGATCTGCTATCGCGCGCCTCGTGATCTCGGAGATTGTTCGAGCTGACTTGGTCATTCGATCAGTGGCCCACGCTGAAGTTCAGCCGCGGACCTGCCGTAGCGCAGCGGAGGCAGGGCCGTCGGCTGGAGCGGTTTGTTAGCCGTGCTACAGCTTGCCAATGTCAATTTTGTATCCCTGAGCCGCCATCTCCTTGGCGAGCAAAACTGCGCCATCGGTGACGTTGTCTTTAAATGGGATGTAGATCAAGCCTTGAATGTCTGATGGGCGCTCCATGTTTGCCTGCTGCTTAAGCAAGATGGCTACGTTCTTTCTGCCAAGTCTCGACAGAAGCATGCCAAGCTCCAGAACGACATTTTGTCTTGCTCTATGCGCCTTCTCGTCTTCGTGGCCGACGCGATACCCGATGTCATCTGGGGTCGCAAGCACCACGCCGAAGTTCGCCTCGCTTGTGTGTCTTTCGAGCTTTTCGATGATTGTCTGACCTTCGCTTGGTAATTGATCGAGAATCAACGGCTCCAAGCCCCAACGAAGTAACATGGCCTCAAGCTGTGCTCTTGAATCTATGTCGTGGCCATACACGACAAAGACCTTCTTGCGTTGGGCTACAGTCACAGCCACCGAGCCCGCTGCAGCAACGGCTGGAGCCGCTAAGCCAAGCAAGGCTTTTACTTCTTCGGTGTACTGCCCCTGGGGCGTGACGGTGCCCTTGTCGAAGACGCAAACCTTGGCGCCATTGTGGAAGATGAACTGAACGCCGTACGGGATTGCTTTTTCCTCGGCCAGGACATACCCGTTGTCTTGCAAGATGCCAAGGACTTCTTCTTTCTTCAAAGGACTCCTCCTATACGGTTAACCTCGAGATTAACCTTTCGCCATTTTCCCCCAGAATGCATATCGTGCTCGAAGTCGCTCCCCAAGGGTTGATCTCTTCAGCATTGTATTTCACTGAATCTATAGAGTTCTCTAATTCTACGCCTTTTCCTTATCAACGTCAACGCCCCGGCGGGACCACGGCGAAGACGACTCTCCCCCTGAAGCGGCCTCGCGCTCAGGCGGAGCTCAGCGTGGGAAGCTAACTGATGGCGACGGTGAGGCTTCGGCTACCCGAGCGCGTATATAAGAGGACACGGCTCGAACGTTATATGGGGACAATATGCATTCCACGTTGAGGGTGGTGCGCGCCACATCTCCCGGCCAGAAAACAAGGTCCTCCCCTTGAGACGCCCCGCGGGCACACCGTGGCAGGGGACCATCCTCTCCGCCCCGGAGACGCCCCACGGGGCGTCTCTACAGTGGAGAACGTCACCACTTTCGAGGCACCTTCTGAGAGACCCTCAACTCAGAGCCGCTCAGCGAGCGCGATCGACATGGCGGGGCGGCGGCGCACACCGGTCCCGGCCGCAAGAGACCCGAACGTGGCCGCCGCGAAAAAAGGTAGGAGCCGGCGAGCGGTCCCCGTCCGCTCCCCGGCTTGAACCATCAATTGTCAATGAGCCCGGGGGCGAGGCGCCGCGCGTCGAGCCCGGCGAGCCTCATTCCCCGCGCACAGGGTAGGCCCACCGGCCTGGGCTTGTCAAGATCTTTATGCGAACGATGATGAAAATTTCCGCTAAGCACCGACTAACTCGTTGTAATTTCTTGGAGATCCCTCTTCATCCTCCTGCCGCATGGCGATCTCATGCGCACAATGGAGTAGACTTGGGGGCCGTCTTCGGGTACCCTTCAGGCCTTCAAGCCTGGACACCGGGCTGCGAGCCCCGGATGAGGGCTTCCGGATCTGGGATGGACCGCCCGGAGCGCGGGATGACGGTTTTTTTTCGCTGCCCGGCGGCCTGAATCAACAGGATGACGGCTCGGGAAGCCGGGATGCCGCCGCGGGAGCGCTGGATGGCCGTCCGGGAACGCTGGATGGCCGTTCGGCAGCGATGGACGGCCGTTCGGGAACGTAAAAAAGCCGCCGGGCAGATGAAAACGGCGGCCGGGACGGGAAAAAAGGCGTTGGGGAGCTGAAGAGTCGGACGCGGGAGCCCCAACGCGCGGTTCTTTGACAATTGACGCACCGGAGGGAACGGAAGCGGGGCCGTTCCCTCCGGCCTTCCTTACCTCCGGCGGCCGGAGGTGTGTGGACCGGCGCCGGGCGGCGGCGTCTTTTGCGCGGCTAAGCTTCCTCAGCCTCCCTGAGCACCATCTCGATCAGCGTCTGCGATAAGTACATGGTGGTGCTTCGGAGGGCCTCGATCACAGGCGAGACGCTCGGCAACAGGCCCTGCTGCTTGGCCTTGACCAGAACGCCTAGCGTGCCGGTGCAGGTCAAACCATTCAAATGGGCGATCCTCCGGCCCAGGGCGTCGTCCAGGATCAGCAGGCTTCCAGGGTTGGCTACCCCCAGGGCAATCGCTTCCGCTTCCCCGGAGCCGAGGTCGATCACGACGGGCAGTAGGGTCGTATCACGGAGAGGCTGAACCTGCAGCCACCCCAGCGCTTCGATATCGGGAACGGCGACTCCGAGCTCCGCACCGGCCCGCAACTCGCCCCGCACGGCCGGAGGAATCAGGACTCGGCCATACAGCCTCGGGAGCAGCTCGAGATGACCAACCTGGTGGAGATACAGCAAAGGGGAGGTGTTGCTGACGACCAGACGGTCAGGCATTGAGAACGTCCTGCCTCAGCTCATCCTCAGTCGTCTGGAACGGAGAGACCTTGAAATGGCGCAGGGCGAGGAGGAACTCCACTCGCGTCATGCCCGCGAGCTGGGCCGCCCGGCCGGACGACAGCTTCCCCAATTCGAAAAGCTTGACGGCCCCGAGCATCTTGAGGTCCCGGCCGAAGGACTCCGCGTCCGTCTTCAAGCTGATCAGTGTCTCTTCAGGGATTTCCAGCCGGACCGCGCTCATAGATCTGCCCTCCGGGTCGGCTCCAGTCTACTACGGTTGCCGGGAGAACGCCGGGCGAGGGATGCTCCCTTCACCCGGCGCGGTTGCCGCCGGCGGCCGCTTAGTGGCTCCGGATCCCCGGTGGAATGTACTCGCCGGTGACGTTCCCCTCCGGGCCGTAGACGCGGAGCATGAGGTTGAAGCGCCCGCGCGAGACCGGCAGCCAGTTGGCCTTGGGCACGCCCGCGGGCTGCTCCTTGGCGATGTAGATAGAAACCGAGCCGTCCGCCCCCTTCTGCAGCCCAGGCTCGTAGCTGGCCACCTCGTATTTGTTGGCGGAATTGTGGAGCAGCTCGATCGAATCCGGAGTGTAGGCGGTCACCGACCAGAAGCGCTTCGCCTGCGGGATCTGCGCGGCGGTGAACGTGAGGACATAGCCCGCGCCGTTGTCGCCGTCGAGCGCGACGCCCGTCTCATCCTTGAACGCGTGGTAGTACGCCGCCGTGCTGCGCCCATTCCCGTACTGGATGAACTCCGTGATCGACGAGCGTTCGACGACGTTGGGACCCCAGTCCCCCATATTGAGGAACGTGATCCAATTCGTCGGGCCCGTGTGGTTGAGGTAGCGGTCCAGGATGAGCTCGTGGGCCGCCCGGGCGCCGGCGCTGAATTCCGATAGATCCGCACCGCCGTCGCCGAAGAGGCCGTTGAAACGGTCCGACAGCGCCTGGACGGCCGGCGTCATCGGCGGCGTGTTGGACGACGCGACCGCCGTCTGGAGCTCCTTCAG
>Ga0308176_10002203_pt1 | contig 12215 bp, 10 predicted proteins | sample PhyCR2_3_FD_203890 | JGI IMG/M metagenome (GOLD analysis project Ga0308176, IMG submission 203890) | Soil microbial communities from UC Gill Tract Community Farm, Albany, California, United States - DLSLS.C.R2 | ecosystem: Environmental > Terrestrial > Soil > Agricultural land | place: USA... | reverse complement strand
CGGTGTCGCGGATGGTCTCGGCGTCGGCCTCGGTGCCGTAGTGGCCCAGGTCCATCCCCGCGACCGCGGAGAGCCAGCCGAGGCGTTCGGCGAAGGTCGGGATCTCGAGCCACGGGGCCAAGAACCCCGGGGACTGGGCTCCCTGGCCGGGAGCGACGATGGCGAGCACCCCCCTACTCTTTCCTGTCGCGGGATTCGTAAGCGCTCACGGCACGGACGAAGATTGCCCCGTGCGTTTTGTGGGAACCCTACAAGTGAGGGGACAGGCCCGCCGACGTCGCGGCGTCCGGGGCGGTGAGCCGGCCGAGGGTCAGCGCCACCCGGTAGGTGTAGGCGTGCCGCGGGTCGGTGGGCGACAGCCCGGTCACCTCCGTGGCCCGGCGCAGCCGGTACCGGACGGTGTTGGCGTGCACGAACATCGCCCGCGCGGTGCCCTCGATGGAGCCGCCCTGGTCCAGGAACCGCGACACGGTCTCGAGCATCGGCGGGCCGGACTCGACCATCGGCAGGTAGACCTCGCGGACCAGCTGGCGGCGGGCGTGCCCGTCGCCGGCGAGCGCACGCTCGGGCAGCAGGTCGTCGCTGCTCACGGGCCGGGGCGCGTCGGGCCAGCCCGCAGCGGCCCGCAGCCCGGCCGTCGCCGCGCGCGAGGAGATGCCGGCGCGGACCAGGTCCGGCACGAGCGGCCCCACGACGACGGGGCCCGGTCCGAAGTGCCGGGCCACCGCGGCCCCGGCCCGGTCGGCCCCGGCGGCGCCGTCGACCCCGCCCAGCACCGCGACCATCCGGTCGCCCTGCACGGCGCACAGCACCCCCAGGCCGAGGTGCCGCGCCGAGCGTCGTACGTCGTCGATGACGGCCTCGCGCGCCGGGCCCGCCGCGTCGGTGTCGGGGACCCGGCCGAGCACGACCACCACGTCACCGGTCGACTCCCAGCCGAGCGCGCTGGCCCGGGAGAGCACCGACTCGTCCGCCTCGGCCCTCAGCACGCTGTCGACGACGAGGGCCTCGAGCCTGGCGTCCCAGGCGCCGCGCATCTCCGCGGCCCGGGCGTACACCTCCGCCGTGGCGAAGGCGACCTCGCGGGCGTAGCGCACGATCGACTCGCGCACCGGCGCGGCGTCCTCGGGGCCGACCGCCTCCGCGACGTTCTCCTCCACCACCTCGATGGTCAGCCGGACCATCTCGACGGTTTGGTGGAGGCTCACAACGCCGGTGAGGGCTCTCGGCGCCGAGCCGAACACCTCGGCGGTGACGGGGGTCGAGGCCGGCTGCGGGGTCTCGTACCACGCGACGAAGGCCTGGATGCCCGCCTGGACGATCGTCGAGATCCAGGACCGCTCCTGCGCGGGCAGGTCCCGGAACCACGGCATGTCCCGCTCCATCCGGGCCAGCGTGGTGGTGGTCAGCGGCGCCACCGCCCGACGTAGCCGGCCCGCGATGGCCTCGCGGTCCGCACCGGTGCTCACCGGGCGAGCCTAGTTGCCCGGGTGTCTGCCTGCGCCGCGCCCGGCGGGTGGCTACAGTCTGCTCACCCATCCCGAGGAGCGTCCGATGCCCAAGGCGGTCGAGGTCCAGTACCTCACCATCCACGGGCACGAGCGAGCGTTCGTCAAGGCCGGCACCGGGCCCGCCCTGCTCCTGCTGCACGGGCTCGGCTGCGACCACACCACCTGGCTGCCGGTGCTGGCGGCGCTCTCGCGCCGCTACACCGTGGTCGCCCCGGACCTGCTGGGTCACGGGTCCTCGGCCAAGCCGCGGGCGGACTACAGCGTCGGCGGCTACGCGAACGGCATGCGGGACCTGCTCACAGTGCTGGGGATCGACAAGGTGACCGTGGTCGGGCACAGCTTCGGCGGGGGCGTCGCGATGCAGTTCGCCTACCAGTTCCCCGAGCGCACGGAGCGACTGGTGCTGGTCGCCCCCGGCGGCCTCGGCCCCGAGGTGACGATGGCGGTCCGGGCGGTCACGCTGCCGGGCTTCCACCAGGCGATGGGCGTGTTCACGCTGCCGCTGGTCCGCCAGCTGACCACCGCCTCGCTGCGCACGCTCGCGGCCTCCGGGCTGCCCGTGGCCCGCGACCTCGACGAGGTCGCGGCGATCGTGGAGTCGTTCCGCGACCCGCAGGCCCGCCGGGCGGTCCGCCGGGTGGTCGCCTCCGTCGTCGACTGGCGCGGGCAGGTCGTGACGATGGCCGACCGCGCCTACCTCACCGCCGCGATGCCGATGTGCGTGGTCTGGGGCAGCGGCGACGCGGTCATCCCCGCGCGCCAGGCCCGACGAATCACCGAGCTCGCGCCGGGCGCCACGGTCGAGGTGGTCGCGGATGCCGGGCACTTCCCGCACAAGGACCAGCCGCAGCGCTTCGTGCGGATCCTCGACGAGTTCGTCCGCACCCATCCGCCGGCGACGTACCACCGCGGGAGGTGGCGGGCCCTGCTGCGCAACGGCGCCCCAGGGCCCGCCCCGGCGGCCTCCGGCCCGCAGGCCGAGACCGCCTGAGTCAGGCGTCCCCGCCCTCCTGCTTGACCCCACGCACGGCGGTGGGGTCGTCGATCCGGTAGCGGTCGAACGCCTCCTGCACGACCTCGCGCTTGACCTCGTCACGCTCCGCCAGCGCGGCCAGCGCCTGCACCACGACGGACTGGGCGTCGATGTGGAAGAACCGCCGGGCGGCCGGGCGGGTGTCGGCGAACCCGAAGCCGTCCGCGCCGAGGGCGTGGAAGTCACCGGGCACCCACGGCGCGATCTGGTTCGGCACCGCGCGCATGAAGTCGCTGACCGCCACGAAGGGGCCCTCGACGTCGCGCAGCCGCTCGGTGACGAAGGGCGTGCGGGGCGTCTCGGACGGGTGCACGAGGTTCCACTCGTCGGCGGCGACAGCGTCGCGCTCGAGCTCGTTCCACGAGGTGACCGACCACGTGTCGGCGGCCACGCCCCACTCCTCGGCCAGCATCCGCGCCGCGTCGGCGATCCACGGCAGCGCAACCCCGGACGCCATCAGGTTGACCCGCGGGGCACTGCCGTTCCCGGCGACCTCCGGCGCGTCCGCGAGGTGGTACAGGCCCTTCAGCAGGCCGGCCACGTCGAGGTCGTCGGGCTCCTTCGGGTGCACGAGCGGCTCGTTGTAGACCGTCAGGTAGTAGATGACGTTCTCACCCTGCTGGTGGTCCTCGGTCTCGCCGTACATCCGGCGCAGGCCGTCCTGCACGATGTGGCTGACCTCGTAGGCGTAGCCGGGGTCGTAGTGCACGACCGCCGGGTTCGTCTGCGCGAGCAGCGGCGAGTGCCCGTCGGCGTGCTGCAGCCCCTCGCCGGTCAGCGTGGTGCGGCCCGCGGTGGCCCCGACCAGGAAGCCGCGGGCGAGCTGGTCGGCCATCGCCCAGATCGAGTCGCCGGTCCGCTGGAACCCGAACATCGAGTAGAACAGGTAGAACGGGATCATGTGCTGACCGTGCGTGGAGTACGCCGACCCGGCCGCCGTGGCGGACGCGACCGCGCCGGCCTCGGAGATCCCCTCGTGGAGCATCTGCCCCTTCTCGGACTCCTTGTAGGACAGCAGCAGCTTGCGGTCGACGGACTCGTAGCGCTGGCCCATCGGGTTGTAGACCTTGGCGGTCGGGAACATCGAGTCCATGCCGAAGGTGCGGTACTCGTCGGGCGCGATCGGCACGATCCGGGCGCCGATCTCCTTGTCCTTGATCAGGTCCCGCATCAGCCGCACCAGGGCCATCGTCGTGGCGATCGCCTGCTTGCCCGAGCCCTGCTTGAGCTCGGCGTACACGTCGTCGCCCGGCAGCTTCAGCGGCTCGGAGCGCACCACCCGCTTCGGCAGCGACCCGCCCAGCTGGCGGCGGCGCTCCATCATGTACTCGATCTCGGGGGAGTCCGCGCCCGGGTGGTAGAAGGGAGCCACCTCGGACTCGTCGATCTCCTTGTCGCTGATCGGCAGGTACAGCCGGTCCCGGAACTTCTTGAGGTCGTCCTTGGTCAGCTTCTTCATCTGGTGCGTGGCGTTGCGGCCCTCGAGGGCGTCGATCGTCCAGCCCTTGATCGTCTTGGCCAGGATCACCGTGGGCTGGCCGACGTGCTTGCTCGCCGCGTCGAAGGCCGCGTAGACCTTCCGGTAGTCGTGGCCGCCGCGGGGCAGCTTGCGGATCTGGTCGTCGCTGAGGTGCTCGACCATCTTGCGCAGCCGCGGGTCGCCGCCGAAGAAGTGCTCCCGGATGTACTCGCCGGTCTCGACCGAGTAGGTCTGGAACTGGCCGTCCGGGGTGCTGTTCATCTTGTTGACCAGGACCCCGTCGACGTCGCGGTCGAGCAGCGCGTCCCACTCCCGGCCCCAGACGACCTTGATGACGTTCCAGCCGGCACCGCGGAAGGTCGACTCCAGCTCCTGGATGATCTTCCCGTTGCCGCGGACCGGCCCGTCGAGCTGCTGCAGGTTGCAGTTGACCACGAACGTGAGGTTGTCGAGCTCCTCGCGCGCAGCGACCCCGATCGCGCCGAGCGACTCCGGCTCGCCCATCTCGCCGTCACCGAGGAACGCCCAGACGTGCTGCTGGCTGGTGTCCTTGATGCCGCGGTTCTGCAGGTAGCGGTTGAACCGGGCCTGGTAGATGGAGTTCAGCGCGGTCAGGCCCATCGAGACCGTCGGGAACTCCCAGAAGTCCGGCATCAGCCGCGGGTGCGGGTACGACGACAGGCCCTTGCCGACGCCGTGCTGCACCTCCTGGCGGAACCGTGAGAGCTGCTCCTCGCCGAGCCGGCCCTCGAGGAACGCCCGTGCGTAGATGCCCGGGGAGGCGTGCCCCTGGAGGTAGATCTGGTCGCCGCCGCCCGGGTGGTCCTTGCCGCGGAAGAAGTGGTTGAAGCCGACCTCGTAGAGCGAGGCCGACGACTGGTACGTCGCGATGTGCCCGCCGACCTCGAGGCCCTTGCGGTTCGCGGTCGACACCATGACTGCGGCGTTCCAGCGCAGGAACGCCCGGATCCGGCGCTCGACGTCCTCGTCGCCGGGGAACCACGGCTCCCGCTCGGGCGGGATCGAGTTGATGTAGTCGGTGCTGCGCAGCGCCGGGACGCCGACGTTGTTCTCACGGGCCCGCTCGAGAAGCCGGAGCATGACGTACCGCGCCCGGCCGCGGCCGCGGTCCTGCAGCATCGCGTCGAACGACTCGATCCAGTCCTGGGTCTCGTCCGGGTCGATGTCGGGCAGCTGCGTGGGCAGCCCCTCGTGGATCACGGCGGGACGCGACGAGGAGGTGCCGGGAGACGGTTGCGAACCTGTAGCCACGATGCCTCTGCTTCCGTGCTCGGTGCGCGGCGCCCCTCGGTCGGTGGTGCCGCGCCGGGTCTCCCCGGGTCGCGGGGGTTGCCGATGCGGTCGTTTGTCTGTCCTCATCGTGTCACGCCGGTCCCGCCCGCGAAATGCGCCCGGTCGCAGGGCGGGACGTGGCCGTCCCGCGCTGGCAGCATGGCCGCATGCCGCTCACGCAGTTCTACACGGCCGCGTCGCTCGACGGGTTCCTCGCCGACGAGGACGGCTCCCTGCAGTGGCTGTTCGACGCGGCCGGTGGCGAGGACCCCGGGGCGGACCCCGGCTGGGCCTCGTTCTTCGGGGCCGTCGGGGCCATGGCGATGGGCGCGACGACGTACGAGTGGGTGCACGAGCACGAGGACCTGGACCGGCACCCGGAGCGCTGGACCGACGCCTACGCGGGCGTGCCGTGCTGGGTGTTCACCCACCGGGACCTCCCCGTCGTGGCGGGAGCGGACGTGCGGCTCGTCGCCGGGCCCGTGGTGCCGGTGCACGCGGAGATGGCGGCGGCGGCCGCCGACCGCAACGTCTGGCTGGTCGGAGGCGGCGCCCTCGTCGGGCAGTTCCACGACGCGGGCCTGCTCGACCAGCTGATCGTCACCCTGGCGCCGGTGACGCTGGGGGCCGGGGCGCCGCTGCTGCCCCGCCGCGTCGAGGGCCTCCGGCTGCGCGACGTCCGCACCAGCGGCGCCCTCGTGTCCCTGACGTACGACGTACCGGGTGGATCCGGCTCGCGGCGAGCGGCGAGCCACTAGCCTGGCAACCGCCGGGCGCCTTGCGCAGCGCGAGGAGTTCCGGTGGACTACGCGCAGCACCGCCCGGGCACCGCTGCGTGACCGGGTCCCGGGCCGGGACATCCGGCACAACGAACGTGGAGGACAGACGTGAGCGCGACCTCGGGTGGCCCCGACGGCACCGCCACCCAGAACGCCGGCGCACGACTGGGGTTCAAGACAGGCATGGTCGTCCAGGAGCTGGGCTGGGACGACGACGTGGACGACGACCTGCGGGTCGAGATCGAGGACACCGTCGACGGTGACCTCGTGGACGGGGAGTACGGCAACGTCGTGGACTCCGTGCTGCTGTGGTGGCGCGACGACGACGGCGACCTCGTGGACACGCTGATGGACTCCCTGACCGACCTGGTCGCCGGCGGGGTGATCTGGCTGCTGACCCCGAAGGTGGGTCGCCCGGGCGCCGTCGACCCGGCGGACATCGCCGAGGCCGCCCCGGTGGCGGGGCTGACCACGACGACGACCGCGTCGGTCAGCCAGGACTGGACGGCGACGCGACTGGTCGCGGCGAAGTCCGGACACTGAGCCCGGGCGACGTGCCGGGGGTCGGCCGGGCCCTCGCGCTGGGGACCGGGGCGCCGGTGGCGCTGCGCGTCCTCGGCTCGACCGGCGTCATGCGGCCCCACGGCCCGCACCGGCTGGCGCGTGCCGCTGCTGCGCTGTCCACCTGGGGGCTCGGCGTCACCGGCGGGTTCGTCGCGCAGGCCGCGCTGGTCCCCGAGCGGCTGGCGCTCGTCGACGACCTGGGCGAGCTGACCTACGCGCAGGTGCACGAGCGCAGCAACCGGCTCGCGGACGCGCTGCGCGGCCGGGGTGTCGGGTCCGGTGACGAGCCCGGTGGCGGCATCGCGGTGATGTGCCGCAACCACCGGGGGTTCCTCGACGCCAGCCTCGCCGCCGCCAAGCTCGGTGCGGACGTGGTGTACCTCAACACGGCCTTCGCCGGCCCCCAGCTGGCCGACGTGCTGGCTCGCGAGGGACCCCGGGTCGTCGTCCACGACCAGGAGTTCACCGGCGTGCTGGAGGGGGCCGGCAGCGCGGGCCGCGTCCTGGCGTGGGTCGACGACCGCGGCCGCGCTGGATCCCGGAGCGGTCACCCTCGAGTCCCTGGTCGGGTCGGGCCGGCCGGGGGACCCGCCCGCTCCCGCCAGGCCGGGGCGGGTCGTGATCCTGACCTCCGGCACCACCGGCGCCCCCAAGGGCGCGCCGCGCCGCACGCCGGGGATCCGGGCGGCCACCGCGCTGCTCTCCCGGCTGCCGATGCGGTCGGGCCGGCGGGTCCACGTCGCGGCCCCGCTGTTCCACACCTGGGGCTGGGCCCACCTCGCCCTCGCCATCGTGCTCGGCTCCACGCTCGTCCTGCGCCGCCGATTCGACCCCGAGGGCTGCCTGGCGACGCTGGTCGAGGACCGCTGCGACGCGCTGGTGGCGATCCCGGTGATGCTGCAGCGCGTCATGGCACTGCCGCAGGACACCCGCGACGCGTACGACCTCTCCCGGGTCGAGGTGGTCGCCGTGTCCGGGTCCGCCCTCCCCGGAGACCTGGGCGAGCAGTGGATGAACCAGTTCGGCGACCACCTCTACAACGTGTACGGCTCCACCGAGGTGGCCTACGCCACGGTCGCCTCCCCGAAGGACCTCCGCGCCGCGCCGGGGACCGCGGGCCGCCCGCCGTACGGCACGGTCGTGCGGGTCCTCGACGAGGACGGGCGGCAGCTGCCGCCGGGCCGCACCGGGCGGATCTTCGTCGCCAACGCCGCGCTGTTCGAGGGCTACACCGGCGGCGGCGGCAAGGACGTCGTCGACGGCCTGATGGCGACCGGGGACGTCGGGCACGTCGACGCGGACGGGCGCCTCGTGGTCGAGGGCCGCGACGACGAGATGGTCGTCTCCGGCGGCGAGAACGTCTTCCCCGCCGAGGTCGAGGACTGCCTGAGCCGTCACGACGGGGTCGCGGAGGCCGCGGTCGTCGGAGTGGACGACCCGGACTTCGGCAGCCGGCTGCGCGCGTTCGTGGTGCCGGCCGACGACGCCGACGTGACCGAGGAGGACCTCAAGGCGCACGTGCGGGCGCACCTGGCCCGCTTCAAGGTGCCGCGCGAGGTGGTCCTCGTCGACGCGCTGCCGCGCAACGCCACCGGCAAGGTGCTCAAGCGCGAGCTGCCGGGGTGAGCGGGGGCGGCTTCGAGGCAGCACGAGCCGACGGCGATGATGGGTGCCCTACGCACCGCAACGGGAGAAGGAGCAGGCCCTGATGACACTGGAGATCGGCCGACCGGCACCGGAGTTCGAGCTGCGCGACCAGCACGGCTCGACGGTCAGCCTGGCGTCGTACCGCGGGCAGAAGGCCGTCGTGGTGATGTTCTACCCGTTCGCGTTCAGCGGGGTGTGCACCGGCGAGCTGTGCGCGGTGCGCGACCAGCTGCCGACATTCGAGTCCGAGGACGTGCAGCTCCTGGCCGTCTCGTGCGACCCGATGTTCTCCCTGCGGGCCTTCGCCGAGCGCGACGGGCTGCGGTTCCCGCTGCTCTCGGACTTCTGGCCGCACGGCGAGGTGGCCTCGGCGTACGGCGTCTTCGACCCCGAGCGCGGCTGCGCGGGGCGCGCGTCGTTCATCGTCGACAGGGAGGGGGTCCTGCGGTGGTCGGTGCACAACGCGATGCCCGACGCGCGGGACCTCCAGGAGCACGCTCGGGTGCTCTCCGAGGTCGGCTGAGCGGTCAGTTCGGTTAAACTTCCGCGGAACCGGCCGGAAACGGCTGACGGGCTTGCCTCGGCGATGTTCAATGGTGGTGCAACGACCGCTGGTGACCCGAGACGCCGGCGGTCGTTGCCCTTTCCGGGCCACGTCCGCCGTCCGGGGCGCATAGCTCAGCGGTAGAGCTCCTCGCTTACAACGAGGCGGTCGCAGGTTCGATCCCTGCTGCGCCCACCGGACCCTAGGCTGGCCGCCATGGCGCTGCGGCTGGACGAGGTCACCGGGATGCTCGACGGGTGGTACGACCCCTCCTGGGCGGAGGGCTGGGACGCCGTCGGGCTGGTGTGCGGCGACCCCGACCAGCCGGTCAGCCGGGTGCACCTGGCCGTCGACCCGGCGCCTGCGGTGGTGGACGAGGCCCTGGCCTGGGGAGCCGACCTGCTCGTGTGCCACCACCCGCTGCTGCTCACGCCGGTGCACGGCGTCCCAGCCACCTCACCGAAGGGCCGGGTCGTGCACGACCTGCTCCGGGCGGGTGCCGCACTGTTCACCGCGCACACGAACGCCGACGTCCCCGCGCACGGGGTCAACGAGGCGCTGGCGCGTGCGGTCGGCATCGCCGAGCCGCGGGTCGTCGTGCCCACCGACGGCGCCGAGGGGAGTCGCGGCCACGGCCGGCTCGGCCGGCTCGAGGCGACGCTCACCCTGCGCGAGTTCGCCGAGCTGGTCTCGCGGGCGCTGCCGCCCACCGCCCACGGCGTGCGCGTCTCCGGGGACCCGGACCGCCCGGTGCGGACGGTCGTCGTGGGGAGCGGGTCCGGGGACTTCATGCTCGACGCCGTCCTGTCCGAGGGCGCGGACGTCTACCTCACCTCCGACCTGCGGCACCACCGCGCCGCCGAGTTCCGGGAGCACGACGGCCCGGCCCTCGTCGACGTCGCCCACTGGGCGGCGGAGTGGACCTGGCTGCCGGTCGTGGAGCAGCTGCTGGTCGACGCCGTACGCGACCGTGGGGCTACGGTGGACACCCGGGTGAGCAGGCTCGTGACCGACCCGTGGACCTTCCGTCTCGACCCGCCCACCACCCGCTGAACCCGACCCGCCGACCCCACCCGCTAGGAGCCCGCGCTGAAAGCCGACGCCTTCGCCCAGCTCACGCTGCTGGACGTCCAGGACATCGACACGAGGATCGACCAGCTGCGGCACCGGCTCGCGCACCTGCCCGAGTCCCAGGAGCTCTCTCGGCTCGAGGCGGAGCGGGAGCAGCTCGACGGCCGGGTCCGCGACGCGCAGATCGCCGTCGACGACCTCGGCTCCGAGCAGCGCAAGGCCGACGCCGACGTCGAGCAGGTCCGCGGCCGGCGGACCCGGGACCGGGACCGGATGGACCGCGGCCTGGTCACCGCACCGAAGGACCTCGAGCGGATGCAGCAGGAGCTGGTCTCCCTGGACCGGCGGATCTCCGCCCTCGAGGACGTCGAGCTCGACGTGATGGAGCGGCTGGAGTCCGCGCAGGAGGAGCTGTCCGGGCTCCGCGCGCGGCTCGCCGAGGTCGACGAGACGGCGGCGCGGGTGCGGGTCGCGCGTGACGCCGCGGCGGGGGAGACGACGTCGGGGATCGCCGAGGCGGAGCGGGAGCGCGCCCTGGCCGCGCAGAACGTGCCGGCCGACCTCCTGACCCTCTACGAGCGGGTGCGGGCCCAGAAGGGCGGGGTGGGCGCCGCGGGCCTGCGGCAGCGCCGCTGCGAGGGCTGCAGCCTGCAGCTCAACGCCGCCGACCTCGGCGTGATCGCGAAGGCCTCCCCCGACGAGGTGCTCCGCTGCGAGGAGTGCGACCGGATCCTGGTCCGCACCGCGGAGTCCGGGATCTGATGGCCGGACCGGGCTCGCGGCGCTCGGTGCGGCTCGAGGCGGACGGCGGGTCGCGGGGCAACCCCGGCCCCGCCGCGTACGGCGCCGTGCTGCTCGACGCCGACACCGGGCAGGTGATCGCCGAGCGGGCCGAGTGCATCGGCACGGCCACGAACAACGTGGCGGAGTACTCCGGGCTGATCGCCGGCCTCGAGCTGTGGGCCGAGCACACTCCCGGGGCGGACCTCGAGGTCCGCATGGACTCCAAGCTGGTCGTCGAGCAGATGTCGGGCCGCTGGAGGGTCAAGCACCCCGACATGCGGCCGTTGGCCGACAGGGCCCGGTCGCTGGCGCCGGCCTCGACGACGTACACGTGGATCCCGCGGGCGCTCAACACCTACGCGGACCGGATCCTCAACGAGGCACTCGACTCCCGGTCCCGCACGCCGACGCCCGCCCCACCGGCGGATCCCACGGCCACCGGGCCTACCGCGGCCACCGCGGCGTCCCGCGGCTGGGGCGAGGCGGCACCGGCCACCACCCTCCTGCTGGTGCGGCACGGGGTCACCGAGCACACGGTCGCCAAGCGGTTCTCCGGCGGCCTCGGTGGCAGCGACCCCGGCCTCACCGACGAGGGACGCGCCCAGGTCCGGTCCACCGCCGACTGGTTGGCGCCGCTGGCCGAGGGGATCGACGTGGTCCTCAGCTCACCGGTGCGGCGGACGCGGGAGTCGGCGGAGGTCCTGGGCGCCCGGCTCGGCCGCGAGGTGGTCGTGGAGCCGGGGCTGGCCGAGATGGAGTTCGGCGCCTGGGAGGGCCTCACGTTCGCCGAGATCCGGGAGCGGCACCCCGACGAGGTGGACCGCTGGCTCGGGTCGCTGGACCACCCGCCGGGGGGCGGCGAGTCGTTCCGGGTGGTGGAGAGGCGGGTGCTGGCCAGCCTCGAGCGGCTGCTGGAGCGGCACCGCGGCGAGACCGTCCTCGCGGTCAGCCACGTCACGCCGATCAAGGTCCTGGTGGCGCACGCGCTCGGGGCGCCGTTGGAGTCGGTGTTCCGGATGGAGCTGGCGCCGGCCTCGGTGACCGTGCTGTCGTTCTACGCCGACGGCCAGGCGTCGATGCGGATGTTCAACGCCCGCCCCACCGACGCGGCGTTCACACCTCGCTGACGACCACGTCGAGCAGCGCGCCGTGGCGTCCCGCCGGTCCGGGCTGGACCTTCCAGCCGAGGGAGCCGAGCAGGTCCGCGAACCGGCCGGGGGTCGCCGGGGTGCCGCCGTCGAGGAGCAGGTCGCGCACGAGGCGGCCCTTGGTCGCCTTGTTGAGGTGCGAGACGACGGCCCGGCGGCCGTCGTGCTCCTGGAGCACCCGCACCGAGACCACGCGGGGTGCGAGGTCGCGCGCCGGCCGCCAGAACGACGCGTACGTCGACGAGCGCAGGTCCACGACGAGGCCACGGCCGACGGCCGCGCGCACGGCCGGGTCGAGGCGCCGGGACCAGTGTGCGGAGACGGCCCCGAGGCCGGGCAGGGACACGCCCCCGGAGAGCCGG
>Ga0308176_10002202_pt1 | contig 12224 bp, 8 predicted proteins | sample PhyCR2_3_FD_203890 | JGI IMG/M metagenome (GOLD analysis project Ga0308176, IMG submission 203890) | Soil microbial communities from UC Gill Tract Community Farm, Albany, California, United States - DLSLS.C.R2 | ecosystem: Environmental > Terrestrial > Soil > Agricultural land | place: USA... | reverse complement strand
ACACTCCGGCCAACCCCTCGGTGATCCACCGGATCGTCGCGGCGTCGCTCCGCCAGCGCTTCCTGCTGGGCCTCGCGGCCCTGCTGCTGATCGGCGGCGGCATCTGGTCGTTCAAGCGGCTGCCGGTCGACGCCTACCCCGACCTCTCGCCGCCGCAGGTGGAGATCGTCACCCAGTGGGAGGGGCACGCGGCCGAGGAGGTCGAGCGGCTGATCACCGTGCCCATCGAGGTCGAGATGAACGGCCTGCCCGGGCTGACCGTGTCGCGCTCGATCTCGCTCTACGGCCTCTCCTCCCTCACCCTCACCTTCAGGCAGGGGACGGACCGCTACTTCGCCCGCCAGCAGGTGTTCGAGAGGCTTCCCGACGCCGAGCTGCCGGACGGGGTGTCGCCGTCGGTCTCGCCGCTCTTCTCCCCCTCGGGCCTGATCTACCGCTACGTGCTGGACAGCCCGGACCGGTCCGCCATGGAGCTGAAGATCCTGGAGGACTGGGTGATCGAGCGCGCCTACAAATCGGTCCCCGGGGTGGCGGATGACTCCGGCCTGGGCGGCCCGACCATGCAGTACCAGGTGCTCCTCGATCCGGCGCGGACCGCCGCCGTGGGGCTCTCGGTGCCCGCGGTGGTCGCCGCCCTCGCGGCCAACAACGGCAACGCCGGCGGTGGCTTCTACTCGCAGGGGGGGCAGTTCTACTACGTGCGCGGGCTCGGCCGCGTCACCACCCCCGAGGACATCGGCAACGTCGTGCTCGCCGTCCACAACGGCATCCCGGTGCTGGTGAAGGACGTCGGCGAGGTGGCGATCGGCCAGGCGCCGCGCCTCGGCCAGTTCGGCTACCAGGATCGCGACGAGGCCGTCGAAGGGGTCGTGCTGATGCGGACCGGCGAGCAGGCCCAGGTGGTGCTCGACCGCATCGAGCACAAGACCCGGGAGCTCAACCGGTCGGTCCTGCCGCCCGACGTCAAGATCCACCCCTTCTACGACCGCCGGGAGCTGATCGCCCTCACCACCCGCACGGTGGAGGACAACCTGCTGCGCGGCATGCTGCTGGTGGTGGTGATCCTCGTCTTCTTCCTCTACGACATCCGCTCGGGGCTGATCGTCGCCGCCACCATCCCCCTGGCGCTGCTCTTCGCCTTCATCTGCCTCGACCTCAAGAACGTGCCGGCCAACCTGCTGTCGATCGGCGCCATCGACTTCGGCATCCTGGTCGACGGCGCGGTGGTGATGGTGGAGAACATCTTCCGGCAACTGGCGCTGCGGGAGGGAAAACCGTTCCGGATTCACGAGGTGATCCTGGAGGCCGCCGGCGAGGTCGACCGGCCGATCGTCTACGCGGTGGCGGTGATCATGGCCGGGTTCCTCCCCATCTACGCCCTGTCGGGGCCCGCGGGGGAGCTGTTCAAGCCGATGGCGGACACCACCCTGTTCGCCCTCGCCGGCTCGCTCCTGCTCACCCTGACGCTGCTGCCCATCCTCTGCGCGATCTTCCTCCGCAAGGGGGTGCGCGAGCGGCGCAACGTCATTTTCGAGGCGATCAAAAACGTTTATATCAGGGGGCTCGACGTCTGCCTCCGCCACCCCTGGGGGACCACCCTGGTCTCGGCTCTGCTCCTGGCCGGCTCGCTGCTGCTGATCCCCGGCATCGGCGCCGAGTTCATGCCGCACCTGGATGAGGGGGCGCTGTGGATCCGCGCCACCATGCCGGCGACCATCTCCTTCGAGGAGGCATCGAAGATCTCGCCCCAGATCCGGGCCATCCTGCGCTCCTTCCCCGAGGTCACCATCGTCGCCAACGAGCTCGGCCGGCCGGACGACGGCACCGATCCGACCGGCTTTTTCAACAATGAATTTTTCGTCGGCCTGAAGCCGTACAGCGAGTGGAATGGGCGTTACCGCACCAAGCCGGAGCTGATCGAGGCGATCGGCAAGAAGCTCGCGGCCTTCCCCGGCATCATCTTCAACTACACCCAGCCGGCGGAGGACGCGGTCGACGAGGCGGAGACGGGGCTCAAGAGCTCGCTGGCGGTGAAGGTTTTCGGCTCCGACCTCACCGTGCTGGAGCATAAGGCCCAGGAGGTCCAGGACGTGCTCGCCAAGGTGCCCGGCATCGGCGAGATCACGGTGGTCAAGCAGCTCGGCCAGCCTAGCCTGGTGATCGACGTCGATCGCGCCAAGATCGCCCGCTACGGCGTCAACGTGGCGGACGTCAACGGCCTGATCGAGGCCGCGGTGGGCGGTGCCCCGGCGACCCAGGTGGTGCAGGGGGAGAGGCTGTTCGACCTGGTGGTCCGGTTGCAACCGCAGTTCCGGCAGACGCCGGAGGCGATCGGCAACATCCTCGTGGCCACGCCGGGCGGGCAGCAGGTGCCGCTCAAGGAGCTGGCGGACATCCGGGAGGAGAACGGCGCCTCCTTCATCTACCGCGAGAACAGCTCGCGGTTCATCGGCGTCCAGTTCTCGGTCAAGGGGCGGGACCTGGCGAGCGCGGTCGAGGACGCCCGCCGGCAGGTGGCGGCGCGGGTCAAGCTGCCCGAGGGGTACCGGGCGGTCTGGGGGGGCGAGTACGAGGAGTACGAGGCCTCGCGCGAGCAGCTCAAGCTGATCGTGCCGCTGACGATCGCGCTGATCTTCATCATCCTGTTCCTGCTCTACAACAACTTCAAGTTCCCGTTCATCACGGTGCTGGCGGTGCTGCTCTCCGGCCCGATCGGCGGCCTGATCGCCCTGCGGCTTTCCGATACGCCGTTCTCGGTCTCCTCGGGGATCGGCTTCCTGGCCCTCTTCGGCGTCTCGGTGCAGACGGCGGTGATCTACATCTCCTACGCCAACGAGCTGCGGGGGAACGGGATGGCGATCCCCGAGGCCACCCGCGAGGCGGCGATCCTGCGCCTGCGGCCGATCATGATGACCGCCCTGGTGGCCGCCCTGGGCCTCCTCCCCGCCGCCTTCTCGACCGGCATCGGCTCGGACTCGCAGCGGCCCTTCGCCCTGGTGATCGTGGGGGGGCTCTTTTCCAGGTTGCTGATCAGTGTGTTCCTGATGCCGGCGTTGTACGCGCTGGTGGCTCGACCGGGGGACCGGTTGGAGGTGTGAGCGGACGTCCCCTCTCCAAAGGACAACAAGGACGACAAGGACGAGGAAACCTCGATTCGCGCCGTCCTTGGCGTCCTTTGGGTCCTTGATGTCCTTTGGGTCCTTGTTCTTGGATGTCCCGCGAGCCTCGATGCCCACCCCCGGACGTGATATAGGAAGCGCTGCGAGAGAGGAAGGGAAGGAGGGACGCCATGCGAGTCGCATTCATCGGCACCGGTCTCATGGGCTACCCCATGGCGGAACGGGTCCTCGCCGCCGGCCACGATCTGATCGCCTACAACCGCACCCGCGACAAGGCCGAGCCGCTGGGGCGCAAGGGGGCCCGCATCGCCGGCAGCGCCCGCGAGGCGATCGAGGCCGGAGAGTGCGCCGTCTTCATGGTCAGGGACGGCAGCGTGGTCCGCGAGCTCCTCTCGGACGAGGGGTTCATCCCCAGCCTCGGCGGCCGCACGGTGATCCAGATGAGCACCATCGCCCCGGCCGAGAGCGTCAAGCTGATGGAGGACGTCCGCGGCGCCGCGGGGGACTACCTGGAGGCGCCGGTGCTGGGGAGCGTCCCCCAGGCGGAGGAGGGGAAGCTGCTGGTGATGGTGGGGGGGAGCGCCGAGCAGCTCGCGCACTGGGGGGATCTGCTCCGCTGCTTCGGACCGGAGCCGCGGCTGGTCGGTCCGGCCGGCAGCGCGGCGGCCCTCAAGCTCGCCATGAACCAGCTCATCGGCTCCCTCTCGGCGGCCTTCTCTCTCTCCCTCGGCATGGTGCGGCGCAAGGGGATCGAGACCAGCCTCTTCATGGACATCCTGCGCCAGAGCGCCTTCTACGCCCCCACGTTCGACCGCAAGCTGCCGCAGATGCTGGCCCGCGACTTCTCGCTCCCCAACTTTCCGGCCGCCCTGCTGCTCAAGGATCTCGATCTCGCGCGCGGCGAGGCGGGCACGCTCGGCCTCGACACCACCGCCCTGGACGGCGTCCGCGAAGTGGTCAAGAAGACGGTTGAGGCCGACCGGGGGTGGGAAGACTACGCGGCGCTTTACGAGACGATCGATCCGGCGTCCTGACGCCATCGGCCGTCTCCGGCGCCGCATCCGCCGGGGCGGAGGCCTCCTTCGGACTGGCCAGCGCCGCGATCTCCCGCCGGGTCTCCACGAGCTCCTGCACCCGGTGCTCCCAGGGGCGGGTCTGCAGGCCCAGTTGGCGGCGGCGAGCCACCTCTTGCTGGGCGCTACGGAGACGGCGGTTGATGACTCTCAGACACTCGTCGAGTCTCACGGCGTTTCTCCAAACGGAAAAGTAAAGCGAGTATACACCTCCGGCGCAGGCCGGGGACGCCGGTAAAGATCTTTCCGGGAGAATTTACTTTCTTTACGATTCCAGACGGTCGATCCGGTTCCTGGCGATCGCCTGCGAGGCCGTGTGGCCGAGAACGCGCACGGCGCCGATCAGGGCGGCGAAGCGCTGGTCCCGCGTCAGGCCCTGCTTGTAGCGGTAATAAATCTGCTGCGCGATGACCGCGATCTTGAACAATCCATAAACGTAATAGAACACGATCTGTGAGACATCCCGGCCGGTCCGGGCGGCGTAGCGCTCGACGACGCCGGCGCGGCTCAGGTTGCCGGGGAGGGTGGTCGGCCCCGCCGGCAGCAGGCGGAGCTCGGGGGCGTCGTCGGGGTCCATCCAGTAGCCGAGGCTGGTGCCGAGGTCCATCAGCGGATCGCCGACCGTCGCCATCTCCCAGTCGAGCACGGCCACGATCCGCGCGAGCTCCTGGGGATGGAGGACCAGGTTGTCGTATTTGTAGTCGTTGTGGATCAGCGCCGCCTCGATCTCTCGGGGCAGATGCCCGGCCAGCCAGGCGGCGGCGCGGTCGAGGTCCGGCACGTCGTCCGTCCGGGCCTTGCGCCAGCGCCCGGTCCACCCCTCGATCTGCCGGGCGGCGTACCCCTCCGGCTTCCCGAGGTCTTCCAGCCCGGCGGCCGGGTAGTCCACCGCGTGCAGATCGGCCAGGCCGTCGACCGCCGCCTCGCTGATCGCCCGCATCCGTTCCGGAGGGAGGTCGATCCCCTGGGGCGGATGTGGATGGCGGAGGATCACTCCGCGCATCCGCTCCATGATGTAGAAGGGGGCGCCGATCACCTCCGGGTCGTCGCAGTGAAGGAGGGCCACAGGGGCCTTGGGGTAGACGATGTGGAGGCGCGAGAGCACGCGGTACTCCCGGCCCATGTCGTGCGCCGTCTTCACCGTGGAGCCGAAGGGGGGACGGCGCAGCACCAGCTCGTCGTCGCCGAAGCGGAGCAGGTAGGTGAGGTTGGAGTGGCCGCCGGGGAACTGCTCGACGGCGATGGGCCCCTCGACGCCTGGGATCCGCGATTTCAGCCAGACCTCGAGCGAAACGGCGTCGATCTCCTCGCCGGGGCGGACGGGGCGGGTGGGGTCCAGCGCGGAATCGGTCATTCGTCCCCCCTCTTCATGCCGTGCTCCGCCAGGATCCGCCGCGCCACGGCCGTCTTGTGGACCTCGTCGGCCCCGTCGTAGATGCGGGCGCCGCGCTCGTGGCGCCACCAGGAGGCGAGCGGCGTGGCCTCGGTGAGGCCCAGGGCGCCGTGGGTCTGGATGGCCCGGTCGAGCACCTTCTGGAGCACGCCGGCGGTGTGGAATTTGATCAGCGAGATGTCGTCGCGGGCCGCGGCGGCCCCTTCGTGATCGATCCGCCAGGCGGTGCGCAGCACCAGCAGGCGGGCGGCCTCGATCTCGGCGCGGCTCTCGGCGATCCACTCCTGGACGATCTGGCGGCTTCCGAGCGGCCGGCCCGGAGACAGCTCGCGGGACGCGGCCCGCTCGCACATCAGGTCGAAGGCCCGCCCGCAGATGCCAAGCCAGCGCACGCAGTGATGGATGCGCCCCGGTCCCAGCCGCTCCTGGGCGAGCAGGAACCCCGCCCCCTCATCGCCGATGCGGTTCCCGGCCGGCACCCGCGCGCCGGTCAGCCGCACCTCGGCGTGGGTCATCCACCCCTCCCCCCGCTCGCCCATCACGGCGAGGTTCTGGACGATCTCGAAGCCCGGCGTATCCGTGGGCACCAGGATCTGGCTGGCCCGCGCGTGCGGCTTGGGGTGATCGGGATTCGTGACCGCCATCACCACGCAGAACGCGGCCCCCTCGGCGGAGCTGGTGAACCATTTGTGGCCGTCGATGACGTAGGCGTCCCCCTCGCGGCGGGCGGTGGTTCCCAGGAGGACGGGGTTCGAGCCGGGAAACTCGGGCTCGGTCATGCCGAAGCAGCTCCGAATCCGGCCGGCGACGAGCGGGCGCAGCCAGCGCTCTTTTTGCTCGGCCGAGCCGTGGTGGAGGAGGAGCTCCATGTTCCCGGCGTCCGGCGCCTGGACGTTGAAGACGTAGTGGCCGAGCACGCTGCGGCCGAGCACCTCGCCGACCAGCGCGAAGTCGCGGAGCGCGAGCCCGCCGCCCCCCCACTCCCGGGGCATGTGCGGCGCGAGGAGCCCCATCTCCCGGACGCGCTCGCGCAGGCGGGCGATCTCGGGCCCGGCGGCGCCGAAGCCCCGCTCCAGCACCAGCCGCTCGACGGGGATCACCTCCTCGTCCACGAAGCGGCGGACGGCGGCGACGAGGTCGCGGATGTTTTCGGAGACGGCGAAGTCCACGGCGTTTTTTCCTTTCCAGTCCAGAGGAGTCTAGCGCGGTGCCGGTCCTGGGGCGGCATTCGACAGGGTGTGGCCATCCTCCGTCACGCGTTTCATAATATTTAGCACTGTAGTTTATAGGATAGTTGCCGGCCCCGCCGGCTGCCAAGGGAACTGACGGATCACCAGGAAACTTCAGGAGGAGGACAGCCATGAGACGTCAAACGTACCGGTATCTGCCCACCATCAGCCTCGCCTTCGCGCTGTTGCCGGCCTTGCAGGGGCTGGCGGCTGCGGACGAAAACCCCCGCCAACACGAGAGGGCGGCGCGCGAAGCCGCGCTCCCGGTCCAGGCCGCGAGCTGTAGCGCCTGCGTCGCCGCTCAGGAGCGCTGTACCACCCAATGCTTCGGCGTCAAAGACAAGGAGAGGATGACGGCATGCCTGATCGGGTGCGACAACGCGGCGGCCAACTGCTCGTGTGACGAGAGGGTCACCCTGCGTAGCGAGGACATCCTTCCGAGACCGGACTTGATTGGAGCCAAAGCTGCCGCCTGCAACTCGACGACGACCTGTGGAACGGAGTACTCGTCCTGTGCCAGTTGGTCCGCCTACTACGACTGTGGCGATCCCTTCTGTGCCGTCTACAGGTGGTGCGGGGAGGATTGCGCGGATCCCACCTTCGGCTGCTGGGGCCCGGCGATGCGCCAGAGCCGGGAACAATACCGCGTGTGCTTCAACGCCCAGGGCCAATCCTGCACGGAGTACCGGGCGGGTGTGCTGACTGTCCTGGGCTGCGGCTGCTGACGCCTCTCCTGCTGGCAGAGGAGGGCCGGCAGGTGCGGGCTCGGGGGTCCTCCCTCCTGCGGCTCTCCTCCTCCCTTCTTGACAGTCGCCGCGCCTGGTGTATCCTGGTTAGTGAAGACTAACTAACTCGGCCGCCATGTCCCCCACCGCCCCCCCGACCACCCCTCGCCAGGAGGAGATCCTCGACCGCACCTTCGAGCTGGTGCGCGAGTCCGGGCTGGCCAACCTGACGATGAAGAAGGTGGCGGACCGGATGGGGTTCACCGAGCCGGCGCTCTACCGGCACTTCCCCAACAAGCAGGCGCTCGTGCTCGGGCTGCTCGGCCGGCTGGAGTCGCTGCTGCTGCCGGAGATCGAGGCCGCCGTGGCCCGCGAGGACCTGACGCCGGTCGAGCGGCTGGAGCGGATCGTCCTCCACCATCTGGGGCTGATCCTCGAGACGGACGGCCTGCCGTTCCTGATCCTGGCGGAGGCGTCGGCCACCGGGGATGAGGTGGTGATCGGGAAGATGCGGCAGGTCATGGGCCGGATGCGGTCGGCCATGGACCGCGTCTTCGACGAGATGCCGGCCGTGCCGGGGGAGCCGCCGCGGCGCCGCCTGGCGCTGCCGCTGCTGGGGTTCTCGATCGCCACCGCGGTACAGCGGCGGATGATCCCGCAGATGAATCTGCCGGAGGACGAGACGCTGGAGCTGGCCCGCTTCCTGGTGCGACGGCTCCTGGGCGGAGAGGAGGGCGGCGAATGAAACGCGGTCTGGTTTGGATGCTCGCGGGGTTCCTTCCCCTTCCCGCCGCTGCCGCGGGCCTCACGCTCCCCGCGGCGGTGGAGCGGGCGCTGGCGCGGTTCCCCAGCGTCGCGGCGGCGCGGGCGCAGCAGCGGCAGGCCCAGGAGGGATTGGCCGCGGCGGAAGGGGCCCGCGGGCCGCGCGGCGTGCTCAACGGCTGGGCGACCCAGTACCAGAAGCCGGTGGCGGTGAGCCCCATCCACGGCTTCAGCCCGGGCCAGCTCCCGGACTTCGACCGCACGATCCTCCAGGGGCAGCTTGCCGCGAATTATGTGATCTGGGACGGCGGCGCCACCGGCGCCCGCATCGCGGCGGCGGGCTCGCAGCTCGGCGGCGCCGAGGCGGCGCTGGGAGCGGCCGAGCAGGATCTGGCCGAACGGGTGGCCGCGGCCTATCTGACGGCCCTCGGCAAGGCGCGGACCCTGGCGGCGCACGACCAGCGGATGGCGGCTCTGGAGTCCGAGCTCGGCCGCTCCCGGCGGCTGCTCGACGCCGGCAAGGCGCCGCAGGTCGAGGTGCTGCGCGCCGAGGCCAACCTCGCCGGTGCCGGCTCGCAACGGGTGAGCCTCGCGGCGGCGCTCGACAACGCCGAACGGGATCTGGCCCGCCTGCTCGACGTGCCGGTGGAGGAGACCCGCGCCCCCCGATTGGCGCCGGAACGCCTCCGGGATCCGGTGGCCCCTGACCGGGAGGCGCTGGCGCGGGCGGCCATCGAGCGGAGCCCGGCGGTGGCGCAGGCCCGCGCCCAGCTCGCCGTGGCCGAGGCCAACGTCACCCTGGCGGTGAGCGCCCTGCGGCCGGAGCTGCGGGCGGTGGCCAATCTCAACGACTGGGCGTCGTCGAAGGGGAATGCCGCCACCGAGTGGAACGCGGGATTTCAGGTCACCGTGCCGCTGTTCGACGGCGGCACCGTCCGCCGGCGGGTGGCGCAGGCCCAGGCCGGCCGCGACGCCGCCGCAGAGCAGGTGCGGCTGGCCGAGGCGCAGGTGCGGGAGGCGATCGATCGCGCCGCCGCCGCGGCCGAGGAGGCTGCGGGACGGATCGAGAGCCTCACCCGGGCGGCGGACCGTTTCGCCGAGGTCGCCCGCGTCCAGAAGCTGCTGCTCGACAACGGCGCCGGCACCCAGACCGACTATCTCGCCGCCGAGGCCGATCTGCTCGCCGCCCGCGCCAGCCTGGCCGAAGGGGAGCAGGCGGTGGTGCTCACCCGCGTGGACCTCGCCCGCGCCGCCGGCCGGCTCACCCTCGACTGGCTGAGCGCCAATCTGGAGACCCGACCCCTGGAGATCCGACCATGAGCCCGAAGAAGCGCCTGATTCCCATCGCAGTGCTGCTCCTGGCGGCGGCCGGCGCCGGGGCCTGGTACCTGCGCGGCCGTTCCCAGGAGAAGGCGGCGCCGTTCGCCGCCTCCGGGACGGTCGAGGCGACCGAGGCCCAACTCGGCTTCCAGGCCTCCGGCCAGGTGGCGGAGATCACGGTCCACGAGGGGGACCGCGTGCGCGCCGGACAGGTGCTGGCGCGGCTCGATCCCGCCGAGGCCCAGGCCAGGCGCGCTCAAGGCGAGGCCCAGGTGGCGGCCGCCCGCGCCGCCGTGGCCGAGCTGGAGCGGGGCTCGCGCTCCGAGGAGATCGGCCAGGCCCGCGCCGCCGCCGCGGCCGCGAAAGACAAGCAGAACGACGCCGAGAGCGACTACCGCCGGGCCAAGGTGCTCTACGGCGGCGGCGCAATCAGCAAGGAGGCGCTGGACAACGCCCAGACCGCCCGCGACGTGGCCCACAATCAGGCCACCCAGGCGGAGGAGCAGCTCCGCCTGGTCCGCAACGGCCCCTCCCGCGAGCGGATCGATCAGGCGCGGGCTCAGCTCGCCCAGGCCGAGGCCTCGTTGCGCGCCACCGGCGTGGTCCTCAACAATCTCACCCTCACCGCGCCGTTCGACGGCCTGGTGACCGTGCGCCACCGCGAGCCGGGCGAGATCGTCGCCGCCGGCTCCCCCGTGCTGACGCTGATCAATCCGGGGGACCGCTGGGTGCGCATCTACATCAAGGAGGACCGCGTCGGCTCGGTCCGCCTGGGGAGCCGCGCCTCGATCTCTTCAGACACCTATCCCGGCAAGACCTATCCCGGCGAGATCGCCTACATCGCCTCCGAGGCCGAATTCACGCCGAAGAACGTGCAGACCACCGAGGAACGGGTCAAGCTCGTCTACGCCGTCAAGGTGCGCATCCTCCAGGACCCCGCCTACGAGCTCAAGCCCGGCCTGCCGGCCGACGTCCGGCTGCCGGAGATCAAAGCGTCTGTAAGGGGATGAACCCGTGGCCGATCCCCTCCTCCGCGTCGACGGCCTCACCCGCGAGTTCGGCGATCTCACCGCCGTCGCCGGGGTGAGCTTCGAGGTCGGGCGCGGCGAGCTGTTCGGCCTCGTGGGGCCGGACGGCGCGGGCAAGACCACCACCCTGCGCATGCTCGCCGGGGTCCTCCGGCCGACCTCGGGGGACGCCCTGATGGATGGGATCTCCATGGCGCGCGATCCCGAGCGGGCCAAGCCGCGGCTGGCCTACATGTCCCAGCGCTTCGGCCTCTATGCCGATCTGACGGTCGAGGAGAACCTCCGCTTCTACGCCGATCTCCACCTGGTGCCCCGCGCCGAGCGGACGGCGCGCCTGGAGCGGCTCTATCGCTTTTCCAATCTCGGCCCCTTCAAGGACCGTCTGGCGGGCAAGCTTTCCGGCGGGATGAAGCAGAAGCTCGGCCTCTCCTGCGCCCTGATCCACCAGCCGGAATTGCTGCTGCTCGACGAGCCGACCTTCGGCGTCGATCCGGTCTCCCGGCGCGACCTCTGGCTGATCGTCCACGAGATGGTGGAGCAGGGGGTGACCGCCGTGGTGAGCACCGCCTACATGGACGAGGCCGAGCGCTTCGACCGCCTGGCGCTCCTCCATCAGGGGAAGGTGCTGGCGGTCGACACCCCCTCCGCGCTTCAGAAAGGTTTAGAAGGGGAGATCCTGGAGCTGCGCACCGACCGCGTGCGCGAGGCGAAAGAGGCCGCCTCCAAGCTCCCGACGGTGCGCCGGGCGGCCATCTTCGGCGACCGGCTGCACCTCACCGTCCCCTCGGCATCCGCGGACGGGCCGGCGGTGGAGTCCGCGCTCCGCCAGGCCGGCTTCGCGCCCCGCGAGGCCCGCCCCATCCCCCCCTCGCTGGAGGACGTCTTCATCGAGCGCATCGCCGCCGCGGAGGCTGCCGCCGCTTGAACGCCAAGAGAACCGCAGCCGTGGAGGTGGAGAAGCTGACCAAGCGCTTCGGCGATTTCGTGGCCGTGGACGCCGTCTCCTTCGCGGTCGAGGCGGGCGAGGTCTTCGGCTTCCTGGGCCCCAACGGCGCCGGCAAGACGACCACCATCAAGATGCTGACCGGGCTGGTCTCCCCGACCTCGGGGCGGGGGACGGTCGCGGGGCTCGACATCCGGACCCAGGGGAAGGAGATCAAGCGCCACATCGGCTACATGTCGCAGCTCTTCTCGCTCTACGCGGACCTCACGGTGGAGGAGAACATCGCCTTCTTCTCCGGCCTCTACGGCGTACCCCGCGAGCGGCGGGCGGAGCGGCGCGACTGGGTGCTGGAGATGGCCGGTCTTCAGGAGCAGCGCCGGCGGCTCACCGGCGAGCTCTCGCTCGGCTGGAAGCAGCGGCTGGCCCTCGGCTGCGCCGTGCTCCACGAGCCGCCGGTCCTCTTCCTCGACGAGCCCACCTCGGGGGTGGACCCGATCTCCCGCCGCGGCTTTTGGGACCTGATCTACGCCCTCGCCGCCACCGGGACCACCGTCTTCGTGACCACCCACTACATGGAGGAGGCCGAGTTCTGCCACCGGCTGGCGCTGATGAACCGCGGCAGGCTGATCGCC
>Ga0308176_10002201_pt1 | contig 12225 bp, 12 predicted proteins | sample PhyCR2_3_FD_203890 | JGI IMG/M metagenome (GOLD analysis project Ga0308176, IMG submission 203890) | Soil microbial communities from UC Gill Tract Community Farm, Albany, California, United States - DLSLS.C.R2 | ecosystem: Environmental > Terrestrial > Soil > Agricultural land | place: USA... | reverse complement strand
TTCGGGATGTTTGTTTCGCTCACACGCTTCGCTCGAAATTGCTCGGCGGCGGGGGCTCGGCGGCCTGGGATTTCTGATAGGCCTCGATGACGCCGCGGCTTTCGGCGTCCGCGTGGACCCACACCTTCACGTCCGCGACCAGGTCCTCGGCGAACTTGATTTGCACCTGGTAGGTGTCGATCCGGTCGAGCTTCCCGGGGAGGAGCACGTCGTCCGGCTGGACGTTGAATCCTTGCGCCTGGAGCTGCTTGGCGATGTCGGTAGCCGTGACGGAGCCGAAGAGGTGGCCCTGCTCGTTGGCGCGGCGCTCGAGGTGGACCTCCACCCCGGAGAGCTGCTTGATCATCGCCTCCTGCTGCTGGCGGTGCTCGCGCTCCTGCCGCTCAATCTCCTGTCGGCGGGCCTCGATCTTCTTCACGTTATTCGGCGTGGGCTCGACGGCCAGGTGCTGCGGCAGGAGGTAGTTGCGGGCGTAGCCCGGCGAGACCTCGACGACGTCGCCGACGCGGCCGACGTTCTTGACGGATTCCTTCAGGAGCAGTTTTACGGTGGGCATTTTTGGTCCTTGGTCAAAGACACGGGCCGGCCGCCCGTGCCACGGTTAAAACGGAATGTCGTCTTCCTTGAACTGTTGCTCGTCGCCGAAGGGCTGTTCGGGCTGGGGCTTCTGGGGGGCGGCGCCCTGAGCGGCGCGCTGGGGCATGGGGCGGCGCTGGGGCGGGGCGGATTGGTTGTCGCCGGGTTGGGAATCGTAGCCGCCTCCTCCACCGCCGGGTCCGCCGCCGCCGTCGCGGCTGCCGACGAATTGGAAGTTCTCGATCACGACCGAGAGCTTGGATCGCTTTCCCCCGCCTTGCTTGTCCTCCCAACTATCGAACTTCAGCCGGCCTTCGATGAAGATCGGCTTGCCCTTGGTGAAGTACTGGTTGATGACCTCGGCTTGCTTGCCGAACGAGGCGCAGTCCACGAACGTGACGTCCTCTCGGTCCTCGCCGTTGGGGCCTTTCCATTTGCGGTTGCAGGCCAGGCCGAACTCGACGACGGCGGTCTGATTGGGCAGGTACTTGAGCTGCGGGTCGCGCGTCAGGTTGCCCATCAGGATCACTTTGTTGAAGCTGGCCATGGTTGACCTCGTAAGAGCCGTGACCGGCCGTCCGTGGCGGGAAGGTTCAGCGGCAGCGGTGTCGCAAGTGACACCGAAAAGCTGCCGAACTTAGCTTATCGCCCGGACGAAAGGTTGTCATATCGTCGTGGCGAAATGAACAACCCTGCGGCGAGGCTATTCCTTGGCGGCGGCTTCCCCTTCGGCGGGGGCGGCGGCGGGTTCGCGGCGCGGGCGCGGGGGGCGATCGCCGCGTTCGGCGCCACGGTCTCCACCGCGATCTGCACCTCGATCGCCGCCGCGGTCGCCTCCACGGTCTCGGTCGCGGTCGTCGCGCCGGGGGCCGCGGTCGTCGTGCGGGCGGTCCCACGGGTTGCGCTCCTCGCGCGGTTGGATCGGCTGGGGCTCGACCGCGTTCATCTCGTCCTGATTCAGATGGTCGGCTCGCGTGATCATGACCCGCAGGATGGTTTCGCTGAGGTTCACGTCGCGCTCGATGGCGGTGACAGACGAGCCGGGGCCTTTGTAGAAGGCGATGACGTAGGTGCCGCGCTTCTGGCCGCCCATCTCGTAGGCGAGGCGGCGCTCGTCCCACTTCTTGATGACCAGGATTTGGCCGCCGTGACGCTCGATGAGCTGACGCGGCAGGTCAAGCGCGGTCTGCGGCTCCTGCTGGGCGACGGGTCCGAAGAGGAACATCGCCTCGTACTGGTTCATGCGTTCTGCCATATCAAGTTGCTCCCTAGCATGGGTTTTGGCCGGTTCCGCCGGCCGCCGGGGGTTAATCGCCTCGTGATTCCTTTGTCTCGTCGGCGTTGAACTGGTTCATCGCCGCGTTAATTCCTTTGTCGGCCCAGGTCAGGACGGCATCGACGGCCCGTTCGATCGCGGGCTCGATCGTCTTCCGCTGGGGCTCGGTGAACTTGCCGAGCACGTAGTCGCGGCCTTGCACGAACGGCGGCGGCGGGTCGATCCCCAGCCGCAGCCGCGGGTACTGGCTGGTGCCCAGCGCCCGCTCGATGTCGCGCAGGCCGTTGTGGCCGCCGTTGCTCCCGCCGGACCTCAGGCGGATCTTCCCGACCGGCAGGGCCAGGTCGTCCAGGACGATCAGGGCGTCTGCCGGCGTAAGCTGGTAGAACGCCATCGCCGCCTGGACGGATCGGCCGCTGTCGTTCATGTACGTCATGGGCTCCAGCAGCAGCAACCGCTCGTCCTCGCCGCCGGGTCGGGCGAGGGGGCCGTCCAGCGCCACGCCGTCGAACTTCGATCGCGCGACGCGGGCGAACTCGCCCGGCCCGCCGACCCAGCTCAGCTTCGCCGCCAGCCGCTCGACGACTTCGAAGCCGATGTTGTGCCGGGTGCCGACGTACTGGCGTCCCGGGTTGCCTAGGCCGACGACGAGTTTCACAGCTACTTCTTCTCCGCCTTCTCCGCCTTCTCCGGCTTGGCGCCTTCGCCTTCGGCGGCGGGTTCTTCCTCGGCCTTGCGGCCGATGACTTCGGGCTCGGCGGCGCCTTCGGCGGCGGGCTCGGTCGCGGCCTCCTCGACGATCTCCTTCACGGTCGCCACGATCAGGTCCTCGTCCTGGAGCACCCGCACGCCCTGCGGGAGCTGGAGGTCCTTGATGTGCAGCACGTCGTTGAGCTTCATCTCCGTGACGTTGTGTCGAATGATCTCGGGGATGTCGGTGACGAGGCACTCCACTTCGAGCTGGGAGAGGATCTGCTGGAGGACGCCGCCGTCCGCCTCGCCCTTGGGCGTGCCCTTGAGCTCCAGCGGGACGGTGACCTCGACCTTCTCGTCGAGGCTAACGCGGGCGAAGTCCACGTGGATGACGTCGATGCCGAGGTGGTCGTACTGCACCTCCTTGACCAGCACCTTTTCGTTCTTGCCGTCGAGGCTGAGGTCGAAGATGTGCGCGCCGCGGGAGAGGTGGTTGCTGACCTCCTTGCGGGGGAGGGTGACGGGGACGACGGCTTCCTTGTGGCCGTAGATCACACCGGGAATCATGCCCGAGTCGCGGAGGCGCTTGTTAGCGCGGGAGCCGAGCTCGCTACGGTTCTTCGCGGTGATTTGGATGGATTGGGTTGCCATGTTAACTCCTAATGCAGAATGCAGAATGAAGAATGCAGAATGGAATAGAGGACGCCATGTTGTCTTCTCTTCTGCATTCTGCATTCTCCATTCTGCGTTGGCTTACTTTGTGCCGCCGGGCCCGTTGGCGTTGAACAAGGCGCTGACGGACTCGTTGTGGTGGATGCGGTGGATGGCTTCGCCGAGCAGCTCGGCGACGCTGAGGACGACGAGGCGGTCGCGGATTCCGTCGGCGCGGTTGCCGACGGGGATGGTGTCGGTGACGGCCAGCTTGGTGAAGGGGCAGTGGCTCAGCCGCTCGATGGCTGGCGGGGCGAAGACGGGGTGCGTCGCCGAGATGTAGATGTTGGCCGCGCCGTGCTCGCGGACGATGCGGACGGCCTCGGTGACGGTGCCGGCGGTGGTGATCATGTCGTCCACCATGATGACGTTCTTGCCTTCGACGTCGCCAATGATGTGGACGGCCTCGGTCTCGCTGCCGCTCTTGCGGCGCTTGTCGATGATGCAGATTTCGCCGCCGAGCATGTTGGCGTAGGCTTGGGCGCGCTTGACGTTACCCACATCCGGCGAGACGAAGACGGTGTTGGTCAGGTTGAGGCTTCGGAACCACTTGCTGAAGACCGGGCCGGCGTAGAGGTGGTCCACGGGGATGTCGAAGAAGCCCTGGACCTGGGCGGCATGCAGGTCAACGGACACGACGCGGTCGGCGCCGGCGCGTTCGAGCAGGTTGGCGACGAGCTTGGCGGTGATGGGGGTGCGGCCGACGTCTTTGCGATCTTGCCGCGCGTAGCCGAAATAGGGGATGACCGCGGTGACGCGCTCGGCGCTGGCGCGCTTGAGGGAGTCGATCCAGATCATCAGCTCCATCAGGTGGGCGTTGACGGGGTGGCTGGTGGGCTGGACGACGAAGCAGTCGCGGCCGCGGACGTCTTCCTCGACGCGCACGATCAACTCGCCGTCGGGGAACAGCTCGGTCCGGCCGCGGCCGATGGGGATCTGGAGGTAGTCGCAGATCTTCTGGGCCAACTGGGGATTGGCCCGGCCGGTGAAGAGCTTGAGTTTGTCCGCGTCTGCCCGCATGGGTGATTACCGTTGCGATCAACCTTGCCGTTCAAAGGGTACGGTGCCGACGATGCTGACGCCTTCGGGGACGATGCTCTGGCGGGGGATGCAGGCGTAGGGGCCGATTCGGCAGTCGTGGCCGATGCTGGTGTCGGCGCCGATGTAGGTGAAGGGGAGGATGACGGTGTCCTGGCCGATGGAGACGCCGGACTCGATGTAGGTGTTGACGCCGCTGACGATGGTGACGCCGGCCTCGCGCAGCGTGCGGTGGATGCGGTCCTGCATGATGTTGTCCACCTCGGCGAGCTGCTGGCGGTTGTTGACGCCGAGGACGTCGTCCTGTCCGACGGCCTGGACGGCGACGACCTTCCTGCTGGCCTTGGCGAGGATGCCGTAGATGTCGGTGAGGTAGTACTCGCGCTTCTTGTTCTCGTTCTTCAGTTTGGACAGGGCCAGCAGGAGGTCTTCGCTGCGGAGGCAGTAGTAGCTGGGGAAGACCTCTTTGATGTCGCGCTGCTCGGCGGTGGCGTCGAGCTGTTCGATGATCTCGACGAAGTTGCCGTCTTTGTCGCGAATGACGCGGCCGTAGCCGGTGGGGTCGTCGAGGACGGCGGTGGCCATGCTGGCGGCGGCGTGTTCCTCGTGGTGGGCGCGGAGCAGGGTCTTGAGGACGTCGCCGCGGATGAGGGGCCCGTCGCCGGCGAGGATGAAGACGTCGCCGCCGTGCTTGCGGAGCTCGGGCTCGGCCATTCGGGCGGCGTGGCCGGTGCCGAGCTGCTCGGTCTGCTCGACCCAGGTAATGCGGGGGTCGGAGGAGAAGGCATCGACGACCTGCTCCTTGCCGTGGCCGACGATGACGATGGAGCGCTGGACGCCGGCTTGGTAGCAGGCGTGGAGGATGTAGTGGAGCATCGGCTTGCCGCAGACTTCGTGCAGGACCTTGGGCCGGTTGGACTTCATCCGGGTGCTCTTGCCGGCGGCGAGGATGATGGCGGTGAGGGACATCTGTTCGATTCGCTTCCTTGCGTGAGTTGCGGCGATGCGACGAAGCTACCCCGCCTGGATTCGAACCAGGACAAAGAGAACCAAAATCTCTTGTGCTACCGTTACACTACGGGGTAAGCAATAGTGGCGGCGAGAGGGGGGTTGGGCCGCTGTTTCGTGCGGCGTATCGAGTCCGTCTACCCTTTCGGCACGGTGCCGAACCTCTCGACGTGCCTTCCTTTGAAGGCAGGCAGCGAATCGTACGGAACCTGCGCGGCAAGTCAAGCTACGTCCGAGTCGTCCTCGTGATCGAGCTCGTCGTCGGTGGGATCGGTGGCGAGTGTGGCTTCGAGAATGTCGTCGAGGTCTTCCTTGGTCGTCGAGTTGAGTGGGGAGGGGGCGAGGTGGCGCCGAATTGTTGTTTGTTGCACTGGGTTGCATTTGTTGCATTCATGGGCGTGGATGCGGGATCGGCGCTGAACTGCTCGGGCGCGTCGCGGTGCTCGTTGCGGGACATGTGTCCCCCCTTTCTGTTCGTTCGACGGTGGTGATTGTCTGAACTGATGCCGAATCTGTCAAGAGAATTCCGGTGAGATTTTTTGCGAGCTGTGGAGGTAGAATCGCGTCATGGAAATTAAGCTGACGGCGGAACACGAGCGGTATGTGCGGGAGAAGGTCAAGGCGGGAGTGTATGCTTCGGCGGATGAGGTGATCGAGGAGGCGCTGCGGGTGCTGCGGAACGTCGAGAAGGCGATGCCCGGGGCGGAGGATGACCTGAGGCGGGAGATCGATCTGGGGTTGCAGGATGTCGAGGAGGGGCGCGTGGGGGAGTGGGACGTCGAGGAGATGAAGCGGCGGGTCGGGGCGGGGGCGGCGGCGAGGGGTAAAAAGGCATCATGAATCGGCGGGTGCGCAGGACGGCGAGGGCGGACGCCGACATTGAGGGGATTGCGAAGTGGATCGCGCGCGACAGCGTGGACGCTGCGCTGCGGTGGCTGGATGGACTGGACGAGGCGATGGGGCGGCTGGCGCAGACGCCGGGGAGTGGAACAGAGCGGGGGGAGTTGCGGGCGGGGATGCGCAGCTCGCCGTTTGGGAACTATCTGATTTTCTTTAGGCCGATGCGGGATGGGATTGTCGTGGTCCGCGTGATTCACGGGGCCCGGGATTACAGGCGGTTGTAGCGGGACGGATGAATTCAGATGCGCAGGCAATTGCGTTAGATAGAAAGAAGGCGCCCAAGATCGTGTAGAACCACGGGCGAGATTCTGGACTAAGCCGTCCTTTCACCTCACCATTGTATCGCTGTTGCACGATATTGCCGCGCGAGTTGGGTGAGCGTACCTCACTGAAGTGAGCATGCCGGTGGGGGTGGTGTAGAGTTACTGGATCGCGATTTCGTCGTTAAGGATGCGGCTTCCGACCAGTTCCTTGATTCCCAGGCGGATGCGGGCGCCCTCGGTGGGGTGGGCGTTGGGGAAGCGGTAGCGTTTGATGGTGGTATTGCCGGGGCCTAGGTTCGTGATGAGGCGTTCTTGTCTGGCTTGGCCGGGGACGATGGCGAAGGCGGTGTAGTCGATGGGTTTTTCGCCGTAGTTGGTGACGATTTGTTGGACGACTACATCCGCGCCGTCGCGGAGGGCGAGGGATTGCATTCCTACGTCGGAGAGGCCGAGGTGGAGGGTGAGGGGGACGGTGAAACTGGTGGTGCGGTCGCCTTGGGTGAGGAATTCGGCGGTGAGGGTTTTGGGGCCGGCGAAGCTGTTGTAGGGGAATTCGATGGTGAGGTCGCGGTCGAAGGTTTCGCCGGGGTTGAGGGAGAATTGGAAGGTGGGGGGGGTGAGGGTCCAGCCGTCGGGGGCGTGGAGCTTGAGGGTGCCGGAGATGGACGTGCGGTAGTGGTTGGTGAAGTGAATCTTCCGCGGGTGGGCCTGGAAGCTGGATTCCAAGAGCGGGCGATCCAGGGCGACACTCGCGCGGAGCTGGGCGAGTTGCCCATCGACGTCGAGGAGAAAGAGGGGGGTGGGACCGATCTGGAGGGCAACGGCGCCGGATGCTGAGTCGGTTCGTCCAGTGGTCGTGGTCTGGAAGAGGGGGGAGGCGTTTCCCCAGAGGTCTACGCGGACGGGGCGCTGACCCAGGTTGAGGGGGAGGACTTTGATTCCGCTGTCGTTGCCTCTGGACCAGAGGACCATGATGCCTTGGCCGTTGCGGTCGAAGAGGAAGGCTTCGACGTTTTCGGCGATGGGGACTTTGCCCTGGAATTTGGCGCCGGAGAGGAGGCCGGTGAGGGTGCGGAGGATGAGGAGAAGTTCCTGGGGTTGTTTGACGAGGTCGGAGCCGTCGGGGCGGACGGAGAAGGGGAGGGGGACGTCGATGCGGTCGGCGCCGGAGGCGAGGGCGTAGATGAAGCGGCGCGAGAAGTCCTGGATCTGGGCGTCGCGGCCGTATTGTTTGGGGTTGAGGATCTGGAGGCTGAGGGAGAGGTTGTGGCCTTTGCTTCGGGGGCCGCGGAGGTCCTGCATGTAGAGGGGGAGCTGGTGGGGGAGGACGGAGGGTGGGACGGAGAGCGCGACGGTGGCGGGGAGCTCGCCGTCGAGCTCGTACCAGGCCGGCCAGGGCATGGCGAGGTCGGGATTTTCCATCAGCGCGGAAAACTCGTGGTAGACGGTGCGGTAGACGTCGCGCATCTCCTTGCGCGTGACGAAGGAGTCGGCGCCGTCGGCGCCGAGCTGCCAGCGGTCAATATGGGTGGCGTGGCGTGAGATAAGGTAGGCGAGCTGGGGCTGCCAGTCTTCGCGGCTGGCGGTGAGGAGCTTGAGCCAGGAGGGGGGCTCGGTTTTTTCCGCCGTTGCGGGCCGCTCCTTTGGCGGGGCTTTTGATTCCAGTTTCCTGGTGACGGCGGGGGGTAGGTCGATGAGGCAGGCCGTGGGGACGATGGCCAAGTCGGAGAATTTCTGGAGGAGGCGGTCGAAGGCGGCGGGCTCGACTTCCTGGACGTCGCCGGCCTTGCTCCAGAGGGCGAGCTTGACGCGGCCGGCGGAGAGAAAGGGGAGGACGTCGGGGAGCTCGGTCCAGCCGGCGAACGGTAGGTCGGTGGCGATGACGCCGAAGCGTTCGTCGGGGACTGTGCGGCCGTCGTCGGCGAGGCGGATGAAGTCGAGGGAGTGTTCGCCGACGAACTTGCCGCGGCTGGTCATGACGAGGGATGCGGAGTACCAGCCGGCGGGGAGCTCGGGGAGGGGAAGTGAGATGCGTTTGCGACCGGGGCCGAGGATTTCGGCGCCGGCCATGTCCGCGGAGCCGGTGCGCTGAAAGGCGACGGCGCCTTCGGCATCACGGACGACGACCTGCGCCAGAAGGTCCTCGGTGAAGCGGTCGTTGACGGTGACGCGCAGGCGGAGGGGGTCGCTGCGGCGGAAGATGTTGCCGGGGCGGTCGGTGCCCATGAGGACCTGCGGGACCTGGGAGACAGTGACGTCGTCCCACCAGGCGGTGCCGTGGATGTCCTGGGTGTGGAGGGTGCGGCGGCCGAGGGTGTCGGGGGCGAAGAGGGCGGGCTGGAGGAGCTCCAGCTCGACCACGAGGTAGGCGGCGCCCGGTGCGTCGGCGGTGAGCTCGATGGAGAGCTTTTTCCAGTCGTCGTCGGCGGATTTTGCGGCGTAGGTGGCGGAGTGGCGGACCGTGTCGGCGATGGGTCGGCGGTCCACGTCGGCGAAGTAGGCGGTGAGGCGGGCGCGGGCGTTGGGCAGCGGCGTGGTGCGGACGTGGCCTTCGACGCGGTAGTGGGAGCCGGGGGAGACTTTGAGGCCGGTCGGGTCGTAGCGGTAGACGAGGGAGCCGCCGTTGAGGTCGAAGCGGAAGGAGTACTGGCCGGAGCGGGCGACGTCGGTGGAGAGGCGGCCGTTGACGTAGTGGGGGAGGCCTGGGCCTTCGATCTTGGTCCAGTTCATGGGGAGGTCTTCGGCGTTGCCGAGGCGGCGCTCTTCGAAGTCGAAGGTGCGCAGGATGCGGGAGACCTCGGCGGGCTGGGCGAGGGCGGGGACGCCGCGGAAGCAGAGGAGGAGGAGGGTTAGGGTAGAGATTCGGCGCATGGTCCGATAACTCGTTTATCGGCAGGGGGAGGGTACGAACGGGAGGATATTCTGTAATTGAGTTTCGCGCCCGGTGGGCAACAATCGAGGCGCATGGCACGAATCCAGGACATCCCGGTGATCGTGAGGAGGGTGGGCGTGCTGACTTTTGCCAGGCGGGTGTGGCGGGAGATGAATGAGGACGAGCTGCTGGTTTTCTCGGCGGCGCTGGCGTACTCGTGGCTGTTCGCGTTCTTCCCGTTTTTCCTGGCGCTGCTGGCGCTGGTGCCGTACGTGCCGGGGGCGGACGTGCGGCAGACGCTCGACGGGATACACGACGTCCTGGAGGCGTCGCTGCCGCACGAGGCGGCCAATACCATCTGGGTGAGCATGCGGAACCGGGTGGAGGAGATCCAGGGGGGCCGGGCGCAGGCACTTCTGGGGGTCGGGCTTGCGGTGGCGTTCTGGGCGGCGAGCGGCGGGATGCAGATGACGATGGTGGCGCTGGACAAGTGTTTCGAGATCGAGCGCGGGCGCGCGTATTATAAGCGGCGGCCGATCGCCATCGGCCTGACGATCGCGGTCATTTGCCTGATCCTTTCGGTGCTGGTGCTGGTGCCGGTGGGGACGCTGATTCGCAACTGGGTCCTGGAATATAAGCTGGAGGTGGTTTCGTTCTGGGCGCTGTGGCTGGTGGACCTGGCGCGGTGGTCGCTGGCGGTGCTGGCGATGCTCCTGGTCGTGGCGATTTTGTACCACTTCGGGCCGAGTTTGCGGCGGAAGTGGCGGTTCGTGACGCCGGGGGCGGTGTTCAGCGTGGTGGTGTGGGTGCTGCTGGCGTATGCGTTCAAGTTTTACGTGAACCACTTCGGGCGCTACCACAAGACGTACGGGGCGGTGGGGGGCGTGGCGATCCTGCTGCTGTTTTTTTACATCGACGCGCTGGTGCTGCTCGTCGGGGCGGAGATCAACAGCGAGATCGATTACGAGGTGTTGAAGGTGCCGCGCGGGTGCCGGGATTTGAGGCCGTACGAGATCGCGGCGGCGGGTAAGGCGGAGGCCGCAAAGGCGGGGGCGGGGAAGATCGGCGTTGCGTTTTCGGCGGCGGGGCTTAAGAATCCGGCGCATGGCCCGCCTCCGTGATGTGCCGGTCGTGCTGCGACTCGTCGGGCCGTGGGCGTTTGCAAAGCGCATTTACGGCCGGATCTCGCGGGATTTCATTCTGACTTGGGCGTCGGCGCTGGCGTACGCGTGGCTGTTTGCGGTTTTCCCGTTCTTCATCTTCCTCATGAGCCTGATCCCGTACCTGCCGCAGCATTGGCGGGAGTTCGCCCGGACGGAGATCCAGGTGTCGGTGTACCGGCTGCCGCAGGAGACGGCGGACGCGGTGTGGGACAACATCGAGCCGCGGCTGCAGAAGGTATTGTTCGAGCCGCACCGCGGGCTGCTGAGCGTGGGGCTGGTGCTGACGATCTGGGCGGCGAGCAGTGGGATGGCGGCGACGATGTCGGCGCTGGATCGGTGCTACGGGGTGGACCAGAAGAAGTGCCGGCCGTACGTGAAGCAGCGGGGGATGGCGTTTCTGCTGACGGTGGTCGTCGCGGTGCTGGTGGTCGCGGTGTTCATCCTGATCCCGATCGGGACGATCGTGACGGAGTGGCTGGTGAAGGAGGTCGAGCGCGGGGGGGAGTACCTTTCGCCGGCGAGGATGGCGCTTCTGGCGGCGTGGCAGGTCGTTCGTTACGCGCTGGGGTTGCTGTTCATGCTCGCCTTGCTGGCGCTGATTTACTACTACGGCCCGGGGACGCCGCAGCGCTGGCACCTGGTCACCCCGGGGGCGGTGTTCAGCATCCTGGTGTGGGGGTTGATGGGGCTGGGGTTTCGGATCTACGTGGACAACTTCGCCAGCCACAACTTCAATCAGACGTACGGGTCGATCGGGGCGGTGGTGATCCTGCTGTTCTTTTTTTACATCAGCGCGGTGGTGCTTCTGGTCGGGGCGGAGATCAACGGCGAGATCGATGACGCGGTCTCGAACCGCGGGGTGGCGGAAGGGGCGCTGTTCGCGCCGGAGGTGGCGGCGCTGGCGCCGCCGGAACCACCACCGGAGCCGGTGGCGGCGACGACGTTGCCTTCGCAGGGGAAGGGGTGATTCTGCGAGCGGTCCGCGGGCCGTTGGCCCGCGGACCGGGTTATCGCACGCTGATTTTCCAGATTGCCCACTCGCCGCCGCGGTTGGAGCGGAAGTAGAGGTAGTTTCCGGTGGCGTCCCAGGCGGGGCAGTCGTCCCAGGAGCCGTTGGTGGTGATCTGGCGGGCGCGCTCGGGGTGGGCGAGGTCGATGACGTAGATGTCGAAGTTAGGGACGTCCTTGCCGTCGTCGGTGGCGACGGTCGTGCGGTCGGAGGCGAAGGCGATCTTGCTGCCGTCGGGGCTCCAGACGGGGTCGCGGTTGTTGCAGCCGGGGGTGTTGACCAGGGGTTGTGGGTCGGCGCCGCGGTCGGACATGCGCCAGATTTCCTGCTTGCCGGTGTCGGGGTTGACGGCGGTGAAGACGACGCGATCGGCGCGGGGGCTGACGCGGGGCTGCGTGCCGGGGCGGGGGTTCAGTTCCCTGGCCTTGGCGGCGCCGGACTGGTTGATGACGAAGAGGCGGGGCTGCCTGGGGGAATCGAGGAGTCCTTCGAAATAGACGCGGGGGTTGGGATCGTTGTCCACGCTCGGCCAGAGGTCGGTGGTGTTGCCGGGGGAGAGGAGGATGACGCCGGCCTTTCCGGAGGCGGGCATCTGGCAGATTTTGAGGCGGCCGGTGGGGCGGTTGGAGGCGAAGACGATCTGGCGGCCGTCTGGGGTGAAGGCGGGGGTGAGCTCGAGGGCCTGGCCGTCGGTCATCCGGTCGATCGTGCCGCTG
>Ga0308176_10002199_pt1 | contig 12230 bp, 14 predicted proteins | sample PhyCR2_3_FD_203890 | JGI IMG/M metagenome (GOLD analysis project Ga0308176, IMG submission 203890) | Soil microbial communities from UC Gill Tract Community Farm, Albany, California, United States - DLSLS.C.R2 | ecosystem: Environmental > Terrestrial > Soil > Agricultural land | place: USA... | reverse complement strand
GACGCCGTCTACCGCGGCGTGCGCGAGCCACTGGTGGCCGAGGACATCGCCGACTGCATCGCCTGGACGGTCACCCGTCCCGCGCACGTGAACATCGACCTGATGGTGGTCCGCCCGGTCGCCCAGGCGGCGCAGCACAAAGTCCATCGTCAATAACCCTGTCGTCCTCCGGACGACACCGCGGCCAGGAGCCGTTCCCCCGCTGCGTTGAGCCGTTTCGTCGCGCCTGCGCGGACCCCTCCGGGGCCCACTCGGCGCGACACCGCTATACCGCGGTGGGTTCCTTGACCAGGGTCACGCCGAACTCCTGCGCCACCGTCGCGACGATGCGGTCGGCGAAGGCGAGCAGTTCGGTTGCCGTCGCCCCGGGTTCCGTGGTCAGCGCGAGGCTGTGCCGGGACGACGTCCCGACGTGCCCGTCCCGCGTGCCGCGGCCGAACCCGGCGTGCTGCACGAGCCAGGCGGCGCTGAGCTTGAGGTGCCCGTCGCCCGCCGGCCAGCTCGGGCAGCCCTCGACGACCTGGGCGGCCGGCACGATCGGGTTGGTGAAGAAGCTGCCGGCGCTGCGGCTGTCGGGGTCGGCCGGGTCGAGCACCATGCCCTTGCCGCGGCGCAGCTCGAGCACCGCCGCGCGGACGTCGTCCAGGGGGGCGGTGTCGCCGAGGTCGATCCCCAGCCGCCGGGCGAGTTCGGCGTACCCGACCGGACGCGACTGGGCGCTCTCGTCGAGGCGGAAGGCGACGGAGAGGACGACGAAGCGCCCGGGCTCCCGCTTGAGGCGGCTGTCGCGGTAGGCGAACCCGCACTCGGCGGGGGTCAGGGTGCACTCGTCCTTCTCGGCCCGGTCGAACACCCGGACGGCGGTGATCGTCTGCGCGACCTCCTGGCCGTAGGCGCCGACGTTCTGGACGGGCGTGGCGCCGGTCGAGCCGGGGATCCCCGCGAGCGCCTCGATCCCGGCCAGGCCGTGCGTCACGGCGAAGGCGACGACGTCGTCCCAGGGTTCGCCGGCCTGGACCTCGATCGCCGCGCCCCGGCGCTCGATGCCACGGCTGCGGACGGCGACGACGTCGCCGGGCCAGCCGGCATCGGGCGCGACCACGTTGGACCCGCCGCCGAGCAGCAGCAACGGCCGTCCGGCCTCGTCCGCGTCGCGGACGGCCTCGACGAGTTCGGAGGCGTCGGTGACCTCGATCAGCCGGTCGATCGGGCCGCCGACCGCAAGGGTGGTGAGGTCCGCCAGCGGGACGTCGCGTCGAACCTGCACGGCCCCACGCTATCCGGGACTACCCTCGAGACCGGTGAGCGAGGTGGACGGAGGACACAAGCGGCGGGCATCGCTGGCCGCGCAGCCGTCCCGGCGCAAGCCGCCCCGACTGGCCGCCGGGCGCGCGCGGGCACTCGGCCTGCCCACCCGCGGCACGACCAACGCCAACCGGCTGCGCCGGGTGGATCGCTGGCTGCTGGCCACGCAGGTGCCCCGGCTGCGCGACTCGGCGCGGCCGCTCGTGGTCGATCTCGGGTACGGCTCGTCGGCCGTCACGACCCTGGAACTGGTCGACCGGCTCGGGCCCGAGGTGGACCGTCTCGAGGTGGTCGGCCTGGAGATCGATCCCGCCCGGGTGACCGCCGTCGAGGCCGACCGCGACCCCCCGCGGGTGGACTTCCGGCTCGGCGGCTTCGAGCTCGCCGGCCTGCAGCCGGTGCTGGTGCGGGCGTTCAACGTGCTCCGGCAGTACGACGAGGCGTCGGCGGCCCGGGCGTGGGACACCATGCGGGCCGGCCTGGGCGCCGGAGGGCTGATCGTCGAGGGCACGTGCGACGAGTGGGGACGGCGGTCGGCCTGGGTCGCCCTGGACCATGACGGCCCGCTCACGCTGACGCTCTCGACGAGGGTCGCGGACATCTCCACGCCCTCCGACCTCGCCGAGCGGCTGCCCAAGGCGCTGATCCACCACAACGTGCCGGGCCAGCCGGTGCACGAGTTCCTGCGGGCGTTCGACGCCGCGTGGGCGGCCGCGGCCGGGCTGTCGACGTTCGGCCCGCGGCAGCGGTGGACGGCGGCCGTCGAGTCGCTCGCGGAGCAGGGATGGCCGCTGATCGGCTCGACGCGGCGGTGGCGGCATGGCGAGGTCACGGTGCGCTGGTCGGCGGTCGCCCCGATCTGAGCCGGGGCGGGCTCGGCACTCTCCGGCGCCGCCGAGATCCGCCGGGCGCCATCGACCGCGACCCGCCGCCGTTCTGACGCGAACCCGCTGGCAGGCCCACCCCCACCACCGGAGTTCGGCACTCATGCACGATGACGGCGTGACCATCCTCGAGCGGTTCGGGATCGACGGCGGGAAGGCCGCCGAAGCACTCCCGCGCGGCCGGTGAGACTTCCCCCCGGCCCGACCGTCGTGACCGGCGGCACCGCCGAGCTGCTGGCCGACGCCGACCGCGACGGCTCCTGGATGCTGCTCGTCAACGGCACCCCGCAGTCGCACGTCGACCTCGACGACCCGGCCCACCTGGAGTTCGAGTACGTCCGGCGCATGGGCCACGTCCTCGACCTCGTGGGCGAACCGGACGCACCCCTCGACGTGCTGCACCTGGGCGGGGGCGCACTGACGCTCCCCCGCTACCTGACGGTCACCCGGCCCGGGTCGCGGCAGCGCGTGGTCGAGATCGACCAGCCGCTCACCGACCTCGTCCGCGAGCACCTGCCCCTCCCGCGGGGCGCACGCATCCGGGTCCGTGCGGCCGACGCCCGCGAGGGTCTGGCCGTGACCCACACGGGCAGCACCGACGTGGTGATCACCGACGTGTTCGCCGGCGCACGCACACCGGCCCACCTGACCACCGTCGAGTTCGTCAGCGACGCCCACCGCGTGCTGCGACAGGGCGGCACGTACATCGCGAACGTCGCCGACGGGCCGCCCCTCCGCTTCGCCCGCGCCCAGGTCGCGACCCTGCGCGCGGTCTTCCGGCACGTCTGCCTGCTGGCTGAGCCCGGCACGCTGCGCGGCCGCCGCTTCGGCAACCTGGTGGCCGTCGCCTCCGACGGTGACCTCCCGCTCGCCGCGCTCACGCGTCGCACGGCGAAGGACCCGATGCCCGCCCGCGTGGTCGACGGCGACGACCTCGACCGGTTCGTGGGCACGGCTCGACCCGTGCACGACGAGGACGCCGTCGCCTCGCCGGAACCCCCGCCCGGGGTGTTCAGCCGCTGACCGCCAGCGCCGCGTCGAACGCCTCGAACGCGCTGTCGTCGATCAGCACGAAACGCACCTGCTGCACGTGCTCGACCGCCGCCGACCGCACCCCGGCCACCGCCTGGCGCGCCGCGTCCTCCAGCGGCCAGCCGTAGACGCCGGCCGAGATCGCGGGGAAGGCGACCGTGCGGGCACCGAGCCCGTCGGCCACCCGGAGACTCTCGACGTAGCAGGACCGCAGCACCGGGGAGAGATCCCGCGCGGCGGACCAGATCGGCCCGGCCGTGTGCACCACCCAACGCGCAGGCAGCCGCCCGGCCGAGGTCGCGACCGCCTGCCCGCGAGGCAGCCGCCCATCGGGCAGCCGCGCCTTCAGCGCCCGGCACTCCGCGAGGATGGCCGGCCCACCGGCGGCATGGATGGCGCCGTCGACCCCACCGCCGCCGAGCAGCCCGGGATTCGCCGCGTTGACCACGACGTCGACATCGACCCGGGTGAGGTCCCCCCGGACGGCGAGCAACTCCACGACATCCCCCGCAGCACGAGGCGTCGAGCGAGTTAGCGCGTCACCAGCTGCTGTTGCCGCGGCGTAGCCCGCGCAGGGCCGGCCGCACGTCGACGAGATAGACGACGGCGGCGACCACGGCCGGCAGCCAGAGGAAGCTCAGCGGCGGCATGAAGTAGGCGATGACCAGCGCCAGCCCGGTGATCGCGCCCCATGCGGGCTTGGTGAGCTTGCCGGCCGCGACATAGCCGTTCGCGGGGCGGACCAGGGCATCGACCAGGGCCCATCCGGCCAGACCGACGACCGCCCAGTGCAGGACCACGAGGAGGAGCCCGTCGAACGACGACATGGGCGCAGCGTACCCGCCGGCGGGTCGCCGACGGCCGCGTCACTCCCCCCGGACAGCACAGGGCCCCGGAGCGCACGATGGCAGCTCCGGGGCCCTGGGCAGAGGGAACCGAGTGTCAGTTCTTCTTGGCGGGCACCGCGGTCGGGTCGGCCGGCTTGGCCGAGCGGGCGCGGGTCACGCGGGCGGAGGTCGCCGGCGCCTTGCGAGCGGCCGGGCTGTTCTTCTTGGCCGGCGTGCTCTTGGGCGCGGACGGCGCCTCGACGGCCTCCTCGGCGGTGGCCTTGGTCGCCTTGGCGGCGTCGTCGACCTTGGTCTCGGCCTTCTCCGCGACCTTGGTGGCCCGGGCCGCGGTCTTCTGCGCGACCGAGGTCACCTCGTTGGAGGCCTCGGCGACGGCCTTGCTGGTGTCTTCGATGACCGCGTCGAGCTTGCTCTCGACGGTGTCGACGGCGCTCTCGGCGCGGCGCACGACCCGGCGCAGGGCCGGCTGGCGACGCAGCTCCTCGACGACCTCGGCACCGCGGCCGGCCAGCGTCTCGACCAGCTCGGCCACCGTGCTGCGCAGCGCCTCGGGGCGCACGGCAGTGGCGAAGTGCTGGGCAGCCACGCGGGCGTTGCCAGCGGCCTCGGTGGCCCGGGTGCGGGCCTCCTTGACGGCGAGGTCGGCCTGCACCTGCGCCTCGCCCGGCAGCGCCAGCACGGAGGAGGTTGCCTTCGAGCGGAACTGCGTGACGACGGTGCGGGCCCGCTCGACGGCGAGGTCACCGGCGCCGACGACGGCCAGCAGCGGGGTCCTGCTCCGCTCGGCCAGCTGCTCGGCGGCCGAACGGCCCTGAGCGACGGCGAGCTCGCGGTACTGCTTCACGGTCTGGTTGGGGGTCATGCGGACTCCTTCGAAGTGGTGGTCGAGGTCTTGGCGACGGCCTGCGCGGACGCCGGGGAAGAGGCGTCGTGCTCACGGACGTAGGTCTCGTAGAGCTCCAGCAGGACCGCCTTGTGGCGCTCGGACAGGGCAGTGTCCGAGCGGATGGCCGCCACGGTGTCCGGATTGCCGGACCGCCGGTCGAGGATCCCGGCCTGCTCGTAGAGCGACTCGGCCGAGATCTTCAGGCCCCGGGCGATCGAGGCGAGAATCTCCGCGGACGGCTTGCGAAGCCCCCGCTCCACCTGGGACAGGTAGGGGTTGCTGACCCCGGCATTGCGGGCCAGTTCGCGCAGCGACACCCGCGCGGCGCTCCGCTGTTCGCGGATGAAGTCGCCGACCTGTGAGCTGACGGCGGCGACGCTGGGGACGTCGGCCACCGACTGGGACACACTGCCGGCGACCCGGTCCACCGTGTCGCGGACCGTCGTCACCTGCTCGCGGACGAACTCACCGGGTGTCTGCACGTCTACGACGGTAGCCCGGGGTGCTAGCTCCTGCAAGCGGAACAGCTAGCAGAGTGGAGTGACCCCACTCACAGTCAATCTGCGCAGGTCAGCGGCTCAGGATCGCAGCTGCGCGCACCTCGCCGACGACGTGCTCGCCGCCCAGCACCGGCGGCAGCAACCACGGGGCGAGGCTCTCGGCCGGCACACCGAGCCGGACGAGCGCGGCCCCGAGGGCCGGCGCCCGCCCCCGGTCGCCGCCGTCGTCGAGCTTGAACGCCACCGCACCGCGGCCCGGCAGGGCCGCGACGTGCACGCCGTCGGCACCGCCCTTGACCAGCAGGCCGGGGACGGCGTCCATCAGCGCGGTGTCCTCGCGGCCGGTGCCCGCCACGAACCACGGCTCGGCCCGCATCGCGTCGGCGACGGAGCGCTCCCGGCTCTCCGGGGGCGCCTCGACCAGCGACAGCACCCCCCGGGCCAGCCCGGTGAGCGTCAGCGCGTGCTGCGGCGCACCGCACCCGTCGACGACGACCGCGGTCACCGACTCGCCGGCCGCCTCGCCCAGCCGCGCCTCGATGGCCTGCTGCAGCGGGTGGTCGCGGGCGAGGTAGCCCTCCGTCGGCCAGCCCGAGGCGACGCACGCCGAGAGCATCGCCGCATGCTTGCCCGAGCAGTTCATCGCCAACCGCTCCGGCGCCCGGCCGGCGGCCAGCCACGCGGCGCGCGTCGGCTCGTGCAGCGGCAGGGCCGGCGGGCAGCCGAGGGCGTCCGGGGTCAGCCCCACGGCCTCGAGCATGGCGGCCGCGAGCTCGCGGTGACCGTCCTCCCCGCTGTGCGACCCCGCACCGATCGCCAGCTCCCGCCGCGAGCGGGGCGTCCATCCCGCGGCCAGCAACGCGGTGGCCTGCACGGGCTTGTTCGACGACCGCGGCAGCACGGGACGGTCGACGTCCCCGGCCGCGAAGGCGACCGAACCGGCGGCGTCGAGCACGACGAGCGCGCCGCGGTGCACCGACTCGAGGAACCCCGACCGGTGCACCTCGACCAGGACGGGGTTCTCCGGCCAGCTCCCGGGTGCGGCCGGCTGCGGGCTCAGTGCCGGCCCTCGTCGGCCAGCAGGGCGGCGACGTCGGCTTCGCCGTCGCGGTAGCGGCGACCCAGCTCGGCGGCCAGCCCGTCCATGACCTGCTGCACGCCGCGCCGGCGCTCCGACAGCCCGCTCTCGGCCTCGGCGAGCGCGCGGGCAGCCTTCTCCAGCTTCGCGTCCGGCAGGTCGGAGATGGCCGACAGGTCGACGCCCGGGGTCAGCGCGTTCACCCAGGACTCGTAGTCCTCCGGTGCCGAGGGGCCCACCGTCTGGTGCCGGCCGAGCCCGTGGGCCGGGCCACGCCCCTTCTCGGCGAGGATCTCGGGGAGCAGGTCGACCAGCGACCGGCCGTCGTGCTCGGCCCGCCGCTGCAGCTCGCGGCGGACGATGTCGAGCCGGCCCTGCAGCAGCCGCCGCGTGTAGGAGAGGTTGACCTCCTCCTGCTCGGCCCGGCGGCGCACCACCCGCACCTCGGCCATCGTGCTGCGCATCGCGTTCTCGAGAAAGGTGGGGTCGAGCAGCGCGTCGACGGCGGCGCCACCGGCGGCGGCGGGCTTCGGACTCACGGTGCGGCCTCCATCGTCTTGATCCCCAACAGGCTTCGGGCGTCGTCGGTGCTCAGCGGCGGCCGCTGGGCGATGCGGGCAAGACCGGCTGCGCGGGCGACCAGCTGGGCGTTGTCGCGCACGGCCTCGCCGGGAGCGTAGGTGAGCGTGTCCTCCATGCCCACCCGGAGGTGACCCCCCGCCGACAGCGCGGCGAGCATCACCGGCAGCGACGTCCGGCCGACCCCGGTCGCGGCGAAGGTGGCGCCGGCGGGGAGGAAGGGCAGGCAGGCCGTGAGCGCCTGCGCCGTCCCCGGCATCCCGCCGGGCACCCCCATGACGAGGTCGACGTGCACGTGCCCGCCGTGCGGCGGCCCGTACCGGTCGAGCAGGCGGCCGAGGGTCGCCAGCTGGCCGAGGTCGAAGACCTCGTACTCCGGCACGATCCCGCGCTGCTGCATCTGGGTGTGCAGCTCGACGATCAGGTCCCACGGGTTGCTGAAGACGTCGCGGCCGAAGTTGACCGTGCCCAGCGTCAGCGACGCGGCGTCGGGCTGGGCATCGAGGACGGCGAGCCGCGCGTCGAACGGGTCGGTGACGGCGCCACCGGAGGACAGCTGGACGACCAGATCGGTGGCCTCGCGCACCGCGTCGACCACCTCCCGCACCCGGGGCAGGTCGAGGGTGGGGCGCGTCTCGGTGTCGCGGACGTGCAGGTGGATCACCGAGGCGCCGACGGCCTGGCAGTCGCGCGCCGTGGCGACCACCTCCTCGACCGACACCGGCAGGGCGGGGACGTCGGCCTTCGCCGACTCCGCCCCGGTGGGCGCGACGGTGATGAGCGTGCCGGCGCTCGGGGTGGGCAGGGTCACCGGCCGATCGTCGCAGACCGCACGGCCCGGACGCGTTCGCGGGCCGCGGCCAGGGTGTCGTCGGGGGTGGCGGGCGCGTCCTCCGGGTCGATCGCGGCGGCCGAGCCGGCGACCGTCAGGGCCGCGTCCATGGCCACCGACTGCTTGACCATCGCCAGCGCGACGACGCCGAGCTCGTGATGGCGCACCACGGTGCCGACCCGGCCGACCTCGCGGGTGCCGGCGAGCACCGGCGTCCCCGGCTCGGCGAGCACCTCGCTCACGCCGTCGAGGTGCAGCAGGACCAACCGCCGCGGCGGCCGGCCCAGGTTGTGCACGCGGGCGACCGTCTCCTGGCCGCGGTAGCAGCCCTTGTCCAGATGGACGGCGGTCGTCAGCCACTGCAGCTCGTTGGGGATCGTGCGGTGGTCGGAGTCGACGCCCAGCCGCGGACGGCGGGCCTCCACCCGCAACGCCTCGTAGGCCGCGCTGCCCGCGAGCGTCGCCCCGGCGGCCAGCAACCGGTCGGCGGTCGCGGCGAGCTCCGCGCGGGGCACGACCAGGTCGACCACGGGCGCGCCGTCGCCGATCGGGGGCATCCGGCGGACGAAGCCCGTCCCCTCGGCCCGCACCGCGTACGCCGCCTCCGGCACCGGCAGTCCGGCGGCGACCAGGACGGCGTCGCCCTGCGGGCCGACCAGGCTCAGCACCGCCCACTCGCCGGTGACCAGGGCGGGCTCGACGCGGAGCAGGAACCGCATCCGGTCGAGGAAGGTGTGCAGGGCGGCGCCGGTGCCCGGCTCGACGTCGGCCCAGGTCGTGCCGCCGAGGTCGGCGAGGACGAGGTGGTGCTCGACGTGCCCGTGCGGGGACAGCACCAGCGCCTCGGTGCCGGTCCCGTCGGCCAGTCGCTCGAGGTGCTGGCTGGTCAGGCTGTGCAGCCAGGAGAGACGGTCGGCGCCGGGCACCACCAGCACGTCGCGGTCGCTGCGGTCGACCAGCCCGGCGCCCTCGGCGAGCATGCGCTGCTCGCGCAACGGATCGCCGTAATGGAGGGCGACGGACCCGTTCTCCTGCTGCACGGCTCCGGGTCGGCCGACCAGGGGTGAGGCGCTCATGAGTGCTCCGATCCGGCTCGTTCGCGGCACGCACGGCACGTCCCGGACAGGGCGACGTGCCCCACGTCCACGGTGAAACCCAGTTCGGCCTCGAGACGTTCCGCGGCGCTGTCCAGCAGCCCCGGCGCGGCCGAGGCGATCTCGCCGCACGAGGCGCAGACGACGTGCAGGTGGGGGTGCTCGGCCGCGTGGTAGACCGGCGCCCCCTTGCCGAGGTGGGTGTGCCACACCAGACCGAGCCGCTCCAGCAGTTCGAGGTTGCGGTAGACGGTCGAGATGTCGGGGGCCGCGCCCCCGGGGGCGGCCTCCTCGCGCAGCCGTGCACCGATCGCCTCGGGGGTCGCGTGCTCCAGCGCGGCCACCGCGGCGAGCACCCGCTGCCGCTGCGCGGTCAGGCGCAGGCCGCGGGCCCGCAGCCTGGCGGCGAGCGGACCGCCCGCGTCGTCGGCGGCCGGGTGCGCGCCGTGCCCGTGTGCCACCTGTCGAGCCTATGCCCGACGTGCGGCAGGCTGGGCCCGTGACCGACGAACGCCCTGTGGCGGACCAGCGCATCGTGGCGGTATGGCGGGACGGCGCGGCCGTCCGGGTCCCGGCCGACCAGCCGGCCGTGACCGCGTTCGATCTCGGCCTCGTCCGCGGGGACGGTGTCTTCGAATCGGTCGCCGTGACCGACGGGGGCACCCCCTACCTGGCCGCGCACCTGGCCCGGCTCGCGAGGTCCGCGACCCTGCTGGAGCTGGGCGATCCCGGGGAGGCGACCTGGCGCGCCCTGGTGGAGGCGGCGCTCGCGGCCTGGCCGGCCTCCGACGAGGGCGTGCTCCGGCTGCTGCTCACCCGCGGGCTCGGCGAGGACACGCCGGCCACGGCCGTCGCGATCCTCGGCCCGGTGCCCGCCGAGGTCGTGCGGCAGCGCGCCGAGGGCCTGTCGATCGTCACGCTCGGGCTGGGCGTTCCGGCCGATTTCCGGGCCGCGGCGCCCTGGCTGCTCGGCGGGGCGAAGACGCTGTCCTACGCCGTCAACATGGCCGCCCAGCGGCACGCCCACGCCCTCGGCGCCGACGACGTCGTCTTCACGTCGCTGGAGGGGCAGCTGCTGGAGGGGCCGACCTCGACGGTCGTGTGGGCCGCCGGTGGCGTGCTGCACACCCCGCCGCTGGACACCGGGATCCTCGCCGGGACGACGTCCGCGCGGCTGTTCGCCCGTGCCGCCGCGGCGGGCCGGCCGACGTCGTTCACCGTCGGCACGGTGGCCGACCTGAAGGCCGCCGACGCGGTGTGGCTGCTGTCGGGCGTCCGGGGCGCCGCCGTCGTGCACACCATCGACGGCGTCGCGCGCGGCGACTCGGGCCTCTCCGCGGGCGTGCGGGCGCTGCTCGCCCGCTAGGAGCATCGAGGCGCGCCAGGGGGTTCAGGCGATGTCGGGGGCCCGGCCGGTGAAGAGCGCGCTGATGGTGTCGTGCTGGTCGGGGTCGGCGATCACGAGGACCTCGTCGCCCGCCCGTAGTTGGCTCTCGCCGCGCACGGGCAGGAGCCGGTGGTCGCGCACCACGAGGCTGATCCAGGCGTCCTCACCCAGCATCGCGAGCTGGTCGATGCGCTGACCGTCGGCGGGGGCTCCCTTGGCGATGGTGAGGTGCTGGGCGCCGTCGGGCTCGTCGGCCAACCGGACGCCGAGGGCCCACGGCTCGGTTGTCGCGGTCCGCATCGGCAGGTGCAGCAGGCCCGCGACAGCCGGCACGAGACTGCCCTGGACCAGGACCGAGAACACGACCACCACGACGATGATCCCGTAGAGACGTTCCGCACCGGGAATCCGCGCGGCGAGGATGAGGCTGCCCAGCAGGATGGGCACGGCTCCCTTGAGACCCGCGAACAGCACGAAGGCGAGTTCGTTCCGCTGCAACCGCGCCGGGATCAGGCACAGGCCGACGAAGACCGGACGGACGACGACGGCGAGGACGACGCCGATGACCAACCCCGGGATCCAGACGTCGGGATGGGTGAGCTCGGCCAGGTCGACCGTGAGACCCAGCACGATGAACGCCACGATCTCGCCGAGGCTGGCCAGCGCGGAGTGGAAGCGTTCGATCTCCCGCTTGTAGGGGGCGCGGGCATCGCCGAGCAGGATGCCGGCCACGAAGACGGCCAGGAAGCCGGAGCCGTGCGCCAGCGTCGCCAGGCCGAACAGGATCAGCGCGCACGCCGCCGTCCGCAGCGGGTAGAGCGCTTCGCTGGGCAGCGGCACCGCCCGGATGAACCACAACACCGCCCGCGCGCCCACGATGCCGACCACCGCGCCCACGCCCATCTGCAGCGCGAACTCACCGGCGACGTGGCCGAAGGCGCCCGCACTGACACCGCCGGCGGTGATGAGACTGGCCATCAGCGCGATCCCGACCGGGTCGTTGGCGCCGGACTCACCCTCCAGGACGGTCCCGCTGCGCCCGGACACCTCCCGCTGCCCGAGCACCGAGAACACCACCGCCGGGTCGGTCGGGGAGATGGCGGTCGCGACCAGCAGGGCGGGGAACCACTCCAGCCCGAAGACCGCATGGATGAAGACCCCGATCGCGGCGACGCTGAGGAAGGTGCCCAGCACGCCTGCGACGGCGATCGGAGCGGCCGCCGACCGGAACTTCCGCCACCCCATGTGCAGGCCACCGTCGAACAGGATGAAGACCAGAGCGATGGTCACCAGCCGCTCCACCGCGCGCTCCGGCGGCGCATGCAGTGCCGGGACGACATTCACCGCCACGGCGGCAGCCACCAGCACCAGCAGCGGAGCGGGGACCCGGATGCGTTCGGTCAGCCGGTTGGCCAGCAGCGCCAGCAATCCGACGGCAGCCTCGAGCAGCACGAGGCCGGCGAAGGAATAGGTATCAGACACGGCGACTCCGGAATCGGGCACGGCACGTTCGGACTTGCCGACCAGACTTCCCGGCGCTCCGTGCCCGATCGTAGTGGTCCGGCCGGTCAGTTCGGGTCACCGGAATGTCGGTTGCCGACCCCCCGAGACCCGTCGTACCGTCGGGGTACACGAGAGAGGAGGTGGTCCGTAACTTTGCTTAGCTACAGGACTCGTGAGGTGGCTGTCCGCTAGCCGCCGTCCAGAGGGGCCGCCCGTTCAGACTCACGTCTGAACGACGGCAGATCGCCCGTCCGTCGAACGGCGGCGAGCGAGAACCGGACAGTCACCCGACCCCCGGGCCG
>Ga0308176_10002198_pt1 | contig 12232 bp, 11 predicted proteins | sample PhyCR2_3_FD_203890 | JGI IMG/M metagenome (GOLD analysis project Ga0308176, IMG submission 203890) | Soil microbial communities from UC Gill Tract Community Farm, Albany, California, United States - DLSLS.C.R2 | ecosystem: Environmental > Terrestrial > Soil > Agricultural land | place: USA... | reverse complement strand
CTGCCCAGGGACCGCAGCTAGCCGAGGTTGCCCGCGGCGATCTTGCGCATGTCGATCGCCTCGTCGAACGTCTTGGCGTCGACGCCCTTGTCGAGCGCGACCTCGCGCAGCATGCGGCCTGACTCGGCCGCCTCCTTGACGATCTCGGCCGCCTTGTCGTAGCCGATGTATGGGTTCAGCGCGGTGGCGACGGCCAGCGTCGACGCCGCGCTGCGCTTCGTCCCCTCGCGATTGACCTCGATGCCGTCGACGCACTTCTCCGCGAACGCGACCGACGCGGTCGACAGCAGGTGGATGGACTGCAGCAGGTTGCGCGCGATCAGCGGGATGCGGACGTTGAGCTCGAACTGGCCCTGCATGCCGCCGATCGTGATCGCGGTGTCGTTGCCGATCACCTGCGCGCTGACCTGCAGCACGACCTCCGGCAGGACGGGGTTGACCTTGCCGGGCATGATCGACGAGCCCTTCTGCAGCTCGGGCAGGAAGATCTCGCCGATGCCGGCGCGCGGGCCGGAGCCCATCAGCGCGAGGTCGTTGGCGATCTTGGTCAGCGAGACCGCGATCACCTTCAGCGCGCCGGACAGCTCGACGAGCGCGTCGCGGTTGCCCTGGGCCTCGAACGGGTCCGCGGGCGCCTCGATCTTCAGCTTGGTCTCGCGGCTGAGCAGCCTGCGCACGCCAGCTGCGAACTTCGGATGCGTGTTCAGGCCGGTGCCGGTCGCGGTCCCCCCGAGCGGGATCTGGCGCACGTGCTCGAGTGCCGCCTCGACGCGCTCCTGCCCGAGCCGGACCTGGGCGGCGTAGCCGGCGAACTCCTGGCCGAGGGTCACGGGCACGGCATCCATGAGGTGCGTGCGCCCCGACTTCACGACGTTCTTGAACCTGCGCGCCTTGCGGTCCAGCGACTTCTCGAGCTGCTTGAGCGCCGGCAGCAGCGTGTTGGTCGCCTGGTCGAGCGCGGCGAGGTGGACCGCCGACGGGAAGACGTCGTTGGACGACTGCCCCATGTTCACGTGGTCGTTGGGATGCGCGCCCTCGGCGAGTGCGGCGATGACCTCGTTGGCGTTCATGTTCGACGAGGTGCCCGAGCCGGTCTGGAAGACGTCGATGGGGAACTGGTCGTCGTGGTTGCCCGCGGCGACCTCGTCGGCCGCCTGGGAGACGCGCTTCGCGAGCTTGGCGTCGAGCAGCCCCAGCTCGCCGTTCACCCGCGCGGCCGCACCCTTGATGCGGCCGAGCCAGTGCACGACGGAGACCGGGACGGTCTCGCCGGAGATCGGGAAGTTCGCGACCGCCTTGGCGGTCTCACCGCCGTACAGCTTCTTCTTGGCCATGCGTCAACGCTATCTCAGCCGCAGAAGGCGGCGAGCTCTCGCGCAACCCCGACGGGGTCGTCGTAGGCCAGCAGATAGCCGGTCCCGGCGAGCACGCGCAGCTGCCCGTCGGGGAGCAGGTCGAGCGCCTCCTCGGCGCCGAGCAGCGGGTGCAGGTGGTCCTCGTCGGCCCACAGGAGCAGCACCGGCATGTCGATGTCGCCGTAGCGGTCCAGCAGGTCGCGCCACGGCGCGCTCGGCCAGTGGCGCGCGAACGCCGCCCACGAACGGGCCAGGTTCGCGTTGCCGCCGACGTCGGCGAACGCATGGCGGACGAGGTCGCGCGCCTCGGGCACGCCGCGAGCGCTCAGGCGCCGCCCGTGCTCGGGCCGGAAGACGGCGCGCGCGCCATGGGCCAGCACGCGGTCGATCCCCGGGACGGCCGCGCCGCGCGCGACGACGCGCCAGGCCCCCCGCGACCGGCGCCGCTCGGGCGGGCGGTGCAGGTCGGTGGGCATCACGACCAGCCGCGACGGCGCGAGCGCCCGCGCGATCGTCGCGCGCAGCAGGATCTCGGCGCCGAGGCCGTGCCCGCCCACCAGCGGCCGCGCGCCGCAGACCTCGTCGCAGAACCCCGACATGACGTCCACGAACCACTCCGGCGTGTAGGGGTGGCGCGGGCGGTCCTCGCTGTCGCCGTGCAGCGGCAGGTCGGGCAGCACGACGCGGAAGCGGTCCGACAGGTGCTCGACCACCGGCTCGAACTCCTTGTGGCTGAGCATCGCCGAGTGCAGCAGCGCGATCGCCGGTCCGGTTCCCTCCTCGCGGTAGGCGACGCGCGTGCCGTCGGGATGGTGGTAGAGCCGGAGCCTCAACCGCCGGCCTCGCCGTCGGCGATGCCGTGCTCGACCGCATCCGCGCGGCCGGCCATCCGGCGCGCCACGCTCTCGACGCGGTTGACCAGCTCGGCCTGGACGCCGCTGGTCCCGGTGCCGCGCCGCACGGCGCCGATGAGGAAGCCCAGCGCGTGCGGGTCATGGGAGGCGCCGAGGTGGTCCGCTGCGCGCGAGACGGCCGAGCCCACGTTCTGCAGGTCGCTGTCGTGGATCGCGCGGCGCACGCACTCGGAGATGCGCGGCCCGCGCCCGCCGCCGGCCACCTGCTCGATCGCCGACGAGTCCGTGCAGCGCGGGTCCGGGGCGCCGATGTGATCGGCGCCGCAGCCCGCCGCCATCGCGACGATGCCGATAGCGCACAGCCGCCTCATGGGCGGATCGTAGAGTCCGGCCCCTGCTGCGCCGCTCCCCCCACGACCGCGAGATCCTCCGCCTCGCGCTGCCCGCCCTCGGCGCGCTCGCCGCCGAGCCGCTGTACCTGCTCGCGGACACAGCGATCGTCGGCCATCTCGGGACGCCGCAGCTTGCCGCGCTGGCGCTCGCCGCGGCGCTGCTCTCGGCGGTCGTGGCGCTGTGCAACTTCCTCACCTACGCGACCACCGCGCACGTCGCCCGGATGCATGGCGCCGGCCGCGAGGCCGACGCCGGCGAGCTCGCCGCGCAGGCGCTGTGGCTGTCGCTGGCGATCGGCTGCGGGCTGGCCGCGCTGTGCGCAGCGTTCGCCGCGCCGCTCATGACGCTGCTCGGCGGGTCGGGGCACGTGGCAGACCTCGCGGCGCGCTACCTGCGGCTCAGCGCGCTCGGCCTTCCGTGCGCCCTGATCGCGCTCGCGGGACAGGGCTGGCTGCGCGGGATGAGCCGGCTGCGCGAGCCGCTCGTGATCCTGTTGGCCGCCAACGCCGTGAACGTCGTGCTCGAGCTGGTGCTCGTCTACGGGCTCGACACCGGTCTCGACGGCAGCGCGCTCGGCACCGTCGCCGCGCAGCTCGGCATGGGCGCGGCCTTCGCGGCCCTTCTCCTGCGGGCGCCGGCCGCGTCGCGCCGCGTCAGCTGGAACGGGATGCGCGCCCTGCTGACGATCGGCGGGGCGATCCTGATCCGGACCGGGGCGCTGCTGGGCTCGTTCACCGTCGCCAGCGCCGTCTGCGCGCGCTTCGGCTCGCCGTCGCTGGGCGCCCACCAGATCGCCTTTCAGCTGTTCGTCTTCCTGGCGCTGGTGCTCGACGCGATCGCCATCGCCGGCCAGGTGATCGTCGGGCGGATGCTCGGCGCATCGGACGGCGAGGGGGCACGCGCGGCGGCGCGGCGCATGATCGGCTGGTCGCTGGTCGTCGGCCTCGCGTTCGGGGCGGTGCTGCTGGCGCTGCACGACGTGCTGCCGCGCGCGTTCACGGGCGACGAGCGGGTGATCGACAAGGCGCAGGTGCTCTGGCCTCTGTTCGCGCTGATGCAGCCCGCGGGCGCCGTCGTGTTCGCGCTCGACGGGATCCTCATCGGCGCCGGCGACGCGCGCTACCTCGCCGCGGCGATGGTCTTCGCGGGCGTCGTCGTCTTCATCCCGATCTCCCTGGCGTCGCTGCATTTCGACTGGGGCCTGGCCGGGGTCTGGTGGGGCCTGAACGCCCTGATGGCCGCCCGCCTGGCGACGCTCGGCGCCCGTTTCGCGTCCGGCCGCTGGGTGGTTCTGGGTGCCGAACCTCTGCAAAGCCGCTCCAAGGCGATCGAACCCTGACCAAACGGCCGTCTACAGGGTCATGAATCCTCGTACCCGCCACGGCTCTGAGGCCCCGGGCAGCCGGCGCCTCGGGCTCTCAACCTCCGAGGCGGCCCGCCATCTCGGCGTGTCCCTGAGCACCATCCGCCGCTGGTCCGACATGGGCCACCTGCGCGGCTACCGCACCCCGGGCGGCCAGCGCCGCTTCTCCGTCGAGCAGCTCGACTCGTTCCTCGCGTCGCTCGAGCAGGAGAACCGCCTCTAGGACGTTGGCGCGGCGGCCTCGTTCATCCGCCGCTCGATGTCCAGCTCGGCGTCGTAATCGGCGTCGTCGGCGTGGCGGTACTCGGTGCCCTGGCCGGCGAGCAGCCCGGCCAGTGCCTCGACGAACCGCTCGTCGAGCTGGCGGCCCGCGACGCGCCGCAGTTCGGTCAGCGCCTCGAACGAGTTCATCTGCGTGCGGTAGGTATCGGGCGCCGTCAGCGTGTCGTAGACCTCGGCCACGGCGACGATCCGCGCGATCTCCGGGATCTCGTCGCCCTTCAGCCCGCGCGGATAGCCGCGCCCGTCGATGCGCTCGTGGTGGCAGAGCACGATGTCGGCGACCGGCCCGTAGACGCCGACGTCCTTGAGCAGGTCGGCGCCGATCGCCGGATGCCGGCGGATCGCCGTCCAGTCCTCCGCGTTGAGCCGGCCCTCACGCTCCATCACGCGATCCGACAGCGCGAACCGCCCGATGTCGTGCAGCAGCCCGGCCGTGTGCGCCAGCTCCTGCTCGCGCCGGCCCATGCCCGCGTTCGCGGCGATGTCGCGTGAGAACTTGGCGACCGCGGCGCAGTGGCGCGCCGCCCGCTTGTCGCGCTCGTCGAGCGTGCGGATCAGCGACGAGAGCACGCCCCACGAGAGGTTCGCGTACTCGCGCGTGCGCTCGCGGGCGACGACGACCAGCTTCATCATGTAGGCGAACGCCAGGATCACGGCCATCACGAACGCGATCGTCGCGAGACCGGTCTGGGCATAGAGCGCCGCCACCGTCGCGGTGATCACGATGTTGATGCCCAGCGCCGGGTAGAAGTCGCGCGGCACGCCGATCGTCGCCCGCACCGGCCGCTCGTCGAGCACGGCCATCAGCGGCGCCACGATGAGGCCGTTGACCAGCAGCACCGCGGCGCCGAACAGCCCCAGCACGATCGGGAAGGCGGCGCCGTCCTGGTCCAGCGACAGTGCCTCGAAGCCGACCGCCGCCAGCGCCGTCGGCGTCGCCGAACCGGCCCAGTTGATGACGAGCGCCTGCGGCCGGTAGCGCTCGGTGAGCCAGCCGATCCCCTCGGCGACGACGGGGATCAGGAATGCCGACAGCGGGTCCAGGAACCCGACCGCGAGCATCCCGCACAGGAACGACGCCGAGACGCCGAGGTTCTCCTCGAGCGTCGTCGTGAGCAGCCGCGCCAGGACGGCTGCGATCAGGAGCACATAGAAGAGGGGCTCTCCGACGCCATGTTTGGCGGAGAGCAGGCAGATCACGACTCCAAGCGCCAGTGGCAGGAGTGCGATGGCGTGAGCCGGCGCGACGCGTCCGCGGCTCTTCACGAAGAGAGACGGTACCGGGCGTCTCCCCTGGAAGAAAAACCGCTGCTATCGACCGTGGATATACACAAAGACTCCTAGCGTTCTTGAACTTCAGGCAAGTTCGGCTGCAATGGTACTGGCGCGTGCAAGTTCTTGCACAACTTTCGTTGCAAGAACTTGTGCAATAGCAGCGCATGCCTGCAGGAGGTATGCACATTGCGCCGACGCTTCCCATTGCCGTGCGCACGTTGAAGACCTCGGAGGCGGCCGCGCTGCTCAACGTCAGCCCGAACACGCTGCGCGCTTGGGAGCGCCGGTTCGGCTATCCGCAGCCGCAGCGCTCTCCGGGCAAGCACCGGCTCTACACGCACGGCGAGGTCGCAGCACTGCGCGACGCCCTCCACGAGGGCCTCTCGATCTCCTCCGCCGTGTCCCGTGCGCGCGAGGCGCTCAGCGCCGACACCAACGTCCTGGTGGGCGCGCTGCACTCCTTCGAGCTCGAGCGCGCCGACGGCGCGATGGAGGCCGCCCTGGCACTGCGCTCGGTCGAGCGCTCGGTCGAGGAGGTCCTGCTCCCCAGCCTGCGCGAGCTCGGCGTCCGCCACGGCTACGACTCGGCCCCCTGGGCCTTCGCGGCGCGCTGGGCCAACGACTGGCTGCAGCGCGCGCAGCGCCTCGCCCCGCCGCCGACGCGTCCCGCCAGCGTGCTGATCGGCGACGCCACGCGCGACGACCTCGATCCCGACAGCCTCGACGTCCGCGCGCTGGAGCTCTTCTGCGCGCGCGCCGGCGCCCGCGTCCTGCCGCTTCCCGTCCGCGGGATCAGCGGGCTGCCCGAGGTGCTCGGCGCCTTCGCGCCGCACGCGGTCGTCATCGCCGGCGGCCACGTCCCCGACGACGACGTGGCGCGCTGGGCCTATGGCGTGCGCTCCGCCGCGGGGCCGCTGCCGATCGCCCTCTTCCGCCGCGGCGCCCGTGACGACCGCGTCCGCACCACCGGCGCGCGGATACTCGCCGACAGCCCCGGCGACGCCCACCGCGAGGTCATGGGCATGATCGAGGCCCGACAGTCGCGACCGGCCGTCGCGGCACCCACTCCCGCCAACACCGAGATCGGCATGGAGGCCGAGGACGCCCCAGAACTGCGGCGTCGTTCGGTGGGCCTGTGAACACGCATCTTCGCCTCGTCCCAGTCGTCGCAGAGCCCAGGCCGCAGAAGCACTTCTGCGGCCACTGCGGTACGGAGCCCGAGGGCGATGTCTTCGGCCGCGTCTGCGAGAGCTGCGGCCTCGGTGTCCTGCTGTCCGCCAACGCCGACGTGGCGCCCGGGCCGGACTCCCCGTTCATGATCGTCGACGGCTCGCTGTGCGTCTGCGCCGTGTCGCGCGTCGCCGAGGAGCTCCTGGGCACGGACGAGACCGCGGCGGTCAACCGCCACCTCTCCGAGTTCCTGGTCCCGGCCGACGCCGAGGCCGCCGGCGCCGACAACCTGATGGACCTCGTCATCAACGCCGCCAGCGACGCCTCCGAGGCGCGCGTGGCCGTCGTCCGGCCCCCGGACGAGTTCGGCATCCGCTTCCGGGTGCAGGTCGGAGCCTGCGGACCGCCGCGCGCCGCGCTGCTGGTCCTCTCCGACGGCTGGGACTAAGGCTCGTCGCGCTCCGCGCCGATGTTCCTCCCAGGGCACTGAAGTGCCCAAACTGCAGGTATATCTGCATGAGTTGCCTCAAACCTCACCAACGCCGTTAACTGCCGCACATGGGGGTCATCAGAACGAACGCCGCCGCGGCGATGCTCGGGGTCAGCCCGAACACCCTGCGCTCCTGGGAGCGCCGGTTCGGGTTCCCGTCGCCGCGCCGCACGCAGGGAGGCCACAGGCAGTTCGACCTGGCCGAGGTCGAGGCGCTGCGCACCGCCTTCGAGGAGACGCACAATGTCTCGTCGGCGATCTCGATCGCGCGTGAGCGCGGCAGTGGCCCGGCCACGCCGCAGCGACTGCGCTCCGCCTTCGGGCGCTTCGACCACGAGGAGGCCGACCGCGTCCTGGAGGAGAGCCTCAGCGTCCGCTCCGTCGAGCGGACCGTCGAGGAGGTCCTGCTGCCCGGCCTCGAGGCGATGGCGGTCGACGGCGGCGACACCGGCCCGGAGTACGGGTTCGGCTGGCGCTGGGCCACCGGCTGGCTCGCCGCGTCGATGCGCTGCGCTCCCGCCGCCACGCGCGAGGAGGGCATCCTGATCTTCGACGCGAGCCGGCCGATCGATGTCGACTCGCTGCACGCCCAGGCACTCGAGCTGGTGCTGCGCCGCGGCGGGCTGCGCACGCTGACGCTGACCACCGAGCTCGATCCCGACCGCGTCGCGCGGGCGCTGCACGCGCTCGACCCGCGGGCGGTCATCCTGACGGGGCAGCGGGCCTCGCTCGACACGCTCGGGCGGCTCGTCTTCGCCGCGCGCCGCGTCGGCGGCGACCGCGTGACGGTCTTCGACTACCGCGGCGCGCTGCCGGAGACGGGCGCGAGCACGGTCGAGCGCCTCGGCGACAAGCCGCTGGCCGCGCGCGACCTGCTGATCGATCATCTCGAGGATCGCGTCGCCGAGGCGCCCGCGCCCTCGCTGCGAGTCGCAAAGGCAGGCTGAGCAGGCACTTCCTGGCGTCCGGCGCGCTCGCCATGATGCGGCGCGCCATGACGCTGATCCCCGGCGACCCGCTTGCCCACCGCGCGCTGGAGCACCTGCTCCGCGCCGAGGCCAGCGTCCGCCGCCGGCTCTCGTCGGACCTGGAGCGCGAGGGCCTCAGCGCCTCCGGCTTCTCGGTCCTCGTGATCCTCACCACGGCCGGCGGCGAGCTCGAGCTGCGCGTCCTGCGGCGCCGGCTGCAGACCTCGAAGGCGAACGCGACCGAGGTCGTCACGACGCTGGAGCATCGCGGCCTCGTCATCCGCCGGCGCCTGCTGCACGACCGCCGCGCGGCGTCGGTCACCCTCACCGCCCGCGGCCGCGAGGTCGTCGACCGCCTGTTCCCGGAGCACACCGAGCGCGTCGCCACCGCGTTCGCCGTCCTCGACGAGGACGAGAAGCGCTCACTCGCGGAGATCTGCCGCAAGCTGGCGGCGTAGGGAACAAACCTTTCGCCTGGCGAAATGTTCGTTACGCATGCGCGAGCGCGAGCCGCAGGTCGCGCTCCAGGCGGTCGCCGTCATGGCGCCACCGCCCCGGCGTGACGCGGATCGTCCGCAGTCCGCGAGCGGCTGTGTAAGCGTCGCGCCGGCGGTCGACTTCGAAGGAGTGGCGCGTGCCGTGCGTCTCGAAGGTATCGATCTCGACGACGAGCCTCGCTTCCCGCCAGATGCCATCCAGGGTGAAGGGGCCGAACCGCTCATTGAGGCAGGGAACCGGGATATCGCGGTGCTCGAGCCAGCGAACGAACTCCTTCTCCACCTTGCTGCGCGTCTGTCTTGCCTCGATGCAGCCGCGTAGGCGTCGCACGCCGCGGGCGGCCGAGCGGCGCTCCACGTAGGCGCGCAGCTTCACGATCGACGTCAGTCGCTTCGCCACGGCTTCAGCGACGAGTCGCTCGATCGGTGCTCCGATAGCCGCAAGATCCAGGAGCGTCCGTTCGATGCTCGTTGTGCGCAGCCCGCGACGGATCACCACTTCGCCGCCTTCGAAGGGCATCGCGGAATGCGGCTCGACGCCGCGCTGCCTGCGCGCCCTGCGTCGCGGCAGCGCCACCGTCACGACGCTCGGTGGCTTGCCGAGCCCATGGCTGGCGATCGCGGTGAATCGGCTCAGCACCGCGTCCTCGCCATATGACAGGAGCGCCGCCTGCCAGCGCTGCTCGGGCGCGGGCGACCGATGCCCGACGGCGTACACGCCGCGCAGGAGCGGGTGCAGATGCTCGCTGTCGACCCACCGCGAGATCGCCGGCGGCTTCAGCCCGCACCCCAGAAGCTGCTCGGTCGTGACGCAACCCCACTGCTTCGCCGCCCAGGACGCGGCGCGGGGGTGACGTTTGTTTCGATCAGCGAAACCTTCGTTGCCCATGCTCCGGCAGCGTGCCGCGAAGGGTGTGACACGTGAGCCCGCAAACGTCACGACCTAGAATCGCCCCGATGGCGGTCGACCCCGAACAGTCCTTTCCTGAGCTCGAGGAGCGTGTGCTCGCGCGCTGGCGGGAGCGCGGGGTGTTCGAGAAGTCGCTCGAGCAGCGCCGCGGTGCGGAGCAGTTCGTCTTCTACGAGGGGCCGCCGACGGCAAACGGGCGCCCGGCTGCGCACCACGTGCTCGCGCGCGTGTTCAAGGACATCTTCCCGCGCTTCAAGACGATGCGCGGCTATTACGTCGAGCGCAAAGGCGGCTGGGACTGCCACGGGCTGCCCGTCGAGATCGAGGTCGAGCGGCAGCTCGGCATCAGGTCGAAGGAAGAGATCGAGGCGTTCGGTATCGCTGAGTTCAACCAGCGCTGCCGCGAATCGGTGTTCGAGTACCTGGAGGACTGGAACGCGCTGACCGAGCGCATCGGGTTCTGGCTCGATCTCGACAACGCCTACCGGACGCTGGACGCGACGTACATCGAGTCCGTCTGGTGGGCATTACGGCAGATCGCCGACAAGGGCCTGCTCTACGAGGGCCACAAGGTCGTGCCGTACTGCCCGCGCTGCGGGACGGCGCTGTCGAGCCACGAGGTCGCGCTCGGCTACAAGGACGTCGAGGACCCGTCGATCTACGTGCGCTTCGCGGTCGCCGAGGACGGCGGCCCGGTGCAGGCCGGCGACGAGCTGCTGATCTGGACGACGACTCCGTGGACGCTCGTGTCCAACGCGGCGGTCGCGGTCGACCCCGAGCTGCAGTACGTGCGGGCGAAGGCCGGCGCGCTGGACGCGCCGGTCGTGCTGGCGGCCGCGCGGGTCGAGGCGGTGCTCGGCGAGGACGCGAAGATCCTCGACCGCTTCCCGGGCGCGGCGCTGGACGGCGTGCGCTACGTGCCGCCGTTCGGCTTCATCAAGGGCGCCGAGTACGGCGAGCGCGGCCACACCGTGCTGCTCGGCGACTTTGTCAGCGCCGACGACGGCACCGGCATCGTCCACACCGCGATCGCGTTCGGCGAGGACGACTTCCGGCTCGGCGCGCAGTACGGGCTCAACGTCGTCAACCCGGTGAAGCTCGACGGCACCTATGACGAGCGCATCGGCCCGTACGCGGGGCGGTTCGTCAAGGACGCCGACGACGACCTGGTCGAGGATCTGCGCAGCCGCGGGCGGATCCTGAAGGCCACGCGCGAGCTGCACTCCTACCCGCACTGCTGGCGCTCGGGCAACCCGCTCATCTACTACGCCAAGCCCGCCTGGTACATCGCCACGACAAGGCTGCGCGACGAGCTGCTGGCCGCCAACGAGGCGCTCGATTGGCACCCCGAGCACATCAAGCACGGGCGCATGGGCGACTGGCTGTCCAACAACGTCGACTGGGCACTCTCGCGCGAGCGGTATTGGGGCACGCCGCTGCCGGTCTGGCGCTGCGAGGAGGGCCACATGCGCGTCATCGGCTCGTTCGACGAGCTCGAGGAGCTCAGCGGCGTCCGGCTCGAGGACCCGCACCGCCCGTACGTCGACGAGGTCGGGTTCCCGTGCCCGCAGTGCTCGAAGCGGATGGAGCGCGTCCCCGAGGTGATCGACGTCTGGTTCGACTCGGGCTGCATGCCGTTCGCCCAGGAGCACTACCCGTTCGAGAACGTCGATCGCTTCGAGCACCACTTCCCCGCCGACTTCATCTGCGAGGCGCTGGACCAGACGCGCGGCTGGTTCTACTCGATGCTCGCCGTCGGGACGCTGCTGTTCGGGCGCGCGTCCTACGAGCACGTCGTCTGCCTCGGCCTGCTGCTCGACGAGCAGGGCGAGAAGATGTCGAAGTCAAAGGGCAACGTCGTCGTGCCCTGGGACGTGATCAACGAGTACGGGGCAGACGCGTTCCGCTGGTACTTCTTCACGTCCAAACAGCCGTGGGACGGCTACCGCTTCTCGATGAAGACGATCGGCGAGTCGGTACGGCTGTTCCTGCGCCAGCTGTGGAACGTGCACGCGTTCCTGGACCGCTACGAAGCCGACGGCCCGGACGGCGGCGAGACCGACCTGGATCGCTGGATCAAGTCGCGGCTGAGCGCCACGGTCGCGGAGGTCGGCGAGCGCCTGGACGCCTACGACGCGACCTTCGCGGGCCGCGCGATCGCGGACTTCGTCGACGACCTGAGCAACTGGTACGTGCGGCGCTCGCGGCGGCGCTTCTGGGAGGGCGATCCGAGCGCCTTCGCGACGCTGCGCGAGTGCCTGCTGACGGTCTCGCAGCTGCTGGCGCCGTTCACGCCGTTCGTCGCCGACGAGATCTGGGAGACGCTCGGCGGGGGCGGCGAGTCCGTGCACCTGACGGACTGGCCGCAGCCCGGCGCGCGCGACCTGGAGCTCGAGACCGCGATGGCGGTGGCGCGCGAGACGGTGCGGCTCGGGCTGGCGGCGCGCGGGCAGGCGAAGGTCAAGGTGCGCCAGCCGCTGCACGAAGCGGTCGTCGTCGCCTCCGGCGCCGAGCGCGCGGCGATCGAGCGCCTGGCGGACGTGATCGCGTCCGAGCTGAACGTGAAGGGCCTGCGCTTCGTCGCGGAGGCCGACGAGCTGGGCTCGTACGAGATCAAGCCGAACTACCGCACCCTCGGGCCGCGGTTCGGCAAGGCGATGCCGCAGGTCGCGGCC
>Ga0308176_10002197_pt1 | contig 12235 bp, 12 predicted proteins | sample PhyCR2_3_FD_203890 | JGI IMG/M metagenome (GOLD analysis project Ga0308176, IMG submission 203890) | Soil microbial communities from UC Gill Tract Community Farm, Albany, California, United States - DLSLS.C.R2 | ecosystem: Environmental > Terrestrial > Soil > Agricultural land | place: USA... | reverse complement strand
AGGTCGTAGTGGCCGTCGGTGAGCCGCGGGAGCACGTCCAGCGCCGCGCCGGGGATCAGCCGGACCCGCTGCGTGGCGACGCCCGCCTCGCTGAACGCCTGCTTGGCCAGGCGCTGGTGCTCGGCCTCGAGGTCGACCGTGGTGAGCACACCGTCGGCGCGCATGCCGCGCAGCATCCAGACGCCCGAGACGCCGGTGCCGGTGCCGATCTCCACCACCGCCCGGGCCTCGATCGCGGCCGCGAGGAAGCGCAGCGCCGCCCCGCCGCCGGTGCCGATCGGGACGACGCCCACCTCGTCCGCGCGGGCGCGGGCGGCGGTCAGCACCTCGTCCTCGGTGACGAACTCCTCGGCATAGGTCCAGCTCGCCGGCTTCAGTCCCGTGACGATGACGGCCTCCCAGGGTCGTGACCGGTCGGGGACCGGTCCAGCAGTGTTCGGAATCTGGGCGGGACTCTACCGGTTGGGCACGGGTGCTCCGGGGAACATCCGGTCCAGGCGGTCCGTTGACCGGACAGGTACGCCGCCACCCGGCGTCGCATCGACAGGAGACGAGGGACGTCCCCTCAGCCCGCTCTCAGGCGGGGCTCCTAGCCTGGAGGCAGAAAGCACCACGATGGCGAGTCCCGCAGCACCCATCCGGGCCGAGGAGCATCCCATGACCCAGCCGACGAGTCAGCCGACCGATCACTCCGACGCGAGCGCCGGCGGCGACGCCTGGCAGGCCCCGTCGTGGGACGAGATCGTCGCCCAGCACTCTGTGCGCGTCTACCGCCTCGCCTACCGGCTGACCGGGAACCCGCACGACGCCGAGGACCTGACCCAGGAGGTGTTCGTCCGGGTGTTCCGCTCGCTGGCGTCGTACACACCGGGCACCTTCGAGGGCTGGCTGCACCGCATCACCACCAACCTCTTCCTCGACCAGGCCCGCCGCAAGGCGAAGATCCGCTTCGACGCGCTCGCCGAGGACGCGGAGACCCGGATCCCGAGCCGCGCGGTCACGCCGGACGCTGCGGTCCTCGACGGGCTCTTCGACGACGACGTCGAGACCGCGCTCGCGGCCCTGCCCCCGGACTTCCGCGCCGCCGTCGTGCTCTGCGACATCGAGGGGCTCAGCTACGAGGAGATCGCCGACGTGCTCGGCCTCAAGCTCGGCACCGTCCGCTCCCGCATCCATCGCGGCCGCACCATGCTGCGCAAGGCGCTCGCCCACCGCGCCCCGGTGGCCGGGCGCTCCCGTTACTCCGGCCCCGAGACCCGTCGGCGCCCCCGCCTGGCGCCGCAGACGACGTGATGACCGCCATGTGGCGGCTCGGAGGCCATCTCGGCTCCTCGGTCAGCGCTCTCGTCGACGGGCAGCTCGACGAGGAGACGACCGAGCGCGCGTGGGACCACGTGCTGCACTGCCCGCCCTGCCGCCGTCTGGTCGAGCACGAGGGCTGGGTGAAGCGACAGCTCGCGCAGATCGCCGGCACGACCGCGCCGGAGCAGCCCTCCGACCGGTTCGTGGGCGCCCTGCGCGACCTCGACCCGGCCGTCTTCGACGCGTCCGACGCCTGGGCCGAGACCGCCCGGCTCGAGGAGCGCAGCCGGCACCGCCGCCGGGCCGGCATCGCGCTGGTCGGTGCGGGCTCGGTCTCCGCCGCGGTGTTCGGGCTCTCCACACTGACCGCCACCCCCATGGGCGTCGGAGGTACGACGGGCGCTCCCGCCACCTCGATCGGCGGCGTGGGCCGCTCCGCCGCCCCGACCCCGGCGTTCGTCGCGCCCGCGGCTTCCGTGCACGGCCGGCTCCGCGGCTGGACGGTCGGAACGGGGGACGACGGGGCCGCGCACGCCCGCGCGGTGGGCGACCGCCGCTAGGCCCCTGGGACACCGTCGCCGGTCCCCGGTTGGCCCGTGGGTGACAATGGGGCGGTGAGCCAGTACGACGACGCCGACCGTCCCGAGCAGCAGCCCGGACCCGCACCGACGTCCCCGCAGGGTCCCGAAGGCGGCAGCGAGGCTGCTCCCGACCGGGACCTCGACGACACCCAGCCGGTGACCGGCGGCTCGTCGTACCCGCCGCCGCTGCCGCACCACCCCGCGCCGGAGCCGCAGCCGTCCGAGCAGCCCGGTCCCTGGTCGCAGTCGTACGGGCAGCCCACCGCGTCGTACCCCACCCAGCCGCAGCCGGGCTACGGCTACCAGGCTCCCTACGCAGCCCCCCAGCAGCAGCCGTCCTCGTCCTCCGGCTCAAGGCTCCCCGGCTGGGCGTGGCCGGTCATCACCGTCATCGCGCTGCTGGTCGGCCTGCTCGGCGGCGTGATCGGCGGGGTCGCGGTCTCCTCGTCGATGTCGTCGGACGGCGTGCAGAGCATCCCGGTGATCGGCACCGACAACGGCGCCGCCGCGCCGCTGGCCGCCGACAACGGCAGCGTCGCCGCGGTGGCCAAGAAGCTGCTGCCCAGCACCGTGCAGATCCAGGCCAAGGGCGGCGCCGACGGCTCCACCCAGGGTGGGGCCACCGGGTCGGGCTTCGTGCTCGACGACAAGGACCACGTCATCACCAACAACCACGTCGTCGCCGACGCGACCGGCCCGGGCGAGCTCAAGGTCGTCGACCAGAACGGCAAGAAGCACGACGCCACGATCGTCGGCCGCAGCCCGGTCTACGACATCGCGGTGCTCAAGGTGACCGACGCGACCACCTTCGAGCCGGTGTCGATCGGTTCCTCGCGGTCCATGCGCGTCGGCGACACGGTCGTCGCGATCGGGTCGCCGCTGGGCCTGAGCAGCACCGTCACCTCCGGGATCATCAGCGCCACCGACCGGCCCGTGACGACCGGTGACCAGAACCAGTCGTCCTACATCAACGCCGTGCAGACCGACGCCGCGATCAACCCCGGCAACTCCGGCGGGCCGCTGGTGAACCTGCGCGGCCAGGTGGTGGGCGTCAACTCCGCCATCGCCACGACGGGCGGCTCGATCGGCGGCGAGTCCGGCAACATCGGCGTGGGCTTCGCGATCCCGATGGAGCAGGTGCGGATCACCGCCTCGGAGATCCTCGCGACCGGCAAGGCGCGCTACCCCGTGATCGGCGCGAACGTGAACACCGGCGCCAGGAACGACGGCGCCGAGGTGGTCGACGTGCCCTCCGGGACGCCCGCGGCCGCGGCCGGCCTGCGCAAGGGCGACGTCGTGACCGGGGTCGACGGGAAGCAGATCACCGACGGCATCTCGCTGATCGTGGCGATCCGCAGCCACCAGCCCGGCGAGACCGTGACGCTCGACGTGAAGCGCCCCGGCGGCGGCACGAAGGTGCGGGTCACCCTGGACGGCAAGGTCGGCTGACGGCGTACGCCGGCCGGACTGTCAGGTGGCGTCGCTGTCGTACGGCGGCAGCTCCCCGTCGGACAGCGGCAGCTGACCGGGCCGCGCGGGCTCGGCCTCGTCGGTCTCGTCCCAGGCGTCCTGGATGTACTTCCGCATCGCCCGGCGCGGGTCGAGGTCGGTGAGCTCGAAGTCCGCGAACTCCGGGCCGAGCTCGCTGCGGATGTCGTCGCGGGCGGCGTTCGTGAACTGGCGGATCTGGCGGACCAGGCGGCCGGCCTGGCGGGCGAACTCGGGCAGCCGGTCGGGACCGAAGACGATGACTGCCACGACGATGATGACCATCAGCTCCGGCAGCCCGATCCCGAACACGGCTACAACCTACCGGCCGGACTGAGCCCGAGCTGCATACCGGCGAGACCGCGCCCGCGCCCGGACAGGGTGGTGGCCACCTGGGTCAGGGCCCGCGCGGCCGGGGTGTCCGGGTGCGAGTCGACGATCGGTGTGCCGGTGTCGCCGCCCTCGCGCAGCGTCAGGTCGAGGGGGACCACACCGAGCACGGGCACGTCGTAGCCGAACCGCTCGGACAGCGTCTTCGCGACCCGCGCGCCGCCGCCCGAGCCGAACACCTCGAGCCGGTGCTCACGGCCCTCCTCGGCGCAGTGCGGGCAGGGCAGGAACGACATGTTCTCGACGACGCCGACCACCCGCTGGTGCATCATCGACGCCATCGTGCCGGCCCGCTCAGCGACCTCTGCGGCCGCCTCCTGCGGGGTGGTCACCACGACGACCTCCGCGTTCGGCAGGTGCTGGCCGAGCGAGATCGCGATGTCGCCGGTGCCCGGCGGCAGGTCGAGGAAGAGCGCGTCCAGGTCGCCCCAGTAGACGTCGCTGAGCATCTGCACCAGGGCCCGGTCGAGCATCGGTCCGCGCCAGGCGACGACCTGGTCGCGGCGGGGCTTGAGCATCCCGATGCTGATCACCGACAGCTGGCCCTCGACCGTGCGCGGCGTCGGCACCGGCATGATCATGTCCTCGACCTGCGTGGGCCGGGTGTCGCCGAGGCCCAGCATCGCGGGGACCGAGTGGCCGTAGATGTCCGCGTCCACGATGCCGACCTTGAGGCCCTGCCGGGCCATCGCGCACGCGAGGTTCACCGTGACCGAGGACTTGCCGACGCCGCCCTTGCCGGAGGCGATCGCGTAGACCTTGGTCAGCGAGTCCGGGCGCCCGAACGGGATCTCCTTCTGCGCCTGGCCACCGCGCAGCTTCTCCTGCAGCCCGGAGCGCTGCTCGTTGCTCATCACCCCGAGCGACAGCTCGACCCCGGTCACGCCCGGCACCTTGCCGACCGCAGCGTTCACGTCGCGGGTGATGGTGTCCTTGAGCGGGCACCCGGCGACGGTCAGCAGCACCTTCACCGCGACGGTGCCGTCGGCCGCGACGTCGACGGACTCGACCATGCCGAGGTCCGTGATCGGCCGGCGGATCTCGGGGTCGTTGACGGTCGCGAGCGCAGCGTTGATCTGCTCGAGATCGGGGGAGGTCATGTCGCCCAGCGTACGTGTCGAGCCGCGCCGGGCACGTCTCAGGTGTCCCAGTCCTCGTCGTCGTGCTCGTCGGCCTCGCGGCGGGCCTTCTCGTCGAGCTCCTGCAGCAGCACGCGCAGCTCGGAGCGGACGTAGTCGCGGGTGGCCACCTCGCCGAGCGCCATCCGGATCGAGGCCATCTCGCGGGCGAGGAACTCCATGTCGGCGTGCGCCCGGGAGTTCGCGGTGCGGTCCTGCTCGGCGACCACGCGGTCCCGGTCCTCCTGCCGGTTCTGAGCGAGCAGGATCAGCGGCGCGGCGTACGACGCCTGCAGGCTCAGCATCAGGGTGAGGAAGATGAACGGGAAGTCGTCGAACCGCAGCGGGCCGGGGGCCAGCCAGTTGAACAGCAGCCACACCGACACGAACAGCGTCATGTAGATGAGGAACCGCGCGGTGCCCATGAACCGCGCGAAGCTCTCCGCGAACCGGCCGAACTGGTCGGCGTCCACCTGCGGGCGGCGGACGATCGCGCGCCGCGTGTCCTTGGGTACGTCGAGACGGGGCCCGCGTGGCTCGGTGCGGTTCTCGCGGCGACTCTCGCGACGCGGCTGCGTCCTATCCACGGTCGCCGCCCTGCCTGCCGGGTGTGCTGCCCGTCGTGCCCGCCGTGCGACCGATGCGGACCGCCGCGGAGGTCCGGCTCGGGGTGTCGCGCCAGTTCTCCGGGAGCAGGTGGTCGAGCAGGTCGTCGACGGTCACGGCACCGACGAGCCGGCCGTCCTCGTCCACGACCGGGGCCGCGACCAGGTTGTAGGTCGCGAGGTGCCGCGCGCAGTCCTCGAGGCTGGAGGTCGGCCGGAGCGGCTCGATGTCGGTGTCCAGGACGTGCCCGACCATGGTCGAGGGCGGCTCCCGCAGCAGCCGCTGGATGTGCGCGACGCCGAGCAGCCGGCCGGTCGGCGGCTCGAGCGGCGGACGGACGACGTACACCAGCGCGGCCAGCGACGGGCTCAGCTCGGCGTTGCGGACGTGGGCGAGAGCGTCGGCGACGGTGGCGTCGGGGGACAGGATCACCGGCTCGGTGGTCATCATGCCGCCGGCGGTGCGCTCCTCGTACGACATCAGCCGCCGCACGTCCTCGGCCTCGTCGGGCTCCATCAGCCGCAGCAGCTGCTCGGCGGTCTCGGTGGGCAGCTCGGCGATCAGGTCGGCCGCGTCGTCGGGGGACATCTCCTCCAGGACGTCCGCGGCGCGCTCCCGGTCGAGGACGCTGAGGATCTCGACCTGGTCCTCCTCCGGCAGCTCCTCGAGCACGTCCGCGAGCCGCTCGTCGTCGAGGGCGGCGGCGATCTCGCCGCGCCGCTTGGCCGGCAGGTCGTGGATCACGTTCGCCAGGTCGGCGGGGCGCATCTCCTCCAGCGCCGCGAGCAGGTGGGTCGCGCCCTGGGCACCCTCGGGCGCCGCGAATCCGTCGACGTCGCGCCACTCGACCACGTGCGTCTGGCCCCGCCGGCCGAAGCGCTTCGACCCCTCCTGCAGCGCCACCCGGCTGATCACCCAGTCCCGGGTGCGCTCCAGCTCCATCGCCACGTCGTAGACCGTCCCGACGACGCCGGACTCGCGGATCGTCACCTGCCGGTCGAGCATCTGCCCGAACACCAGGGTCTCGGTGGGGCGCTGCTCGAAACGGCGCATGTTCACCAGGCCGGTCGTGATCACCTGGCCGCTGTCCACGTGGGTCACCCGGGTCATCGGCACGAAGATCGACCGCCGGCCGAACACCTCGACCACCAGACCGAGCACTCGCGGCTGGAGACCGCCCGGGCGCAGCACCACCACCAGGTCGCGGACCTTGCCCACCTGGTCGCCCGCCGGGTCGAACACCGGCAGGCCGGCGAGGCGGGCCGCGAAGACGCGGGAGGGCGAGGTGCTCACGAGTGCTCAGGTTAGGGCATGCCGGGAAACCACACTGACCTGCTGCGCGACGCCCCAGGCGCCCGGCGGCGGCGTTCTCGTCGGTCGACGTGGCTCCGCCACGCCTCCCTCCTCGGCCTTGCCGACGGACACCCGGGACGCCGCTCGCGACGGTCGGTGGTTCCCCGACACGCCCTTGGCATGCCGGGAAACCACACTGACCTGCTGCGCGACGCCCCACGGTTCCCCGACAGGCCCTCGCCGCTGCGAGAATCACCACATGCGCCTGCCCTACGACATCGTCGACGTGTTCACCGACCGGCCCTTCGCCGGAAACCAGCTCGCCGTGGTGCGCGGTGCCGACGACCTCTCCACCGAGCAGTGCCAGGCGCTCGCGCAGGAGTTCGGCTTCTCCGAGTCGACCTTCCCGGCGTCCGCGGTGACCGACGGCGCGGCGTACGCGACCCGGATCTTCACCCCGTCCGCGGAGATCCCGTTCGCCGGGCACCCGACGCTCGGCACGGCCTGGGTGCTGCGGTCGCACGGCCTGCTGACCGCGGACGCGGTGACCCAGCACTGCGGGGCGGGTGAGATCGGGGTCCGGTTCGACGGTGACCTGGTCGAGCTGTCGGCCACCCCGCGCGACCTCGCCGGCCCGCTCCCGCCGGACCTGGTCCGCGACGTCCTGCGGCAGGTGGGCCTGTCCCGTGCGGACGTCGCCGGCGAGGCGTGGATTGCCGGCTGCGGGCTGTCGTTCGTGCACGTCCCGGTGACCGAGGAGGCGGTGGTCAGGGCCGTGGCCTCGGGCAGCTCGTTCGCCGCGCTCGGCGAGCGGCTGGCCGCCGTCGGGGACGTGTCGGACCTGCTGGACGCCGTGAACCTGTACGCCGTCGCGGGTGACGCGCCGCGCCTCGACGTGCACAGCCGGGTGTTCGTGCCCGGCGTCGGGGTGCCGGAGGACCCGGCGACCGGCTCGGCCGCCGCCGGGCTGGGGATGGCGCTGGTCGCCTCGGGGGTGCTGCCCGAGGGCGGGACCTACGCGATCCGGCAGGGCATCGAGATGGGCCGGCCGTCGTCGCTGCTCGGCCGGGTCGAGGCCGTGGACGGGCGGGCCACCGCCTGCCACGTCGCCGGCCGGGTGCAGCCGGTGGCCTCCGGCGAGATCGAGGTGCCGCTCAGCTGAGCTTCGGCCGCCGCTTCACGCGGCGGTGCAGCACCCGCGGGAGCCGGCCGCGGGTCGTGGCCGGGGTCGGCAGCGGGGTCGCGCGGTGCGCGTCGTCCGACAGGGTGCCGGGTCCCTCGACGAGCTCGCCGGTCGGCACGATCCGGCGTACGACGCTCGTGCGCGCCCACGCGTCGGCGGCGGTGGCCAGGTCCGGGAGGTTGAGCCGGCCGGCCACCAGGGCGGTCGTCACCGGCTCCCACTCCGCCGACCCGGGGCGTACGACGGACGCGGTGCCGACCCACGTGAGCAGCCGGCCGCCGTTGTCCTTGCTGCGCATCAGCACCTCGACCCGTGCGCCGTCCTCGATGTCGGGCAGCGGCTGCTCGTCGCCGCCGGAGACCAGGCACAGCGCGTCGCCGTGCCACACGTGCCACATGGCGTGGGTCTGCTGCTCGTGACGGACCCACGAGACACCGGTCTTCTTGGCCAGCTCCGCGACCAGCGCCGCGCCGAGGTGGGGGTCGTCCATGCGGTCGAGCCTGCCAGAACCGGCGCCCGGACAATAGGAGGCGTGCGCACCCTGCTCCTGATGGCCGTCGGCGTCCTGGCGGTCTCCCTGTCCGGACCGCTGATGGCGGCGATGGTGGTGCCGCCGCTGGCGATCGCCTTCTGGCGCAACGGGTTCGCGACCCTGGCGCTCGCGCCGGGGGTGGCGGTGCAGCGCCGGGAGGAGCTGGCCGGGCTGCGCGGCCGGTCCCTGGGGCTGGTGGTCGCGAGCGGGGTCGCGCTGGCGCTGCACTTCGGCACCTGGGTGACCTCGCTGACCCTGACCTCGGTGGCATCGGCCACCGCGATCGTCTGCCTGCAGATCGCGTGGGTGGTGGCCTGGCAGCTGCTGCGCGGCGAGCGGTTCGACGTGCGGGTGCTCGCCGGCCTGGTGCTGGCGCTGGCCGGGGTGCTGATCGTGTCCGGCGTGGACTTCTCGGTCTCCCGCGAGGCGCTGGTCGGGGACGTCCTCGCGCTCGTGGGCGGGATGGCCGCGGCGGCGTACATGCTGATCGGGGCGCGGGCGCGGCAGGGCACCTCGACGACGACGTACACCTTCGTCTGCTACGGCACCTGCGCGCTGGTGCTGGCCGTGGCCTGCGTGGTGGCGGGGCAGGACCTCGGCGGCTACCCGCTCGGTCAGTGGGGGCTGCTGCTGCTCGTGACGATGACCGCGCAGCTGATGGGGCACTCGGTGTTCAACCACCTGCTCGCGACGACGAAGCCGGTCGTGGTGTCGCTGGCCCTGCTGCTGGAGGTGCCGGGCGCCGCCCTGCTCGCGGCCGTGATCCTCGGCCAGGTCCCGCCGCTCGGTGCCGTCGTCGGGCTCGTGGTGATCCTGGCCGGGATGGCCCTGGTGGTGGTGAACAACCGGGCTCCGGCGGTCGACCAGGCACCCCTGGACTGAGACCTATCCCACGGCTGCGAGGGGTCCCGGTGGGCACGACCCGTCAGTAGCATCCGAGACACTCGTCCGTCCGATGAAGAGGTGTCTGCCTTGTCCGCTCGCGAGATGCGCGCCCGTCGCTCCTGCCACGCCGTCCCCGGCTCGAACCCCCGGTTCCTGGAGAAGGCGCAGGGGCTGGACAGCGACCAGGTCTTCCTCGACATCGAGGACTCGGTAGCACCGATCGCCAAGCCGGACGCCCGCAAGAACATCGTCGAGGTGCTCAACACCGGCGACTGGGGCAACCGGGTCCGCACCGTCCGGGTCAACGACTGGACGACCCAGTGGACCTACAAGGACGTCATCGAGGTGGTCGAGGGCGCCGGCGCGAACCTCGACTGCATCATGCTGCCGAAGGTGCAGACCGCCGCACAGGTGCAGGCGCTCGACACCCTGCTCACCCAGATCGAGACGACGATGGGCTACGAGGTCGGCAGGATCGGCATCGAGGCGCAGATCGAGAACGCCCTCGGCCTGATCAACGTCGACGAGATCGCCACCGCGTCCCCGCGGATCGAGACGATCATCTTCGGCCCCGCGGACTTCATGGCCTCGATCAACATGAAGTCGCTCGTGGTCGGCGAGCAGCCGCCCGGCTACGACGTCGGCGACGCCTACCACTACATCCTGATGCGGCTGCTGATGGCCGCGCGCGCCCACGACAAGCAGGTCATCGACGGGCCGTACCTCCAGATCAAGGACATCGACGGCTTCAAGCGGGTCGCCGGCCGGTCCGCGGCCCTCGGCTTCGACGGCAAGTGGACGCTGCACCCCTCCCAGATCGAGGCGGCCAACGAGGTGTTCTCCCCGACCCAGGAGGACTACGACCACGCCGAGAACATCCTCGACGCCTACGAGTACTACACGTCCGAGAAGGGCGGCGCCAAGGGCGCGGTCATGCTCGGCGACGAGATGATCGACGAGGCGTCCCGCAAGATGGCGCTGGTGATCTCTGGCAAGGGCCGCGCCGCCGGCATGAAGCGCACCGACGCCTGGACGCCCGAGAGCTGAGCGCACCGAGCGTCACATTCGGCACCCCGCGTACGGCGGGCGTGGTGCCGTTCGTGACTCTCGGCGACTCACCCCGCCCCGTGAAGGGGTCCGCATCACGTCGCGCCCGTCAAGCAGCTCGTCGAGCGTGGGTAGTCGTTGCCACCACGGGGGCGGCTCCACCGTCCAGGCGCGTTCCGCCGGCCGCGGCCATCGAGCCCTTCGCCGGGCCGCGTGCATCCTCTCGACCAGGCGTTCGGGGACCACCAGGTCCGGCCCGGTGCCTCGGAAGACCTCCAGCCCGACACGCCGCAGGCCGTCCTCCCGCGACGTTCCTGCTGTGCCGGGCGGCGCTCCGGTGCTCGGCTCCGTCGTACTCGCCGACGAGCCCGGCTTGCACGTCGAGCAGGTCGACGATGCCGAGCAGGCGACCGTGACGGTCGAACACGGGCTGGTTGACGAGGACTCGCGGCGCGGCTCGTGGTCCACGGTGGCGACGGACCAGCCAGGGCCTCTACGTGCCGGCCGAGGTGGACCCGGAGATCCCCGAGCAGAGGATCCTCGAGCAGTCGGCGCGGCTCGGTCCGAACGGCGCGGTGACCGGGTGGGCCGGTTGCCGGCTGCACGGGGCGGCGTTCTTCGACGGTCTGGCCGCGGACGGCAGCAGCCTCTCCCGGTGCCGCTGGTCACAGGCGGCACGACGCTGCGCGGCGACGCGTCCGTGCGAGTCCTCCGGGACCGGCTCTCGCCCGACGACGTGGTCGTGAGGCACGGCCTCAGGACCACCCGGGTCGAGCGGGCGCTCTTCGACGCCATGCGCTGCGAGGACCTGAGGGAGGCCGTGGTCGCCATGGACATGGCGGCCGCCGCCGACCTCGTGTCGGTTCGTCGCATGCGGCACCACGTGTCGACGCACGCAGGAACCCGCGGGGCCCGACGAGTCACCCGGGCACTCTCCCTCGCGAACGAACACAGCCGATCGCCCAACGAGAGCCGGATGCGGCTGGTCTGGGTGCTCGACGCGGGGTTGCCGCCTCCGCGGGGCCGGTGAGACCCCGCGGATCCAACCGGACGGGGCGGACGATCCCCCGCGGCGGGTCGGCCACCGGATCCCACCGATGTCGTCGCGAGACCATCGGGCCATCGTCGCCGTGGGCGCCCGGTGACGCATCCGGCCGTCCACAGCACGCTGAGCGTCACGGCTGGCACCGGACGAACGCGCTCGGTGGTGCCGAACGTGACGCTCGGTGTCTCCCGTAGCATCCCGTCCTGTGTCCACAGCCACCAACGTCAGCGGGGTGCGCGTCGACGACGAGGGGGTGCGTGCGCACTCGAGCGTCGAGGTCGTCCTCGACGTGCTCTTCGACGGGCGCCGGATCTGGTCGTTCTGGCTGCACCGCGACGGTGAGCCGAGCGGCGGCGCCTACCTCGTGCGCTGGCCGTCCGCGCTGCGCCGCTTCCTGAACGGTACGACGCAGCTGCGGCTCGTCGAGCACGTCAGCGGGGCCGTCGTGCTCGACGAGGAGGTTCGCATGGGGGAGGGGGACACGCGGATCGCGGTGGTCAACGACCGCGGGCTGCCGCTCGGCATCGACAAGTCCCTGCGGCTCGCGCAGACCTTCGACACCCGCAGCCCGGAGCACGTCAAGCCGCTGCTCGACTCGATCGAGGAGGTGCTCGGCGCGCTGAAGAAGGCGGGCATCGACGCGTTCCCGGCGTACGGCACCCTGCTCGGCGCGGTGCGCGAGGGCCAGCTGATCGGGCACGACAGCGACGCCGACCTGGGCTACGTCAGCGAGTACACCCACCCGGTCGACGTCGTCCGCGAGTC